>ERZ1685332.166-NODE-166-length-14066-cov-15.950325_pt1 | contig 14066 bp, 14 predicted proteins | sample MGYA00580193_ERZ1685332 | MGnify/ENA primary metagenome ERZ1685332 (study PRJEB41501, sample SAMN08275520) | hot springs metagenome | biome: alkaline hot spring; material: microbial mat | place: Russia: Ush-Beldyr | collected 2015-07 | depth 0.5 m m ...
GAACTGAGAACTGAGAACTGAGAACTGAGAACTGAGAACTGAGAACTGAGAACTGGGGGTTAGGGGTTAGAGATTTTCTAACCTTCAACCTGTAACCTTCAACCTTTACCCCCTATGTTCGACATTCAACATGTCGAGACGTTGCGGTGCGATGTCGCTACCAGCAACGTTCCACCCACAACCTTCGACGTTCAACGCGCAATACGCCGTCTTTATTCACCCAACACGATACTTCCTCTCATGCCGACAGCATACAATGAGGGCGCACAGAAGACAAGAGAGAAGGTAGTACTGATGGGGGATAGCACTACGGGCTACAGCGGATTGGGCAGGGACGAACAGTCGCGGACAGCGCTCGATGACGCCGCTGGAGCAGAGAGATCGACCCCTGAGCGCCAGGCGCGATACCAGAGCAGCGCCAGCGCCGCCATGACAGGACCATATGCAACGGCAGCGCTCTGGACCAAAAAAATGTCGAGGATGCCCAAAAAGATCAGCGCGCCGCCTGCCAGAAGCAGCGCCTGCTCGATGCGCGTCAGTCGCAGCATGCCGGTGTGGATGACGTAGTGGCTCCACACCAGCGGCGTGACGAGCAAAGCAGTCGGCAGGATCGTGCGCATGCGCACGTTTCGATGCGGCGCAACAACGAGCGCCGCGATTGCCAGGGCAAAGAGGGCAAGCGCCACCACCAATGGCGACAGGTGCGGGGCAATATTCCCTGCAATGCGGACAAGCGACAGGTTGTCCGGGTTTGTTTGCCACGTCAGCGCATTGGGAGGAGTATGTGCTATCCAGGCCTGTACCGTCCCACGTCCCAACATCAGTTCGCTCATCACGGTTGCAAGACCGCCAACGGCAACGCTCGTGAGCAGCGCCTCAAAGCGGCGCGTCATCAGCAGAGCCGCCAGCAACAGACCGGGATAGACCTTGACCGCCGCTGCCAGTCCAATCAGCGCGGCGGAAAGGATCGGACGCTCATGTTCCTGCGACAGCGCAAGCATTATCAGGGCGAAAAGGAACGGTTCCATCGTTCCGCGATACAACCCGAAGACGCCAAAGAGAGCGGTTGCAGCGCACATGCCTGGAGGGACGCGATAGTATTGCCACGTTCCGATCAGGCATGCTCCGCTTATCACGAGCCATACCCAGCGAGCGTCGGGCCAGGAGAAGAAACCGAGGAAAAGAAAGAGGATCGTGGAAAAGGGGGATGAGCATGAGAACCGAAAGCATTGTAATCGATGTCCGAACGGCGCCGACTCAGAGCAGCGATCCAGGAATGCTCGGAGAAGCGTTGCCACCAGGCGCACCCGGCCGCGTAATTGCCGAATAGATCGGGGTTTGGCAGGCGCTGCGCCAGCAGAATACCGCAGCAAAGAACACATCCGCCTATGGCCAGTCGAAGAACAGTTTGCAGCAGCGGCTCACGTTGATAGATCATGCGATGCTCACCATCCAAACGCTCGCAGCACCATCGCCAGCACAACCAGCAGAAGGATGATCCCGGGGACCAGGTAGATGAGCGCGGGACCGATGCTGCGGATGTCCGGCAGCGCCGGACCGACGCGCGGCGGACCGACCTCGATGCGCTGCCCGCGCCAGTAGGTGACTTTGCCGCGTGTCGGAGGACCGCCGGCGCGCCGCCAGACGATCCACCCCTCGCGCAGCAAATACACGGCTGCCGCTCCAAGGAGCAACGTCACCAGGGGCCAGGGCAGGGTGCGGCTGTTGGTCAGCACGATGACCAGGACAATCAGCGCCAGCCAGCGCCAGTATTTTTGCAGCAGATCCATCGATTATCAGCGCACCGTCATCGGCATGACGATGTGGATGTAGCCGTCGGCGCCAACCGGCTTGAACACCGCCGGATGCTGCGGCGACTGTGTTTCCAGCGCCACTTGCGGCGTCGGGATCGCGGCAATCGCATCGGACAGAAACCTGACATTCAACGCAATCTGCCCGCCCTCGCCATGGATCATAGCATCGACCTGGCCCTTGTTGTCGCCAACTTCGACGGCATTGGCGCTGATCGTCATCCGTCCCGGTCCCAGGTCGCCGCCTGGTTCCATGAGCAAACGCACACTGTTTGATGGAGCAACCGTAAAGAAGGAAGCCAGTTTGACCGCCTTCATCACCTCCTGCGTGTCGAGGACAGCGCGCGTCTGGTACTGCTGCGGGATCACCCGGTCGACATCAGGGAACTTGCCATCGATCAGGCGCGACACCAGATCGACGGCGCTGGTATGGAAGAGCGCCTGCCCGCCGCCGGGCGTGACGATCATCTCGACCTGGTTCGCGTCGTCATTGAGGATGCGCGCCAGTTCGTTCAGCGCGCGCGCCGGAATGATGATCTCGAGCGGTTGCGCAACCGGTTCTGGCAATTCGATGATCCGCTGCGCCAGCCGGAAACCGTCGGCGGCGGCAAAGATCGCGCGGTTGTCGCGCAGGCGGAGTTGCACTCCCTGGAGCACAGGGCGGGTTTCTTCGGTGGCTGCAGCAAACGCCACCTGCTGGATCGTCTCACGGAGCAGCGCTGGCGGGAAGACGGCGATTGGGGTGCGGTCGTCCACGGTCGGAATGGCGGGAAACTCGCCCGCTTCTGTCCCTTTGATATTGCTCTCAAAGCGAGCACATTTCAGGTTCAATGTTTGCGTGCGCCTATCGAGCAGCAGGTCGATCCGGTCGTTTGGCAAACTGCCCACCACATCGCTCAGCAGTTTCGCCGGAACGGCGACAGCGCCTTCATCCTCGATTTTGGCGCCGATCCAGCACGTGATGCCAATCTCGAGATTCGTCGCAGCAAGTTTGAGGCGTCCCTCATCACTGGCAATCAGGATGTTGCTCAGAACGGGCAGCGTGCTTTTACCGGCGACAGCGTGACTGACGACAGCAAGACCACGTTTCAGATTTTCTTGAAGACATGAGATCTTCATCGGCGACTCCTTGAGCGGCGCAGGTTTCTCAGGCGATGCGCCAGTGCATCGGCGGCGCGTATGGGATCAGGGAGTGACATTATACCATTTCTTCGGTTATTGACGTAATTCCTCATTCCCGATACAATCGAGGCTACTTTTCGACATTCGACGCAACTATGTTCCACGGCATCTTTTTCTTCGCAGAGGCACGCACATCATGGACGACATGCTGCACGAGATCCTGCGCGCTGCACGACGGTTGCGGCGCGCACTGCGTCCGACGCCGCTCGAGGAGTCGATCCGGCTCGGCGCGCTGACCGACGGGCGGGCGTTGCTGAAACTGGAAAACACGCAACCGACCGGTTCGTTCAAAGTGCGTGGCGCATTGAACGTATTGCTGTCGCTGCCATCCCACGTCCGTGAGCGCGGCGTCGTGGCGGCGTCGTCGGGCAATCACGGCGCCGCCGTCGCTTATAGCGCGCTGACGCTAGGGGCGCCTGCGCTGATCTTCGTCCCCGAAGACACATCGTCGGTCAAGGTGAACGCCATGCGCGACTTTGGCGCCGATGTGCGGGTCTATGGCGATGACTGCGTGGTTGCCGAAACATATGCGCGATCATATGCAACCAGGCATGGCCTGACGTATGTTTCACCCTACAACGACCCGTTGGTCATTGGCGGGCAGGGAACGATCGGCGTGGAACTGGCGCGCCAGATCGACCGCCTCGATGCCATTCTGGTTGCGGTTGGCGGCGGCGGGTTGATCAGCGGCGTCGCAGTCTATATGAAAGCAGTGCAGCCGGATGTGCGCATCATCGGGTGTTCGCCGATCCATTCTCCTACCATGTACGAGTCAGTGCTGGCAGGCGCAGTTGTCTCGCCGCCGGTTCTCCCGACCCTCTCAGATGGTACGGCTGGCGGCGTGGAGCCGGGAGCGATCACCCTCGATCTGTGCCGTTCGCTGGTCGATGAATGGGTGCTGGTGTCTGAAGAAGAGATTGCTGCCGCCATGCGCCTGATGATCGAAACACAGCATACGCTGGTGGAAGGATCGGCGGGCGTCGCTGTCGCCGGGTACCTGCGCCTCAAGGAAGAGATGCGCGGCAAGACGGCAGCGATTATCATCTGCGGCGGCAATGTGAGCCTGGCGACATTGCGTACTGTCATCGACATGAACGTCTGACAGACGCGGTACAATAGTTCGGGTTGCCAGAGCAGGCAACCTGCGTTTCACAGAAAGGATGTCGCTGCCATGTCCCGGATCCCGATCGCCCTGCAGTTGTACTCGGTGCGCGAAGATGCGGCACGAGATTTGCAGGGCGTACTCGCCGCAGTTGCCGATATGGGGTACGAAGGAGTCGAGTTTGCCGGATACTACGGGCACGATGCGCAAACAATTCGCGGATGGCTCGATGTGTATGGGCTCAAGGTCGCCGGTGCGCACGTCGGCATCGATGCGCTGCTCGGCGATGAACTGGCACACACCGTCGCATTTCACCAGACCCTGGGCAATACGACGCTGATCGTGCCCGGGCTGGCAGAACAGTGGCGCAACTCGCGCGCCGCCTGGTTGAAGACCGCCGAAACGCTCAACGCCATCGCCGTCGCGCTCAAGCCGTATGGCATGCGCACCGGGTATCACAACCATCATATCGAGTTTGCGCCAATGGACGGCGAACTGCCGTGGGATACGCTCTTCAGCAACACCACCAATGATGTCATCATGCAGTTTGACACCGGCAATGCACTCCACGGCGGCGCTCAGGCGGCGCCGTTCCTGCGCCGTTACCCGGGGCGCGCAAAGACGGTGCATCTGACGGAATACTCCACGACAAACGACTCGGCGCTGATTGGCGAAGGCGATGTGCCCTGGACGGAGATCTTCGAGTTGTGCGAGACGATCGGTGGCACGGAATGGTACATTGTCGAGCAGGAGAGTTACGCCTACCCGCCGCTCGAGTGCGTCCGGCGCTGCCTGCAGGCGCTCAAGGCGATGGGGAAGTAGGTTCTCGCAGGAAGGCGCGGAACACCCACCCTTCCTGCGTCCCAGACCTCACCCGTATCCAGACATCCGCACCGCTGCCTGTCGTCTCCCCCAGAGGTTCGACCTCATCGCCGCGTCTCAGGGTGGCAAGGACCGGGTAATTGGTCCCTGGACCGGCGCGCAGGTTCAGGCGCTCGGCGACGACCTGCACCATTTGCGGCGCAGAGGGCGGCGCAACCGGGGCAAAGACCGTCGGCGCAGGCGTCGATGCCGGAACATCAGCCCCGAGCGGCAACGGAACGACCATGTGCGCCTGTGTCTCAAGATCGGCGAGCATCGTCAGCACGGTATCCCGATACATAACGCCAACAGCGCCAACCGCCAGCAGCAGTGCGACGACAGCCATCACGCCCGGGTGAAAGCGCCGGGTGGATGGTTTCGGCTCTGGCTGCACGCCGCCGTGTAACCATGGTTGCGCAGGCGTTGGCGCAGAGCGTGGCTTTGCACGGCGTGCCCGCAGCATCACCAGGTGCGGTTCTTCCTCGAGATCACTGGATGTGGCGCGGTCGGGCGCCGCCGGGAGAGCAGGAGCAAACGGCGGGTGCGGTTCGTCGAGCGCCAGGCGACGCGCCAGGGTCGCTTCTGCGCGCTCTGCCCGCTGCGTTGCGGATGGCAACCGAACCGTCATCCGGCGGATCAGACCGAGCAGCGCGATCAGTGCGATGGTGACGCCAAGCGTCAGACCGGCTGCGGTTCCATCGATCTGCCACGCCAGACCGCTTATTTGCGCCACTGTGTATTGCACCACGCTGACAATCGCCTGTGTGAGCATGAGCACAATGCCAATGACCACAAGGAGCGCCGCAAGGATCGCCAGACCATCAAGAACGAACGCAGGCGCTCCAGCCTGCATCCCGGCGAATCGGCGCGTGCGCGTCCAGTGGCGTTCCAGTTCGAGCAGCGACACACTGATCAGAACCAGCGCAAACAGCGCCGGTGGCGTTCCAAGTGTTGCAGCAAGTGTCGTCAGGAGGCTCATAGACATCTCATGAGTTGTTGACCGTGCGGCGAAAAACCTTCCAGTCCGGCTCTTCCTCCGACAGAACGGCGCGTTGTTCAGCGTTGGCGAGCGCTTCTCGCTCAGCGCCTTCCATCGCTAGAATGCTCTTCAGCGTTTCCGCCAGCAACGCATAGCAATCGGGGTCGGTCGCACGGTTACAGAGCACTGGATCGGTCGTCAGATCACCAACGACCGCTACGGTCTTTTCGGGATCGCCACAATGATCCGGGCAACATAGCGGAACAACCACGCCTCCTGCGCGCGTAACAATTCGATCCAGCGCGCGACGATCTCGTGCCGCGAGTATTCGTTGGAAGGCGGGTACGGCGTTGACCGTTCCGGCGCCTGCTCCATCTCCGATTGCTCGACCGGTTCGCGCGACCCTCGCCGGTGGCCTCCATCCGGTGGAGGCGACGCGGCAGCCGGTTGTTCATCAGCCAGGAGACAGGCTTCGGTTTCCGGGACGACGATTTCGGGCGGAGTTGCCCGCGAACCCGCCTGTCCATCGTCTGCGCCATTGGCAGCGTTCTGTTCATCTTCCCAGATCGGGCTCAGCGACGAGGCCGTGTGTGGGGAAACAGGCGCACCACTGCTGATATTGTTCCAGTTCCAGGCAATGCGCGCCTCATCGTCGTCCGCTTCCGTCGCTGAAACCCGGTGTAGCGCGGCATACGTCTGCGGTTGGGCGGCAAGAAGAGACGGCGCTACGTGGAGCGTCTCTTTCGGTTGCGCGTCTGCCGGTTGCATATCAGGCGCCAATGGTTCGGCGACCTGTGATTCGGCGAGCATCGGGTGCGGCGCAGGTGGCTTCAGGGCGTATCGGCCCGCCTGAACCTGAACCGCCGGACGCAGCAGTTCAAGATTGCTGGCAGCAAGCGTGGCTTTGAGCCCCGTATCGCTCCACAACTCATCGGTCATCGCTGCGGCGGCCTCTCGTTGCTGATGCGGCGCGAAGCGCGCTGCCACTCGATAGAGCGCGCGTTGCACTGCTGTGCGAATGATCTGCTCGGCGGCGCCTGGAGTGTGCATATCGCCATCGCGCGTCCGCAATCGATAGAAGCCGCCGACGCGCACCTCAAATATCTCACCGGGCTGATTGCTTTCGACAGCGACATATATCAACAACGGCCGATCACGGAACTGTTCGCGAATCGACTCCGCGAACTCCCGGGCGCGGCGATCCAGGTTGATGGTGACATCAGCGCGGCGCAGCGCCAGCCCCAACTGATCGAACCGTTGCGGCAACTCATTACCCTTCATGAGCGCTTCGAGGAGATATTCCCTGAGCAGTCCTCCCTGTTCAATGCCCAGTTTCTGCGCAATCGCGCGCGCGCGCTGAGTGATCGCCTCCTCAAACTCGTGCAGCACATCGGCGTGTTCGACCGCCACGCGCTCAGGGCGCACCACCTGATAGACCAGTTGCAGCACAACCGTGAAGGCATACCCGATATCCTGCGAGTCGAGACGAAGGTGGAGTTCGAGCAGGCGCTCACGCATATCCACTTCACGGTAGTCGAAGGGCCAATCGAGATAATCCGAGAGCACGCGCCGCGCATTCGCCGGAATAACCGATATCATCCGACCACGGCGCGACACGACCAGCGCGATGTGCGGGTGAGCGGTAAGGGGTGCAAAACGCACAACATCACGCCAGCCACGGCGGCGAATTGGACCGACCAGAGGATCTGATTGATAGTCTGACATATCGGCGCTGCGCTGTGCGTGTTATCTTCCAGCATATGGGTATCGATGAATGCGCGTGTAAGGATACGCAGAATAACAAAAATGAAATGTTGGGGGAAGGCGAGAGACGAGGGGCAAGAGGCAAGTAACGGGAAGAGTTTGAAGGCGGCAGGTGCAAAGGCTAATCCCCACTCCCCGCGCCCCACTCCCTGACCCCTAACTCTGCCCGCCGTGCAAGGCGCCGGTCGAGCGCTGCAAGCCCGGCTGCCGAGCCGATGCCTACTCCCAGGCAAACCAGCCAGGGCAGCGCAGGGAAGTTGATGTCGTGTCCAAAACTATAGAGCGCCCCGCCCGCATAGTTGCCAATGCCGCCACCGAGCGCCAGCGCCAGTGCACTGACGCCGAAGTACGATCCGAGCGCCGCCGGGTTCGCCAGATCGGCGGCGACGGTCTGTTGTCCCGGCGCCGCCAGCAGCGCGCCGAGCGAGAAGAGCGCCACACTCGCCAGCAATGACCCGATCGCGCCGGCAAACGCCACGCTTCCCAAACCCAGCGCCATCAACACGATGCCAAGCATCAACACCGGGAGCGGGCGAAGCCAGCGTTCCGCCAGACGCACAACCGGATACTGCAAGAGCACGCTCATGCCCGCATTCAGGGCATAGAGCCAGCTGACCGCATCGGACGTTCCCGCCAGCGCTCGCGCTGCCAGAGGGAGCGAGATGGTCAACTGCACCCACATAAACCAGTACCCCATCAACAGAACATTGAACGCCATGAACCGTCGGTCGCGCAGCGCCATCAGAATACCTGCCAGCAACTCGCTGCGTTCGGCTGCAACCCGCACCGGCGGCAGCAACAGGAAGGTAATTGCGGAAGCGACAAAGAAACACCCGCCAGCAGCAAGCGCAACAAAGACAAAATCGACCCGCAAAAGCGCTGCGCCTGCCAGTGGTCCGAGCGACATTCCCAGCCCGCGCACAATACCCAACACGGCAAAGTAGCGATTGCGCTCTTCCGGGCGTGTCAGCGCCACCATCGCCGCCGATGAAGGCGAATCGAACAATGCGCCGCCGAGCGCCGCCAGAATCGCGCTCATCATCAGGAAGGGATACGTCGTTGCGACTGCCATGGCGCTGAAACTTATCGCGCGAATGAGCATTCCAACGACGATCAACTCCTTTGCACCGAACCGATCGGCCAGCGCGCCGCCGAAGACCGTCAACCCCTGCTGCGTCAACTGCCGGATCGCAAGCACCAACCCCACCGCGCCCGCCGACCACCCCAGATCATCGACGTACCGTATCGATACAAGGGGGATGACCATAAAGAATCCACCCCACATGAGAAACGTGATGACGAGCATCACCATCGCACCGCGGCGTCGTTGCGCCGGGAGAAGCGTCATCGAGCCCTGTGCGTCTGTCATCAACTCGTCATCCTGACTGCACAAATGGCTATGGACGAATACCGTTGAGCATAGTAACATGTTGAGCCATCGACCGTAAACTCACAATCTCTTCTGTATCTGCGGTGTATCAAAAGCATGCCGAAGGCGCACGCCGATGACCCAGGCAGGTCACAGCGAAACGCGGCCACACGCCGATGCTTTGCTTCAGGCGCGTGCTGTGAATAGTATCACGTATGCCCGGTTGAGTCTCGACGCGGGTGATGGGTTTGATCATGGCGCAATTACGCACGTTCTCAAGCGTGAGCGGCAACTCAATGCGCTGACCCAAATCCTGCACAGTGCACACGACATCGACAGCGTGATGCCTGACGTGACGCGGATGGTCGCCGAACTGGTCGAAGCGGACGCCGTGGCGTTGCCTCTCATTACGCACCGCACGGAGACGCTCGAGTTCTGCTATACATACGGCCTGCCCGAATCGCTCCTTTCGATGAAGCTTCCGCGTGGTTCCACCCTTGCCTGGCAGATCATCGAGACTCGACTGCCGGTGCTGGTCAATGCATACCATCACGACCAGTGCGCACTCGCCGAACTTGTGGCGCATGACATACGGGCTGTCGTTGGCGTACCGGTTGCGGCTGATGAGCAACCGGTCGGCGTGCTCGCTGCCTATCGCATCGGGCGTGATGATCCCTTTACGGCCCATGATCTGAGCATTCTGACGGTCGTTGGACGGCAGATCGGGCTGACCATCGAGCGGATCAGACGGTATCAGACTGCCGTTCAGGAAGCGGAGCGGCGCGTTGCACTGTTTTATGCCAGTCAACAGATCGGGGCAACCCTCGATCTGCCGCATCTGTATCGCGCGATTCATCAGGCTGTGACATCGCTCATATCGTGTAACTCATTTGCGCTGGTGCTGATCGACCCGGTGAGCAACCGGTTGGACATTGTGTACCGTGATGCTGATTCGGCTGATACTGCGGAACACGCCATAGACGAAGCGGTCGCACAGGTGATCGCCAGCGGGCAATCGCTGTGCGTGACAGGCAGCGGTCAGGACACGCGCCTGCTGATCGTCATGCGGCGCGGTGGACAGATGCTGGGAGTCATGTCGGCACGCACATATGCTTCACATATCTATTCTGCGACCGATCTTGAAATGCTCGATCAACTAGCGACAACCGCTGCCATTGCGATCGAGAATGCTCGTCTTTTCGAGGCGGCGCGGCGCGAAGCAGATATGCGCACCCGTCTCTACGAAGCCAGTCAGCGGCTCGGCGCACTGCTCGATCTGAATCAGATCTATGGCGAGATCTATCGTGCTACCATGTCGCTGGTCGCCTGTGATGGGTTCCTGGTGGCGCTCAAGAGCGACGAACAGGCGCATCCGAGTATCATCTACTGTGTTGGTCGCGCGTACAGCAAAGCATGCGCCAGTCTGGCGCAGCGCGCTATTGCGAATGAAACATCGCTCCATTGCGATAACGACGAGTGCGGCAGCAGCGCCCTCGTTGCTGTGATGCGTCGCGGCGGACGGGTCATCGGCGCCATCCTCGTCTGCGCCCCTCAGCCATACATCTACACCGACGCTGACCGCAGCGCACTCGAACTCCTTGGCGCAACTGCGGCGATCGCCATCGACAATGCACGTCTCTTCGCCGATGCGCGTCGCCATGCGACGATCGATGAATTGACCGGCATGTGGAACCGGCGTTCTTTCTTCGAGAACGCGCAGCGCGAGTTTCAGCGCAGGCAGCGCACCCTGCGCTCGCTGGCAATTCTGATGTTCGATGTCGATCACTTCAAGTCGATCAACGACACCTACGGGCACGCGGCTGGCGATCAGGTGCTGCGCGGACTGGCAGAGCATTGTCGCAGCCAGTTACGAGTTATCGACATCATCGGGCGCTACGGCGGCGAGGAATTTGCTGTGGCGCTCCCCGAGACCGACATCGAAGCGGCGGAACATATTGCAGAGCGCCTGCGCACCTCTGTCGAGCATACCTCATTTGTAACCTCCCAGGGATCGATTTCCCTGACGATCAGCGTTGGGGTGGCGGTATGCCATCCAGACGATCAGACAACGCTCGATGCCATTATTGATCGCGCCGATCGAGCGCTGTACCTCGCCAAGCGCAGTGTCCGCAACTGTGTGCGTGTCTGGTCGTATCCTACAACAGAAGTCAGGGTTTAGAGGCTACCTGCAACCTCCCTACCTGCCCACCTGCCACCCTCCCATCTGCACCGTGCAACGACTACCTGCCCACCTGTTCACCCACCCGCTTGCCACCGGTGCGTCACCACCTTTTTTCTTCCCCACCGGCGCAGGCGCAGGCGCCCCCCCTTGCCGGGGGCGGGGCTCAGACCCAACCCTTCGTGCCCCACCGGCGCCGACGCCCCACCGGCGCAGGCGCCCCCCCTTGCCGGGGGGCGGGGCTCAGACCCGCCCCTTCTATCGTCCATTGTTGGTGATGTACTTTGCATCCACGTCATGCGACGAGGGGCGCCGTTTGCTGTGTCCGCGCCGCAAAACGCGGCAGAACGACGGCCACCATGATCATCCCCATGCCCACGACCTGCAACGGTTCGAGGCGTTCACCGAGCAGCGTCACCGCAATGAGCGTGGCGACCGGCGCTTCGATGACCGAGATCAGTCCCGCCACCTTCCCCGGAATGTAGCGCAACGACTGGGTAAACAGCGCATAGCCGCCAAGCGTTGGTCCGATAGCGATGATCGCCAGAATGACCCATGCGGTCGGCGCTTCGATTGCCCACAGGTAGGAATGCGCTGCCGGCGCAAGCCGGTCGGCTGCCAGCGCGAGCGCCACAAGCGTCAGCGAACCGAAGGTCATGGTGTATGCCAGCGTCGTCCAGGGGCTGATCGACGGCGCATTGCGCTGACCGGTCAATACATAGACGGTATGGGTCAGCGCCGTCAACAGCCCGACCACCGCGCCAAGCCAGCTGATCCGCAGGACAGCCGGATCATAGGCGCGCACCACCAGCGCACACCCTGCCAGCGCCAGTGTCAGCGCTGCCATGTGCGCTTTCGTCATCGGCTCACGAAACAACAGCCACGCGCCAAGCGCAACGAATACGGGGTAGGTGTAGATGAGCACAACTGCGATAGCGGCGCCGTTCAGCGTCACCGACCAGAGCCAGAGAGCGTGGTAGATGCCAATCGAAATCATACCGGTCAGCGCCAGTTGCCCGATAGCGCTCGCGCCGATGCGCAGCAGCGACGGACGGAAGATCAGGAGCCCCGCAGTACAGACGACTGCAATCAACAGGTCGCGCCAGAGCGCCAGGGTAAGGCCAGGAATGGCGTATCGGGTCATGAGATAGGACAGGCCCGGCGCGGTTGATGCCCAGACGACCGCCGCGAGTGCGCTGAGCGCATAACCGGTGCGAGGGTGTGGATGCATGAGAATGTTCATTCCTCTCAATAGTGTGAGCGTGCATAACGCCTATAGTACACGAGATTTGCTGTTGGTCGGAGACCAGGCAGCAGCACATGGAGACAGCGGCGCACCCAGCCGATGGACGCCTCTTCGGTGCGCAGCAAGGAGTGGTTGCGGCGCCGCGCGCCTGATCGAGCAGGTCTGGCGAGCGGCTGGAGGAAGCACACTCCTTGACAGCAAAAATGGAAGTATCTATACGTGCCGCAAGAATGTGCTGCGCAACGCGCGCAAAGGATGCGGCGGCGGCGCGCGTGAGGTTTGGGAGAGAGGGCTTCCGTCTATCAAGACGCGCGCGCATCGGCGGACGAAGGGCGGTTGAACACTGTACAGAGCGGGAATAGACGGACGGTTGTCCGCCTCGTGTAGTACAGGCGGGAATAGACGGAGGCGGTCGGTCTATTTCATGTTAGCTCGCCTAGAGAAACTATGGTAGTAGAAAAAACTCGACTTTCCAAGTCAGTGACGATAGCCAAGCATCGTAAGTTGGAAGCCCGCGAAGACCGAGAAGGAATCGCCGATTTTGTTCGAGAGCGCTTTTCAGAGCGCTACATAGTCCCATTGCGTGGAAGCCAAAAACATGGCTTCTGCATAATGGCTATCTGTTGTTTGATGATAGAAGCGTTGGAATCATTCTGGCAGGGCTGGCCTGACACAAGAAACCACAGCAAAGAAGCTTTTCGCTCCTTTTTTGAGCGGTGTGAAAGGCAAGGTTCACCATTAGGCATCTTCTCTAAGGTAGCGGATGACTTCTATATGGGTGTGCGTTGCGGTATCTTGCATCAAGCAGAGACAACTAGAGGCTGGCGCATTCGGAGGGACGGTCTGCTATACAGCCCTGAAGAGAAAATCATTAATGCGACGAAGTTTCTCAATGAACTTGAAAGCGTTTTGGCAGAGTATTGTGATACTTTGCGAAATTCTGCTTGGGATTCTGATATTTGGCGAAACCTGATAAACAAGATGAAAGCAGTGATAGAGAATTGCAGTCCACCGCAATGACGACGCGAGTTCTATACTTCGCTTATGGTTCCAATATGCTGAGTGCTCGTCTTTGTTCACGAGTTCCCTCAGCCCAAGCTATCGGCTGCGCGCGGCTGGAGGACTGGCGATTGATGTTCAACAAGCGTAGCAAAGATGGCTCGGCAAAAGCCAACGTAGTAGAAAGTCCTGGTGACGCGACTTGGGGTGTGCTATATGAAATTGAAGCTCAAGACTTGGAAAGGCTTGACAGGGTAGAAGGCGGTTATGGGCGAATCTCAGTTCGGGTTCGTAAACCCGACGGCGAGACGGTTGAAGCCGTGACCTACGTGTCAGCAGAACTGACGGATGAGCAGACAGCCTACGATTGGTATAAAGATATGGTCACGGCGGGTGCACGCGAGCACAACTTGCCTCAAGAGTATATCGCATATCTGGAAGGGCTTCCTTCAAAGCCAAACAGAACAAATTCTGGCTCTTCAGGAGTTGCCGTGACTGCCCCTAGATGTAGTGGTTGCTGGTACGCCGTTGCTGTGGCGCCATGACCTCCAGGTACGCCATCGTGCATAAGGCA
>ERZ1685332.170-NODE-170-length-13743-cov-13.944769_pt1 | contig 13743 bp, 13 predicted proteins | sample MGYA00580193_ERZ1685332 | MGnify/ENA primary metagenome ERZ1685332 (study PRJEB41501, sample SAMN08275520) | hot springs metagenome | biome: alkaline hot spring; material: microbial mat | place: Russia: Ush-Beldyr | collected 2015-07 | depth 0.5 m m ...
GGCTGGCGCCGCGCGCTCCTCAGACCCGCCCTTACGTCGTGTAGGGGCAGGTGACAGGTCAGAAGGCAACCGGTGCGTCCTGATCGCCGCCTCATGCTGACTCGGTGCGGATCTCCAGGGCGTATAATACCCGGTATGAATGCACATTCTATCCAGCGTTTTTGCGCCTTCTGCGGCGCGGATCTGCCTCCCGGCGAGCCGCGCTTCTGTATCGAGTGCGGTCAATCGCTCGAGCAGTCTATACCTGACACAGAGACTGCTCCTGATCCTCGGGCAGTAACCGGACCGACCGTGCGCCTGGCGAATGCGCGCAGCGAACAGGACGTGATCGGCGGCACGGTCAAACTGCCGTCGTCGGGGGCGGCGCCGCCGGGGTTGTGGTTCGCGCCTGAGTTGCCCGGTCCTGATGATATTGTCGCCGTTTATGCGCCGTTGCGCGCGATTGTCGGCGGGTGGAGCGGGTTGATCGAGCATGGCTGGAAGAAATGCGGTCAGGAATGGGCTGCCGATGGGACGAGTCGCACGCTGGTGCGCTTTATGGTCGAGCGCGCCTGGTTCGCAGCACCGGGAGCAGCGCACAACATGCGGCTGATGGTGCAGATCGGCGCTACGGCGCACGCCGACGAAGGGCGCACGCGGCGCGGATTTCGCTACCGGATCGGCGCCGATCCGCCGATGGATGTGGCCGCTGCCTGGTGGGTCGAGGGGAGCGTGCCGCGTTTTGATCTGCCTGTGCCGCAGATTCAGATCATGGCGCCGCCACGGATCGCGCGCGTGTCGGATGTTCCTGAGACGGTGCGCCGGATGAATGCTCGTGAGGCGGAGGCCTGGGCGCGACAGGGTGAAGTTCACGGCTTATTTCGTATGCTCAACAGTGCGCAACAGCGCACTCCGGTCGGGCGCGGCATTCCACTGCTCGAAGTCTCGCCGCTTGGCGCGTGGCTGCGTCTGGGCGGTGCGGTTGGTCGGCTCTACCGGGTGCAACTGTTTCGCCCGCTCATCTGTGATGCGGCAACCTGGAAGCGCCTCAGGCAACGGATCGTTCAAGAGGCGACGGATCTTGGTCTCGATCTGAACACCGATGCGATCATCGAGTGGTGGCTCGATCGCGAGGGGTATGATGGAGCGGTATTCGAACGCAACGCGCATCCGTATGGCGGCGGTCGGGCCGTGATCGCCTTCCGCCGCAGTCAGATTGCTCTGATTGAAGGATAGAGGAGAAGCACACGCATGCCACGACCCAAACGTGCCCGTGCAGCGCAGGTTGCTCCCACGCCACAGGAGGGACCGGCGCTGCGCATTGCCATGATCGCATCGGAATGCGTCCCGTTTGCCAAAACTGGAGGGCTGGCGGATGTGGTTGGTTCGCTGCCGAAGGCGCTGCGCGCACTGGGGCACGACGTGATTGTGATTATGCCGCTGTATGGCATGATCAACCGCGAACGCTATACTATTCGCCCCTTTCTGGCGCCAATGGGCGTCTGGATGGGCGATACCGAAGAATGGTGCGCCGTCCACACCACAACCGTCGATGGCGTGCCGGTGTTTTTCATCGATTCCGATAAATATTTTGCGCGTCCCGGGTTGTACCACGATGCCGATTACAACGATTATCTCGACAATCCGCGCCGCTTCGGGTTTCTGACCCGCGCCGGACTGCAACTCTGCATCGATATGGGCTTCCGCCCCGACATTGTGCATGCCCACGACTGGCAGACGGCGCTGGCGGCGGCGTACCTCAAAATCTGGCACTGGAACCATCCGGTCCTCGGCGGCGCAGCCAGCGTCCTGACCATTCACAACATTGCCTATCAGGGGGTATACGATGCGTCGCACTACCCGTACCTGGGATTGCAGTGGGGTAATTTCACGTCTGACAAGTTCGAGGATCACGGGCGGATCAATTTTCTCAAGGGTGGCATTCAGTACTCCGATATGCTCAATACCGTCAGCCCGACCTATGCGAACGAAACCCGCACTCCCGAAGGCGGGCATGGGCTGGCGATGTATCTGAACGACCGCGGCAGCGCCTACCGCGGCATCCTGAACGGCGTCGATTATACGCAGTGGAACCCGGAGACCGATCCGCTCATTCCGGCACGCTACAGCGCCAGTAACCTGGCAGGTAAGGCGATCTGCAAACGTGAACTGCAATTGCGGATGGGGCTCGATCCCAACCCCGATATCCCGATCGTCGGCGTAGTCAGCCGTCTCGCGCACCAGAAAGGGCTCGATCTGCTGGCAGGCGCGATTGAGGGTCTGGTGCAGAATGCGCTGGTACAGTTCGCCGTCCTTGGCGCCGGTGACAAAGGATTGGAGGGGTATTACAGTCTGCTGCCACTGCGGTTTCCAGGGAAGATCGGCAGTTTCATCGGGTACGACAATCAACTGTCGCACTGGATCGAAGCGGGGAGTGATTTCTTTGCGATGCCGTCGCGCTATGAGCCGTGCGGATTGAACCAGATGTACTCGTTGCGCTACGGCACGCTGCCGATTGTGCGCGCAACCGGGGGCCTGGAAGATACCGTGCAGCAGTATAATGAACACACCGGCGCCGGCACCGGCTTCAAGTTCTACGAACCGAGCGTCCACGCCGTTTACTACACCATTGGTTGGGCGATCAGCACCTACTTCGACCGGCCGCACCATATGCAGCAGATGATCCAGATGGCGATGGCGCAGGACTTCTCGTGGGAGCGCAGTGCAAAAGAGTATGTGCAGTTGTACCGCGAGGCGATTGCACGCAAACGGGGGATGTAAGCATGCTCGAGCAGGTCGATCTGACGCTTGCGCTTAACAAACGCGACTACCGCCAGCGCCTCGTTGATCTCCAGATGCGTCTGTACGATATGGAACAGGCGTTGTTCGAGGCGCGCATTCCGGCGCTGTTCGCCTTCGAAGGGTGGGCTGGCGCCGCCAAGGTGCGCACGATCAGCGCCATCACCCGGCGGCTCGACCCGCGTGGTTTGCGTGTCCATTCCATCACGCCGCCACGCACCTATGAGATGCAGTATCCCTGGCTGCATCGCTTCTGGCTAAAAACGCCAAGTTACGGTCAGATTGCGATTTTTGATCGCTCGTGGTACCGCCATGTGCTTGGAGAGCGTATTCACGGGGAATTGAGCGTCGCCGACTGGCGCGCCCGATGTGAAGATATTGCGGCGTTCGAGCGTCAACTGGCAGACGATGGCGCCGTGATTCTGAAGTTCTGGATGCACATTTCGCGCCGTGAACAGGAACGACGGTTCAAAAAACTGCTCAGCGACAAAACGACCGCCTGGCAGGTGACCGAGGAAGACTTGTGGCAGCATCGCCACTATGAACGGGTGCGCGATGTCGTCGAAGACATGATTGCGCGCACCGACACCCCGTATGCGCCCTGGGTTATCATTCCGGCGACCTGTGGGCATTATGCGCGCGTGGCGGCGTTCGAGGCGATTCTGAGCGCGCTCGAGTCGCGCATCGGAAGGCGACCGGTCATCGATGTGGACTCTGAGGTCCGCGAAGAACTGCTCGACTCGCGCGGCGCGTCCTTTCGCCGCAGTCTCGACGTGCTGCGCACCCGCGGCGCGCGCCCGATGTCGCCTTCCGGCAATGGTGCTCCTGAAGGATTGTCTGCAAGCGTTTCGCCGCTACCGACCGGCATCAGCATCCTTCGGCGCGTCGATCTGAGCCAGCGCCTGGATCCCGGGAAGTACAACCGGAAACTCAACCGGCTGCAAGCCAAACTGCGCCTCCTCGGTTTTCAGGTCTACCTGCAGAAGCGTCCGGTCGTTGTGGTCTTTGAGGGGTGGGACGCCGCCGGGAAAGGGGGAACGATCCAGCGCATCACCGAGAAACTCGATCCGCGCAGTTATGTGGTGCATGCGATTGCCGCACCAACCGGCGACGACAAGGCGCGCCATTACCTCTACCGCTTCTGGCGGCGGCTCCCGCCGCGCGGGCAGATTTCCATCTTCGACCGCTCGTGGTACGGCAGGGTGCTGGTGGAGCGCGTCGAAGGGTTTGCCCGTTTGGAGGAGTGGCAGCGCGCCTATGCCGAGATCAACGAATTCGAGCGGCAACTGGTCGAGTTTGGTACAATTGTTGTAAAATTCTGGCTGCATCTCAGCCCTGAAGAGCAGTTGCGGCGCTTCGAAGAGCGGCAATCGATACCGTACAAAGCCTGGAAACTCACCGAGGAGGACTGGCGCAACCGTGAGAAGTGGCCACAGTACGAGGCGGCGGCAGATGAGATGCTGCTGCGCACCTCGACGCCGGCTGCGCCGTGGACGATTATCGAAGCCGAGGATAAGCGATTTGCACGGATCAAGGCGCTGCGCACGCTGGTGCGTCGGCTGGAAGCGGAGTTGGGTCGGGTGAAACTATAGGAGCCTGCCATGCGCCTGAGCGAAGATAAAATCCGCCGGATTGCTGAACGCTTGCACGACGAACTGGAGCAGCGCGGCCTGGTGACGTACAAAGATCCGCGCAGCGTGGCGCCGGGGATGGGGCGCGCCGCGCGCGTCAAGGCGATCTACGATTTTATCGTCGCCGATCTGAAAATCGAAGAAGAGATCGATGCCGAGGTCGAGCGCATTCTCAGCACCTATTCGCGCGAGATCAAAGGCACCGAGCGCGATATTCTCTTCCGCAAGCACAAGGAAGAAGTGGCGCGCAAACGGGGGTATATTCTGTGATAAAGGTGATGGTCACGCGGGACGTGTAGGGGCGCCTCCCTGTGGGCGCCCGCAGCCGAGATGTTGGCAGTCGGGGCGCCCCCCTGTGGGCGCCCGGCGGGGACGGTGGGGCAGGCACGGGGGCCTGCCCCTACGTATGTGGAAGGGTTGAGCGTCGTAACGCGAGATTTCCGCCGGAATACGGCCTGCCCCTACGTATGTGGAAGGGGTGGGGGTAGGAACGCCCCCCCGTGGGCGCCCTCGCGGACGGTGGGGCAGGCACGGGGGGCTGCCCCTACGTATGTGGAAGGGTTTGTCCGTAAGAATCCGTCTCGATTCGTGCGTACCCGTGTTCTATTTCATCCCTTATATAGAAAACGTGCTATAATATATGCGGAACGGCGAGTTCCCCATCATCGCGGGCTGGTAGCTCAGAGGTAGAGCAGCGGTCTTTTAAACCGATGGTCGTGGGTTCGATCCCCACCCGGCCCACCACCTTTATCCCTTCCTGGTTATGACCTCCTCCACTCCACTACCGCGCAAGAAGCTGATCGAGGTCGCTTTTCCGTTTCTAGCGGTCGGCGATGCGTCATTCCGCGAAATAGCGGCATTTCCACGCTTCCCGGATACTCTCTATCACTGGTGGACCCATCAACCGCTGGCGCTGTGCCGTGCGGCGCTGTTTGCTGCGATCATCGACGACCCGGATCAATCAGATGCGCCTGAAACGCTTCTGCAAGCAATCGACGCTCTGCCAATCCCGCAGAACGTGGACACCACACGGCAGACGCTCTCCCCTGGCGAGCAGCGCCGTCAGAAAGTGTTGGGATTCATCGAACACCTGGTACAGCCGGAGAGCCTGAGCGACGCCCATACTCTGAATACTGCCCGCACCCTCGTTCGTGCAGTGGTTGGTGACAATCCTCCGCCGATCTACGATCCCTTCGCTGGCAGCGGCAGCATTCCGCTCGAGGCGCAACGCCTGGGACTCACAGCGCATGCCTCGGATCTCAATCCGGTCGCTGCGTTGATGAACCGGGCGCTGATCGAACTGCCGCCGCGTTTTGCTGGCTTGCCGCCGGTCAGCGCCAGCGCAGACGCTGGCCCCTCCGTTCACCCGTCTTCCTGGCGCGGGGCGCAGGGGCTTGCCGCCGATGTGCGCTTCTATGGGGCATGGATGCGCGACGAAGCGCAACGCCAGGTCGGGCATCTGTTCCCAATGATCGAGCTGCCTTCGCGGTATGGCGGCGGAGAAGCGCCAATTGTCGCCTGGATCTGGGCAAGCACGCTGCGTTGCCCAAACCCCGGCTGCAGCAACGATATTCCCCTGGTGCGCTCGTTCGTGCTTGATTCGCGCGAGGGCAGGAAGACCTGGGTCGTGCCGCGCATTGGGGAGCGGTATTCGCGCCACGAAGGGGAACTCCTCTTCGACCTTCAGAGCAGCAAAGGATTGCCGCCTGCCGGAACGGTTTCCCGGCAGGGCGCGCTATGCCCCTTCTGCGGCAGGCGCGTATCCCATGATGAACTGCGCGCTGCCGGTGTCGCCGATCAGATGAGCGCAGAATTGATGGCGATTGTCGTTGATCGCGGCGAAGGACCGATCCATCTTGAGCCTTCGATTTCCTTCGGGCGCATCACGCCGCAAACGAAGCCTGCCTGGACGTCGGAGACGCGGCTGACGTCCAACCCGCGCTGTGTGGATCTGCCCGACTACGGGTTCACCACGGTCGCCTCGCTCTTCACCTCACGGCAACTCGCCGCTCTGACGACCCTCAGCGATCTGATCGGCGCTGTGCGTGCGCAAGCGGCACGCGATGCAGAGCGCTGCGGCGACCGCGATCCGGCGGCGTATGCCGATGCTGTGGCAACGTATCTGGGGCTGGCGGTCTGCAAGACAGCGGACGTCGCTTCGAGCCAGTGCCGCTGGAATGCCAGTACGCAGCGGATCATTCCTGCGCTGGCGCGCCGCACGCTGTGGATGAACTGGGAGTATGCGGAAGGCAACCCGTTCAGCGTCTCTTCCGGCGGATTTCTGCAACAGGTCGAAGCACTGGCGCGCGTTCTGGAAACGCTTGATCTGCCGGGTGAAGGAAAGAGCACACAACAGGACGCGGCTGACTTGACGGTTGCGTCTGCTGCCAGGGGGCTGGTCTGTACTGAGCCGCCGCACTCTGACAGTCTGCCCCTTGCAGAATTGAGTGACTTCTTCTATGCCTGGCTCCAGCCGGGATTGAAGCCGATCCATCCCGACCTGTTCGCCGCTCCGGCGACGCCAAAGGGCGCTGAGTTGGTCGCCGATCCATCCCGCCATGGCGGATCACAGGCGGTGCGCCGCCTCTACGCGGAACGCTTCCGCACGGTCTGCGAACGCCTCAAAGCGGCGCAGCACACCTCCTATCCTCTTATCCTGTTCTATCCGTCCGGCAAGGACGCCGATTCAGAGTCCGTTCCCGATGAGGGTGAGGCGCGGCATCCGTCAGTTTTTCTCGATCTGCCCGCGCTCCTGAGTCAGGCGGGGCTGAAAGTGGTCGCCGCCTGGGATATTCACCCCCACGGCATGGCTTCTGGTGACCGCCCTTCATTGACGATCTTCGTTTGCCGTTGATGAGGGGATGTTGACAGGCGGACGCCCCGACGCCGAACGCCCCCGCCGGACGCAGCGACGATGGCGCAGCCCGCAGCGGGGCAACCACGGGGGGTTGCCCCTACGCTGAACCTACGGTCCCGACAACGGCGTCCGGTCGGGGCAGGCCCCCTGTGCCGGACGCAGCGACGATGGCGCAGCCCGCACGCAGCGGGGCAACCACGGGGGGTTGCCCCTACGCTGACCCACGGTCCCGACAACGGCGACACTCCGGTCGGGGCAGGCCCCTGTGCCGGACGCAGCGACGATGGCACCCTGGTAGGGGCCGTCGGGCGAACCTGTAAAGAAGAAGCAAAACCTGTTCCTCTGCCAATGTCTTGACCAAATCTTGAGTGTTTGCAGAACAAGGATTAATCTGGACAGTGTAGACTATCACAGTATCGTTGTGATCGATGCTTGGAGGAATATCGTATGACACGCTCTGTCGTGATCAGCCTGATCGTTCTTCTCGCCGCGCTTATCGGCGCGTGCAGCACTGCGCCGCAGGCGGCGACCGGTCCATCGAGCGCTCCGACGACCCAGAGCATGTCCGGCATGGATCATTCGGCTATGATGCCGGGCATGCAGGGAACGCCATACGACGCGCTCTTTATCGACAGCATGATTATGCACCACGAAGGCGCTCTTACCATGGCGCGCCAGGCGCTCGAAGCGGCTGAACGCTCCGAAATCCGGCAGCTTGCAGAGGCGATCATCAGCGCCCAGCAGAACGAAATAGACCAGATGCGTTCGTGGCGCGCGGCGTGGTATCCTGATCTTGCGCCAACGGCTGGCATGGGAATGGAAATGGGTCCGATGACGGTCGCCGATGGACCGGCGCCGTTCGATCGGCGTTTTATCGAAGCGATGATCCCACACCACGAAGGCGCCATCGCCATGGCGCGCGATGCGCTTCAGCGTGCGGAGCGCCAGGAAATCAGGGATCTGGCGCAGTCCATCATTGCGGCGCAGGAAGCGGAGATTGCCCAAATGCGAACCTGGCTTAAGGAGTGGTATGGTATCGAGTATGCAAACAAGTAATGCCTGAAGAAGATCCAGCGCTGGCGACAGTGGTGATGGCAAAAACGTTGTTGATTGTCGAAGACGAAGATCGTCTGCGTGACCTGTTGCGCGGCTATCTGGAACGTGAGGGGTTTCGCGCCGTGTTGGCGCGTGATGGTGTGCAGGCGTTGAGCCTGGCGCGCAGCGAACGACCGGACCTGATCATCCTCGATCTGATGCTGCCTGGCATCGATGGACTGGAGGTGTGCCGCAGGCTGCGCACATTCTCGGATGCCTACGTGCTCATGCTGACAGCGAAAGCCGAGGAAATGGATCGCGTCATCGGGCTGGAGGTCGGCGCCGACGACTATCTGATCAAGCCTTTCTCGCCACGGGAACTGGTAGCGCGGGTGCGTGCGATGTTGCGCCGTCCGCGCAACGCTGGCGACGTGTCGGCGCCGCTGTTCCAGTTCGGACCGCTGACCATCGACGCCGCCCGTCACGAGGCATCACTGGCAGGTGAGCCGCTCAAACTGACTAACCTGGAGTATGCGTTGCTCAGCGTCCTGGCATCGGCGCCTGGGCGAGTCTTCACCCGCGCGCAACTGCTCGAGCGCGTATGGGGCAACGACTACTTTGGCGATGATCACGTCATCGATGTGCATATCGCCAATCTGCGGAAGAAACTGGGAGATGATCCGGCGCGACCGACGTTCATCATGACTGTGCGCGGCGTCGGCTATCGGTTTGGAGACGCACCGTGATGACGCTTTCCGGGTTCCGTGGCTTGTATGGACGCCTCTTTCTGGCGCATGTGTCGGTGATTGCCGCTGGCGCCGTCACCCTGCTGGCGGTCACGCTGCTTACGGCGCATACCCTGCACGATCAGTTGATGGTTGCCTGGCTCGGACCTGATGCCACGTGGACGAGCGACCCCGCCATGGCGGAAATGGAGCGTGCCACAAATGCAGTATTCGAGGCGGCGATGATCCAGGCGCTGCTTATCAGCGGCGGCGCGGCGATTGGGGTTGCGGTGGCGGTCAGTTTGCTGGTATCGCGCCGGATGGCGCTGCCGATCCAGAATCTCCTCCGCGCCAGTCAGCGGATTGCTGCCGGGCATTACTATGAACGTGTGCCGCCAACCGGCAGCGATGAACTTGCTGCATTGGCGCAGCAGTTCAACGCGATGGCTGAAGCCCTGGAGCATGCCGAACGTCGTCGGGCGGCGCTCATTGGCGACGTTGCTCACGAATTGCGTACGCCACTGGCAACAATCGAAGGGTATGCCGAAGGTGCACTGGACGGCGTGGTGTCTGCCGGTGACGCAACCTGGGCGCTCATTCTTGACGAGGTGGGACGACTGCGGCGGCTGGTGGCTGATCTGCAGGAACTCTCGTGCGCCGAAGCAAAGCAACTGCCGCTTCATCTTGCGCCGGTTGCGCCTGCTGCGCTGGTCGAGCGCGCCGTGGCGCGCCTGAAACCGCAGTTCGACGATAAAGGCGTTGCGCTCACCGGTGATGTTCCTGCCAATTTGCCGCTGGCGCTGGCTGACGCCGATCGGGTGACCCAGGTCTTGATCAACCTGCTTGGCAATGCGCTCCAGCACACCCCGACGGGTGGAAGTGTCGATGTCATAACCTGGATGGAGTCGGGGCACATCTGGTTCCAGGTGCGTGATACCGGTGCAGGCATCGCTGCTGAACACCTGCCGCATCTCTTCGAGCGGTTCTACCGGGTGGACAAATCGCGCACCCGCGCTACCGGCGGCGCCGGCGTGGGGTTGACGATCTGCAAGGCGCTGGTAGAGGCGCATGGTGGGCGCATCTGGGGCGAAAGCGAGGGACTGGGGCGCGGCGCGACTTTTACCTTCACGCTGCCAGCGTACCGGCATGCCTGATCGGGGCGTGCGCTTGAGGGGATCTTGACGATAGCGCCCATCGTTTCTTGATAATTGGTCGTCTATGCGCTCTTCAAATGGTTCTCACGATAAGCAAACCCAAAAGAAACGGTTGCTGTCGCAACGGACATCTGGCATGGTTCTGTTTAGTCTCATCCTGCTCGGCATATTCGTTGGAGCAGCACTAACGAGTCGAGGTCGCTCCGCGACCGATGCTCCAGCCAGCTCCACCAGAGTCCGTGAAGGGCGAGCGTTGTATGTTACGTACTGCGCCAGTTGCCATGGAATCAATCTCGAAGGGCAACCGAACTGGCGACAGCCATTGCCCAACGGCAGTATGCCGGCGCCGCCGCATGATGCCACGGGCCACACCTGGCATCATCCCGATGATTTCTTGTTTCGAATCACAAAGGAAGGCGGGCAAAGCGTCGCTCCGCAGGGGTACGTCAGCGGCATGCCGGCGTTTGGTCACGTGTTGAGCGACGATCAGATCTGGATGGTGCTGGAGTATATCAAAAGCGCCTGGCCCCCGGACGTGCAGGAATTTCAGCGCCGGTTGACGCGGCAAAGTCGCTGAGGGCAAGGATACGCGCGCGCACCATTGTTATTGTTATTGTTATTCGCCCTGAGTTGCGCCAGGCAGTGTGTGACTTGCAGGCTCAGGGCATCAAAGGGGCGATGCTCACCGGCGATTCGCACGATGTCGCTGACCGGGTTGCTTGCGAATCCGGCATAACGGCAGTATTCGCTCAGGTTTTGCCCGAGCATAAACCCGCGAAGATCGAGGACCTTCAGCGCCGGGGCCGCCGCGTCGCAATGGTTTGCGATGGAATAAACGATGCTCCCGCGCTGACTCAGGCTGATGTGGGCATTGCGGAATGATGTCTCACGGGCGAATACGGGCAAAAACCTGAGGCACACACTAACGCGCTTTTTATAAAAAGAGCCGGAGAGCATCGCGCCCTCCAGCCTCCCAATTTCTACTCAACGTGGTGTTAGAAGTCCTCATCCGGCATCGACGGCGTGCGCGCGCCGTTCTTCTTCGGCTCCGGCGCATCGGTGATCAACGCATCGGTCGTCAGAACGATGCCCGCAACGCTGACGGCATTCTCCAGCGCGCTGCGCACAACCTTCGCCGGGTCGATAATGCCCGCCTGCATCAGATCAACATGCGAGCCGGTCATCACGTCGAACCCGTAGTGCGGGTTATTGTGCTCGCGCTGCAGCGTGCGCACCTGGTTCACGACCACTGAGCCATCCTCACCGGCGTTGATTGCGAGCTGGCGCAGCGGCTCTTCCAGCGCGCGCCGCAGGACGTTCAGCGCCATGCGCTCTTCCTCGAATTGCGTCTGTACATTGTCGAGCGCCGGGATCGCGTTCAGCAGCGCGATGCCGCCGCCAGGCACGATGCCCTCCTCAACTGCGGCGCGGGTCGCGTTCAGCGCATCCTCAACGCGCGCCTTGCGCTCCTTCAGCGCCGGTTCGGTTGGCGCGCCGACTTTGATCACCGCCACGCCTCCCGACAGTTTGGCGACGCGCTCCTGAAGTTTCTCACGGTCATAGTCGGACGTGGTGGTTTCGATCTGCTGCTTCAGTTGCCTGATGCGCGCCTGGATCGCCTGTTTGTCGCCAAACCCCTCGACGATCACAGTGTTGTCCTTGTCCGACTTCACCCGGCGGGCGCGTCCAAGGTCGGCTACTTTCGCGCTGTCGAGTTTGCGCCCGACCTCCTCGCTGATAACCGTGCCGCCGGTCAGGACGGCGATATCCTGCAGCATGGCCTTGCGGCGATCGCCGAAGCCGGGAGCTTTCACCGCCAGCGGGTTAATCGTGCCGCGCATCTTGTTGACTACCAGCGTCGCCAGCGCCTCGCCATCGACGTCCTCGGCGATGATCACCAGGTCTTTCTTGCCGGTCGCCAGCACTGCTTCGAGGACGGGAAGCAGATCATTAACGGCGCTGATCTTCTTGTCGGTGATCAGGATGTACGGCTCGTCGATGATCGCTTCCATGCGGCTCGAATCGGTGACGAAGTAGGGCGAGATGTAGCCGCGGTCGAACTGCATCCCTTCGACCAGCTCATACTCCAGGGTGGTGCCCTTGCCCTCTTCGATCGTCACGACGCCGTCGTGACCGATTTTATCCATGATCGTCGCCAGCAACTCGCCGATCTCCGGGTCTTGCGCAGAGATCGTTGCGACCTGGCGGATCTCGTCGCGGCTCTTCAGCGAAATCGCCTGCTCTTTGATGCGCGCCACCAGCGCCTCACGCCCCTTATCGAGACCGCGTTTGAGGATCATCGGGTTGGCGCCAGCCGCCACCAGTTTCAGCCCTTCATCGATCATCGCCTGCGCCAGGACGGTTGCAGTCGTCGTGCCATCACCGGCGACATCGTTCGTCTTGCTGGCGGCTTCTTTGAGCAGTTGCGCGCCCATGTTCTCAAAGGGGTCCTTCAGCTCAACTTCCTTGGCGACAGTCACGCCATCGTGGGTCACCGACGGCGAACCCCACTTTTTGCCCATTGCAACATTGCGCCCGCGCGGACCGAGCGTGGTTTTGACAGCGAGCGCCATGGTATCAACGCCGTGCTTGAGCGCTGCGCGCGCCTGTTCGTTGAAGATAATCTGTTTCGCCATGGATTATGCCTCCTGGATAATACCGAGAAGATCGCGTTCCTGCAGAATCAGATATTCCTCTTCGTCGATCTTGAACTCAGTGCCGGAGTATTTCGCAAACAGCACCTGCTGACCCACCTCAACACCGACCGGGATCAGCCTGCCGTCATCGGTGCGCCGCCCCGGTCCCACAGCGATGACCTCGCCCTGCATCGGGCGTTCTTTCGTGGCAGTATCGGGCAGGATAACGCCACCTTTCGTCTTTTCTTCTTTGGGTTTGGGTTTGACCACCACCCGATCGCCTAGCGGCTGGACGTGCATACATGTGCCTCCTTACCGAATTGCGTATCGGTTCGTGTGAGGGAATGACATGAGATTCTATAGCGGGAGAGTGTTAGAGGAGCGTAAGCGGAGTGTTGGTGATGTGTTAATGTTTCAAACCGTGGTAAGTCGAACGTCCTCAGCCGCTACGAGGGCGATGGCATATCGGATGCACGCCAGGATATCGTCAATCTGAAGATCGGAAACCCTATTCTATCTCACCCTTCTAGGGGGTATTACCTGCTGTTCGCTGTCATCAGCCCGTTGCTCTTCGATATCTCATTTCGCGCCGGAATTGAGGGCGCCGTACCTTTTATGCTGCTGCTCTTCCTCTGGCTGCCCTGGTCAACGGCGGCATAGCCTGCATCCGCCACGTTGCCCTGCGCATCGCGCTCCGGGATGCAGGCGTCGCTCCCTGGAATCACGCAGCGCTGCTCGACAATGCTGGCGACCGCCTGCTGATGCGGCGCGTCGGCGGCGGCGTCGCCTTCTGGCGCCTGCACTTGCGCGACTTCCTTGCCGGGTTGAGTGAGGAGGCAGTGAAGAAGTTGATCGACGAAGCGTAAGGGCGGGTCTCAGACCCGCCCTTACGCTCCCTGCCCAGGATAGTCACAGATCAGAACAGCG
>ERZ1685332.172-NODE-172-length-13616-cov-13.430057_pt1 | contig 13616 bp, 9 predicted proteins | sample MGYA00580193_ERZ1685332 | MGnify/ENA primary metagenome ERZ1685332 (study PRJEB41501, sample SAMN08275520) | hot springs metagenome | biome: alkaline hot spring; material: microbial mat | place: Russia: Ush-Beldyr | collected 2015-07 | depth 0.5 m m ...
CACCTCACCCACCCCCTCCCCACACCAACCGACACAAGAGAGCAAGAGAGAGAAGAGGAAAGGAGAAGGATTAAGAACAAAAAAAAACCCCTACAGACAAAAACGGGTTATACTAAAAAAGAGAGAGGCAAAAAAACGAAAAGCAATTCCACAAACCAAACTTGTGACCGATGCTCTACCCGCCGCACTTATGTCCCCAGAACCTCCTGATAGGCCTCCAGGGTACGGCGGGCCGTCTGCTCCCATGAAAAACGACCCGCCTGCGTCAGTGCCCGCTGACGCATCTTGGCGTGGAACGCCGCGTCCTGCAGCAGTTGCAGGAGCGCCCCGGCCATCCCCTCTGCGTCGTCCGGAGGGAGCAGGACACCCGCTGCCCCCACCACCTCCGGGATGGAGGAGGCATCACTGGCGACCACCGGCACCCCGCATGCCATGGCCTCCAGTACCGGCAGACCAAACCCTTCATATTGTGAGGGGAATACAAAGGCTGCGGCGCCCCGATAAATGGCCGGTTTGTCGGCCTCCCCTACCGGCCCGGTCCACCGCACCCACTCCGGTTGGAGGCCCAACTCCCGGGCCTGCCGTCGGGGGTCCGGCGCGAAGGGGGTGTCTTTCGCGGGCAACCGTCCGGCCAGAACCAGCGGACACTCGTCCCCCAGCACGGGCCCGACCCATGTGTACGCCCGCAGGGCGGTGGCGACGTTTTTCCGTACGTCAAAGCCTCCCAGGTAAAGGACGTACCGGCGGGGTAAGCCATAGCGGGCCCGCACGGCTTCATCCTCCGGTTCGGGGTCCGGGCAAAAATGAGCGCCGACGGCCAGCGGGATGACCCGCACATGCCGGGGGGGCACCCCCAGAAAGGTCAGCACATCCTGGCGGGAGGCTTCGGAATCGGTGAGGACCATCGCCGCGCTGGGGGACGTCGCGCTCACTAAGGCGGTGTAGAGCCGTACCAGCGGGCCACCCCGGTAGGCCCGCAGCCGCAACGGGATGATGTCGTGGATGGTGACCACCATCGGGATGGGGGAAACCATCGGGGGGGCCCAGTAGGGAACGTGGGCCACATCGGCCCCCACCTGCCGGGCCAGGCGGGGGAAAACGACCTGCTCAAAGATGACCTTGTAGAGATTCCCCCTCCGCCGGGGATGGAGGAGGACAATGTCCAGAGAGGGGTCCAGCGCGGTCAGAGATTCCACCAGGCAACGGGTGTACTGTCCGCTGCCGGTCTCCGGTTGATCCCAGAACCAGGCGTTGACGGCGATTCGCATTGGGGGGAGAAACGGGGTTTTGCGGCGGCGGCCTCTGGCCGCCGCCGCAAAACCCCCAACCCTTCAGGCAGTCGGTGCTGTGAAGCGCGCCCGCTCCTGCTCCGCCCGCTCCTGCAACTGGGCCCGCAGGGTCCGGATATCGCGCGGCACCAGGTAAGCGGCGGCGAAGAAGAAGAGGGCGCAGAGGATCCAGGTGGAGACGCAAATCCAGAGAATGGCGTCGTGCAGACTGTAGCGGTCGGCGATGATGCCCGCCAGCAGGGGCGCCGTCGCCGCGCCGGCCGACTCAATGAAGTACTGCACCGCCGCCGCCGTGCTCCGCACCTCCGGCAGCGTCACGTCGTAGACGGACGACGTGACGTTGGGCGCGGCGAAGGGAATGAAGAGCGCGGTGATGCAGAGCATAATCAGGAAGAGGAGTTGGTTCTCCGCCGGGATGCCCATTGTGATCCAGAGAAGAAGGGCCCCGATGAGCACCGCCGACGCGGCCACCAGCAGCCGACCGCGCGGCGTCCGCCGGAAGAAGAAGTCCCCCAGCGACCCGCCGACCAGGTAGCCGGAGGCCAGCACCAGCACCGCCGGGGCCATCGTCATCAGCACCGCGTCGGAGGAGTAGCCCCGCTCCGTCTCCAGATAGTAGAAGAACCAGTAGGTAATGGTGTTCCAGGGGAAGACGCCGAAGAAGCCCTGGATGAAGAGGAGAATCAGGCTGCGGATGCGGAAGAGCCCCAGCGCGGTCTTCCAGTTGAAACGGTAGATGCCAATCTGCTCCAGGTCGGCCAGTTCCGGCTCACTCCGGCCGCGCGGCATCTCTCGCACCCCGAAGAAGATAACCATAGCCAGGAGAACCCCCAGGCTGCCGGTGATATAGAAGACGCCCCGCCAGCCGATGACGTCCCGGAGCATCAGCGCCATAATCATCCCCAGAAGGTAGCCGATGGGGCCGGTGAGCTGCAGAATGCCGTAGACCCGACCCCGCACGCGGGGGCCGAAATAGTCGGCGATGAGGCTGTAGAGGCCGGGGTAGGAGGAATCGTCGATGCCGGTGGAGGCCCGGGTGGCCAGGAAGGCAGGATATGTGGGAGCGATAGCGTTCAGCCAGGTGGTGGAGCCCCAGATGAAAGACGCCAGCGCCAGCAGTTTGGAGCGGGCATACCGGTCGTAGAGGTAGCCCCAGATGGGATACAGGACGGCGCCGACAATCAGTGCGCCGGTAAAGACCGCGCCCATCTGGGTCTTGGTAATGCCGAAGGTCCGCATAATGGGCTCGGTGAGGGGGCCGATCAGGAGTTTGTCGGCCTGATGGAGGAGCATAAACATAAAGAATACGGCGACGACGAACCAGGCGTAACGGGAAGGCCGGGACATGATTACCTCCGCACAGGTCGCGGGTCGCGGTAGGGGCGAGGTGCGCCTCGCCCGTATGGCGCAGAGCGCAGGGATTACGCTTGCGCGGCCAGTAAACTCTCCACAAAGGGATGGAAGCGAATGTAGCGGAAGGCCTCCCCGTAGGCGAAGCCCGCCCGCTGCCCGATTTGCGCCGCCTCCGAACGGAGTGCCCAGGCCATCGCCATCCCCGGGTCCTCCACCATCGGCCCCAGCCTAACCGCCAGGTCCAGCCCCGCCAGCCGGGTCTGCCGCATCACCTCCTCCACCAAAAACCGGACCTGGCTCCGGTGTTCCATCATCGCGGCGATTTTCTTCTCTATCGTGTCGGTGATGTCCACGATTTTGTTGGCCCCCGCCGGATCGGGGGTATAGAAGTACTTCTCCACCACGAAGTGAGGTTCCAGCCCTTCGTCCATGTGCTCCGGATGGAAGAGGGGGAGATGGCAGAAGTTGACCGCGTCGGAGGCGGCACGGGCAACAGCCCGGTGGTCAGGATGCACTTCGGCGATGTAGAGGGGGTCTTCCGTGATGACGACGTCCGGTTTATACTGACGGATGAGGCGGACAAACTGCTCCCTCAGCAGCCCCGGCGCCAGCAGGGCTAAATCCAGGTCGGGGTGCTCCAAAAAGACGGGAGGTTCGGCGCCCAGGACGGCAGCTGCGCGCGTCGCCTCTTCTCGGCGGATCGCAGCCAGGGTCTCCGCGTCGTACTCAAAGGAGCCCTTGTTACCGCTGGATGCGATGATGATGGTAACCCGCGCCCCTTCGGCGACCATTTTCGCGATCGTCCCCCCGGCGAAGATCTCCGCGTCGTCGGGGTGGGGGGTGAGAACCAGGACCGTTCTGGACATACCACTCCTTTCGGTTAAAATTGCAATTCCCCCCTTGCCCGCCGTTCCTGGGGCCAGAGGGCGTAGTACAGAAAGCGGTGGAGCGGGGTCTCCACTCCGGCGGCTTCCCCCATCCGCACAACGGCCCCAGCCAGGTAGTCCAGTTCGGAGGGCTTCCCAGCGGCGATGTCCCGCTGCATAGAGGTTGTCCCTGCGGGGGGCATGCCGTCTATCAGGGCCAGGGTGCGCGCGGGCGCGTCGTCGGGCAGGTGGACGCCGCGCGCCCGCCCCACGGCGAAAGCCTCGGCGATGGCGTCTTCCAGCATCCGGCGGAGTGGGGGGACGCTTCGCAATACCCCCACCGGGGCCCGGGTCACCGCGCCCAGGGCCGCGAAGGGGGCGATGAAGAGAAACTTCTCCCAGAGGGCAACGTGGATGTCGGCGGGGACTTCGGCCCGGACACCGGCCCGCTCAAAGGCCGCCTTCAGGCGCTCCGCCCGCTCACTGGGGCGGCCGTCCAGTTCCCCGAAGGCCACATAGGGCTCCATCCCGCCGTGGCGGATGCGGCCCGGCTCCGGGACGGTGCTGATAATGCGGCAGAGGCCGCCCAGAACCCGCTCCCGTCCCCAGACGGCCGCCAGTTGGTCCGGAGCCTCCACTCCGTTCTCCAAAGGGACGATAAAGGTCTCCGGGCCGAAGAGAGGCCCCATCTTCGGTGCTACCTCTGGCACCTGCCAGGCCTTGACGCCGACCAGGACCACATCCACCGGCCCGGCCTCCTTGGGGTTGTCGGTGGCCTGAGCGGGGTGAATGCGGAAATCTCCCAGCGGGCTCTCCACATAGAGGCCGCTCTGGCGGAGGGCCTCCAGGTGCGCCCCCCGGGCGATGAAGACCACATCCTCCCCGGCGTGGGCCAGCCGGGCGCCGAAGTATCCTCCTACCGCGCCGGCGCCGAAGACCGCAATGCGCATGGTTCACCTCCTGTTATCTTTCCCGCAAGAGGCGGGGCCAGTTCCCTCCAGCCCCGTTGCCTCCCTTTTTACCACGACTACCGGATTTTCACAAGAGAGGTCTGCTGGAAGGTATCCTGGATGCCAGCGACTTGCGGAGGAGCACAAACGACAATATAATCCCCCCAGAAAGGAGCAAGCGCGATGATGTACGTCATTCTGTATGTTCTGGGTGACCCAGACCGGCTGGACGAGGTCCTGGATGCCTGGCGCAAAGCGGGCGTGGGCGGTGCGACCATCATTGAGAGCGCCGGCATCTATCGGCGGCAGACCTGCCGTCGGCACATCCCTATCCGCTTCGGCTTTGAGCACCTAACGGAGCGGATGGAGCATTGCAGTTATACCCTACTGACGGTCGTGGAGGGAGAAGAGACTGTCCAGCGGTGCATAGCGGCCGTGGAGTCCATCGTGGGGAGTCTGGAAGAGCCCAATACGGGCGTGCTGGCGGCGTGGCCCGCCCCCATCGTGCGCGGAGCGGTCAAGCGGAGAGAAGAGGGATGATCTGGCTGACGTTTTTCCTCTCCGCCGCCGTCATCGTGCTGGCAGCCATCAAACTGGCCGAGTACGGCGATGCCATCGGTTACCGGACCGGCCTGGGCAGTATGTTCATCGGTACCCTGCTGGTGGCCTCGGCGACCTCGATGCCCGAACTCCTGACGGCCATCAACTCCATTCGGCAGGACGTCGTTGACCTGGCAGCGGGCGGGATGCTGGGCAGCAATATGTTCAACATGTTCCTGCTGGGTGTGCTGAGCCTTCTCTTCTTCCGGCAGCGGGTGCTGCGGAGCGTGGCGATGAAGCACGCCCTCTCCGGCAGCGTGGCTGTGTTCGTCATCGGCCTAACAACCTTCTTCATTATAGCCCGCATCGGGCTTCGCATCGGCTGGGTAGGGCTGGATAGTTTGCTGGTGGTGGGCACCGGAGTGGGCGGGATGTGGCTCATCTGGGCCAACGCGCCGGGCACTCCTGGAGCGCCCTCTGTTCCGACACCGGAGGCGGTAGAGGAGGGCATTCCCAGCCTGCGCCGCGCCCTGGTCGGCTTTGCGCTGGCGGCGGTCGTGCTGCTCCTGGCATCCCCCCACCTGGTGCGCAGCAGCGCGGCCATCGCCGACGCGACTGGCCTGAGTACTGGCTTCATCGGCACCCTCGCGCTGGCGACGATCACCTCCCTACCCGAACTGGTCACCATCATCGCGGCGGTCCGCCTGGGTGCCCACGACCTGGCCGTCGGTAACCTCTTCGGGAGCAACATCTTCAATATGTTCGCCCTGGGCATAACGGACCTCTTCTACACCCGGGGCAACCTCCTCAGCGCGATTTCCCCGGACCTGGCGCTGGTGGGCCTACTGGGGCTGCTGCTGACCGGCATCGGGCTCATTGGCAACCAGGCCCGGATGGAGCGGCTGGTATGGGTGGTGGAACTGGACGGTATCCTGCTGATCGTGGGGTATCTGGTGGGGTTGGGGTTTCTGTATCTGCGGGGGATTGGGCTTTAAGGGACTGGCGGCGGCCCGGAGGGCTGCCTGCATCACCTCCTCCTGAAAAAACCTACACTTGTGAGCCCCAGCCCCTCCTCTCAACTTTGGCCTTTTTGCCTGCGATCCTTCTGCGTGGGCTTTTGGCCGCCTCCATGGCCTAAAAAAGAAGATTGTTTTTCACTGCGGCGGCTTCGCCGCCGCAGTGAAAAACATTTTCTTTACTACCGGTAGATACACTCGCCACGGGCGGACCTCCACCCAGGCCGCCCGCTCCCAGTAGCCTCCTGCTCCGTCCTCCAAAAAGGCCACCGCGTACCCCACCCCCACCGATGGCGTCATCCTCCGGGTCAGGGTGACTGCGCCACCGGCAGGCAGCAGGCCGGACCACGTCCAGGTGCCAGGCACTTCCGAACTGCCTGACGCCCTCCAGAAGAGGGTGCCCGTGACCTCCGCCGTCGCCGGGAGCGCGTCGGCGAGGCCTGCGTTCTCCAGATGCAGGGTACAGGTCACCGCCACGCCGGGATCCGTCGGGGATGGTGCGCATCTCAGCGCCGAGAGCCCCAGGTCCGGCGCGTCCACCCGCATCCAGGCCGTCCGGGAAAAGACGATGCCCTGTCCCACCAACGCAACGCGCGCGGTGTGGGGGACGACCGTCCCCGGCAGCAGGCCCTCCGCCAGGGTCACTGGCAGGGTGAGGGTCAGCGCCCCGCCGGGGGGCAGGACCCCCGTCCAGGCCAGCGTCGGAGCCGTCCCCAATTCGGCCGGGAAGGTTGTGGAGACGGCCGCGGTGGCCGGCGCGGGGCCGTCGTTGACCAGATGGAGGGTGTAAGTGACGGTCGCGCCGGGGGCCGCCGCGCCCCGGTCCGCCCAGAAGGACGACCCGCCCAGCCAGGAGAGGTATCCCACTATCTGCCGCAGTACCTCGGGGCGGGCTTCTTCGGGCAGGGTCTCCCAGGGGAAGGAGAAGAAGACCGTCGCGCGGTTCCCCGCGCGGCGGGCCAGACCGATCGCATACCGGTTCCCGTCGCGGAGGAGCACCGCCGTGCCAGGGGACGGGACCAGCCCGTCCGACCAATTGCGATAGGGATAGGTCAGCGACCAGGTGCAGGCCTGGCGGCCTACGCTACAGGCTTCCTCTAACCCAGCCGGGTTCTCCGGAACGACGGCCGCGACGGTCGGGGTCACGTCCTCCGTGGAGGTCAGAACGCCCAGGTAGGGTTGCAGGGGTCCCCCGGCGTGGTAGTACAGGAAATCCTGCGCGGTCAGGAACAGCCGCCCCCCACCCTCCAGATACGCCACCAGTGCAGCCTCCTCCTTCTTTGTCACTGGCTCGTACCAGTCGTACCCCGTCCACCAGACGACGACGGGGTACCACCGCAGGACCTCCACCGGCGGCCCCCCATGTCCGCCGCTCCCTATGGCCGCGTGGGTCTCCCAGAGGTCGTAAGGGAGGCCAGCGGCCTCCATCGCGGCCCGGTACTTCGGGGCCTGCTCGTACCAGCGGTCGTCGTCCACCAGCAGGACCGGCGCCGGGGCCTTGCTGGTCAAGACGGCAGTGGCGGTCAGGGAGGGCGAGAGGATGGAGCGGAAGGTCAGGGTGATGACGTCGCGGGCGTCCCAGGCCACCGTCGCCGGGACGGTGACGCTGACGGTCAGCGTGGCGGAGGTGCAGGCGGGGAGGATCAGGTACGGCGCGCTCAGCCGGGTGGGCCAATCGGCTCCCTCCACAGATGGGACGACGACGTCGGGGATTTCACCCCGGCCAGTGTTGCGGACCCGCAGCGTGTGGGTGACGACGGTGCCGGGCGGGCCGACGGCGGTATGGTCAGGCCAGGGAGCGATCCTGGCGGTCGCCCGCACCTCCAGCCCGACCTCCGGTGTGGGGGCGGTCAGCCAGTCCAGCGCCCGGCGCATCCCTTCAGCGCGGCACCCGGCTCCGCTGCGGGCCTCACTACAAGCGGCGATGGCCTCAAAGCCGAAGGAGAGGTAAAGGACCCGGTAGTCCAGACAGGTGCCGGTCGCCAGGGCGGCGCCGCCGCCGGTGGGACAACTCTCTCCGGCATCTTCCGGAAGGCACTCCGATGCGCTGCGGGCCTCGCTGCAGGTCCCGTAGACCAGGACAGGGGCCGCCGCGTCCGGGTCGGCGGGAGCGACGACATCGGGGTAGTGCTGGTTATTCGCCCCGCCCGGTCCGACGATGGTCATCGTCAGGCCGGCGAAGGGGCTGCCAGGGAGACCCTCCACCGTCCAGAGGTTGCTGCTATCCTCCACCAACCGGGCCTTCAGGTACTTCCGGTAGTACGGCATCCCGGCGTCCAGGAACCCCACATCCTGCCCGCTCAAGAAGAGACGTCCCCCTGCCGAGAGGTAGGTAGTGATGGCCTCCTGCGCGCCGATATAACCGGGGGCGTCGTGCGGCGCGCTCCAGACCACCACATCGTAGGGAGCCAGCAGGTCGGCAGTGGGGGTGTCGTCGGGAATCTGGCGGACGGTCCACTCGTCGTAGGCCAGGGCCAGGTCGTCCAGCGCCTGGCGGTAGTAGGCGATCTGGCTGCCGTAGTACCAGGCCCCGGAGTCCACCAGCAGGATGGAGGGGGCCGGGGGGAGGGTCAGGGTAAGGGCCGTCGTCTCCCCGGTGGTCACCGAAGCGGTGGCGGTGACGACGTAGTAGCCTACCGCACGGGCGCGGACGGTGTAACGGCCTGCGGGGAGGGCAAAGGTCGCCAGGGAAGCCGTCGCCGTGAGCGGGGTGTCCAGGACGGCGACGGTGGCGGTGATAGGCGCGCTGGTGGCCCCGTCGGTCAGGGCGACCCGGAGGGTGCCGGTGGGGAGGGGGGTGAGGGCGAAATCGGCGGTCACGGCTACGCCGGAGGTGATGACGACGCCGTAGCGGGTGGCCGGCGCGTAGCCGAAGGCGCGGGCGGTCAGGTCGTACGGGCCGGGGGCCAAGGGGAGGATGTAGCGGCCCGACGCGTCGGTCGTCGTCAGGCCCCCGCCGCCATCGCCGTGGAAGGTCGCGGAGACGGTCGCGCCGGGGATGGGGGCCCCGTCCCCCAAACGGGTCACCGTCCCCTGCACCACTCCGGCGCCCATCAGGGTGGCGACGGCAGCGAAGGCGTCTATCCGGCCCCAGCCGGAGTCGTTGTTGGGGATGGTGGTGCTCAGCGGGACGGCGGTGCTCGTGATGAGGTAGGCGGTCCGGGTGATGTTTATCGTTGGGCTCACGGCGCGCAGGAGCGCGGTCAGGCCGGCGACGTGGGGGGTTGCCATAGAGGTGCCGCTCATCAGGCCATAGATGCCGCCAGGGAGGGCGGAGCGGACCCCGACGCCCGGCGCGACGACGTGGGGCCGGACCTCGCCCCAGGGGGAGGGCCCCCGGCTGGAGAAAGAGGCGACGCGGTCTTCGGCGTCCGTGGCGCCCACGGCGAAGGCTTCGGGGAGGGAGGCCGGGGAGATGACCGTCCCCGGGCCGGGGCCGCGGTTGCCGTTGGCGAAGACGACGAAGATGCCCGCCGCGCGCAGCGCGCGCAGGTCCTGTTGGAACTCGGTGGAGAGGCTGTTCTCGTCCCCCCAGGAGCAGTTGACGACGTCGGGGGCCAGAGTGGGGTCACCGTTAGGAGATAGGAGCCACTGGAATCCGGCGTGGATCCAGGAGTTGTAGCCGTAGCCGAGGCGGTTCAGCACTTTGACGGCGATCCATCGGGCGCCGGGGGCGACGCCGATGCCCTCCCCGCCGACGGCGGTGCCCAGGGTGTGGGTGCCGTGGCCGTGGTCGTCTATGGGGTAGAGGGATCCGGTGACGGGGTCGTACCAGTTGCCCCGGTGCCGAGCGGGGCCGTGAGGGTTGTAGCCCCGATAGTTGGCCTGAAGGGCCGGGTGGAGCCAGTCGGCGCCGGTATCCATGCCCGCCACGACCGCGCCGGTGCCGGAGACCTCCAGGGTGGCCCAGACTTCGGGGGCACGGATGCGGGAGAGGTTCCATTCGGACCTCACCCCACCCCCGGCGGCTTCGCCGCCACCCCCTCCCCTCTCCTGACCGAAGGTCAGGAGAGGGGAGGGGGCAGGGGGAGGGGTGAGGTACCTCCGGTACCGATCCAGCCGGACCAGGGCCACCTCGGGACGGGCAGCCAGAGCGCGCAGGGTCTCCGGGCGGGCGCGGACGGCGATGCCGTTGAAAATCCAGAAGGGGGTATACGACTCCACCCGTCCGACGGCCCGTTCGGCCTCCAGGTAGGCCCGCAGGGGGGCTTGGGTGCGGTCCGCCAAGGCCTGGAGGTCGGCCACCAGGAGCGCCCGGGCCTGATCCGGCGAGGCGGCGAGACGAACCACCCCTTCCGGCTGCACCTGCTCCCGCAGGACGACGATGGCCGGGATGACGTCGTCCGGGCCGGCGTCACTGAGCGCGCGGGCCAGCGCAGGATCCAAAGGGGTCGGAGGAGGAGGCGAAAACCAGGCTGGAAGGGGCTGCGGACCGACGGGCAAGCCCCCACCGGCCTGTCGGGCCGCCCTGCCCGGCGCAGGGAGGAAAAGAGTCCCTGCCAGGATCGACCCGCAGAGGGCCAGCCGGAAGACGAGAGGAGGCATGTGGATACTACTCCCCGATCAATTGCAGCAATTCGTCCAGCGAGGTGACGCCGCGCATCTGCTGCAGGAAGCGGCGGGGGTCTTTCGCCGTCATTCTCCAGACCTTTCGGACAGCCGGTCCGATGGGGTCCTTCCCTGCCGCGCCCACCGGCGCAGCAGCATAGGAGCCGTAGAAAGCAAAATAGGCCTGGTTCAGTTTGCGGATGCGGTACCCGCGCTCCCAGAAGAACTGGCGGCGGCGCTCCATATAATTCTCCGCCTCCTCTATCCGTCCCTGGAGCAGTAGATGGTCCACCCGGATGCGTGTCTTATGCATTTCTCTGTTGAAGTCAAAGGCTCCGGGATCGGGGGACGGGGGGGGCAAGGCGGGGGATTCCTCTTCCTCCTCGGCCCAAGGCTCCTCCGACGGCGCCAGGTCGGGGTGGTACTGGACCAGGGTCCGGCGGGCAATCTCCCAGCCTACCAGCGATGCAACGGTCTCGTTAATGACCCGCGCCTCCCAATTCTCCCCGTACTCCCAACCCAGGGGGAAGAAGTACAGGTAGTGGTGAGTCCACTCGTGGGCCGCGACCTCCGTCCACCATGCCAGGCTGGGGAACTCCAGCACCATCGCGGGCCAGGCGGACATCCCCCCAATGGGCGTCACCAGCGAGGAGACGTTGAGGGACCGGTCTATCTGTTCCTCCAGCGCGTCGGCACGGTCGGCGGTGATCCCCGGGACCAGTTCCGCCTGATGGATAACCGCAATCCGTTCCCGAAGGGAGAGAATAAGGACCCGGGGGAGGGGGGTGATATGGATGCCGACCGGAGGGGTTGGCTGGCCCAGGATGCCGGAGGCGTCCCGGGCCAACACGACACCCACCTGTTCTTCAATAATAGCCTCCGCAATGAATTGACGGGCCGCAATCTCCCGACGCACCCGGTCTCTTTCGGCCCGTATCTCCGCCGTTGCCTGGAAAGGGTCCTGGATAGACGGGTCGGTATAGATTTCGGCGATTTTCGCTTCCAGCCGCTGGGCTTCGCTCACGCGCTCCACCCAGTCCCGGACGAAGCGGCTGCGGTCGGCCTCTGTCATATACCGCTGCGGTTGCAGGAGCCAGAGGGTGAGTTTACCCCAGAGCGCCTTCGCCTCCCAGCCCCAGAAGTCAAAACGGAGGTCAGCGACTAACTGGTTCACTCTGGTTTTCAGCGCGCCCGGCGGCGGCCCCTCGCTTTTCAGGCCCACCACCAGGTAAAGAAGCAACAACAGGAGGGCGGTCCGGTAGACGACCATAAACCGACCTCTTTTCCGGGTCAGAGTTCTTCCTCCTCCCCCCGTAGCAGAGCCCGACCTCGCGCCAGGGTATCCTCCGGTGCTGCCCCCCGACGCGCCACCGACTCGTAGAAGGCCACGTCGTAGGAACGGGTGCGCACCACCACCGGCATGGGCACCGCGTGCCCCATAATCAACGCCTGCTGACGGGTGTCCAGTCGGGCCAGCACCTCCCGCAGCGGCGCCGCCCCCGCCACCCCGGAGAAGACCGCCCGGATGTCCGCCTCGTCGTCCAGGAGGCAGGTGACCCGGGTCCCGATCTGGCTCATCACCTCCGGGTCTATCCCGCTGGGCCGCTGGTCCACGATGAGCAGGGTCACGTTGTACTTGCGTAACTCGCGGGCGATCGTGCCGAAAATGGTGTGCCGGGCGACGGCGGGGTCCAGGAACTTGTGCGCTTCTTCCACCGTGATGACCAGCGGACGGGGTTCCTGGCCCTGCCCGCCCTGCGCCGCCTCCTTGCGGCGGACGTAGTGCTCATGGATGCGGCGGGTGATGTAGTTGGCCACCAGAATGTACGCCTCCAGACTGTTCCCGTACCGCCCGAACTCCAGGACGACGTTGACCCCCCGGTCCAGGTACTCCAGGATTCTCTGGACGGGGTCCTCCAGTACCTTCGGGCGCAGAAATCCGAACCGCCGGAAGAGGCCCAGTTTGCGCTGGATAGCCCCCAGTGTCCCGCCGTGGAGGGTGCCTTTCTCCAGCGCGTCCTGCAGTTCCTCCAGTGAGTCCTTCTCATCCAACAGGCGGGCCAGCCAGCGGTTCCCCAGCCGACGGTGCAGGAAGTAAAGCGCGCCCACCTGGACATCGGTGAGAGCCAGCAGGGCGGAGAGGCCGTCCACGTCCTCCGGCGCGACCTGGTCGTAGCCGATGTAGACCGCCCCGTCAATCTTGCTCCCCCGCCGCCGGGACGACTCCTCGTCCAGGGTGCAGACGGCGACTTCGCCGGTATCAAACAGTTGCCGCAGGCCCTTAATCTCCCGCCGGGCCTCGTCCTGGCTCTTCCAGCCGTACTCGTTGTGCATGTCAAAAATCAGGGTGACGGCGACCCGGGCCTGGATGATGCCCGCCAGCAGGAGACGGGTCAGGAAGGTCTTGCCGGTACCCGTCTTCCCGAAGACGCCCGCCGATCGCTCCACGAACCGTTCCAGGTTGACGGTGACGGGCACCCCGGCCATATCCAACGGCTCGCCGATGACGAAGTAGTTGGGCTGCTGCTCCTGCCCGAAGACCAGCGCGACGTCCTCCGGCGACGCCTCGTACACCTCGGAGAAGTGCTCCGGGACCGTCTTGACCGGTTTGGGCTCTTCGGCGTCTGGCTCCAGCACCAGCATCGGCGCGACGTGGATGCGCCCGAAGGTGGTGGTGCCCCGGACGACCTGGGCGACGAACGGGTCGGAGACGTCCGGCGGCGTCTTCTCTATGAGCGGGTTGGTGGCGTCCAGCGCGACGTCGTTGATGAGGGAGAAGAACCGCCGCCCGGTGCGCCCGTGGATGACGACGTACCGCCCCACCGCCAACCCCTCAATGACCGTCTGCGGGTCCAGTTTCACCTCCAGCCCTTTGGAGAGACTGCCGCCGACGACGATGCCCAGCCGCCGCTGCGGGGGCCGCGCCGGTGGACGAGGAAACCAGCGATCCAGTTCTTCGGCCATACATCACCTCAAGGGAAGACAAGGATACAAGGATGCAAGGATACAAGGATGCAAGGATACAAGGATGCAAGGATACAAGGATGCAAGGAT
>ERZ1685332.173-NODE-173-length-13467-cov-15.041530_pt1 | contig 13467 bp, 13 predicted proteins | sample MGYA00580193_ERZ1685332 | MGnify/ENA primary metagenome ERZ1685332 (study PRJEB41501, sample SAMN08275520) | hot springs metagenome | biome: alkaline hot spring; material: microbial mat | place: Russia: Ush-Beldyr | collected 2015-07 | depth 0.5 m m ...
TCCGGGCGCCCCTTTGCCGGGACGCGGATAATAGGGGCGCCCCCCGTGGGCGCCCGATCATGAAGGATACCCGCCATGCTTCAAACACTCCAGAAAGCAGTCGAAGTCCTGAGTCTCTTCTCGCCAGCGCACCCTGAGTGGACGGTGGGTGACATTGCGCGCGCGCTCGAACAGCCAAAATCGAGCACCTCGGAGTTGTTGAGCAGCATGGCGGGGCAGGGGTTATTGCGCCGCACCGGTCCGGGGCGTTACCGGCTGGGGTGGCGATTGCTCGAATTCGGGCAGACGTTGCTCAAAACCACCGAGTTTCGCACCGAAGCGCGCCAGGTGATGGAAGAAGTCGTGGCGCGCTGGGGCGAGACGATGCACCTGGCAGTGCTGGAAAATGGACAGGTGATCTACATCGAGAAACTCGAAGGCACGCATGCCGTCCACATCTCGCTGTCGGGCGTCGGCGCAAGGCTGCCAGCGCACTGCAGCGGAGTGGGCAAGGTGCTGCTCGCGCATGCGCCCTGGAGCGAAGTCGCGCAGATTCTTGAGCAGCAGGGCATGCATGCCTTCACCCCCAATACCATTACCACGCCGGAAGACCTGGCGCGCGAACTGGAACTGGTGCGGCAACGCGGCTATGCGTGCGATCAGGAAGAGGTGTCGATCGGTCTCTGCTGCGTGGCGGCGCCGATCTACAACTTTGAAGGTCGAGTCATTGCGGCAATGAGTATCTCGCTGCCAACGCACCGCTTCCAGGCGCAGCGCGCCAGTTATGTTGCACTCATTGTAGAGGCGGCTCAGCGTGTCTCCGAAAACCTGGGCTACCATAGAGGAATGCCTCGATGGGCGATGAAACGATAAAAGTGGCCATCCTCGGCTCCGGGAATATCGGAACCGACCTCGTGTACAAACTCCTTGATCGTCCCGGTTCGATGGAACTGGTGTTGCTGGCAGGGATCGACCCCCACTCCGAAGGTCTGGCGCGCGCCCACGCGCTAGGGGTGGTGGCGAGCGCGCAGGGCATCGATGCAGTGCTGGAGCATCCCGATATTCAGATTGTCTTCGATGCGACCAGCGCCAAAGCGCACGTGCGCCATGCAAAACTCTTGCGCGAGACCGGCAGGATTGCTATCGACCTGACGCCAGCCGCGCGCGGACCCTACGTTGTGCCGCCGGTCAATCTCAGGCAGCACCTCGATGCGCCGAATGTCAACCTCATCACCTGCGGCGGTCAGGCGACGATCCCGCTGGTCTACGCCGTCAGCCGCGCGACGCCGGTGCGCTATGCCGAAATCGTCAGCACTGTCGCCAGCCGCTCTGCCGGACCAGGCACGCGCCAGAATATCGACGAGTTCACCTTCACCACGGCGCGCGGGCTGGAAGTCATCGGCGGCGCGCAGCAGGGAAAGGCGATCATCATCCTCAATCCGGCGGAACCACCGATCCTGATGCGCAATACGGTCTACGCCATTCCGGAAGGTGACTTCGACCCGGCGCAGGTGCGCGACTCCATCGAGGCGATGGTTGCCGAGGTGCAGCAGTATGTGCCCGGCTATCGGCTGAAGAATCCGCCGGTGTTCGATATGCGTGACACGCCGTGGGGGCGCAAGCCAGTTGTGACTGTATTGCTGGAGGTCGAGGGGGCAGGGCATTTCCTCCCGCCCTATGCCGGCAATCTGGACATCATGACCGCCTCGGCGCGGCGGGTTGGCGAGGTCTTCGCTCAACATCTGCTGACTCGTCGGGAGGTGATAGCATGAACGCCCCCCGCCTGACCGATACGACCCTGCGCGATGGGTCGCACGCGATGCGGCATATGTTCACCCGCCAGCACGTGCGCGACATCGTGACCGCGTTGGATCGCGCCGGGGTGCCGGTGATCGAGGTGACCCACGGCGATGGGCTGGCTGGCTCGTCGTTGCAGTATGGCTTCTCGCACACGCCCGATCTCGACCTGATCGCCGAGGCGCGCGAGGCGGCAGAACGGGCGCGGATTGCAGCACTGCTCCTCCCCGGCATTGGGACGCGCCGCGAGTTGAAGGCTGCCGTCGAACGCGGCGTTCAGATACTGCGGATCGCCACTCAGTGCACCGAGGCGGACATCAGCGAGGAGCACTTCAAGATGGCGAAGGACATGGGTCTGGAAACCGTCGGCTTCCTCATGATGTCCCATATGAGGTCTCCTGAGTTTCTGGCGGAGCAGGCTGCCCTGATGGAGTCGTATGGCGCCGACTGCGTCTACGTGGTCGACTCGGCGGGAGCCATGTTGCCGCACGATGCGGCGGCGCGGGTGCGAGCGCTCAAGGCTGCGCTGCGGGTGCAGGTCGGTTTCCATGCGCACAACAACCTGGGGCTGGGGATTGGCAATACGCTGGCGGCGCTGGAAGCAGGCGCCGATCAGATCGATGGGTGTCTTCGCGGCTTGGGCGCCGGTGCGGGCAACGCCGCTACCGAGTTGCTGGCGGCGGCGCTCGATCGGCTGGGCGTCAATCCGGGGCTGGATGTGCTGGCGTTGATGGACGCTGCCGAGTATGTGGTGGCGCCGATCATGCCCTTCCAGCCCTTCCCCGACCGTGATGCCATCACCATCGGGTATGCCGGGGTCTACTCGACGTTTCTGCTGCATGCCAAACGGGTGGGAGAACAACTGGGGGTTGATCCGCGCGCTGTTCTGATCGAACTGGGGCGGCGCCAGACAGTCGCCGGGCAGGAGGACTGGATACTGGACGTGGCGCTCGAACTGGTGCGTCAACGGGAGAGGACATCATAGAACAGGGACGCGCACAGGTCGAGACGGATTTTACGAATGTGTCATTATCAGAAGAACCGTGCACATCCGCATCCCTTTCATGCCAGATCGTGCCTGGAGGTGCGGTAGAACATGGATTCGCACACAGAGGTGATTATGAGCGGAATCGCACAAAATCTGTTGCACGCGCACACATCCGCGTCCCATTCATAGCTGGAGATGATGATCATGACCGCACAAACTGATGGAGCGACGGTAGCGCCTGCGCCGTTCGACTCGCGCCAGTTTCGCACGACAATGGGCAAATTCGCTACCGGCGTCACCGTCGTGACGACCTATCACGAGGGGCAGTCGCACGGCATGACGGCGAACTCGTTCCTGTCGGTGTCGCTCGATCCGCCGCTGGTGCTGGTATCGGTCGCCACGCGCGCTCGTCTGCACGCGCTGCTGGCGCCGGGGTGCCGCTATGGCGTGAGCGTGTTGGCGGACGATCAGGAGGCGCTCAGCCGCCATTTTGCGGGTCGCCCGATCGAGGGGTTGCACATCCCATTCGTCTGGCAGCACGGCGTGCCGCTGATCGACAACGCGCTGGCGCACGTCGTTGCGCGAGTGGTCGATGCGCATCCAGCCGGCGACCACACGTTGTACATCGGGCAGGTCGAGCACCTTGCCAGCCGCGACGGACCGCCGCTGCTCTTCTTTGCCGGCAAGTACGGGCGGATGGAGACGGTCAGCGATGCTGGCGCCGAAGGTCCATTCTGGTATCTCTGGTAGAAAGAGCGTGCTATGCTGGTATTGCGGGTCACGATGATCGCAGGGCGAACGGACGAGCAGCGCGCCACGCTGATGCGCCGCCTCTCGGAATGCGCCGCGCGCCACTTCGACCTGCCGCTGGAAGAGGTTCGCCTGGTGATCTACGAAATCCCCAAAACCCACTGGGGTGTTGGGGGGCGGTCACTGGCAGAGCGTGAAGGAACGAGCCATGGAACTGAGCGCTGATGCGCTGGCGCTATTGGAAGAAATTCGTCAGGCGCGCACGGGTCGTCGCATGATTGCCAGCCGTGGCAGCGCGCGTCAGGTGACGCTCACGGAGGCATATGCCATTCAGGCAGCATTGGGCGAAGGGCAGCCGATCAAAGGGTACAAACTGGGGCTGCTCAGTCCGGCAAAGCAGCAGCAGATGGGCATCGCTGCGCCGGTCTACGGGCGCATCTTCCCCGCGATGATGCTGGAAAGCCCGGTACGACTCAGCCGGTTCATCCAGCCGCGTGTCGAACCAGAACTCGCCGCTGTGCTGTGTGCGCCGCTGGCGCCGGGCGCCGCTCCTGGCGCAGCGGCAGCGGCGATTGGCGGGTGGTTTCTCGGCGTCGATGTGCTGGACAGCGTCTGGGAGGGGTATCGCTTCAGCGCCGCCGAAGTCGTCGCCGACAACAGTTCCGGCGGCGGGTTTTTGCTCGGCGCGCGCATGATCGGTCAACCGCCAGACGGCATGCTGCGCCTCTACCTCAACGGAACGCAGCGCGCCGAGGGCGACCTGCGCACCCTTGGCGACCTGTGCGAGCGCCTGGGCTGGCTGGCAACAATGACTGGCGGTTTGCGCGCAGGTCAGATTGTCTTCTTCGGCTCACCGGCGGCGGCGACGCCAGCCGAACCGGGGGTGCTGGAGATGGTCGGACCAGATGCAGACCGCCTGATTGTGCGATTGGAGAAAGAATGATGCAGACCCCTTCATTTCATGTGCAACACTACATCGACGGCGCATTTGTTGAAGGAACGCGCCGCTTCGAGATTACCTACCCGGCGACGAATGCGGTCATCGGCGCCGCGCCGGAGGGTCGCGCCGAGGAGGTCGATGCTGCCGTGCAGTCTGCGACACGCGCCTTCGCCACGTGGGGGCGCGCTGGCGCCGCCGAACGACGGCGGGTGCTGAAGGCGTTCGCTGATGCGATTCGCGCGCACGCTGAAGAGCTCGAACAGATCGAAACCTGGGATGTCGGTAGACCGATCCGCGAGAACCGCGCCGGATATGTGCAACGTCTCGCCGCCAACATCGAGTTCTTCGCCGATTTTGCCGTCACCCACGGCAGCGAAGCCTACCCGATGGACAGCGGCTACGTCAACTACGTGCTGCGCCAGCCGGTCGGCGTAGCGGCGCTGATCACCCCATGGAACGTCCCGATGCTCCAGGCAACGTGGAAGATCGGTCCGGCGCTGGCGTTTGGCAACACTGTCGTGCTCAAGCCTGCCGAACTGACGCCGATTGGGGCGTGGAAACTGGCGCAGATCGCACACAGCGCCGGTCTGCCGCCAGGGGTGTTCAACGTCGTCCACGGGTTTGGTCCTGAGTCGGCGGGCGCGCTGCTGACCCAACACCCTGGTGTGCAGTTGATCTCGTTTACCGGTGAGAGCACGACCGGCAAAATCATCATGGGCGCGGCATCGCACACGCTCAAGCGCCTGTCGTTCGAGTTGGGCGGCAAGGGTGCCAACATCATTTTCGCCGACGCTGACCTGGATCGCGCCGTGGCGATCAGCCTGCGCTCCTCCTTCTTCAACCAGGGAGAGTTCTGCCTTGCCGGTCCGCGCCTGCTGGTCGAACGCCCGATCTACGACCAGTTCCTCCAGCGGTTCATCGCCGCCACGCAACAGTTGCGCGTCGGCGACCCGATGGACCCGGAGACGACCGTGGGCGCGCTGATTGCGCCGGAGCATGTGCAGCGCGTGCGCAGTTACATCGACATTGCGCGCAGCACGCAGGCAGAAATCGTCCTCGGCGGCGATCAGCCTGACCTGCCAGCGCCATTTGATCGCGGCAACTTCCTCAATCCGACGATCATCGTTGGTGTGCAGCCGCACGACCGCGTCTGCCAGGAGGAAATCTTCGGTCCGGTTGTCACGGTGGCGCCGTTCGACGGCGAAGACGAAGCAATCGCCATCGCCAACGGCGTCGCGTATGGTCTTTCGGCGGTCGTGCAAACGCGCAACCTGGGACGCGCCGTGCGGGTTGCCGGCGCAATCGATGCTGGCACCGTATGGGTCAACGACTTCTTTGTGCGCGACCTGCGCGTGCCGTTCGGCGGCATGAAGCAGAGCGGCATCGGGCGCGAAGGCGGGCACTACAGCCTTGAGTTTTTCACGGAGGCGAAGACGGTATGCCTGAGCAACCAGTAGGCGGGGCAGACATCGGCGCGCTGGCGCGGCGACTCGATGACGCCTGGGAGCAGCGCCAGCCGCTGGCGCCGTTGAGCGAGAGCATGGCATTGACCGCAGAACAGGCGTATGCCATCCAATCGCGCTGGACGGAGATGCGCCTGGCGCGCGGCGAGCGGATCATCGGGCGCAAGATCGGGCTGACCAGCCGCGCCATCCAGCAACAACTCGGGGTCAACGAACCGGACTACGGCAGCCTGTGGGCATCGCGCTACTTTCCGCTGTCTGGCGGGCGCGTCGATGCGCCGGCAGACCTGTTTTTGCAGGCGCGCGTCGAGGGGGAACTTGCGTTCCTTATTGGACGACCGTTGCGCGAACCGGGTGTGACCCTGCACGAGGTGCTGGCAGCCACCGACGCGATCGCCGCCGCTATCGAAATCGTCGACAGCCGCATCGCTGACTGGCGTATCACACTGGTCGATACCGTCGCCGACAACGCATCATACGGCGGGTTCACGCTGGGACCCTGGAGTCGCGCCTTGCGCTACGTTGATCTGCGCACGGTGGGCATGCTGCTCCACCACAACGGCGAACCCGCCGTCCAGGGGATCGGCGCGGCGGCATTGGGGCACCCGGCGCGCGCCGTCGCCTGGCTGGCGAACAAACTGATCTCATTCGGCATCAGCCTCGAACCAGGTGACATCGTCCTGTCCGGCTCGCTCGGTCCCGCCATCCCCATGCGCCCCGGCGACCTGTTCACGCTCGAAATCCACGGGCAGCCGCTGTTGAGCATGCGATTTGTGTAGAGGAAGGTGCGTCATGCCGTTGCTCGAAGTTCTCTACGCTGCCGAAGAACCGCTGCCGCTGGAACGTCGGCGCGCCTTTGCGCGCGAGGCGTTCGCCATTTTTCAGGAGGTGCTGGGCACACCGCCAGGCAGGTTGCGCCTGGTCATCCACCACCTGCCCCCGGACGACAGCCAGGGGTTGCTGGCAGACGATGAGGTTGACACAGACCCGTAGGGGCACGGCGCCGCCGCGCCCCCCGGCGCCGCCGCGCCCCCCGGCGCCGTGCCCCCCGGTGGCGCCGCGCCCCCCCACCGCTGCGCCCCCCGGCGCCGTCGCGCCCCCCAGGGAGATCGCATCGCTTCATTGCGCCCGCGATTACGTACTTCGTACCTTCCCGCAAAATGCGGTACAATTGATCGTTCACATAAAGTGAAGGAGACGATGCTATGCGATTGTCCGGGAAGCGTATTGCAATTCTACTGGCTGAAGGCGTCGAAGACCTCGAGTTCTACGTGCCGATGATGCGGTTGCAGGAGGAAGGCGCCGAAGTCGTGGCGGCTGGTCTGGATATGCGCCCGGTGCGTGGAAAGAATGGGCTGGAGATCACTCCCACAACCACCATTGCTGAACTGCGCGCCGATGATCTCTTCGCCCTGGTGCTGCCTGGCGGATGGGCGCCGGATAAACTGCGTCGCTATCAGGCGGTGACCGATCTGGTGCGGGCAATGGATGCGGCTGGCAAGGTGATCGGGATCATCTGTCACGGCGGATCGATCGCAATCTCGGCTGGAATCGTCCGTGGCCGTTCGGCGACCGGTTCGACCGGCATCAAAGATGACCTGATCAATGCTGGCGCCACCTGGATCGATGAAGCCGCCTTTCGTGATCGGAACCTGGTCTGGGGACGGGTGGTCGCCGATATTCCCGCCTTCTGCCGTGAACTGGTGGCGGCGCTGGTGGAACGCGCGTGAGAAAGATGAGCCGCTACGAGCGGCTTCATGAACGGAATCGTTGCGCCTTTGTGCGCGCTCGTTGGAAAGGGACTCGCCGGAGACTGGCGCTCAGGGCTCAACCAACGTCCTGTCGACACCACAGCATTATTCGGGTAGACTAAACGCGACAACACTGGACTGCCTGTGTCCCGAGAAGCGCCCATGTCATCGACAGCACCCCTCGTCCGCATCGTCTTACTGGGTGACATTCGCGTTGAAGCCGGAGAAGAACGCACGACTCTGCCGCAGCGCGAGAGCCTGCGGCGGCTCATGGTCCGTCTTGCGCTTCAGCCGCGCCAACCATTTCCGCGCAAACAACTGGCGTTCACCCTCTGGCCCGATGATGATCCGGCTGACGCGCTGGCAAACCTGCGCCGTCACCTCCATCTGCTCCGCTCCATCCTGCCATCCGTCGCCCGTGAGTGGTTGGTTGTTTCAACACAACATATCATCTGGAATGCGCCATCTGAGTGCCAGGTCGATGTGCATGCTTTCGAGCGGAAATGGACCACGCTCCACGAGATGGAAGCGGCTGCCGAACTCTACTGCGGCGACCTGGCGCCTGGCATCGACACAGATGACGATATTCTCGTTCGACGCGAAGTGCTGCGCCAGCATTACCTGCTCCTGCTCAAAGCGCTGGCGCGCGCATGGATGGATCGCCGCGATTGGGATCGCGCGGGAAGGTGGGCGCGCCTGTTGATGGCGCACGATCCCTGGGACGAAGAAGCAGTGCGCCTGGCGATGACCGCTGCGGCGTTTACAGGCAACCGCACTGCTGCGCTCGACATGTACCGCGCGCTGGCGCACGACCTGGAACGGGAGTTGCACATCGAGCCAGCGCCGGAGACAACTGCCCTCTACCACGATGTTCTCCACCACCGTCTGGCATGCTCCGCAACGCCTGATCGCTCTTCGGCAGCGCCCCTGTTTATTGGTCGGGAAGATGAACTTCAGCAACTGACCGATCTAATGCGTAGCGCCGCGCAGGGACGCGGGCGGATCGTCTTTGTCTCCGGGCAACCTGGCGTGGGGAAGACGACGCTGGTGCAGGAAGCGCTGCGACGGTCTGGCGGCATGGACGGAACATCGAGTCTGCTGGCATTCTGGGGGTATTGTCAACCGGCGAGAAACACCGGCGACCATCGCCCTTATCTGCCCTGGCGACACATCTTTACTGCCGCTGCGCCGGGCATGGTTCGGAGTGCTGACGCCGACGCCGACTGGCTCGGTCGTCTGGCGCCGCTTGATCCTGATCTGCTCGAGTTGCGCCCCGGTCTAATCGCGCCGTCACAACCGGACGCAGCGGCATTGCGTTCCGCTATCCGTCAGGGGATACAAGCGCTTGCACTGCGCCAACCGCTGCTCCTCATCATCGAAGATGCGCACTGGATCGATAGCTGGTCGCTCGAGGCGCTGGCTGAACTGGCAGACATCTGTCTCTCGCTCCCGCTGCTGATCATCGTCACTCACCGGTCTGGCGTCATCACACCCTCCTTGCTCTCCGCCAAGCGGACCATGCGTCGCCAGCGTTGTACGCTCGATCTGCACATTCAGCCGTTTACGCCGTCTGAGACGGACCGTTTTCTGGAGCAGGCATTGGGACGAGACGCGATCAACGCCGATACGCTCGAAGACATCAGACGGTACACCGGCGGCATACCGCTCTTTCTGCGCGAAGCTGCCGAGAGTCTGCGCGACGCGCATCACTCGAAGAAGCGCGGGCTGACAGGGCTGCGCGACTTGCTCAGAATGCGCCTGCGCGATATTGGCGAGCAAAACCGTCAGATGATGGAAGCAGCGGCGATCCTGGGATTCTCATTCGCCGATGACGAATTGCAGCAGATGCTCGGCTGGACTCCGTCGGCATATGCGTCGGCGCTGGACGAGTTACACGCCCGGCGACTACTGATCGACACCGTTACCCACGGCGTCGACGATTACGCCTTTTCGCACCATCTCATCCACGACATCATTCGGAGCGATATTTCCGCCGAACGTGCCATTGTTCTGCACAAACAGGCCGCCCGAAGTCTGGAGACGGTGCGCGCCGGTCAGCACGGGTACGCTGCCAGGATTGCGGCGCACTATGAGATGGCGCATTGCACGCAATCGGCTGCGCGTTTCTGGCTGGACCACGCCCGTGAGAGCGCCGACCTGGCGGCGTTCGAGCAGGCGCTGGACGCCATTGCGCGCGCTGAGTCATTGCTTCAAGGGGGAGTGAGCCGCAGTGAGCGTGAATTGCAAGCGCAAGCCGCTATGCAACGTGGCGTCATTGCCCTGCATCAGGGTGAGGCTGCCACGGCGCTTTTGATCCTGCACCATGCCGTTCGTGCAAGCCGTGAGTTCCCGGCGCTCTACATCCAGGCGCTGGTCGCGCAATCCTATGCGCTCTACACATGTGATCGCGCGGCAGAAGCGCACACTGCTGCGTCACAGGCGCTTGAACTGGCATCGTCGCTGCGCGACGCGGCGAACATGGTGCGCGCGCTCAACATCCGCGGCGTCAGCGCCCTCATGCTGGGGCGTGTGCGCGATGCTATCGACGATCTGCAACGCGCCCGCGCACACATCGAACATATTCAGCCTGACGACGCTCACGGTGCGGGCGCGATCGCACAGACGACGCAAAGCCTGAATCATCTTGGGACGGCGCTGGTCTTCGCTCAGGAGTACGCGCAGGCGCGGGCGATTCTCGATCAAACGGTTACGCTGGCGCAGCGCAGCGGTCTGCGACGGTTGGAAGCGGCGGCGCTCACCATGATCGGTCAAATGATGCTCAACCTCGGTCGCTACGATGAGGCAATCCAACAGTACACCCGATCCATCGACGTGGCGGGCATGTCGTACATGCCAGGCATGTGGGGCAAATACGCCAGACGCGGCTGGGCGCACCTGCGCATTGGCGAACTTACCGCCGCGCAGCAGGATTTTACGCAAGGGTTGCGGATCGCAACGCAGGTGAACAGTCAGTACGGCGCGCTGCTCATGCAGACCTATCTGACATTCGTCGATCTCGCGCAGGGAACATTCCCCGTGATGTCGCTGGCGCAACTGATGGCGCGCGCTGAGGATGCGAAGGTGTATCCGGTGGTGTACATGACCTGTTTGCTGGCGGGTCAACTCTGGCGTCTGCTGGGTGATGGGCAGCGGGCAATAGAAATGCACGAACGAGCACTTCAAGCAGCACAGGCGGCAAGCGTACCATCGTTTATCCTGCATGCCCGCGCCCAGCATCTTTGCGACCGATTGCTGGCAGCGCCCGACCACCACGCATTTACTGAGACAGACGAGATCATCGAGCGGGCGCGCATCGCCGGGGAACTGCCGGTGCAATCCGTCGGCTGGCTGGCGCGCGCTGGCGGTCTGTTTCGGCTCGCTCGCCTCGATGAGGCTGTGCTGGCAGCAGAGAAGGCTGTAATCACAGCGCACGCCTGCCCCGATCTGGTGTTGATCGGCGAGGGATTGGCGCTGCTCACGCAGATCCGCGCAATCTCTGGTCGCTCTGCCGCAGACGACGCGGAACTGCGCGAGGCGCAGATCATCGCCCGGCAATATTTCGCTCCGCTCGCCATTCCACTGGGCATGCCCGAGGCGGATCGGTTGCGTCAGTATTGTCTCGATAGTCTCCCCTCTACGCGCTCGCAAGCCGTACCTGCCAACCACCAATCGGCGGCTGTCGCCGCTCCGCGAAATCGTCGCAAAACTTCGTGATGGAGACTACCGATTGTCACAGATCGAGACGGACTCACACGGATCGATACCCTTCGACTACGAGTAGACCCGTGTGAATCTATCGCATTCGTGTTCATCCGTGTTTCCATCACTTCACTGCTCACCCCGCACCCCTCCCCTGCGTACAAAGCGCGCTGAGGACGTTTTAAGGACGCTCGATCGCTACAATGCAAATCGCACGGTTCTCGTGACAGACCGGGTCGGTATCGTTCTATCAATCGTCTCAGAGGTGCTCTCATGCAACGAATCGCCCATCCCCTCCTGCTCTTGCTGGCGGTCCTGTTCATCCTGTCCGCCTGCGCATCGGGCAACACGACCACCAGCGCTCCCACAACCGCTCCCGCCACAGCGCCGACTCAGGCGCCCGCCGCTACAACCGCGCCGACTCGGGCGCCGGTCGCCGCCGGACCGGTCGATCCGCGCACAAGCGAGCCATGCGCTGTGTTGAATGCAGAGTCCGTTGCGGGCATTCTCGGTTCGTCATTGATCACGACCGTTCCCCTCAAAGATGGGTTTATTCTCACCTGCTCGTATGAATTCGAGGGTCAGAAACGGGTTGATTTCGAGATGGACCTGCTCAATTCCGGCAGGGAAGCATACGATAAGGTGATTAAGGTGCAAGAGGGATTGGGCAATACGGTCGAGTCCGTCAATCTTGGCGATGTCGCTGCCATCAGGGAAAGCAGCGGCAATCTCTCACTCTACATGGTGGTCAATGGATGGCACATCGCGTTGTATGGGTATGGCGTCGAACGGCAGGCGCTCATCGATATCGGTCGGCTCCTGACGGACCGCGTGATCGCATTCACCCCTACATCAATGAGCGCCGTTGTTCCCACATCTGTTCCGTCACCCGGTTTTCTGATCGATATGGAAGTCGTGATCGAAGCGCCGCCAGAGATGGCAGGCGTCACGACGCTAAAGAGTTTGGACATCGTCTCAATCGCAGGATTTGCCATGTGCTCATTTACGCCCCTGGCAGACCCCTTTATCGTCACGTTCGTTGCGCCGCCGAGCAAGGATCCGCCGACGCCGGTCGCCACGTTCAGACTCTCGGTCAGCGGAGGGGTTACAGTGAACCAGCCGACGCCGGCAACATTCGAGGTCGGACTTGGGCGATCCGATGATCCGCAAATGTTCGGTGGAGACGGAACGGTCATCGTCGCGGCGGATGGAAAGTCAGGAACCTTCGAAGCCGGCAGGCTCAAAGGAAGGTGGACGTGCACCTTTGCGGAGTGACGCGCGTCAGCAACCTGCGGTCAATGCAGGTCGGCGCGTTCATCGCGCGTTTGCGCGGTGCATCTGCGCCCTGCTGCTGGCATCGCTGCTGCTTGTCGGTCAAAGCGCTCCGCCCGTCTACGCGGCGGCGTATGTCGTCAACTCGCTGGCGGATACGATTGCCAGCGACAGCGCTTGCACCCTGCGCGAAGCGATCCAGGAAGCGAACAACGGCGCCGAAACCGACTGCCCCGGCTCACCCAGCAACGCGAACGACACCATCACCTTCGGCGTGAGCGGGACGATCAGGCTCACTAGCACGCTGCCGAACATTGTGAGCGGGCAGGGAACGCTGACGATCGACGGCAGCAGGCAGAACGTCACCATCAGCGGCAACAACGCTGTGCGGGTGATGTGGGTGAACGCCGGCGCCAACCTCACCCTGCGCAACCTGACCATCGCCAACGGGAAACTCACTGGCGCAAGCGGCGCTGGCGTCACCAATTTTGGCACACTGACGGTGATCAACAGCACCTTCTCCGGCAACAGCGCTAGCAGCGGCGGTGGCATCGTAAACCTCAGTAGCGGCGTGATGACCGTCTCTAACAGCACCTTCTCCGGCAACAGCACCACTGGCAGCGGCAACGGCGGCGGCATCTTGAGCAACGGCACGCTGACGGTGAATAACAGCACCTTCTCCAACAACAGCGCTAGAAGCGGCGGCGGCATCTTGAGCAACGGCACGCTGACGGTGAATAACAGCACCTTCTCCAACAACAGCGCCACTGACAGCGGCGGCGGCATCGACAATTATGGCGGCACGCTGACGGTGAATAACAGCACCTT
>ERZ1685332.175-NODE-175-length-13197-cov-17.056460_pt1 | contig 13197 bp, 6 predicted proteins | sample MGYA00580193_ERZ1685332 | MGnify/ENA primary metagenome ERZ1685332 (study PRJEB41501, sample SAMN08275520) | hot springs metagenome | biome: alkaline hot spring; material: microbial mat | place: Russia: Ush-Beldyr | collected 2015-07 | depth 0.5 m m ...
CATCTAATAAGCCACCCACCTCCCATATCTCCCCTTTACTCTACCACACCAATACACCATACCACACACCCCCGCCCCCGCACCCCCCACCATCCCCCCCCCCCCCGCCCCCTCACCCGCCCCCGCATCCGATATTTATATCCCGGAACAATTCAGCAAACCCGTTCCCGGATCCATCCCTACCATCCTGCGATCGTTCAAATCCGCCGTCACCAAACGCATCAACACAGTACGCAGCACCCCCGGCACACCGATCTGGCAACGCAATTATTACGAACACATCATTCGCCATGAACGTGCCCTGAATGCCATCCGGCGTTACATCATCGACAACCCGCGCCGCTGGCATCTGGACCGTGAAAATACCCGGCGCACCGGCAGCGATCCGCTGGCGCGCAAAATCTGGGCGATGCTCCAGGAGGACGATCATCGCCACGCGGCTGAGGGCGATCAATGAGTGGGACTTCCGACTTGCCACACAAGCACGAGACGTGAAACTGAAAACAATACCCCCATTTATACGCCCCGCCCCGGCGCTCACGCCATAGTCAACTCGCGCGCGTGGGCGATTTCGCTGGCGCGGATCGGACGGATCTGCCCGTCGCTCACCATAACCACTGCAACGGTCTCGCCGCTGGTGTAGCCCTTTCCCCCCCCCTCAATCCCCCCCATGAGGGGGGGAAAGGGCAGACTGCAACGGTCTCGCCGCTGGTGTAGCCCTTTCCCCCCGATGAACCATGACAACGACGCCAATATCCCCTGCCTGAAGTCCATGCCCTAGAAGATCCATGGTCAGCGCCACACCAGACAGTTCTGCAATCATTGGGCGATCCTCTCAGTGGATAAGCGGTCACCAGGATGGGAGTACACTCGCCTGGTGCACTGAACCAGACGACTCGACCTTTGGACGAGCGTCCATCATGCGTCAGAAATGGTCCTTCCACAACATAATGTACGCCAAATGCTGTTGTTTCTGTCGCCAAAACCCCGTGATCAGCCGCGTGACGCTTCAGCGCTACACTCAAATGGCGCATCGCCATTCGCCTGGATGCCACAGTCATCCACAACCGCAACCGTCGCCAGCGCACCTTTTTCACATTTGCGCAACTTAACCCATAGACCTGCCCGCTATTCTGTGCTATACTACCGATTGTGACCCAAACCACGATTCCAACGTCGGTATCGTTCCTCGCCGCGTGTCTGTAACTTCACACTCGCTTGTTTGGGTGGCGAAGGTTCGTCAGTGGCGTTCGCCGCTGACACAGGTCAGGCGCGGCTTGCAAATCCGGTATAAGGAGGGGACGATGACACAGACTGAACACGAGTTGCGGTGCCCCAACTGCGGCACACAGTGGCGTCCGACAACACTGACAACCGGCGGAGAAATCAGTTGCCCGGTTTGCCTGCACCGCTTTGAAACGCCTGATGTTCAGGAGCGGCGCACATCTTTCAGCGTGCGCGATTTCGCCGAGCAGATCAGTGCGCTGATCAATCGTGCACGAATCGAGGGCTTGAGCAGTGACGTCATTACCGACGTGCTGCGCGATGAGCTTGCCTACAACGCCGAGTTAGCCAATCCCAGCCATACCTTCCACGTCCAGATCGTCGATCTTGGTCCGGCTGAGGGCGCCATACGCACGCTTCCTCCTAATGAAGCGCGCATGATCCTGCAACGACGCAGCACGCCGATCATTAAGCGCTAGTCCGCTGAAGCCCAGGCCCGCCTGCGGCGAACGTCGCCTTGTGGTTGGCTCAAGCCTGCATAAACCAGCAGCGGACTTCGGCTGGGTGGCGCCAGCCGTCGCTGCCGCTCGACACCTGGCGTCCAATGACGTGTGCAACGACGTTGCACATACCCGGCGCGCCGGTTCTCTGTAGTGTTTCCGCTTTTCTTTCGCGCGCCCTTATCAGGGCACGGTTGAGCATTGCTACCGGAGTGTGTCTATGAATCCTGCCACGTTTGCCGGCGATTTTGTCCGCCGCTTCGCATCGCTTGCAACCACTGTGCAACAATCTTTTTCACGATTGCGCCAGCGCCCGCCGTTGTCCGATCGCCCGATCCGTGGGGTGATCCTGACGACGGAACAACTCGAGGAACGGGCGCGTGCGCTTGCCGCCGATCATACGATTGTGATGCAGCCCGGAAAGGCGGGGGCGCTGCTGGCATCGGTGGACCGCAATCATCGCCTGCTGCAACTGGCATATCAGACGCTTGCCGCAGATGCTGCGCAACGCCAGCCGCTCACTCCGGCGGCTGCCTGGCTGGTCGATAACTATCACGTGATTGTCGGGCAGATCCGCGAGATCCAGCAGGACCTGCCAGGCGGCTATTATCACGAACTCCCGAAACTGAAAGGCGGTCCTCATAACGGTAAGCCGCGCGTCTATGCCATGGCGCTCGAACTCGTTGAGCATACCGATGGGCGCATCGACCTCGAGCAACTGACGCGCTTCGTGCTGGCATACGAAGCCGTCGCACCATTGTCGATCGGTGAAATCTGGGCGATCCCGATCATGCTGCGCGTCAGCCTGATCCAGAATCTGGGACGCCTGGCGCGCCTTATGCTCGATGAGCGCCGTCTGCGCCTCGAGGGTGCGGCGTGGGCGGAGCGCATCCTGGCGCAAAAAGATGTCGGATCGTTTGAGGGAAATACGGCCTTCCGCCAGCTTGCGCGCGCCCATCCGCAACTGCCGCTGCCGCTCGCGGTCGAGTTAATTCAGCGACTGCGCAGCCAGGAGAGCGAGTTCGACATTGCCCGGTTGATGGTCTGGCTCGAGCAGCAACCCTCCATTCCGTACAACACCGCCGAAGAAATTATCCTCGCCGAACAGCGCCGCCAGTCCGCCAATCAGGTGTCGGTCGCCAATACGATCACGAGCATGCGGACGATGGACGCAGTGGACTGGCCCGACTGGTTCGAGCGTGTCAGCATGGTCGAGCAGATCCTGCGCCAGGACCCGGCAGGCGCGTATGGGCGGAGCACCTTCGCCACACGCGACCGCTACCGGCACGAACTCGAGCGTCTGTCGCGGCGGAGCGGTTGGCGCGAGGAGGCGATTGCACGGCGTCTGGTGCGGATTGCAGCGCGGGCGCAGGAAGAGGGTCGCTCCCTGCGCGAGACGCATATCGGCTATTACCTGGTGGACGAAGGACGCACCGCATTCGAGGCGACGCTCGGATGCCGCCTGACCCCTGGCGAGGTGCTGCACCGCGCTGTGCTGCGGCATCCCGAAGCAGTCTATCTGGGAACGATCGCCGCAGGAACGGCTGCTATCACGGTGGCGGGCTGGCGCTTCGCCCGATTCGAAGGAAAGAACAATGGCTCTGACGCGCCGCCAATCCTCACTGCCGCAATGTCGCTTACGGCAGTGTTGCCTGCGTTTGCGCTGGCAAAAGAACTGGTTGACCGCGCCGTTACTCGCCTGACTCCGCCGCGCGTTCTGCCGCGCCTCGACTTCCGCGACGGTATTCCCCGCGAACTGCGCACCATGGTGGTTGTACCGACGCTGCTGCTCACGCCGGAGAGCGTCCGCACGCAGATCGAGTCGCTGGAGGTGCTGGCGCTTGCCAATCAGGATCCGCACCTGCACTTCGCGCTGCTCACTGATTTCGCCGATGCGCCGCAGCCGCGTATGCCCGAAGACGACTCGCTGCTCACGCTGGCGGTCGAGCGCATCAGAGCACTCAACGAGCGCTATGGCAGCGATCGCTTCTTCCTGTTCCACCGCCACCGTGTCTGGAATGAACGCCAGGGATGCTGGATGGGCTGGGAGCGCAAACGCGGAAAACTCGAGGAGTTCAATCGCCTGCTCGTTGGCGCGACAGACACAACCTATGAGACGTTTATCGGCGATCTCAGCATTCTGCCGCAGATCCGCTATGTCATTACGCTCGACGCCGACACCCAGTTGCCGCGTGATGCGGCGCGCAAACTGATCGGCACGCTAGCACACCCGCTTAACCAGGCAGTGATCGACCCGCACACGCGGCGGGTGGTGAAGGGATACGGCATTCTTCAGCCGCGCGTCGGCATCGATCTGCCGAGCGCCCTACGCAGCCGCTTCGCGCGCATTTCGTCGGGCAATGTTGGCGTCGATCCATATACCACTGCCGTTTCCGATGTCTACATGGACCTGTTTGGCGCGGGGATCTTTGCCGGCAAGGGGATCTATGATCCGGCAGCAATGCGCGAGGCATTGCATGATCGCTTCCCCGACAACACGCTCCTCAGTCACGATCTGATCGAAGGGTGCTATGCGCGCGCGGCGCTACTCTCCGATGTCGAACTGCTCGACAGTTACCCGACGACGTATGCCGCTTATTCAGCGCGCCAGCATCGCTGGGTGCGCGGCGACTGGCAGATCGCCAGGTGGCTGCTGCCGCGCGTGCCACGCGCGTCGGGCGGGTATGCGCCGAACGTCCTGTCGCTGATCAGCCGGTTCAAGATTGCCGATAACCTGCGACGCAGCCTGACGCCGCCGGCGACGCTGGCGTTGCTTATCGCCGGTTGGTTTGCGCTCCCCGGTCGCCCGGCGGTCTGGACGCTTCTGGCGCTCGGGCATTATCTTGCGCCGCTGACGTTCGCCGTCCTGAGCATGCGCCTTGCGCTGGCAAACTGGCGCTATCTGCACATCAGCCTGATCGCCGCAGTGGAACATCTGCGCTGGCCCACGCTGCAATTGCTGCTGAACGTTGCCATGCTCCCCGATCAGGCCTGGCTGAACCTTGATGCCATTGTGCGCACCCTCTGGCGCACGGGGGTGACCCACCGCCGCATGCTCGAATGGGAAACCGCTGCACAGGCGCAGCGCCGCCTCACCAATTCGTTCGACTATCTGCTCAAACGCATGGGTCCCTCGGCAGCGGTGTTTCTGGCGCTGGCCGCCGTGCGTTCTGAGCGTCTGCGCGCCTCCTGGCGCCCTGCCCTGCTGGTGACGATCCTGTGGGGCGCGGCGCCCTTCTTCGCCCGCTGGCTCGATCAGGAATATGTTCCCCGTCGCATTGCGCCGATCTCTGCTGCGGATCGCCGGCTGCTGCGGCGCGTGGCGCGCGCAACCTGGGCATACTTCGATCGCTTCGTTGCTCCAGAACAGCACTTCCTGGCGCCGGATAACTTCCAGGAGACGCCGCGACCGGTGGCGGCGGAGCGCACCTCGCCAACCAATATCGGCTTGCAGTTGCTCGCCGACCTGGCAGCAGTCGATTTCGGGTATCTGGGTGCGCGCAGCCTGGTTGAGCGCATCGGGCGCGTGTTTGAAACGATCCAGCGCATGGATCGGTTCCGTGGGCATCTGTACAACTGGTACGACACCCGCACGCTGCACCCGCTGCCGCCGCTCTATGTCTCGACCGTCGATAGCGGCAACCTCGCCGGGCATTTGCTTACGCTGCGCCAGGGGTTGCGCGCGCTTGTAGAACGCCCGCCATACGGACCCTGGATCATCGAGGGGCTGCGCGACATTCTCGAGATTATTCAGGAGCGCCTGCCAGCCGACGCCAGAGGGCGCACCTCGCTCGTGGCGCTGCTTCAGGCGCTCGATGCCACGCCAGATACGATGGAGGGATACCGCGCGCGCCTGCTTCAGGCCGCCGACCTGGCGATCATTCTGGCGCGCGAGCCGCGCGTGGCAGAGTGGGCTGAGGCGCTTGCGCGCCAGGCGTACAGCCTCCTCGACGACATGCCGCGCGAAGGGACGCCCGCAGCGCCGGAGGACCCGCAGTTCCGCGCTGCTATCGCAAGACTGGCAGACGTGTGCATCGATCTGATCGCAGAGATGGACTTCCGCTTTCTCTACGACGAACGTCGCCGTTTGTTTGCGATTGGCTACAACGTGAGCGAAGGACGGCGTGACAATTCATACTACGACCTGCTCGCCTCCGAAGCGCGTCTGGCGAGTTTCCTCGCAATCGCGCTCGGAGAAACGCCACAGGAACACTGGTTCTACATCGGACGCAAGCTTTCGCCTGCCGTGGCGACACCCACCCTGCTCGCCTGGAGCGGCACCATGTTCGAGTATCTCATGCCGCTCCTGGTGATGCGCAACTACCCCGAAACGCTGCTCGACGCAACCTACCGCGGCGCAGTCGAGCGTCAGATCGCCTATGCAGCCGAACGCGGCATCCCATGGGGCATCTCCGAGTCGGCGTTCAATTTGCGCGACTCGCAGATGAACTACCAGTATCGCGCATTCGGCGTGCCAGGACTCGGATTGCAGAGCGGTCTGGCGAATGATCTGGTCGTCGCGCCATACGCGACGCTCCTGGCGTTGCAGGTCGCACCGACCGAGGCGGTCGCCAATCTTCGCACCTTGATGGAATATGGCGCCTTCGGGAATTATGGATTCTACGAGGCGATTGACTTTACGCCTGCGCGTTTGCCGCCCGGCGTGAAGAGCGCGATCGTGCAGACCTACATGGTCCACCATCAGGGGATGGGGCTGCTGGCGATCGACAATCTGTTGAACGATAACATTATGCAGCACCGCTTCCATGCCGAGCCGATCGTCCAGGCGACCGAACTGCTCTTGCAGGAGAAGATTCCTGCCGACCGGCCGCTGCCGCTACCGCAGGAGAGTGCCGTCAGCGAGATCGCCGTTACGCCGGATGTCGTTCTGGAGCGTCACTTCACCACGCCGCATACCGCAGTTCCATACGCATACACGCTCTCGAATGGCGTCCTGACCTCGATTGTGACAAACGCAGGCGGCGGCGGCTGCCGCTATACCCTGCCCGAACGCACCACGTCGGTCGCCGTCACACGCTGGCGTCCCGACCCGACGCGCGATGCGTCCGGCAGTTTCGTCTATGTGCGCGACATCCGCAGCGGCGCCACGTGGTCGCCAACGTACCAGCCATTGCGCGTGCTCGGCGATGATTACCGCGTCACCTATGGCGCGGGACGGGTCGAGTTCCGTCAGCAGTACGCAGGCGTCGATACACGTCTGGAAATCACAGTGTCGCCCGAGGACAATGTCGAGGTGCGCGTGCTGACGCTGGTCAACCTGACCGCACAGCCGCGCGAACTGGAGATTACCACCTATGCCGAGATTGTGCTCGCACCCGACGCTGCCGACGCTGCGCATCCGGTCTTCTCGAATCTCTTCGTCGAAACGACGTTCGATCCGCAGAACGAGGCATTACTGGCGACGCGCCGACCCCGCGCACCGAACGATGAGCGTCTGTGGGTAGCGCAGGCAATTGGCGTGCGTGGACGCGCCCTGGGAGAGGCGGAGTACGAAACCAACCGTCTGACGTTCATCGGGCGCGGGCGCGATCCGTCGCACCCGCAGGCGCTCGACCGTCCCCTGAACGGAAGCGTCGGCGCAGTGCTCGACCCGATCTTCAGCCAGCGGCGCCGGGTGCGGATCGTGCCTGGCGGACAGGCGCAGGTGATAATGACGTTGGCGGTCGCGGCAATGCGCGAGGATGCGCTGCGCCTGGCAGCGCACTACCGCGATGCTGCCATTGCTATGCGCGCGTTCGACATGGCGCGCACCCAGGCGCAGGTCGAGCTTATGCACCTCGGCATCAACGCCGACCAGGCGCACCAGTTCCAGCGCCTGGCGTCGCTCGCGCTCCTGCCAGACCCGGCGCGCCGCGCGACAGCCGAGGCGCTGGCGCGCAACAGCAAAGGGCAGCCAGGGTTGTGGGCATACGGCGTCTCCGGCGACTATCCGATCGTGGTTGGGCGCATCGCGCCAACGTCCGATACATCGCTGGCGCGCACCCTGATCCAGGCGCACGAGTACTGGCGGCTGAAAGGGGTGCTGATCGAACTCGTGCTCCTGGTCGAAGACGGCGCTGACTATCGGCAGGAGCGGTATGAGCAGATCATGGCGCTGGTGCGCAGCAGCCGGTCGAGCCGCTGGCTGAACCAGCGCGGCGGAGTATTCGTGCTGCGCACCGGCGTGATGCCCGACGCCGATCAGGTGCTGTTCGAGACGGTCAGCCGCATCACGCTCTATAGCCGGCGTGGCGATCTGGCATACCACCTGCGCCGCCGCCTGCCCGACAAAGCGCCGCCTCCCCCGCCGCCGGCGCCTCTGCTCCTCGATGGCGAACCGTTGCCGCCGGAAGACCTGACGCTGGCGACAGAGTATGGCGGGTTTACGCCCGATGGGCGCGAATATGTGATCGAGGCAATGCCGGACAACCCAACGCCGCTGCCATGGGTGAACGTCGTTGCCAACCCACGCGCCGGATTCATCGTCTCGGAGAGCGGCGGCGGCTATACGTGGGCAGAGAACAGCCGCGAAAACCGCCTCACTCCCTGGTCGAACGATCCGGTCAGCGACCCGCCTGGCGAGGCGCTCTACCTGCGCGACGACGCCAGCGGCGCGCTCTGGTCGCCGCTGCCGCGTCCCTGCGGTGTCAGTCGCGTGCGCGTCTACCACGGGATGGGATACACCCGCTTCCTGCAACGGCACGACGGCATCGAGAGTGAAACGACGCTCAGCATCGCGCCCGACGATGCGGTGAAGATTGTCCGGCTGCATCTGCGCAACCGCTCTGACCGCGAGCGACGCCTGAGCGCAACGATGTACGTCGAGTGGGTGCTCGGCGTGCTGCGCGAACAGACGGCGCTCTTTATCGTGACTTCGACGATGCCGGAACTGAGTGCGCTGCTGGCACGCAACACCTATAGCCACGATTTTGCGGGGCGCGTCGCCTTCCTGGCGTGCAGCGAGCCAGAGGCGCTCTTCTGCGGCGATCGGGCGGCATTCATCGGGCGCAACGGCGACCTGGCGCACCCAATAGCCCTGGCGGGCGATCACGATGGCGCCTTCGACCATCGTATCGGCGCTGGTTTCGATCCGTGCGGCGTCGTTTCCACCCGGCTGACCCTTGGACCCGGCGAGGAACGCGATGTCTTCTTCATTCTCGGGCAGGGCGTGAATGAAGAGGAGGCGATCTGCCTGATTGCGCACTACCGTGATCCTGCCGCCGCTGCGGATGCCATCGCTACAACCGCCGACCGCTGGCGCGATCTGGTGAGCAGGCTTCAGGTGCGCACCCCCGACCCGGCGCTCGACGTATTGCTTAACGGCTGGCTGATCTACCAGACTCTTGCCTGCCGTATCTGGGGGCGCTCGGCGTTCTATCAGTCCGGCGGCGCGTATGGCTTCCGCGATCAGTTGCAGGATGTAATGGCGCTGACAATGATCGAGCCGTCGATTGCGCGCGAACACATCCTGCGCGCCGCCGCGCGGCAGTTCGTCGAGGGCGACGTGCAGCACTGGTGGCACCCGCCGCTCGGGCGCGGCATCCGCACGGCGTTCTCCGACGACTACCTGTGGTTGCCGTTCGTGGTATGCCACTACATCGAAACGACAGGCGACCACGCACTGCTCGATGCGGTGGCGCCCTACATCAAAGGGCGACCGCTGGCGGAGCACGAAGCCGAATACTACGACCTGCCCGAACCGGCGAATGAGTATGGCAACGTGTACGACCACTGCACTCGCGCTATTGATCGGGCGTTGACACGCATGGGCGCGCACGGATTACCGCTCATGGGGGCAGGCGACTGGAACGACGGAATGAACCTGGTCGGACACGAAGGACGCGGCGAGAGCGTCTGGGTCGCCTGGTTTCTGATTGTTATCCTGAACCGTTTTGCGCCAATCGCCGAACAGCGGCGCGACGTCGAACGCGCGGCGCGCTACCGCGCCGAGGCGCGCCGGTTGAGCGAAGCGCTGGATCGCCATGCCTGGGATGGCGACTGGTACCTGCGCGCATTCTATGATGATGGTACGCCGCTTGGTTCCGTTCAGAGCGATGAGTGTCGCATCGACTCGTTGAGCCAGTCGTGGGCGGTGATTGCCGGAACCGCCGATCCGGCGCGCGCGCGACAAGCGATGGAGGCGGTCGATGCCCACCTGGTCAACCGTGAAACTGGCATCATCAAACTGTTCACCCCGCCCTTCGATCAGACGACGCATAACCCTGGCTACATCAAGGGGTATGTTCCTGGCGTGCGCGAAAACGGCGGGCAGTACACCCACGCCGCCATCTGGGTGGTCTGGGCATGGACGCTGCTCGGCGATAGCGAGCGCGCCGGTGAACTGCTACGCCTGCTCAACCCGCTGCGCCACGCACAGCAGCACGGGCGCGTGTATGCGGTTGAACCATACGTCATCGCCGCCGACATCTACGCTGCGCCGCAGCACCTGGGACGCGGCGGCTGGACGTGGTACACCGGTTCGGCAGCATGGTTCTACCGGCTTGGCATCGAACGGATCCTCGGTATTCAGCGCCACGGCGATTACCTGACCCTAACGCCCTGCCTGCCCCCGGACTGGTCGGGGTATGAAGCGCGGCATCGCTACGGTTCGAGTGACTATCACATCGTTGTTGAGCGGAGCAGCAGCGATGGCTACGCACTGATAATCGATGGCGCGCCTGCGAGTGATGTGCGCATCCCGCTGCATGATGATGGACAGCAGCACATCGTTCGGCTGGTGTTGCCCGCGTCGGGAATGGCGGCGCCTGCGCTCGACGGCAGGCAGGCGACAGCGACACTGGTGGAAAAAGAGGAATAGCGCGTGGATTCGCGCGGGTGCGACGGATGTACGCAGATGGAAATCAGCCAATCCGTGCGCATCGGTCCCAATCCGTGGACATCCGTGTGCGTGCAACCGCACTCGAAGCAGAATGACCGATCAGGAGCGAGACGTAAGCGGACCCACCCGCCCGACGACGAACGTCGAATACATACGCCACTATCCGCCTTGTAGCCCGCCGGATGAAGCCGCAGGCCATCACGGCTGAATTGCTCGAAGTCCACGTCTGCGCGATCAGGCGACCTCGTTCTCTGCCCTCGTCTCGCTCCGCTGGCGCAAGGCTTTGTGCGCTCAGCGCGGGCATGGATGTCCGGTCCATTCAGCATCGCGCTCCTACAGCGGCTTCTTCTGGCGTTTTCCGAACAAACGTGCTATACTACCCAAAAGGCTCTGGCTGTACCACAAACCTGTGCGCAGCAGTTTGCACTCCGCCTCACACCGCGTTATACTCATCACAGATGCTGTGAACGTCGCGTTCAGCGCCGAAGGCAAACTATGGCAACTCTACGGGCACAATCTCCCTCCAGCAACAGCGACTCGCCCGGTTCGGCGTCGCCGGCGGGCACTGCCCGCGAGGTGCGCAACTATCGTCTCGATCAGCGTATCGGGCAGGACGAACTCGCCGTCGTCTACCGCGCCACCCACCTGACGCTCGATCGTCCTGTGCTGCTGTCGGTGTTGCACCGCACCGACTGGATCTCATCGAGCCGCTTTCAACTGGCAGCCCGTCTCGCTGCCCATCTGACCCATCCCAATCTGCTGCCGGTCATCGACGCCGGTCACGACGACCGTATCGGGCATTACCTGGTGACGCCGTATCTCGACACCCGCTCACTGCAGGATATTCTGGCAAGCGGCGCGCTCGATCCGGTGGAAACGCTGCGCATCGCCACCCAACTGGCGAGCGTGCTCGATTATCTCCACACCCAGAACGTGGTACACCGCGATGTGCAGCCGGCAAACATCCTGATCACCCCCCAGGGAACGGTGTTTCTCACCAACCTGAGCCTGGCGGCATCGCCAGATACGCCTGATCTGTCGAGCATCGACGATACAGACTATCGAACGCCATACACAGCGCCAGAGCAGACGCTGCGCACCGGTCAACCGGCGCCGGCCGGCGACCTGTACAGTCTCGGCGCAGTGATCTACCATATGCTCAGTGGCGAGATGCCGCCGCCGGCCGGCGCCCCGCCGTCGCTGGCATTGCGCGATGAAGCGCTCGCCGCTGCCGACCGGGTCGTTCAGCGATTGATGGCAGAACAACCATCGCAGCGGTACAGCAACGCCGGTCAGGCGATTGCAGCGTTGCGGCAGGCGTTGCGCCCGCAGATCGACGCGGCGACCGTCGATATGGAGGAGTCACGCTGGGAACCGATCGCCGAATGGCTCGAAAACCCGCTCGAAACCGTGCTCGGCAACCTGATCGATGCCGATTTCGTGGCGCGCAGCCGCACCCGTGCCGATACGCTCCACCGCGTCGATGCCATCCGCCGCCTGCTGGATCGCTGGAGCCGGCAAAACTGGACGCATCGCCCACAGTTGGGGCATCTGATCGAACCGGAGCAGATCGTCAGTTACAACCTCTACTTTTACGAAGTGCGCGTGGCGTATGAAACGCGCACAACACCACAGGCGCGCCTCAGCGTACACCGCGGCGGCGCGCTGGCGCCTGCGCGCGAAACCGGCTTATGGGAAGCGACAGTTCCTGACGCGCCGCCGTTCGAGACGCACAATCCCGAGCCGATTGTCATTCCCGGATCGCAGCGTGTGGTTGGCTGCCCGGAGTGCCACGGCGCGGGACGTATCCCGTGCCGGACGTGCAGCGGATCGGGAGCGGTTATGCGCACGCGCAAGGTGAAAGAACCCGACGGAAGCGCACGCATCGAACAACTCTCCGAAGAATGCCCGACCTGCCGCGGCTACGGACGTGAGGAGTGTGAACACTGCGAGGGTGTCGGGCAACTGCTGGAAGAGAAGGTGTTCAACTGGTCGCGCCACGCACGCGCCTACTTCAACGAAGATGACCTCAGCGGACTGCACAAGCCAACGCTTCAGGCAAAAGCGTTGAAGGTCTTCGATGGCCCGATTTCCTTGCGCGAAGGACACTGGTATCAGGTTGCGCCACTGAAGGAGACGATCGAAGAGGCACAGCGCAATTGCGGAGATGACACTCGTATTATCGCCGCTGAACTGACCATCCGTGGCGTCCCGGTAACCGAAGTTGACTATCGTTTCCGCGACCAGCCGCGCACGCTGGCGTTCATCGGCTTCGACAACACCCTGAAAGGCGATAGCACCCTCTACGATATTGAACGCCTCGCGCTGTACGCGATTATTCTGGTCATGGCAATCATTCTCGTGGCGATTCTCGTGTTGCGTTAGGCAGTGCACGTCGCACGTGGGCAGGCCAGCATGTAGGGGCGCGGTTCCGCCGCGCCCGGCGGCGCTGCCGCGCCCGGCGGCGCTGCCGCGCCCGGCGGAACCGGCGGGCGGGGCTCGGTGTTGGGGCGGGGGGCGGTGGCCGGTGTGTGTTTTATTTTGGGAGGTGGGGGGTTTATGAGGGGATTTACACTAATACCTAAACCCCTAGTTATTATGTATTGGTTTTCTGTTTTTATGTTTTGTTGTTCG
>ERZ1685332.176-NODE-176-length-13120-cov-16.517183_pt1 | contig 13120 bp, 12 predicted proteins | sample MGYA00580193_ERZ1685332 | MGnify/ENA primary metagenome ERZ1685332 (study PRJEB41501, sample SAMN08275520) | hot springs metagenome | biome: alkaline hot spring; material: microbial mat | place: Russia: Ush-Beldyr | collected 2015-07 | depth 0.5 m m ...
CTTGGCGACGGGCCTCTCGGCGAGGACACATCGCCAAGACCGCTCGGCAGCCGCACACCGCGCGGAATCTGGTCCGGAAGTGGCCCAAGCGGTACTGCGACGCTGGGTGAGGGGACTGGGGGACCGGTCTCGTCGTCCCCATTGTTCTCCCTCCCAGACCGGATCCGAGGTTGAGGCCCTGGTTTGGGAGGCCACGAAGGCCACCGGCTACGGCCGGAAGAGGCTGGCCTGGTGCCTGTGAGAGGAGGGCCTGGCCCTCGCTCCGCACACGATCCGCCACATCCTCTGCCGAAACGCGCTCAGGGGCGGCAAGAAGAAACGGAAGACGTTTTACCTTGCCCACTCTCCCGTGGGAGGAGGAGCGGCCGTTCCCGCTCGCCTAGGTGGACGTGAAGGACGTCCTCGACAAGGGGGGCGCCCGGAACAAGTTTAGGATCACCTGGCCAAGCACAGGCTCCCCGCCACCAGTGGACGTTCCTCGGAGGGCGAACGAGGCCCCGGTTCCTTCCCGAAGCTACGAGGTGAGCCTAACCCACGGGCTATGCTTCATGGCTTTCGTGATGCTGTGGCTTAGGGGGCAGGGGAGCGAAGCGAGGTGGCCTGGGAGACCGGCGGGGAGGAGTTCGAAGGAGCCCTAAGAGGGGCTCGGCCTCTTCTGGGGTATGGTCCCCAAGAAGCTCAAGCGGCTTCAGGAAAAGCCCTGTGCCCCCGGTGAGGGCGCGGCTCCTGCGGATTCCTCTGGGGAGGGAGAGGAGCGGCTGGGGGAGCGATCCCACCGCACGGACGACGAGTTCTCCCCGCCGTTCCCGGGCAAGGCGCGGTCAGAGGAGGGGTTCCGGAACAAGGGAGCTCGGGGTGTACGACTCCCACCTGGCGCGGCCCCACTTGGAGAAGATGGACGGGAAACCCTCGGTTCGGAAGCTCCGGGAGCCGAGGTACGCTCTACCTCACACGTTCGCTCTCTTCCCGCCCCTGGTGCCTGATCGGATCAGGGCCGACTGGGCCCTCTGGGGGTCCTCCGGAGGTGGTAACGATCTCCTGGCCAACCACGCTCCGGGCGCACGAGGGCGCGCCCAAAAAGGAGAAGAGCGGATAGCCCAAACGCCCCGAACCCCAGACCGGCACAAACGCTTGCGGAGGTCCCCTCGATCACGCCCAGGGCGGCGCGCATCCCTTGGGCCATGTGGTGCGCGGGAAGCGCCCGCCCCACGAGACGAAGGGCGGGCGGGAGGAACTCGAAGGGGATGTAGATCCCAGAGAGGAAAAGCATGGCCTGAACGAGGATCATCCCCGCAGCCGCGGCGCTCCCAGGCTTTCTCGCCACGGCGCTCACCAAAGCGCCCAACCCCATGGCCCCCAGGCTGGAGACAACCGCATAGAAGAAAAGCCAACCTGGGTGCAAAGAGAAGGCAAGCCCAAAGACGGTGAGCGCCCCCAACAGGGTGAGCCCTGCGGAAAGGAAGCCCACGCTCAAGCGCACCGACCCCACGCCCAAAAGGAGGGCCCAGCCCGGGAGCGGGGTAGCTAGCATCCGGCGGAGAACCCCGCGCTCCCGCATGCTGGCCATCCTTCCGGCCACCGCGAAAACCCCAGCCTGGATGAGGGCCATGGCCATAAGGCCCGGCACGATGTAATGGAACCACGTGGCCGCTTGGAGTTTCCCCACATGGAGTTTTTCCGCCTGAATCGGAGCCGTGGCCCCCGCGCGCCGAAGCTCCAGGGACCGGGCGATCCGCCGGGCCTGCCCCTCGAACCCCACGTTGTCCTGGACGCGACCGCGATCGAAGAGAAAAACGAGAGAAGACCCGTCCCAGACGATCCCAAAATCCACGATCCGGCGCGCCACGGCGTTTTCCAGGTCCTGGGCACTGGGAAAATCCCGCACCGCAAGCTCCGGGAAATCCGCGAGAACCTGGGAAATGAGGTCCACGGGAGCAGTCGAGTAAAAGCCGACCCGCACCGCCCGCCCCGGACTACCCCAAAGGAACCCGAAGAGGAAAACAAAGGTGAGGGGGAAAACCAAGGTGAAGAAGAGATCCAGGCGATCGCGGAAAAAGAGGGTGAACTGGGCGCGGAGAACCGAAAGAAATGCCCTCATCCGACCTCCGTCAGGCGAATCCTAAGGGCCGCGAGGAAAACGCTCCCCGAAAGCCAAAGGAGCGGCACGAGGAGGTTGGCCCAAAGGGGAAAAGCGGGGGTGAGAAGTCCCAGGGAGCCGCGGAAACCCTCGGCCAGATGGGTGAGGGGGTTCGCAGCCATCACCCACCGCAGCGCATCGGGCAGGTCCGCTACAGGGAAATAGAGGCCGCCCAGGAATTGGAGGGGCAGGTTTACCAGGTTCGCCAGGGCCATGGCGGCCCGGTAGGTGCGGGAGAGCGCGGAGATCAGGAACCCAAGGCCCAGGAAGGTCGCAAAGCTCAAGAGGAGATAACCCAGGCTTCCCAGCCGGAGGAGAGGAAGGCGGACGCCAAAGGCCAACCAACCGAAGGCCAAGAGAATCGCGACCTGGATGGCGCTTGTGAAAAAGGTGCCCAGGGCAAATCCCAAAAGGTACCGGCTTCCCGAAAGAGGTGTAGCGAAATAGCGCCGGAGGATCCCGGCTTCCTTGGCAAGCACGATGACGCTTGGGGTACTGAAAAGCCCGTTTATAAAGAGGGCCATGAGGATGACCCCAGGAAGGAGGAATTCTACATAGCGCACGCGCTGGGCCTCGCCGCCGACGGCGCGCATCTCCACGGAAAGGCTCTCGGCGAGGGTTCCTTTCCCTGTAAGATAGGAGCGACCGAATTCCTCGACGAACTCGGAAAGGATGGAAGCGGCGGTGCTCGCGCCCGCCTCGCCCCGGCGGTACAAGATCTGAACCCGTGCCTGGCCGTTCGCCCATAGCTTGGCGGAGAAGTCCCCAGGAATGAGGAGGGCTGCGTGGACCTGCCCCTCCTCCACCGCGGTTCTCGCCCGAGCAAAGAGGTCCTCCGGGTTTTGCGGATCCGTCAGGATTTGGAAGTGCAGGACAAGCCCGGCCCCCATGGCCCAGGCCTGAAAAGCCTGGGCCAAAGCTTGACCCAAAGGGCCAGGATCGGTATTGGCGAGCACCATGTGGAGCTCTATCTCCCCGCGCTCAACCCTCCCAAACACCGTCCCCAAAAGGGCCAGAAGGAGGACGGGAAAGATCCAAAACCAAAAGAGACTCTCGCGCTCGCGCAAGGAAACGAGGACGGAGCTTTGGGCCAAAGCCAAAAGCGCCTTCAATCGCGCAGCCTCCTCCCGGTGAGGGAAAGGAACACATCCTCCAGGTTGGGCTGCCGCAGGGTCACGTTGGCCAGGGTCACCCCGCGTTCCGCCGCCCAGGAAAAAAGGGCGGCCATATCCGCTCCGAGGTCCTCCACGTGGAGGATGGCCCGCTCCCCATCCTGTCGGACCCTTTCGGGGAAGCCGGCGGATAGCGCGGAAAAGAGCTCCCCGGGGAGTTCGAATTCCACGAACGTGGCGGGGCCAAAGCGGCTGATCAGATCTTTTGGGCCCCCCTCGGCGATGATCCTCCCGTGATCCATGATGCACACCCAGTCCGAAAGGGTTTCCGCTTCCTCCATGTGGTGGGTGGTGAGAAACACCGTGTTCCCGCGGGCCCGAAGGTTCTGGAGGATGTCCCATATGTGCCTCCGGGCCTGAGGATCGAGACCGGCCGTGGGCTCATCGAGGAAGAGGAGCTCCGGGTCGTTGAGGAGGGCCGTGGCCAAAGCGAGCCTCTGTTTTTGCCCACCGGAGAGGTTCTTCACAAGGGCCCGGGCTTTATCCCGAAGACCAACGAGGGACAAGAGCTCATCGGGCTCGGCACTGCGCGGGAAGAACGCGGCGAAAAGGGCGAGGACCTCGCGGACCCGGAGGTACGGTTCGAACGCGCCCTCCTGGAGGAGGACGCCCATCCGGGCCTTTTGGGATGGGCCGATCCGGTCCACCTTCTCCCCGAAGAGCCAAATCTCCCCCGCATCGGGGGTGCGCAGGCCCTCGAGGATCTCCACGGTTGTCGTTTTTCCCGCGCCGTTTGGGCCGAGGAGGGCGAAGATGGTCCCCGCGGAAACATCGAAGGAGACGCCGTCCACAGCCCGCACCGGGCCGTAGAACTTCTGGAGGTCCCGCACCCGGAGGATCCAGGCCACGCCTGGAGTTTATCCCGTCCGGGTCCGGACACATGTCCCCTTGATATAGTGGAAACAGGGTTATAAAATCTTAAGATGATGGAAAAGAGGTGCTGGCGGTGGGCCTTCCTCCTCCTCTTCGCCCTGGGCTTGGGCCTCACTCCCCGTCCGGTCGGAGGAATCGGCCAAATAAACGTCAGCTCCGCAGCCTCCTCCTACCCCTGGAACATCGAACGGGTCAAAGCCCCCCAAGCTTGGTCCATCACCCAGGTTTCCCCGGAGATCGTGGTGGCCGTCATCGACTCCGGGATCGATTTCTCCGTGCCGGAGCTCGCGGAGGTCCGCTGGACTAATCCCAAAGAGACGAGCGACGCCCGGGACAACGACGGCAATGGCTACGTGGACGACATCTACGGCTGGGACTTCCGGGATAACGTTCCCAATCACCTTCGCCGCACTCCCATTCACTACCACGGCACGGCGGTGGCCGCGGTGATCGCTGCCTGGGCCGGGAAAGTGGTGGGCGTGGCCCCCAGGGTCCGCCTCATGGACGTGCGTTTTTTGGACTCCCGCGGGCTTTTCTACGAGCGCGACTGGCCCGCCTTAGCCCGGGCCATCGACTACGCCGTGCAAAATGGGGCCAGGATCATTAACCTCAGCCTCTATGCCAAGGTTCCGCCGCCGCCAGTCGTGGAGGATGCCCTGCGGCGGGCCTGGGAGAAAGGGGTGGTCGTGGTCACCATCCCCGGAAACGAGGGTCGCCCCAGCGTGAGCCCCCTGGGCCGCTTCTCCTATGTGCTCACCGTCTCCGCCACCGACCCGTCCGACCGGCCGGCCTCCTTCGCCAACTTTGGCCCGGAAGTGGACCTCAGCGCCCCGGGTGTGGACATCCCGACCATTCTTCCCCAGGGCCGGGTGGGAACCCTTTCCGGGACCTCCTTCGCTGCTCCCCACGTGAGCGGAGCCTTGGCCCTCATGCTCTCCGCCAACCCCAGGCTCTCCGGCCCGCAGGCGGTGGAGCTCCTCCTCCGCACCTGTGAGAAACTGGACGCGGAGGAACTGCGTATCGGGAAGGGTTTGGTGGATACGGCCCGCGCCGTCGCCGCAGCCACTCCTTAGCCTGGCTTGCCCAGCGTCCCCGAACCGGATATAGTAGAAAAAACTGTGAAACATCCCTAAACGGGCTTTTGGGAGGGAGAAAAGATGCAAGTCACATTGTACTACAGCGAGGAGGACAGATACCTCTTGGACCTCGTGGACAAACTCGCCACGCAGCAGCGCAAGTCCCGCTCCGCGGTGATCATGTCCATCCTCGAGGAGTACTTCGAGCGCGAAAAGCGCCTGGGCGAGATCCTCGTGGATCTCGGGGCGCTGGATCCGCGGCGGGTGGAGGAAGCCCTGAAAGAGCAGGAGGCCGAGGGACGGAGGCGTCGGATCGGCGAGATCCTGGTGGAAAAAGGCTGGATCCGTCCCCAAGACCTGGAGCGGGCCTTGGTTATCCAGAGCCGGGTTCGCAGGAGCTAGCCCCCTTCGCCGCGGCGCGCATCGCCTCCCGGGCCAGTTCGTTGGCCCGGGTGTTCTCCCGGTGCCCGGTGTGTCCGGCGATCCAGTGGAAACGCACCTCGTGCACGCCCAGGAGCTCGTCCAACTCTTGCCAAAGATCGGCGTTGGCTAAAGCCCTTAAGGTCTTCCCCTCCTTCCTCCGCCAGCCCTGCTCCTTCCACTTGGGAAGCCATTCCGTGACCCCTTTTTTGAGGTATGCGGAGTCCGTGTAAAGGTCCACTTCCGCCGGCTCCCGGAGGGCTCGCAGGGCCTCGATGGCCGCCTGCAGCTCCATGCGGTTGTTGGTGGTGTGCGCCTTCCCTCCGCATATCTCCTTCCGATAGGGCCCCCAAAGGAGGATCGCCGCCCATCCCCCCGGCCCGGGGTTCCCCAGGCACGCGCCGTCCGTGTACACCGTGACCCTCTTCCGCCTCTTGGGGTTCATGGGGTGAGCGCCTCCAGCGCCGGCAAGCGTCCCTGAGCCAGCTCCTTTCGGATCCAGGCCATAAAGCGCGCCATGAACCGAATGTTATGGGCCGTGGCCAACCGGAAATAGGAAAGCTCCCCGGTGCGCAGAAGATGGTGGAGGAACGCGCGGGAATAGCGACGGCACGTGGGACAATCGCAGCTTTCGTCGATCGGGCGCTCATCGTTTCGAAAGCCAGCGTTATCGATGTTCAGCCTGAAGCTGGGCGGGGCGAAGGCAAGAAGCGTGCCGTTACGGGCCAGCCGCGTGGGCGCCGCGCAGTCGAACAGATCCACCCCGCGCTTCACCGCCTCCACAATGTCCTCCAACGTTCCAATCCCCAGAAGATGCCGGGGGCTGGCGCCGGGAAGCTCGGCCACCGTCCACTCGATCACCCGGTACATGTCCTCTTTGGATTTTCCAAGGGATCCGCCGATGGCGAAGCCGGGAAAACCCAGGCCGGCGATGGTTTTCGCTGAGGCTCGCCGCAGCTCCTCATAGGCCCCGCCCTGGACGATCCCCCACAGCTCCTGATGGGGATTGGGCCCAAGGCCTTCGGTCCGCGCGAAGGCCAAACGGGCCCGGGCAGCCCAGCGATGCGTCCGCTCCATGGCCGCCCGGGTGTAGGCCTCGTCGTGGAAGGGGGAGGTGCACTCGTCCAACGGGAGGATTACGTCCGCGCCCAGGAGTCGCTCCACCCGGATCACCTCCTCCGGGGAGAAGAAGCGCTTAGCCCCATCGACAACGGAGCGAATCCAGGCCCCGTCCTCCGTGAGGCTGACGAGGGAGATCCCGGCGGAGTCGCGAAGCCGGGCTTCCCCAGGAAAGATGGGCGCGATTTTCCCGACCCCGTGGATCTTCCCCGCCCCCAGGGAGAAAACCTGAAAGCCCCCGGAATCCGTCATCCAGGGGCCCGACCAGCCCGTGAACCCATGCAAGCCGCCCAGGGCGGCCACTGTCTCCCCTCCCGGCCGAAGGGAGAGGTGGTAGGTGTTGGCGATGAGGATTTGTACTCCCAGGCTTTCCAGCTCCTCTGCGGCGAGGGCCCGCACCATGCCCCGGGTGGCCACGGCCACAAAGGCCGGGGTTTCCACCTTTCCATGGGTCGTATGGAGCAGACCCAGCCGCGCCTCCGTGCCTGGGATCCGCCGCAGAACCTCAAAGGGCATGGCTAGTACGCCCAGGTCAGGGTGCGGTGGTGGGGCACGGGAAATCCCGCCTGGGAGAGGTTCCAAAGAAGCCAATCCACCTGGAAGGCCAGCATCTCCCGCCCCCTTTCCCTGAGCATCCTCAGGAGCTCCTCCACCGCGACCACCGTGAGGGCCCGGATCTCCACCTCCTCCGGGCTTCCCCAGGCCAGCCACATCCCGCGCCGGACCCGTTCGGCCAGGCCGGGATGAAACCGCAGCGCGCCTTTGGCCCAAAGAAGCTGGGGAAGCTTGTAGTCGGCGAAGGCCGTGAGCCAAGGGAGATCGCGCATGGCCCCAAGGCCTTTCCCCCCGAACGTGCCCCAGAGGTCCCCCACAAGGATCTGGGCCCGCTTGTGGAAGGGGATCCAGCGCCCCCGGTAAACCGCGGCATCGCGGAACATGGGGAGATGGGCGGTGACGAGTTCCACAAGCCTGGCCGCGGAGTTCCTGGCCTGAGCGAAGAGGGCCCTTGCCGAGCCAAAGCGCAGAAGAACCCGCCCCACCTCCCGCAGGGCCGCGGCCCGCCAGGAGAGAAGGGGGATGTCGCCCAGGATCTCCCCAACCTCCTCTTTCCGGACCGCGGCGAGCTTCTCCGCCGCAAAAAACCCGGGAAAATCCTCGGCCACCCGGCGCAGGGAAAAACTCAAGGCATAGTAGCCGGTCAGCCTTTCCCCGTTCGGGCCCGGTACGGCCCACTTCTCTCCGGAGGGGGCGCGTTCAGGAAAGCCGGGGGGCGGCCAAAAGCAGAAGTTCAGGGCGTCCAAAACAAGAAGGTACCGTAAAGTTTCCTCCTCCTCCCCGCAGAAGTGATAGCGCTCCACCCAAGCCGGGTCTGGGAGGGAGGAAAGCGCCTCCGCCAGTTGCTCCAGGCCCTCCGGCGCCAAAAAGACGTGCTGGCTTTGGGCCGCGACCCACGCGGTCCCTTCCCGCACGGGGTTCGCCCTCATTTTGGGAAAAGCGGGGGAACCACGAAGAACCCGGCCTTCCGCGCCGGTGCGTTCTTCAGGACCTCCTCTTGGGGAAGGGAGGGCGCGGGCTCGTCCTTCCGGAGGGCGTTCACCACCCCAGGAAGCGGGGAGAAAGGCGGAACGCCCGCCGTGGGAACCTCTTGGAGCTTCTGGAAATAGGCCAGGATCTTCCCGAGCTCGGCGCGCAGGCGCTCCCGCTCCGCGGGCGTGAGCCGCAGCCCGGCGAGGGCCGCCACTTTCGCCATCGTCTGCTCGTCGATCATTCACACCCCAAGGAGCTCCAGATCTTTCCCGAACCGGCGCTCCACCTCCACCACGAGATCCAAGGGGACCCCTTTTTCCACAAGCCGCTTGGCTTCCGCCCTGGCCCGCTCCAAAAGGCCCAGGTCCCGCCCAAGATCCGCCGCGCGCAGCTTGGAGATGAACCCATGCTGCGCCGTTCCCAGGAGATCGCCGGGACCGCGGATCCGGAGGTCCGCCTCGGCGATCTTAAACCCATCGGTGAGGTCGCGGAAGGCGGTGAGGCGCAAGCGGGCCTCCTCCGTGGTTGGGTCGGCCAAAGCCCAGCAGATCGCGTTTTGCCCCCGCCGGCCGATACGGCCCCGCAGCTGATGAAGCTGGGCCAAACCGAAACGATCCGCGTGCTCCACCACCAGGAACGAGGCATCCGGCACGTCCAGCCCAAGCTCCACCACGACGGTGGCCACAAGGAGCCGGATCTCTCCCGCCCGGAAGGCCGCCATGACCGCGCGCTTTTCCTCGGAGGGCATGCGGCCATGGAGAAGGCCGACGCCCTCGCCGAAACGGGCGCGGAGCTCCTCGTAGGCCACGCGCGCCGCCCGCAAATCCAGCTCCTCCGAGTCCTCCACGAGGGGAAAGACCACGTAGCCCTTTTCCCCGGCGGCAAGGCGACGGGCCACCTCCTCGTACACCCCCTCCCGCCGGCTTTCCGAAAGCCAAAGAGTTTGCACGTGGCGCCGAGGAATGGGAAGTTCGGAAAGGATGGAGAGCTCGAACTCCCCATACACGGTGAGGACCACCGTGCGCGGGATGGGGGTGGCGGACATCACAAGGACGTTGGTGCCTCGGCCTTTTTTCTCCAAAGCAGCCCTTTGGATCACGCCAAAGCGGTGCTGCTCGTCGATCACGACCAAAGCCAAATCCCTGAACTCCACATCCTCCTCCAGAAGGGCATGGGTGCCCACCACCACCTGGACTTCGCCGGCGGCGATGCGGGAGAGGAGTTCCTCCCGGTCCCGCCGGGAAAGCCCGCCGCTGAGAAGCCCCACCTCGATGGGGAGGGCGCGGAGCAGCTCGCGGAAAACGTAGAAGTGCTGTTCGGCCAGGATCTCGGTGGGGGCCATGATCGCCGCTTGGGCGCCCGCGGAGGCGACCAAGGCGCAGGCCGCCGCGGCCACCACCGTCTTGCCGGACCCCACATCGCCCTGAAGGAGGCGCAACATGGGGTAAGGCGCGCGCAGATCGGCCTCGATGCTGGCCATGGCCCGGCGTTGGGAGGGGGTAAGGGAGAAGGGAAGGCTTTCCAGGAAGGTTTTGAACCATTCTGGATTTGGCTCGATCGCCCGGCCCGCAGCCTCCCGCTTGCGATGAAGAAGAAGCCCGACCTGGAGGAGAAAGAGCTCCTCGAAGGCCAGGGTCTCCCTGGCCCGTTCGAACTCCTCCAGGCCCTCGGGGAAGTGCACGCTTTTCAGGGCTTCCCGGCGGGAGAGAAGGCCGTAGCGGGCGCGGACCTCTGGGGGGATCACCTCGGGGATCCGGGGTCCCATCCGGTTGAGAGTCCGCCGGATGACGTGGCGCAGGATATTCTGGGAGAGCCCTTCCGTGCCCGGGTAAATGGGGACGAACCGGCCGGTCTGCTCCCTCTCCCTGGCCTTCTCCCACACGGGGTTCTCCATTTGTATCTCCCCGAAACGTATCTGGACTTTCCCGTAGAACGCGTAGCGCTCGCCCTGTTCGAGCTGGTCCCACAGCCAGGGCTGGTTGAACCAAACGCCAAACACGACCCCCGTGCCATCGTCCAACGCGGCCTTCACCAGCTCCAGATTGGGCTTGACCTTCACCTTGGATTTAGCCAGAAGGATGCCCTCCACGAGGGCGTTTTCCCCGTCGCGCAGTTCTCGCACGGGCCGAAGCTGGGTGCGGTCCTCCAGGCGCCGGGGAAGGAAGGTGAGGAGGTCCTCCACCGTGTGGATCCCCAGCCTCTGGAAGAGGGCCGCGCGTCTGGCGCCCACGCCCGGGGCGTAGCGCACGGGGCTTGAGAGATCCAAGGGATCCCGGCCCTGGAGGAGACAGTCCAACCGGGCCTCCAACCGCCGCAGGGCCTCCGCCCTTTCCCCTTCCGACATGCGGCCGTAGCCGGCCACGGCGAAAGCGGCCTCGGGAAGCTGGCACCGCACCAGAGCCTCCAGGCCCCCGAGGACCGCAGAATCGCTGAGCCCTTTTCGCCGCTCGTGCTCGATGATTTTCCGCACCAGGGCTATCCTCTCCTGGAGGTCGTCGGGACTTGTCCTCGCCACGGCTCGTTTATAATAAGCCCTACGAGAAGGAGGCCAAGTTGATTCGCGTCTATCCTGATCCCATCCTGAGGAAGCCCACCCATCCGGTCCGGCCAGGGAGCCCGGAAGCCCGGGCCGTGGCCGAGACCCTGCGCGAAGCGTTCGGCCGCGTCGCGGGGTTGGGGTTGGCCGCCAATCAGCTTGGGTTCCTCTCCCGCATGGCCATCGTCGTTTTGGGGAAGGAGGGCGGGGAAAACCATAACGATTCGGAACCTATCATCATGCTCAACCCTCGGGTCCTCTGGCGCTCCGAGGACATAAGTCTCGAGGAAGAGGGCTGCCTTTCCATCCCAGGGATTTGGGCGGAGGTTCCGCGGGCCAAGGCTGTGCGCGTGCAGTACCAGGACGAGGAGGGAAAGCGCCACACCCTGGAGGTCGCGGGCCTGAACGCCCGCCTCATCCAGCACGAGCTCGATCACCTGGAGGGAGTCCTCTTCATCGACCACCTCTCCGCGGGGGAGCGGCAGCGCGTTCTACGGCTCTTCCGGGAGCTTCAGGCAAGAAGGGAGGGTGCGCCTTCGGCGGTCCAGGTCCGCGCCTAGCCTTCGCGGGAACAAGCTCTTTTGCTGTTCCCATCCTCCAAGCCCTGGCCAAGCGGTTTGGGATCCTTCTTGTTATCACCCAGCCCGATCGTCCGGCCGGCCGGGGTCTGAAACTCACCCCGCCGCCGGTGAAGCTCGCCGCCCAGGAGCTGGGGCTGGCGGTGCTCCAGCCAAAATCCATCAATAGCGCGGACTGTGTGGAACGCCTGCGCTCTTTGAACTTGGATCTTCTTGTGACCGCCGCCTTCGGTCAGCTTCTGAGGTCGGTGGTATTGCAACTTCCCAGGCTGGGGTGCGTGAACGTCCATGCCTCCCTTCTTCCGAAATACCGGGGGGCGGCGCCCATCCCCTGGGCTCTGATCCACGGGGAGAGGGAAACGGGGGTCACCACTTTCCTCATGGACGAGGGGATGGACACCGGTCCCATCCTCCTTCAGCGCCGCACGGAGATCGGCCCCGAGGAGACCGCCGGCGAGCTGGGAGCGCGGCTGGCCCAGCTGGGGGCGGAGCTCGCGGTGGAGACGGTGGAGAAGCTCCTGCGCGGGGGGATCCAACCGCAGCCCCAACCGCCGAACGGCCCGTTGGCCCCCAAACTCCACCGGGAGGACGGCCGCATTCGCTGGGAATGGGAGGCCTGGCGGATCCATAACCTTGTGCGCGGCCTTTCCCCAAAGCCTGGGGCCTTCGCCTTTTGGTCCGAGGAGATGGTGAAGATCCTGCGCACAAGGATCGCCGCGGAGGGCGGGAAAGCCGGCGCCCCAGGACAGATCCTGCCGCAGCGGGATAAGCTTCTTGCGGCGGCAGGAACTGGAATCCTCGAGATCCTGGAGCTTCAGCCCGCGGGCTGTCGGGTCATCACCGGCCGCGATTTCCTCAACGGCTATTGCCGCCGCGACTACGGTGCGTTCCGCTAGCCCCCGGTTCATGGGCCTTGGGCGCGGGAGCGGGCAAAACCCCAGCGCGCCCGGAAGATCCCAAAAGGCAGGCCCGGGACGTCCCTCGGCGCAGGCGAATCTCCACCGAGTCCCTTAGCCCTTCTTTGGGCGGAGCGCGCCCCGCCTTTGGCGAGGCCCATCGCCCATGTTTCCTCTTGTGCTGTGTGCCACGCGTTTTTTAGAGAGACAGGCTCGCCGCAACCGGTGCTCGCCCCTTCCGCCGAGGAGCGGATCATCATTGTCTTGGAGTTGTTCCAGGGGTGCCGGCCTAGCCGAACGCGGGAAGCGACCAGGCCGGCCGAAGAACTGGCATGGCCGGGAGCAGACACCGCGGGGCGGGTCCCAACACCCCTAAGGTCAACGCGTGCGGTGGAGCGCCCGGCTGAACGCGGATCTGGCCCGGGCACCGGTGCCCTTCCGGTTCGCCGTGAGCCTGGGCCAGGGCTTCCGGCCGGCCACCGAGCGCACGGAGCGGACGTTTGGGTACTCCGTGACCTGGGAGCACGCCGGCTGGGAGGGGCTGCGCCCTTCCTTCCGCTGGGACCGGTCGCGGACCGTGCTCTCCCACCCCCGGTACGGGGAGCAGGGGAAGCGCGTTGGACACAACAGGAAGCCTTCGCGGGGGGACGCTCGAGGTGAGGACCTCGGGGGGTGGGGCTGCCGCTGGAGAAGCTCCTCTCGGCCCTGGCCGCGCGGCTCTAGAAGCGGAGCCCGAACCCGAAGCGGTGGGAGGCGGGGAGCACAGGGTGGGTGAGGAGCGCGTAG
>ERZ1685332.179-NODE-179-length-12980-cov-6.838530_pt1 | contig 12980 bp, 11 predicted proteins | sample MGYA00580193_ERZ1685332 | MGnify/ENA primary metagenome ERZ1685332 (study PRJEB41501, sample SAMN08275520) | hot springs metagenome | biome: alkaline hot spring; material: microbial mat | place: Russia: Ush-Beldyr | collected 2015-07 | depth 0.5 m m ...
CCTGTAGAAAAACTTTTTCCTCTTCTAAAGATTAATAAGGGAGAGAAAATCTCATATGTTATGGATATAGAACCAACTGAAGAAAATATAGATAAAATAATTCAGTTTGTCAGAGGCTCTGATATACTTTTTTGTGAAGCCTATTTTCTCCATAGGGATATAGATAGAGCAGTTGAAAGGAAGCATCTTACTACAAAAATTGCCGGTGAAATTGCACAAAAAGCCAATGTTGGTGAGATAAAAATTCTTCATATCTCTCCTAAGTATATAGAAAATCCTCAAGAAGTATACAATGAGGTGGAGCTATCAAGAAAAGGAGTTTAGGCTCAACGGTAGTTATCTTAGTAATTGTTTTCGTCTCCACAGTAAGCTTGTCTGTAAGTGGATATTTACTTTATAAAAATGCAGTTGTTGCCACAGAGGAAGCTCTTAAGATACAAGCATTAGGTATTTCTATTACCTTGAATAGTTTTATTCAAAACCTAAGTCTTGAACGACTCCAAAAAGAAGGAAGCAGAATCATGTCTGAAATGCTAATTGATGAAAAGTGGGAGGGAATTGCTTTTATTGCTCTTTATGATAAAGATGGCACTATAGTGCTTCATTCAAATCCTGCTTTGATTAATAAAGTTTTTGAAGATATCAAAGAGGTCAAGCATAAAAGAAGTCCATTGCATCATAGAATTACACTTCTTATACTTTATGGGGAAACAGGTACTGGTAAATCAGCAGTAGCAAGAGCAATTCATAAGATGAGTAAAAGAAATGGAGAATTTGTAGAAATTAACTGTGCTTCTATTCCCGAGTCTCTCATTGAATCAGAGCTATTTGGATACGAAAAAGGCGCATTCTCTGGAGCACTTAAGCAAAAATTAGGTAAGATTGAGCTTGCAAAGGACGGTACCCTTTTTCTTGATGAAATTGGAGAGCTTACAACACAGGTTCAATCAAAGTTTTTAAAAGTATTACAAAATAAAACCTTTGAAAGATTGAGAGGACTAGAAAGTATAAAGACAAATGCGAGATTTATTACAGCCACTAATAAAGACTTAAAGCAAATGGTAAAAGATGGTAAATTTAGAGAAGACCTTTATTTTCGCTTAAATGTCTTTCCTATTAAGCTACCACCACTAAGAGATAGACGGTCTGCAGTGCTTAAACTTGCTGAATATCTTATAGACAAAATATCTCTTAGGCTTGGAAAGGAAAGAAAAAAATTGAGTGAGCAATCACTGCAGATTCTTAATACCTATTCTTTTCCTGGTAACATAAGAGAGCTTGAGAATATACTCGAGAGAGGTATTATACTGTCAAACTCTGAAAAAATTATATTAGAGCCAGACATCAATGAGGATACAGAGTTAATGATCTTAAATCATTAGAAAAAAAAGCAATTTTAGAAGCCATTAAAAATGCTAAAGGAAACAAAAAAAAAAGCTGCAAACTCCCTTGGAATATTTTTAAGAACTCTTTATTACAAACTTAAAGAGTATAAAATAGAAAAGGCAGATCGTTCAGATGTTTGAATAGATTCTTGATAGTATCTCTTTGCCTCCCCAGTTTAATAAATCAGTAGCGAGCTTTCTGCCAGCTTCAATAACTTCTTGTAAAGATGAAGATGGACAACTTAATTTGCATTGTTTAAAACCTTTTATTAGCTCAACTTTTTCCTCAGGATCTCCTATCATACCAACTAAATGTAGAGAATTATTTTCTATTTTTGCATGACAGGCAAGTGGTACCTGACACCCACCTCCCATAACAGATAAAAAAGCTCTTTCAGCAAGAACACAAATGGCTGTATTCGTATGATTTAGAGGTTTTATTAACTCATTAATGAATTCGTCATCGACTCTTGTTTCGATGCCGATTGCTCCCTGTCCTACTGCAGGTATAATTGTTTCAGTAGGGAAGGCTTCTGTGACCATATCATCATATCCCATTCGTTTTACTCCTGCAAAAGCAAGAATAATTCCATCAAATTCACCTTCTTTAAGCTTTTTTAAGCGGGTATCTACATTACCTCTTAAGGGTTTTATAGCTATGTCTTTTCTTGAGGCTTTTAGTTGAACTGTTCTTCTTAAACTACTTGTTCCGATGATTGAACCATCAGGAAGTTTATTTAGCAATAAACCTTCTTTGCTTATTAAGACATCTCTTGGATCTTCTCTTTCACAAATAGCTTGTATCTGGAGACCCTGAGGAGTTTCTGCAGGAACATCTTTCATGCTGTGTATAGCTAAATCAATTTTTCTTGCAAGTAAAGCTTCTTCTATTTCTTTTACAAACAATCCCTTACCACCAATCTTTGCAAGTGGGGCATCGAGAATTTTATCTCCTGTGGTTTTTATTTTTTCTATTTCAAACTGCAAGTTAGGATACATTGAGCTTAATTTTTCTCTAACCCAGTTTGCCTGCCACAAGGCAAGCTTACTACCCCTTGTTCCGATAATAATTTTACTCCTCTTCGTTGTCAAGTCCAAATAACCTTCTTGTTGCTAAGATTAATATTTCTCTCATATCGCCATTTTTAAGTGCAACAGTTGGTTTATGCATTAATTTATTCACTATACTTTGAGTTAAATAATCAACAGAATTTAGAAACTCAGGTGATAGATTTTTGAACTTACTTTTAAACTTTTCAAATTCCTCTTTCCTTATTTGTTCTGCTTTATTTCTAAGAGATACAATTGTAGGAACAGTGCTTAGAGAGTTGAGCCATTGAAAAAATTTATCTACTTCTTCATAGACAATTTCTAAAGCTTTTTCTGCTTCTTTTCTTCTTTTAAGAATATTTGAGTCGACAACATTTTGTAGGTCATCAATATTGTATAGGTATATATTATCAATATTATTACAGGTAGGATCTATGTTTCGAGGGACAGACATATCTATGAGGAATATGGGTTTGTATTTCCTTAAAAACATTACTTCTTTTAACATTTTTTCATCAATTACATAAGTAGAGGCAGCAGTAGAACAGATAACAATATCTGTTTTTGTAAGCTGTTCTTTCAGCTTTTCAAAGGGAATTGCTTTTCCATTAAATAATTTTGCTAATTCTTCTGCCCGTTGCAATGTTCTATTTGTTACATATATTTCTTTAATTCCGCTTTCTGTAAGATGTTTCATTGCAAGTTCTGACATCTCACCTGCACCCACAAGAAGAACTGATTTCTTCTGAAGCTCATCAAAGACTTTTTTGATAAGACCAACTGTTGCATAACTTACAGATACAGGATTTTCTCCTATTAGTGTTTCCCTTCTTACTCTCTTAGCTGTAAAGAGAGCTTTATCTAACAAATGATTCAAAATCAAAGAGGTTGATCTTTCAGATAAAGCAATTTCATAAGCTTCCTTTACTTGTCCTGTTATCTGTGGTTCACCGATAATCATAGAGTCAAGACTTGATGTGACTTTAAAAAGATGTTCTACCGCCTCTCTCTCCTTATAAACATATAAATAGTTCACAAACTCTTTAAGTTCTATTTTGTGGAAATCTGACAAAAAATTTTTAATCAGTTGCTCCATGGTTTCTTTTTCCTCTTCTAAATTAGAGAAAGTTGTTTTATAGGTATATACTTCCACTCTATTGCAGGTTGAAAGAATGAATGCCTCATTGAATTTTGCTTTATCTATTAAGTATTTTAATCCCTCTTTGATGGTTTCAGTTTTACTAAAGGCTAATCTCTCTCTTATTTCAACTGGTGCTGTTTTATGATTAATTCCAACAACACTCAAACTCATAATCGTTTATGAAAACTCTCTGTTAATAGGTTAATACCAAAGAAACCAAATAGTATCATGAGAAAAGCAAATACTGTAAGATATGCAGCTCTTTTCTTTCTCCAATTTCTCTTGACTCTTAAATAAAAGATTGACAGATAGACTGTCCATGTAAGATAGCTCCATATTTCTTTTGGATCAAGGAGAAATCCCAATAATGTCAGGTATTTAATGAGACCTACAATTATTGCAACAGTAAATATTGGAAAGCCCAAAAAGATTAAACGATAGTTTATCTTATCAAGAATCTCAAGGTTTGGAATTATTTTTTCTAGTCCACCAAGTTTTTTTGCTTTTATGGCTCTTTCCTGAATTAGATAAAGCGTACTAAAAATAAATGCTACAGTCAATAGGGCAACTCCAAAAACTGCCATAATGGCATGTATATCAATCAATAGACTTTTTAATTCTGGCTTTATGGATGGAATATGTCGTGGGAAAAAGGCACTTAAAAACATAAAAGAAAAGGTAAGAATTACGATAAACTTTAAAATTTTTGCTTTGTATGTTGCATAGATAAAAAAAGATATTAATAAAATACTCCAAGCAAAGAAAGAGTTTGCTTCGTGCATGGAAAAAATAGGTGCTTGCCCTGATTTTAAGTATCTTAATATTAAATAAAAAGAGTGTAGAATAAACCCTGAAACGCTAAGGACAAAAATTGCCTTATCTAACTCTTGTTTTTTTCGTATAATTTCTGCAAGGCTTAGTAGAAAACCAGCAAAGTAAAAAGTAAGTGCAAGTTCAAAAAGAATTGTGCCCATTAGAAGCAACCATATTTTCCATTAGTTTTTTTTGCTTAATTTTTTTAATCTCTACTATGATTTCATCTATAGAGTAATCATTCTCTATAATCATATCAGCCATATTTAGAATAGCCTTACCAGATGGCTTTATCTGCTCATTAGGGTTGCCTTTAATAAATATTATAACATCAGAATGCATAACTCTTACTAAAGAATTACCTTCTAAAACAACTACAGTTCCATCTTCGTTGTTTTTGGAATGAAGATATTGAGAAATCTCCTCCTTTAACTTTTTAGCAATTTGAGGTAAGGCTTTCTCTGAAGCTTTTACCCAATAAACATAGTCAGCACCTGCTCTTTTCATGCGAGCAGTATCTTTTCCCCAACTATCAATTAGATTAAAGTCAGTAATTATGCATCCAAATTGAGATATTTTAGTGTATTTTATTGAAATGACTTTAGTTTTTTTATTTGCTTTCTTTATAGCAGTGATGAAACTTTCTATAAAAGCAGTTTTCCCTACACTGCTTTTTGAACCACCAATACCTATAGTTAAAAGCTTACTGTTTTTTGAAAGCATTTAAAATTCGCATCGAAATTGGAATAATTTGATTTTCTATGTAATAATCAGTATCAATCAGGGAAAAATTTGCTAACTCTACTGGAACTGCCCTTTCACTTATTGAGCCAGGGCCTCTCTCAATTACATAACCAATAACACTACCTTCACCAACAGGGATGCCCCTCTGAGCTAACTTCTTTGCAGCTATTACATGAGGAGATATAAGTTTGTATTCCGACAAAGGTTTAGAAAGCTGTTCATAAGCAACAAGTTCTTTTGGATTGAAGTTGCCTTTTTTTAAGGCTTTTATTCTTTCTTCAAAATATCTAAAAGCTCCATCAATGTTTTCATCAATTAAACAAAGTTTTAGTATCTCCTGTTGAGTTTGTCTTGCATATTTAGATAAATCTCTTCTTACTACCTCAAGCCCTCTTATTTTTAGTCTTCCTTTTTCATCTAAAAGAGCATATCTTTTTTTAGCAGTACCTCCTTTTTCTTTTAGAACAAAAAGCACCTTTTCATAATAATCTTCAAGATCAAGTTTCATAACTCCAGGTAATTTCTCATTTACCTCTGATAAGAATCTTTCAACTTCCTTTTTATCTTTGTAAATTTTTAAGAATGCCGAATCTGTATCCGCATAAATTGTGTGAAAGCCTTTTTTTTCAGCCATTGAAAGAATTTCTTTAATCCAGTATCTTCCAATTGCTGAAGTGGATTCTGCACATTCTTTTGAATACCACCTGCTTGCAGGATAAGCATAATACCCATAGGAGGCATTTATAATTGTTTTAAGCGCTTTTTGTTTTGTATCGAGGGCAGAGTATTCAGGCAAGTTAGGATCAAGAGCTTTTAACTGTTTTTTAAGTTTAAGCCTTTCCCCTAAAAGCTCTTCTATTACCTGAGATTCAAATCCTCTCTTATTTTTACAGAACCAATAAGGAAGTTCGGGTACTTTATATCCATCTTCTTTACAGCAAGCACAATTGAGAGTTTCAATGGAGATATTATATGAGGCAATTATTGATGGATAAAGTGAGGCAAAATCAACCACAGCAACTCCTCTATGAAGTCCAATAAGGGGCTCTTTCACAAACCCTCCTTCATAGGTTAGCTGTTGACGATCTCTTATTTCATCAAACTTTGGTTGATTTGGAATAACTCTTTTTTGTCTTTTTGAAGACTTTATGTAGTGCCATTCTACAAGTTGACTATATGGCATTCTTGATGTATCAAAAAGAGACTGACCTGTAATTTTGGTAAGTTCCTCAATTTCAGGTAGAAGCATCTCCGTTAGCCTGTAGACAAGTTCGCTATCTTTTAGACAATATACTGCAAGCTTGTCCAGTTCATGACCTTTCCTCCATGCCTCAAGAATGTCTTCATACTCCATCTCAAGCTTACTGTCTCCCAGTAACTCTGAAGCTACATTCTTAAGAGTTAGTTGCTCACTCTGCAAGATAGAGGAGAGAATGTTAAAGACAAAATTGAAGATATCTATATGGACCCTTCCTATAAGACGAGCGGTAGTGAATCTTCCTCTCTTTGAAAGAGTTATACCTGAGTTGTCTCTTGACAAAATCCCAATATCAGCCTTAAGTTTTCTTGCCCTATCTCTTAAGATTGGCATGTCATATAGGTCTGTATTGTATCCTGCTACTATATCTGGATCATACTCATTTATTATTTCAATAAATTTATCGATCAGTTCTTTTTCATCTTTTACTATTATGGAGTCTACACTGAAAGAGGCTTCTTGATAAGTGATTATTTTTGATATATCTTTACTGAAGAGAGCTACCATTATAATTGAAGGAGTTCCTCTTTGAACTTCTATTACTTCCATATCAAAGGCAAGGATTTTAAGAGGAGGTTTATTTGCATTAGTTGTCTTTATTTTTTTTATTATGTTTTTATCTGATTCAACATCGAGCCATTGCAGGCAGGAGAAATCTTTTTCAGCAAGATATGTTCTTGTAGCTGAGATTTGATATTCAAATTCATCAACTACAGAGCCAGAACCTCCTCTTTTAGATTCAAGAGCTTTTACTTCATCCCTTACTTTCTGTAAATCTTGATGGGTTTTTGTATATATTTTTATAAACTCTTTTTCTTCACCGTAAAAATTATAGTTCTCATTGGTTAACTCTGTTACAGGAAGATTTTTCTTTTTAATTAGCTCATCTATCTCTGTTAGAGCTTTATCTCTATCAGAAGGAAGAACAAGAAAATAAGGTCTGTAAGAGAGATCGATTAGTCTTTTCCTTTTGCCATCGTGGGTAATCCCATAAAGGATTATCTCCGATTGATAGTCTATGTCAAATAGATAGAAAAGCACCGGTAATAACTTAGGGGTTTCATTTTATTTAAATATAATATAACAAAAAAAGATTGCATATGTTGAAGTTTTTTTGTTATAAAATAATATATAGCTTCCTGCCCTGTGCGTGATGGAGGAAAAGAGGATCCGGCAGTTAGGTCCGTTAGGGAGCCAGCGTAGGTAGCGGTGTGCATGCCTCTTTGGAGGAAGCCTAACCTATCTACAAGGTACCCACTTGTCCATGTGGGATCTGACTTTCTTATCACACGGCAGGGCGGGGGTATGATGATGGTGGAGTAATCCACTTTAAGATAAATATAATAATGAATTTAGCATTAGGTAGATGTTTTTATAGATTTTCTACTCTATCCATATTCATCATATCCCCATAAGGAAGCTAACTATAATAATTTTTAGGAGGTGTTCTAATGGATCTCATATATATTGTTATTGCTGTAATTGTTGGTGTTGCTATAGGTTATGGTTTGTACCTATACAAGAGGAATAATATTAACAAAAATCAATTAAAAATTCATGAGGAAGCTCAAAAAATTATTGAAGATGCAAAAAAGAAAGCAGGGGAAATAAGAAAAGAGGCGGAAACAATAAAAAAAGAAGCTCACATTACAGCAAAAGAAGTGGTCTATCAAATGAAAGCAGAGGTTGAAAAAGAACTGAAGGAAAAAACGAAAGAGATAAATTATCATGAAAAGAGACTTAGACAAAAGGAAGAACTTCTTGATCGTAAATTAGAACAGGTTGACAGAAAAGAATCTGAGCTAAGCAGAATAGAGAAAGAGTTAACAGCGAGAGAAAAACAGATTCAGGATAAAGAGGCTTACTATAAACAACTTATAAAAGAACAGAATGCCCTTTTAGAGAAAATAGCTGGAATGAAAGAGGAAGAAGCAAGACAGGAACTCTTTAAAAGAATCGAACAGGAGGCAAAATTTGAGGCAGCAAAACTTATCAAAAAAATTGAAGATGAAGCAAGGCAGGAGGCTGACAAAAAGGCAAAAGAAATACTTAGTCTTGCTGTCCAGAGATATTCAAGTGATTATGTAGTAGATGCCACAGTGACTGCAGTGAGCCTACCAAATGAGGAGATGAAAGGAAGAATAATCGGAAGAGAAGGCAGAAATATAAGAGCATTTGAGGCACTCACAGGAGTAGACCTATTAGTCGATGATACTCCAGAGTTAGTGATACTATCATCTTTTGATCCAATAAGGAGAGAGGTTGCCAGAATAGCCCTTGAAAGATTAATAAGTGATGGTAGAATTCATCCTGCAAGAATTGAAGAGGTTGTAGAAAAGAGCCGGAGAGAAGTGGAGCTTTCAATTAGAGAAGAAGGTGAAAAAGCTGTTTTTGAACTAGGGTTAAGTGGAATAAATCCAGAAATTGTTAAGCTCATAGGAAGACTTAAATATAGAACATCATATGGACAGAATGTACTTCAACATTCAAAAGAGGTTGCATGGTTCAGTGGAATTATGGCAGGAGAAATAGGAGCAAATATAACTTTGGCAAAAAGAGCAGGACTTCTTCATGACATTGGAAAAGCTGTAGACCATGAGATGGAAGGTTCTCATCAAGAAATTGGAGCCATGCTTGCAAGAAAGTATGGTGAGGATGAAAGGGTCATCAATGCCATTTTATCACATCATGAAGATGTTGATTTTTGTTGTGTTGAATCTGTCCTCGTAGCTGCAGGAGATGCACTTTCAGCAGCTCGGCCAGGAGTAAGAAGAGAAGCTATAGAAAGCTACATAAAAAGGCTTACCAAATTGGAAGAACTTGCCATGTCTTTTGAAGGAGTTCAGAATTGTTATACCATTCAAGCAGGAAGAGAGATTAGACTTATCGTAAAACCAGGCTTAGTATCAGATGAGGAGTGTGCTTTAATTGCAAAAGAATTGAGTAAAAAAATAGAGAAAGAACTTAACTATCCAGGTCAAATAAAAGTTACTGTAATAAGAGAATTAAGATTTATAGAATATGCTAAATAATGACACAATTAACATTCTCTTTATTGGCGATATAGTTGGAAAGCCTGGAAGAAATATTATTAAAGCATTACTGCCAAAGTTAGTCCTTCAATACAAAGCAGAGTTAGTAGTGGCAAATGGAGAAAATTCAGCAGGCGGTTTTGGAATTACAGAGAAGATTGCAGAAGAACTCTTTTCCTCAAGTATAGATATTATTACTACTGGTAATCATGTATGGGATAAAAAAAATGCAGTTTCATACATCGCCAAAGAGCCAAGAATCCTAAGACCTATAAACTACCCAGAAGATACTCCTGGAGTAGGAAGCATAACTTTCAGAACAAGAAATAACAATTTAGTGGGAGTTATAAACGCAATGGGACGAACTTTTATGAATACCCTTGACTGTCCTTTCAAAGTGGCAAAAAAAGAAGTTGAAAAGATCAAAAAGGAAACAAATATAGTTTTAATTGATTTTCATGCAGAAGCAACATCCGAAAAAATGGCTTTTGCTTTTTACTTAGATGGAAAAGTAAGTGCAATTATAGGTACTCATACTCATGTGCAGACAGCAGATGAAAAAATCTTACCAAAAGGAACAGCATATATAACAGATGTGGGCATGACAGGTCCTGAAAACTCTGTTATTGGATTTAAAAAGGACGAAATTATAGAAAGATTTCTTACAATGATGCCAAAACAGTATGAAGTTCCATCAACCCCTGCTATTTTATCCGCAGTTTACTTGGAGGTTAATACTTCAAATGGTTTGGCAAGAAAAATTGAAAGAATCATGCTCAAAGAGTCATAATTAACTGTTAAAAAACCATCCTAACAAGAGCTTCTTTCCTAAAAACAGATTGATTTTTAAATCTTTTATGAGATATTATTACTTATGATAACCAAGAAAGTTGCTTTTTTATATGATGATATCTTTCTTAAGCATGAAACTCCTTATGGTCATCCAGAATCAAAGCAAAGGCTTACTGCCATCGTCAATTATCTCAAAAAAGAAGGAACTTGGGAAAGACTTATTCATATAAAGCCAAGAAAAGCTACTGAAGAAGAGTTGGCTGTTGTCCATGACATTAACTATATAAAAAAAATGAAACATTTCTCCTCAGGATACTTAGATCCCGATACATATTTTTGTGAACATACCTTTGAAGTTGCTTGCCATGCAGTTGGTGCAGTTTTAGATGCAATAGATGGAGTTTTCCGCAAGGAGTTTGATGGAGCTTTTTGTGCTGTAAGACCACCAGGACATCATGCAGAGAAGGATACTGCTATGGGATTTTGTATATTTAATAATGTTGCTGTTGGTGCTGGATACGCTAAGAGATTGGGATATAAAAAGATTTTTATAATAGATTTTGATGTTCATCACGGAAATGGTACTCAACATATTTTTGAGGAAGACTGTGGAGTTTTCTTCTTTAGCTCTCACCAGTATCCATTTTATCCTGGAACAGGAAGAGAGTCTGAAATCGGAAGAGGTGCAGGTGTAGGTTGCACTTATAATATTCAGGTAAAAGCAGGTTCAGGAACGAAGGAGTATCTAACTATATATCAAGATATTCTTCCACAAAAAATAAGAGATTTTGAGGCTGACCTTGTTCTTGTCTCTGCAGGATATGATTTGCATAAGGATGATCCATTAGCTCAGATAAATGTTACAACTGAAGGCATAAGAAGTATTGTAAGAAGTATTCTTGACTGTTGTGCTGCTCCCAAAATATTTGTTTTAGAAGGAGGATATAATCTTCAAGCCTTAGCTGAATGCGTAAAAGCTACTGTTGAAGAGATGATGGATTAGAAAATAATTTTTCTACTTATCAAGTAAAAACTCAAGGATTGCTTTCCCACAATGGAGTCTGTTTTCTGCTTGGTCTAAGACAACACTCTGAAGACCATCAAGAACATCATTTGTTATCTCCTCTCCTCTATGGGCAGGTAGACAGTGCATAACTATGGCATCTGGTTTTGCTTTTTTTAGTAAATCGGAGTTTATCTGAAAGTTCTTGAATTTCTCTCTCTTCTCCATATTTCCTTCTTCGCCCATGCTGAGCCAAACATCTGTATAGACAACATCTGCATCAACTACAGCTTCGTAGGGGTTGTTGAAAAGATTTATCTCTGTTAGAAATCTTGCTTTTTCAATAGACTCTCTTAAAGGTTCAAAGCCCTTAGGAGTAGCTATATTTATTCTTACCTTTGTAAGCGCTGATGCTTCAATTAAAGAGTTGGCAACATTGTTTCCGTCACCAACATAAGCTATTTTTATATTTTTGAGATCTCCTTTTTTTTCAAGAATTGTCATAATGTCTGCCATTGCCTGGCAGGGATGATGAAGATCCGTAAGGGAATTTATAACAGGAATAGTTGACCATTTTGAAAACTCTTCAATTGTTTTATGGGAGAATGTTCTTATAACAACTGCATTCATATAACGGGACAGTACCTGAGCTGTATCTTTTATAGTTTCCCCCCTTGAAAGTTGTAAATCCCTTGGGCTTAAATAGATAGGATGCCCACCAAGTTGATAAATTGCTACTTCAAAAGATATTCTTGTTCTTGTTGATGGTTTTTCAAAAATCATACCTATACTCTTACCAATGAGTGGACACTTTAAAGAGTTTTGCCCTGCTTTAAGCTCTATTGCCCTTTTTATTACAGAAATGAACTCTTCTTCGCTAAGATCAAATACTCTTAGATAGTCTCTTTTCAAAACATAACCTCACTTAAAGCTTTATTAAGTATTGATACTGCTTCGTCTATATCATTTTTTTCAATAATTAATGGCGGTGTAAATCTAAGCACAAAGCCATTTCCTGCTGTTCCTATGAGTAGTCCTTTTTCCATGCATTTTTTAACTACTTCTTCACCACTAAAGGTTAGTTCAGCTCCTATGAGAAGTCCCATCCCTCTTATCTCTTTTATTTTTTGTAGATGTTTTTCTTTTAATGAGTGAAGTTGTTTGATAAAATATTTGGACATTCTTTGACAGTGGTCAAGAAGATATCCATCTTCGAGAACTGTCTCAAGAGTTGCCACTGCTGAAGCACAAGCAATAGGATTGCCTCCAAAAGTGGAAGCATGAGTTTTTGGTGCAAAGGCATTGGCAATCTCTTCTTTTGTAAGGATAGCGCCAATTGGAATTCCTCCACCAAGTCCTTTTGCAAGTGTCATTATATCAGGCTCTACTGCAAAATGTTCATAGGCAAAAAGCTTTCCCGTTCTACCAATCCCTGTCTGAACTTCGTCAAGAATTAAAAGAATGCCTTCTTTATCACAGATTTCTCTTACTTTTTTTAAATAATCTTTGTCAGGAATGTGTATTCCACCTTCTGCCTGAATAGGTTCAAGAATAACTGCACAAGTTTTATTAGTTATGGCATTCTTTAAAGCTTGGATGTTATTAAAGGGGATAAACTTTACGCCTTCTAAAAGAGGTTCAAAGCCATGATGATACTTTTCCTGACCTGTTACACTCAGGCTTCCAAAAGTTCGCCCATGAAATGAATTATAAGTAGAAATAAATTCATAGCGATCTTTACCATATTTATTTTTCATATATT
>ERZ1685332.180-NODE-180-length-12914-cov-16.257407_pt1 | contig 12914 bp, 1 predicted proteins | sample MGYA00580193_ERZ1685332 | MGnify/ENA primary metagenome ERZ1685332 (study PRJEB41501, sample SAMN08275520) | hot springs metagenome | biome: alkaline hot spring; material: microbial mat | place: Russia: Ush-Beldyr | collected 2015-07 | depth 0.5 m m ...
ATAGTTCCTCCCATCTCTGCCAGGAGTTCCTGCGCCAGGCGGGCGCTCTCCGGGCCGTTCAGGTAAAGCTCAATTTCAAAGTTGCCTGAACGAAGCAATTCTACAGGGTTGGCTTGCTTGAGATTCTCGGTGAAATAACCGACGTTGAACTTGAATTCTCCTAGGCGGCTATTTCATAGATCCCGGAACTACCGAAGACCATCATCGATGGCGGCAATGTGCCCCCCAATGATAGGGTAAAGGAATTCGTCCCTATCGCTATGCCGAAGACCACCGCGAGTATCGTGACAGTGCTATACCCAAGCGGTGCGTCATTACAACAAGTATAGATTGCTCCATTTTCGATGTAAAGAGGCTTCCTCGCATGTCATCCTCCAACCGAATCGCCAGACCTGCTCGATCGGGCGCGCGGCGAGGTTCACTTCGCACCGAAGATGCCTGCATCGGTGGTCATCGATGGTTCAGCCGATGTGGCATGGGCGGACATCGGCGCATTCCCGACCTGACCGGCGGTTAAGTCGCCGCTGCAACCCGCAATCAGGCGCTCAGCGCCCTGCCCGGTCTGTCGCGCGAGGTCCTGCGGAGTGAACTGGAGGCTGATCGGTGCTGACCCTCGCCACAAGGCGCGCTATGATGATCAATCGTATCCTCGCCTTCATCTGGTAATGTTTGTGTTACACTAAACTGGTACTCTTGCTCATACAGATTCGTCGTCTTGCACAACCGGACATGCAACCAGGAAAGGAGATGGCCGCTTGCCCTGATCCCATCTGGCGCTGCTGCTAGCGTATACCGACATGTACCCTCGATCGTCATCCTCTGGGCGCTATTGGTGCTGATGGCTTGCGCTGACCAGCGCTCACGGACACCGGATAATGAACGAACCGGTACGTCTCTGTCTCCTCTACCAGCGCGTCTGTCTCTCGCCATCGGTATTGCCAAAAGATTGTTCTGCCGGTCCGTCGTGTTCTCATCGCTATTCCTCCGCCATTGCTCGATCTTTTGGAGGTTGTCGCTATGTGCCAGCAGCGCCGTTTCTCGCTCGTTTCCTCTCGTGTGCTGATTGCGCCGATCGCCCTGTTTCTGCTGTTGATCGTCGTGCGCCTGTATCCGGTGACGAACCCCGATCCGATCCGTGCTGCCTGGCAGCGCGCGCTCAGCGCCGGCGCCTATGAGTTTGATGCTGCGGTCTCGATTGTCACCGACCCCGCTGCTTCGCCGGTCAATGCCGGCCGCCCACCCGAACGCCACGAGATCTATCTGCAAGGCAACGCTGATCTGCCGGCAGAGACGGTCGAACTGCGCTTGTGGTCGCAGGGCGGTAATGTGATGACTGGCGAGGGCAGCGTGATGCTGCGCGTTGTTGCCGGACAGACGTGGGTGCGCCAGGGTGAGGGTGCGTGGGAAGCGTATAGCGGATTTGGCGATCTCTTCGCGCCTGGCGGTGATGTGTTGGGGTATTTGAGCGCGGTGCGCGATGTGCAGCCGTTGGGTGAGGAGCAGGTGGCTGGGCGGGTGGTGACGCGCTACGCCTTTCGCCTCGATGGGATGGCCCTGGAGCGCTATCTGCGCGAACGCCAGCAAGCGGCGTTGCGGCAGGCGAACCGCTTGCCGCCGGGGGTTGAGCTGCGCCCGGCCGCTGAGTACAATCGCTTGAGCGGCACGGGTGAGGTGTGGCTCGATGCCAATGGCTTGCCCGTGCGGCAAATGTTGAATCTGGTCTTGCCGTCCGGCGGCAATCAGCCGACCAGCCGTGCTCACTTGAGCATGAATTTTGCTGGCTTTGGTCCCCTGCCACCCGGCTTGCCGCTGTTCTGGCAGCAGTGGCTGTCGTCGTTGCGCGCGATGAGCGATGCGGCGCTGCCGGTGGGCGCTGCCCTGGTGTTGGGGCTGGGCGCCGCCATCCTCATGATCCGTTGGCGCAGTTCGCGCTGGATGGTGAGCAGTTTGTCGGTTGCACTGATGGTGTCGCTGGTCGGCGACCCGTTGCTCACGGTACAGCGTATCCATGCCGCTCAGACAGCGGCGGTCGAGCAGGCGGTCCAACGCCGTCAGGCGCATGATGAATTGGTCCACGCGCGATCAACCGACGCGCAACTGCCGCCAGACGTGGCGGCGGCGCACTTGATGGCTGATGTCCTGTTGAGCGAGGCGCGTGGTGATGCAACGGTAGATACCGATGGCGACGGTCTCAGCGATGCGCAAGAGGCGTTGCTCGGAACCAATCCGCAGGTGGCTGCCGATGGCCCGGCTCGCCTGACGGCGCTCACGGTGCAGGCATCAACTGCGCTGTCCAGCACCCCGGCTTCGTTGGTTGATGATGGCCGCGATACCGACGGCGATGGCTTGACCAACTTCCAGGAGCAATTTCTCGGCGCCAGCCCGTTCGATGCTGACACCGACGGCGATGGGCTGAGCGATTTTGCTGAAGCGGTTGGGTTTACCTATGCTGCGCGTGATTGGCGGCTCGATCCGTTAGCGCAAGACACCAACCGCGATGGCGTGCTCGATAGCCTTGAGGTTGATCGGAACGGCAGCCTGGTGCAGGCGCGCGATACCGATGGTGATGGTTTTCCCAATGCCTTTGACTATGACGATGATAACGACGGTGTTGTCGACCGGCTCGATCTCTCGCCGTTGACCCACTCGGCGGATCGCGGCGCGTTTCGCGGTGACCGCGCGCTGTGGCTCAAGTTCGATAACCTGAGCGTGAACCGGTTGGTGGCGGTGGACATTCAGGTGCGCCCGCAAGACCCGCGCCAATTGTGGTATGCCCAGAGCCGTTTCGATTGGCCCAACGATAGCGCCGGGCAGGTGCAGGATCGCAATAGCACCACCGATGACATCCAACTGCTGCCGCTGCTTGAGATTTCGATTCCGTCCAATTCGTTCGCGACGCTGCCGCCGTATACCAACAATGGCAACGGCAACCTCTCGTCGCCGCTGCTGAGCGCGCAAGGCATTACGCTGCGCCAGTCCGACGCCAACACCATCGTCGCCTATGTGCCGCTCAGCCTCGTCACCGATGGTCAGACCGGCCAGCGGGTGGCATTTTCAGGGCGCATGCTCTATCAAGGTGCGCCAGCGTGGGGCAATGCCCACCGCGTGCGATTGGTGTGGGCGGTGCAGGTGAAGAACGATGTCGATGGCTTCGATCAGCCGGGCCTGATTCATGTCTACGCCAGCGAGCCATGGCTGCTGACCGGCATGCAGGTGCGCGAGGACCACGGCGTGGCTGGCGCGTTGCTGGTCGCCGATCCGCAGGCGCAGGGTGATGCGGTTGCCCGCGATGATGCGCTCCTGGCGCTTATTAACGGCTTGAACCAGAGCTTTATGCGCGCGCGGGCCGATCTGTCTCCGGCAACGGTTGCCAACCGGTTTCACCGCCTGAGCAACGGCGGCGTCTCTGAGCAAGAACGTTGGAACTTGCCCAACATCTTTCTTGCCAGCGCCTACAGCCGCAGCGACACGCTGAGCCTGGCCCGCGATGCGGCGACGCTCAACCGCAATCTGCTCGGGCAGATACCGGTCGGTGACCAGCCCTTGATCCTTCATTTGCGCAGCGAGACGTTCCGCGCCCTCAACTTTGATAGTTTGGGCAGCAATGCCGTGTGGTCAGATACGGTCTTGACCATGAATCTGACCGCCAGCGGCCAGAATGCAGTGGTGATGCAGACCGCCAATTACCTGAGCCTGACCGGCTATGAGTTTTCCGGTGGCGATTGGCGGATGCTGTCGCCTGAGCAGACGGTGCAGCGCTTCATCGATCGCCATCGCGCTCAGGCCAGCGCCGATGAAGAGACGCGCGAGGGCCAGCTTGTGCTGTTGCGCAACTACCTTGCGGTGCTGATCCAGGGTGTGATGGCGCTGGTCGCCAATGGCGAGCAGCGCCCGATGGTTGGTTTTGCCAGCCCCGATGCGTCACTGGCACAGATCAACACCGCCTTGGCCGCCCAGGGCGCCGGTGCGCTCAAGCACGCGATCGCGGCGCTCGGTCCGGCGCAAGGGTCGGATACCAATTCGGTGCTGAAGATGATCGGCGGCGTGGTGAAGGGGCTGGCGATTAGTTCGGTGCGTGGTGCAGCGGCGGCTTGGGCGGTCTCGAGCAAATTCATGACCGGTTTCAAAGCCAATGCCCAGAACGCAATTCAAGGTGCAATCGTCGCTGCGTTGGTGACCGGTTTGATCCTGGCGGCGACGGCCCATCTCGGCCAGTTCTCGCCCGAACTGAACCGCTGGTTGCTGACCGGCGGCATGGAACTGGTGGCGCACGTTACTTCGTCGGTGGCGACGATTGTGAAAAATGGCATTGACCTTGCCCTGATCGCTAAATTCGGCTTGCAGAAGATTACGGCTGCTTCAGCGGCGCTCACGATCTTTGTCGGCGGGGTGCTGGTAGTGGCGACGATCGGTCTGGCGATCTACGAGGCGGTCTCGAACCAATTGTCGGGTGTGGCGCTGGCGCAACTGATCATTGCGACGGTCTTGCAGGTTGCGTGGATCGTGTTCCTGACCGCGCTGACATTCATTCCCAAGGTCGGTTTTATCATTGTGGCCGTCATTACCATTATCGATGCGGTGCTATCGGTGATCCTCTCGCTGATCCTGGGCCGCGCCACCACCTTCTCGTCGTGGTTTTTCCAACAAGTCGCCCGCTTTATCGTTGATGAGTCGCGCTACTTGACCGTGCGTCCGACGGTGGGCGGCACAAGTCTGGGGCTGCTCAATCCGGCAGCAGGTATGACCGCGTGGAACACCCTCCGCTTCAGTGCGACCATCTACCCGAATCTGGCGTGGAACCCTAACCGGATTGGCAACCGCTGGTTTGGTCACCCGTGGAACGACTGGCAAGCCCGTCAGCGCGTCTCCGGCGCGGTTTCGCTGGCTACGCACGAGCAGAACCTGAGTGTGTCGCCCGGCTGGCCGCCGATCCAGGGCGAATATCCGCGCCACCTCGATTTCTCCTTCCCGGCAGGCATCAATCGATCCACCGCGCTTTGGATGAATACCGCCTTCAATCTGCCGTACAAGCGCTGCATCTTCCTCTGGTGCGGCGCATATGATGATGTGCAGCGCCATAACACCCGCCTGGCTGATAGCGTGGTCTTCGATGTCTTCCCGGCGACGCTCGATGAGTTTGTGCGCATGGATTGGGGCGGTCATGTTGCCTTCCCGCCGCTGCCCGACGCCGATTTTGATGGCCTTCGCCGTGAAGTCGATCCGAACGAGAGCACGTGGGATGCCGATGGCGATGGTCTCGGCGATGCCTTTGAGGTGCGGCGCGCCAGCGAAGGGATGCGCTTCAACCCGCGTGTGGCTGATACTGACAGCGATGGCCTCAGTGATGCGGTCGAAGCGCGTTGGGGAACCGACCCGACCCGTCCCGATACGGACGGCGATGCTCTGAGCGATGTCTTAGAGGTGAACGGTCAGTTCGTAACGGTGAGCGGGCGGCTGTTGCTGATCCGCACCAGCCCGCTGGCTGCCGATTCGCGCGGCGATGGCTTGTCCGATGCGGTCTGGCTCAATCAGGGCGGTTCGACGGCGGCGCGCTCGCGGCTTGGCGCGTGGCCGCTCAACGCGACCTTTGCCGATTCGTTCGGCGGGATAGCGTTCGGTTGCCCGGCGGGAGCCTGCCCTGCCGCCGGCGTGACGGTGGCTGGACGCACCGGTACGCGCTTCGACGGCAATCAATTTCTGGTGATGAGTGATGAGCGCTTCCGCCTGGCGGATGAAATGACCTTCGCGGTCTGGATCTATCCCACTGCCAACGCCAACGGCATCCTGATCAACCGCGAAGGCGAGTATGAAGTTGCTCGCTTCCCTGATGGCACGATCCAGTGGGCGTTTGCGAACGCCAATCCGGGCTGGACCTGGATCAACACCGGCGCGGTGGCGCCGCTCAATCAGTGGACGCACGTGACAGTGACGTACAATCGCGGCGTGGTGACGACCTATCTCAATGGCGCTGCGGTGCATACCTTCAACGGCGCCGGCGCGATCAGCGATGTCGATTGGACGCAAAATGAGTTGCGTCTGGGTGATCGCCAATATATGCCGCAGCGTTTCGTAGGAGTGATGGCCCAGGCGCGGCTGTTCAACCGCGCCCTGCCGCCCGTCGAAGTGAGCGCGCAGCCGGGTCTGTCGACGCTGGCGGCATTTGCGCCAGCCAGTACGCCTGCCGAGCTGACTGCGCCGCAAGCGCCAATCGGCGTCTTCCCCGCCGCCAATGATGACAATCTTGTGGTGCGGCCCGGCCAATCGCTGGTCTACACCGTCACGCTGCGCTACCTCCTGCCCGACGGTCGTCCGCTGCGCGGCGCGATCTGGCTGAATACGCCGCGCGCCAGCTTCCCGGCCCAACCGTTCGAGTTGCTGCCGGGTCAAGAACAGGGCTTTGTGACCAACCTGACCATCCCGGCTGACGCGCCGGAAGGTCCGTTTGTGCTCGATGCGGTCATGCAGTACAGTCTGGGCGGCAATCCGACGGCGCGTTGGGCGCAACCGGCTTTTGTTGAGCGAGCCGGGGCTGATGTGAGCGCGGCGGCGGTAGCGGCTGCTCCTGGTGCATCCGCGCCCTACGCGCTGGTGACAGCCAGCGGCGGGCAGGTGCAGTTCTTCGTCGCCCAGCCCACGAGCCTGCCGGCTCCGCTAAACGTGGGCAGCGGGACGCAACCGGCTGTGGCGTGCCAGAGCGGCGCTTGCCTGGTGGCGTGGCAGAGCAGCGGCGCGATCCGCGCGGCCCGCGTTGCCGACGGGGTGGTCTCAACGCCGGTGATGCTCGGCAACGGGACAGCGCCGGCAGCGGCGAGCAATGGGAGTGGCTTTGTCGTGGCGTGGCTCGACAACGGCGTCGTGCGCGCTCAGCGCGTCGCCGCGAATGGCGCCGTGACCGGTTCGCTGCTCACGCTCGACAGTAATGCGCAGTCCGGTAGCGCAGTGGCGGTGGCAGCCGCTGGCACGAACTATCTCATTGCCTACGAGCGAGGGGGCGCGTCGCAGCGTGATATCTGGCTGGTGCGGCTCGACGATGCCAGCGTGAGCGCTCCGGTGCAAGTCACCGCCACACCTGATGATGAAACCAGACCGACGCTGGCCCATAACGCGGCCTTTGGGCGAACCTTGCTAGTCTACCTGCGCAACGGCTCGGTGGTTGGTCGCCCGCTGGCCGGGACGGCTGTGCTCGCCGAAGCGCCGCTGCTCTCGGATGGCAATATCGATCTGGTTAATCCGGCTGTGGCTGCCGCCGCCGATCACTTTGTGGTGGCCGCTGGCGCGCGCATTGACAATCGCGCCCATCTGCTCTATCAGGCCGTCGATGGTCAAAACCGGTTGCTGGGTAGCCCGCAACGCTTTGCGTGGCTTACCGATGCGCCATCTGGCGTGAGCGCGGCACTGGCCTGCGCTGCCGCCCAACCGTGCGTGTCCGCGCCGGCGGGTCTGAGTGGTGGCGGCACGCAGATCGGTACGTTACAGGCCCAACTTGTGGGTGAAGAGGCGGGCTTCCTCGATAGCGGCACCTTGCCAACTCCGCTGCGGCTGGTGATCGACAACACGCCGCCGGTGGCCAGCATCGTCTCGCTGGTCAGTGGCAGTTACGTGCCGGCAGCCAACGTGAACAGCGGTCTGGTGGTGAGCGGGGTGATTACCGATGCTAATCCGATCGAATCGGTTGAGATCAGCCTCAATAGCGGCGTGTGGCAGGCGGTGACACCCGGCGCGACGTGGGCAGCCACCATCGACGTTGGCAGCCTGCCGGAAGGTGCGCATACCCTGCGCGTGCGCGCCCGCGACGCCGCTGGCAATCAGGGAGCGCCGAGCGCGCCGGTCACGTTTCTGGTTGATCGCACGCCGCCGACGCTGGCGCTCACACCGGATGTGCCGGGCGGCATTGTCCGCCCGACGCTCGATGCCCGCGGCGGCTGGGTCTTCCCCCTGGCTGGAACGCTCAGCGACGCGGCCAGTGGCAGTACTCAACTGACGATCGAATTGCTGCCAGCCAGCGCCGGCGCCGTGACGAGCGCATCACAAGAGGTGACAGCCACCGGCGGGTTGTGGCAGCACAACTACCGTCTCATCACCGGCGGCGGGATTGATGGGCGAGTGACGCCGCCGACCGGCGCATATACGGTCACGCTGCGCGCTGCCGATCTGGCCGGCAATGTGCGGATAGTGGAGCGGCCAACCCTGCTCAGGCTCGACGCAACGCCGCCTGCCTTCACGCTAACGACTGATCCCGGTGAGAGCATCACTACCACGCTCACCCTGACCGGCACCGTGACTGATACTGGTTCGGTAGCGAGCGGGGTGCAGTCGCTCGAAGCGGCGTGGGCGCCGCTCGAACAGGCTGATGCGCTGGCCAGCGCGGCGGTGCGGCTGCCGTTTGATGAGCCGGTGGGAAGTGAGGCGTTTGCCGATGCGGTTGATGCCGCGTTGATTGCAACGTGCAGCGGCGCGAATTGCCCGCAGGTGGTGGCGAGTGGTCGGGTGGGGCAGGGTCTCAATCTGAGCAGCTCGCATACCCTGACCATGACCGATCGGCTGGGTGATCTGAATGGCTTCAGCGTAGCGGCGTGGATTAACGGGTCCGGGCGGGTGTTCGAGCGCGGTCAGGCTGGTCAGCCCGGGTATGTCGAACTCACGACCAGCAGCGCCCAACTGCGCGGCAACAGTGGCGTGTGCTCGGTCTCGTTCACACTGACCGGCACAGGCTGGCGGCATGTGGCGGCAACCTATAACGGCGCAGCGTTGACCGTCTACGGCGATAACGTCGCGGTGGCGACCACACCCTGCGCCGTCGGCGCGCTACCCGCCGCCGATGCTCGTCTCGGCGGATTCACGGGACAGATCGATGAAGTCTACCTGTACGGTTACGCGCTCGCCGCCGACGAAGTGACCCATCTGCGCGCAGCAGCGGATCTTACGTGGCAGAGCGTCACGCTCACCACACCCGGCGCTGCTGCTAGTGCGTGGAGTCTGCCCGTGCCGAATACGCTCGACGGGATGTACGCGCTGGTGATGCGCGCTACCGACGCGTTGGGCAATCGTACCGTCGATCCTGCTGGCGTGATCGTCTGGCGTGGCATGATTGATCGGCGCGAACCGCAGGTGACGGTGACGGTAGCCCAGCAGGGCAGCGGCGCGCTGGCGCGCACCACGATTACCTGCCAGGCCCGTGACATCAACCTCGCCAGCGTCACGCTGGTTTGTCCTGTGCCGGGCGGCACGATCCTTGAGCAAAACGACTCCCTCGTCTACTACCAGCCTCCGGCGTGGCGTCGGCTGAGCGACGAGTTGCGGCTGTTGCACGGGCGCGATGTGACCTATGTAGTCGATGGGCATATCACCTACACCACACCGGCGACTGCCCAGGACACGCTGGGCCGCACCGGCAACGGCACACCGCAGCCGGTTACGCCACCGACGCCTGTGGTTGATCTGCTCGTCACTTCACCGACCGGCAATGTCTTCACCACGCTCGCCCCGATCACGGTAGCCGGCAATGCGCGGGCTGATGCCGGGTTGAGCCGGGTGCGGGTGCTGGTGAATGGCGGGCTGGTCTCTGAGCAGATGTGGGCTGGCGATCTGACCGGCACATTCTCGACCGCGTGGACGCCGCCGGCAGAGGGTCGCTACGCGCTGGAAGTGCAGGTGACCGATCAGAGCAATCGCCACGCCACGCGCCAGATCACGCTCTTTGTCGATACGGCAGCCCCCACTGCCCTCGGCTTTGCCACCACGGTCTTGACCGGCGCCAATACCCTGAGTGACACGCTGGCGCTGCCGATTCAAGTCGCCGATACCGGCGTGATCACCCGTGTGCAAGCCTCGTTTGATGGCTCGACGTGGATCGACGCAACCCCTGATCCGTCCATAAGCGGGCGCTGGTGGGCGCCGCTCAACCAACCGGCTAACGATCTCGATAACTGGTCATTTACGATGGACCTGCGAGCCACGGATGCCGCCGGGCGGACGATCACGGCTACAGCGCAGCCGATGGTGGTCGATGTTCGCCCGCCGGCGGCGCAGACGGCGACCATGCGCGTGATTAGCGGCGCAACGTTGAGCGACGGCGCTATTGTGATCACCGCTGGCGCCGGCTTGCGCATGGAATGGGCTGCCGGCAGCGACAACGCCGGTCCAGTCACCTTCCGCGCTGGTTGGAGTACTGACCGCGAGCCGAGTCTGGCCGGTCTGACCGCGTATGGGGCGGGCGCCGGCAGTCACGATCTGCCCACTCCGCCTGAAGGCAGCATTCTGTACGCGCACCTGGTGCAGCAGGATGCCAATGGCAACCAACGCATCCAGACCTTCGGGCCAATCATCTACGATACCCCGCTCACGCCCGCTGCTGTTTCGCAAACCGGCTTCACCTTGCCGGAGCGCGCGATTGCCACCGGCTGGCTCGATGGATCATGCGCACTTGCCGGTCAAAACAGCGCGCTGGTGCGCCGCGCCAGCGAGCTGGCTGCAACCCGCGACGTGCAACGTCTCTTCGCAGGCTGGGATGATCGCGCGTTGCGGTTGGCGTGGCGCGGCGCAGTCTGGGGCGCGAGCGAGGATCTGTACCTCTACCTCGATACCGTGACTGGCGGCGCAACTGCGGTCTATACGCAAGGGATGTCGTCTGGTCAGCCCGATCTGCGCCTGCCCGCCGGCTTTGCGCCCGATTATCTGCTGCGGGTTGATGATGCGCAGACCATCAGCCTGCTGCGCTGGAACGGTACTGCATGGGTGGCAGTCACCGGGGCATGGCAGGCGTGGAGCGATGCGGTCGAGCCTGATCTGTTCGAGGCTTATCTGCCGTTCACTACCCTCAACATCACCAGCCCGGCGACGACGCCGGTGAGTCTTGTGGCCTACGCTACCGAAGAAGACAGCCTGCGCACGTGGGCAGTGATGCCGGATAATAACCCGCTCACCAGCCCGCGTGTGCTCAATAGCCGCAGCAGCGAAGCGATCGGCAACCAGATTACGCTGACGAACGCGATCACGTGGGCCAATCTCGGCTCCGGCGTGTGCCCCGGCGCAGGGCAGGTCGTCGCCGATGTACGCTTCCGCATCACAGCCACGCCGGTGGGTGCGATCTACTCGGTTTTCACTGACGAGTTGGTCGATGCCCAAAACCTGCTCCTTGACGACACCAGCCAGGTCGATAGCCAGCAAGTGGCTGAAATCGACAACGATCACCCGCCGTTGTTTGAAGGGCAGACCATCACCTACACGATCCACTACGAAAATGCAGGTGAAGCGCCAGCCGAAAACGTGCAGGCATGGATCGTCAACTGGGGAGCGCTGCGGCTGCCGGGCGGCGCCCTTGTCAGTGGCTCCGGCGGACCCTACTACGAACAGTTCATCAATCTGGGCACGATCGCGCCCAACAGTAGTGGAACCGTCACCTTTACCGGCGTGGTTGATCGTCAGGTCGCGCGTGACGCTGGCGAAGACGAAGAGTGGGCCACGGTGGATGTCTCCTTCCACGATGACACCACCGGCTTCGACGACGCACTCGACTGGTTCTTCGTTGACCATCCGGTCGATATCGAGCCGCCGGTGTACGTTGTGATTAACGACCCGTCTGCCTACGTGAAACCCGGTCCTGTCACGGTGAGCGGCGAAGCGTGGGACGAGTCGGATGTGCCGCAGATTGAGATCGAGGTGAGAGTGGGAATGGCTACGCCCACGATTACTCCATGCACCGACCTCACCCCTGACGATGGCGAGTGGCAATGCGCAGTGAATATTGGCGCTCCAGCCGACGGGACGCCGGTGGCAATGCGCGCGCGCGCCACCGATGCCAGCGGCCAGACCAGCAACTGGAGCGATTCGGTCGCGCTCATTGTGGATGCGAATGCGCCCCGGCTGATCTTGAGCGACGCCAGCGTGGCGCGTTTGGGGATGGGATCGGTTGGGGTCGGCACGATGCAACTCGATGGCCGGGTGGAAGACAACCGGTCTGCGCGGGCCGTCGAAATCTGCGTCGACCAACAAGATGGGCGTGGCTTCCAATGCGAAGAGGTGTGGGTTGACAAAAACGACAACTGGACCTATGCCCTGCCTATCCGCGAGGGAGTAGCGCAGGCGGCGCAGCACGTGCGGCTGACGCCGATCGATCTCGCCGGCAATCGCGGCGCCGCCCTCCAATTCACTTATGTGATCGACACGGTGGCGCCAACTGTCACCGGTGGATTACTGCCGCCAGCTTCCCCACTGCTGACCGGCAGCAGTGTGATCGGCGGAAACTACGCCGACGCGGTGGGAGTCATGGGCATCACGGTGCGAGTAGAACGGCCCGATGGACTGGTCGAGAACGGGGCTGCCGATCTGCAAGGCAACCAGTGGCGCTACACCGCGTTGCTAAGCGTGCCCGGCGCGCACCGCATCTACATCACCGCGCGCGACGCCGCCGGCAACACGCGCACCATTGGTCCATTGCAGATCAATGGTCCGTACCGCATCTTCGTGCCGGTGATTTCCAGATAAAGAGGGTGTACTGGTTCACATCTCCCCACCCCCCGTCCTCCCACACGCAGGAGCAGGGGGTGGGGAGCGTAATATTCAGGGGCGCGGCGTCACCGCGCCCGCGTTGGGTGCGCGATGCCCGTTGAAGATGGGAAGTGGAAGGTGAGCGGGTTGCAGGTTGCAGGTGCAAAGGTTGAAGGTGGAGGACAGAAGATGGACTGCTAACCCTCAATCCCTACCCGGGGTTCCTGGTTCTCATACTCAATGGCGCTCGGTCGTACCAGACGCGCAGGCGTCCGGTTCGCCTTGAACACGCGCAACGTACATCGCAGTATTGTACGAATGACCGCTCATTAGTATCAGTTCTCAGTTCTCGGTTCTCAGTTCTCAGTTCTCGGTTCTCAGTTCTCAGTTCTCGGTTCTCAGTTCTCGGTTCTCAGTTCTCAGTTCTC
>ERZ1685332.182-NODE-182-length-12646-cov-13.742594_pt1 | contig 12646 bp, 12 predicted proteins | sample MGYA00580193_ERZ1685332 | MGnify/ENA primary metagenome ERZ1685332 (study PRJEB41501, sample SAMN08275520) | hot springs metagenome | biome: alkaline hot spring; material: microbial mat | place: Russia: Ush-Beldyr | collected 2015-07 | depth 0.5 m m ...
AGGGGGTACATCCAGGGGTTTTGCGGCGGCCGAAGGCCGCCGCCGCAAAATCCCCCCCATTCCTCTAAAATCAGGGTTGACAGGGAAGTACTCGGCCTCCAAATCGGCTGCCGGTATCCGGGCATCCACCTCATCCATGAAACTTTTCTGCCCCGTCATCCTGCCATCTCCTGCCAGACAATCAAAAAGCCTCTACCCAAAGAGGGTAGAGGCTATCAGCCGGTGAACCGGCGGTTTCGGACAAGCGAACCTCATCGCTTGAATCAATGGTCCCCTGCGGCAGAGCCACCCCAAACCCTGAACGCCTTACTCCTCCTGCTCCCGCTCCCGTTTGGCGGCTTCTATAATCAGCTGCGCCAAGTGGGGCGGGACCTCCTCGTAGTGGTCAAACTCCATCCAGAACAGCCCTCGCCCCTGGGTCATGCTGCGCAGTTCGGTGGCGTACCGCTGCATCTCCGCCAGCGGGACCAGGGCGGTGATGATGCTCTTGCCTCCTTGCTGCTCCAGCCCCAGCACGCGGGCCCGCTTGGTGTTGAGGTGGCCCATCACGTCACCCGTGAACTCCTCCGGAACGGTGATGACCGCCTTGTGGATGGGCTCCAGGAGCACAGGCCCGGCACCCTGCATCACCTTCTTGAACGCCTCCCGTCCAGCAATCTGGAAGGCGATGTCTTTGGAGTCCACCGGGTGCTCCTTGCCGTCGTAGACGACTGCCTTCACATCCACAACGGGGTAGCCAGCGAGGACGCCGCTCTCCAGCACCTGCCGGATGCCTTTCTCAATGGACGGCTGGAAGGAGGAGGAGATGGCGCCACCAAAGACTTCCCACCCGTATTCAAAGCCCGTCCCGCGCGGCAGCGGCTCCAGGCGCATATGGACTTCAGCGAACTGCCCCGCGCCGCCCGTCTGCTTCTTGTGACGGTAGTAGTCGGAGTGGACGCGAGTGATGGTCTCCCGGTAGGGGACTTTAGGGGTGGCGGTCTCCACGCCGACGCCGAAGCGGTTCTCCATCCGCCGGACGGCGATTTCCACGTGCGCCTCGCCCATGCCTTCCAGAATCGTCTCCCGGGTGCCCGGCTCCTGCCGCCAGCGCATGGTTGGGTCCTCCTCGCAGATGCGGGTGAGGGTGGGGGCCATCTTGGCCTGGTCGGCCTTGCTCCTGGGCCGGACAGCCACGGCGAAGAGCGGGTGCGGGAAGATGGGGCCGGGGATTTTCACCGCGTGGCCCCGGTCGCAGAGGGTGTCGCCGGTAATCGTCTCGGAGAGTTTGGCGACCGCGCCGATGTCGCCCGCGTGCAGGCGAGGGACGGCGATCTGCTCCTTGCCCCGCATCACGTAGAGGGTGCCCAGCCGCTCCTCAGTGTGGGCGCGGCTGTTCCAGACCCGCGTGTCCGATTCCAGCATCCCGCCGTAAATCCGGAAATAGGTCAGTTTGCCCACGTAGGGGTCGGCGGCGGTCTTGAAGACCAGCGCGGCCAGGGGAGCGGTATCGGTGGGCTCAATCTCTTCCTCCTCGCCGGTGGGGCCTTCGGCCTTGACCGGCCCCCGGTCGGCGGGTGACGGAGCGAAGGCGACCAGCGCGTCCAGCAGCGCCCGCGTGCCGATGTTCTCGGTGGCCGCCGTCACCAGGACCGGGACCACGCTCCCCTTCAGAAGGGCGGCCCGCAGACCGCTCCGGATTTCCTCTTCCGTCAGTTCCTCGCCCTCCAGGTACTTCATGATGAGTTCGTCCTCGCCCTCGGCGGCGGCCTCAATCAGTTGGACGCGGGCATCCTCGGCCTGTGCCTTCAGATCGGCGGGGATGTCGGCAACCTTCGCCGCGGGGCCCATCAGCGCCCGCATCCGAATCAGGTCCACCACCCCCGCGAAACTGGCCTGCGCGCCGATGGGTAGTTGAAGAGGGACAAAATTGCGCCGGAACGCGTCCCGCAACGCCTGAAGGGTGCGGGCAAAGTCAGCGTTCTCCCGGTTCATCTTGTTGACCACCACCATCCGGGGCAGCTCGTACTGGTCGGCATAGTTCCAGACCAGTTCGGTGCCAACCTCCACCCCGCCCACGGGGTCCACCAGCACCAACGCCAGGTCGGCGACGCGGATACTACTGATGACCTCGCCGATGAAGTCCAGATAACCCGGGGTGTCCAGGACGTTCAGTTTATGCCCCTCCCACTCCACCGGAATCAGGGCAAGGCTCAGGGAGATGCGCCGTCGGATTTCTTCCTCGTCAAAATCGGAGACGGTGGTACCATCTTCCACCCGTCCCATGCGGTTGGTGGCTCCACTGGCGAAGAGCATTGCCTCGGCCAGGGACGTCTTGCCGCTGCTGCCGTGGCCCAACAGAACTAGGTTGCGAATATTTTGGGTCGTGTACTCTTTCAACTCAACCTCCTGACAGAAATTCGTTGCTCATTTGACCCCCCTCTCCCTGCGGCCGGGGGAGAGGAGGGAGGAAGAGGGGTTTTGCGGCGGCCGAAGGCCGCCGCAAAACCCCTCCTCATCCCCCCCTTCTGCCTCGCTGGCGGAGTTTCGCCCGATACGAAAGCATCAGGCTCATTCTGCGAAGCCCCTTCGGGGCTGGCCCAGAGCCCACAGAGCCTGGGTTCTGAACCCGACGTTTACGGTTGGGCGAGAGTTTCGCTTGCAAGTATTCTAATGGAAAACTGCGAAACTGTCAATCCAACGCGATGGGCGGGGCGCTTGCCTGCATGGGAAGCGGTGTTATAATACATTCCAGTGCTATCCAGGAGCCAGGAATGGACGGAACCACCACTCGCCGCGTCGCTGTACTGGTCGCCACATGCAGTTCCTTCTACGAGTATATCTCCAAACTGGCCCCCGGCGTCCGGGTGATGCTGGTGCCGTCCAACGCGCCGTTCATCCTTCCGCTCCCTGAAATGGAGAGAACCACCCCCTGAGGGAGACCGTCATGCGATACGCCACGCGCGAGGGATTGCTGGCCTGGCTGAACGGTCTGGCCTCTGAGGCCGACCTGATCGCCCCCCGCGATGTGGACGGACACGTCCTCTACCGCCCCGTCCGCTCCGGCGCGGAGGTCCTGCTGGAATACGAACGGCCCGAACTCTCGGCCAAAGAGTTTCTCTTTCCTTCCACCGAGGTCATCCTACGCATTGAACAGCGCGGGAAAGACGTGACGCTGGAGGAGGTCCTGCCCGACCGTCCTCAGGTGGTCTTCGGCCTGCGCCCCTGCGACGCGCACGGCCTGGCGGCCATAGACGCGCTCTTCCTGAACCAGGACCCGCCTGACACTTACTACCGCCACCACCGGGAACGGACGACGCTGGTGGGTTTGGCCTGCACCCGGATGTGGGATGGATGTTTCTGTACCTCTATGGGCGGCGGTCCCGCCGACCCGACCCACCTGGACGTCCTGATCCGTCCCGCCGAAGAGGGCATCTACATCCTGCAGCCAGTGACGCCAAAGGGCGTGGCAATACTGGAAAGCCTGCCCCTGGCGGAGGTCCGGGGCGAACCCCGTCCGGTGGAAGAGTATAACCCGCCGGTTCCCGTCATGCCGACGGAGAAATGGCGGACTCTCTTTGAGGAGCAGCGCCTCTGGATGCGCCACGGCGAACGATGTCTCAGTTGCCGCATCTGCACCTACGTCTGCCCCACCTGCCGCTGCTACGACGTGGTGGACCGGGTGGTGGATGTCCGGCCCGGACGGGTCCGCACCGAGCGCATCCGGGTGTGGGACGCCTGTACCAGCCCCAACTACCGGCGGGTGGCGGGCGGCCACAACCCCCGCCCGACCAATTGGGAGCGGCTGCGCAACCGCTTCATGTGCAAATTCTGCTACTACCCCGAGGACTTCGGCCCCCTGGGCTGCGTCGGCTGCGGTCGCTGTATCGTCGCCTGCCCGGTGGAAATTGACATCACCGAAGTGATGCAGGACGCTGCCAGAGCGTGAGTTTGTTATTCACCGCAGAGAACGCAGAGGACGCAGCTTTTCCGTTCGTATTAAGGCACGCAGCGAAGCGGAGTGCCGTCATCGGTCACAAGTTAAGCCTGTGAAATCGCTTTGCGTTATTGAGTCTCACCTTGCTATAGTAACAGCAATTGGATAGGCAATTTCCCGCTGGGCCGTACGCAGAAGTTTTTGCCCCTCCCCCCTGCCCTCCCAGGGGTAGGTTTTTCGGCAGGGGATCAGCCGCCATCTTTGCCCTACGGGGCGAGGCCCATCGGGCCGTGGCCCTCACCCACCCCCTTCCCGGGAGGGGCTGGGGAAGGGGTGAGGGCCGAAAAAATCCCTTCAGGCACGAATACGGGTTATTTAAAAGAGCGAGGCTCAATAACTCGTATGCGGGAGACTGCTGAGAAAGTCAGGGGTGAGGTGACCCTCAGGGCACTGGGGGTAAAAGAAAGGTAACTGCCTACCAGGGAGCCCTTGGGCAAGCGTCGTAAACTACGCAGGCAAAAGAATGCCCCTGTAGCGCAGGCCGCCAGGCCTGTAGGATACAGGCTAACAGCCTGCGCTACGTTATAGGTAGTTACAACGCGTTCACCTACGCAAGGGAAGGAGGCCGATTGGGCACCGAAGGTTTCCCCCGGATAGCCCATGGAATTCGCAGGCGGGAGGCTGAGCATGGCCCTGGATAACCCGATGCGCCCCTATCCGGGCCGGCTGGTGGGTGTACGCGACCTGGCGACCGGGATCAAATGGTTCCAGGTGGAACTGCTGGAGCCGGAGGGCCGGGCGGCGTTTGCCAACTACAAGCCCGGGCAGTTCGCCTTTGTCTCCGCGTTCGGTGCTGGGGAGGCTCCCTTCGGCATCACGTCCACCCCGCACCGGGGGCCGCTCCTGGAGTTTGCCGTCAACGCCCTGGGCTCCGTGACCTTCACGCTCCACTCCCTGGACGTGGGCGACCCGGTGGGCGTGCGCGGGCCGCTGGGCAACTGGTTCCCTATGGACCAATTGCGCGGCAAGAACATCGTCATCCTGGGCGGCGGCATCGGCGGCGCACCGCTGCGGCCTGTTATCCACACTATCCTGGACCACCGCGAGGACTACGGCCACCTGACCATTCTCTGGGCCGCCCGCAGCCCGGATCTGCTGATTTTCACCGAAGAGTTTGACGAGTGGCGCTCCGCCTGGGCCACCGATCTCCACGTCACCGTGGACCAGGCCGGGCCGGGGTGGACCGGCAACGTCGGCCTGATCACCCAGTTGCTGGAGAGGATCGCCCCGTCGCCGGAGAACGCTGTCGCCATCACCTGCGGTCCGCCGATTATGATTCACTTCGTCTTCCTGACGCTAAAGAAACTGGGGTTCGCCCCGGAGCAGATGCTCACCACCCTGGAGGCCCGCATGCACTGCGGCATCGGCAAGTGTGGGCGCTGCAACCTGGGCGAGAAATTCATCTGCAAGGACGGCCCCGTCTTCTGGCAATACGAAATTGCCCGCTTCCTGGAAGGCTTTTTGTGAGTAAAACCACTGAATACGGAGCAATGAGATGACCCCACCTGTTGATCCTGTTCTGCTGCGGATCGGCCCTATCGCCATCCAATGGTACGGTGTCCTGATCACCATCGGCATCCTGCTGGGAGCGGTCTACGCGGCACGCCAGGCTCCCCGCCAGGGGATCCAGCCCGACCACGTCTGGAACGGTCTGGTAGTGGTGATAATCCTGGGTATCATCGGCGCCCGGCTCTACCACGTCTTCTCCAGCCCCCAAGGCGGCGGACTGGGCTGGGAATGGTACCGGCAGCATCCGCTGGACATCCTGAAAATCTGGCAGGGGGGCTTAGGCATCTATGGCGCCATCATCGGGGGTATCCTGGGCGTGGCCCTCTACGCCTGGCGCCACAAACTCCCGCTGCTGACCCTGCTGGACCTGGGGGCGCCGGGGCTGGCGCTGGGACAGGCCATCGGTCGGTGGGGGAATTTCATCAATCAGGAGCTCTACGGCCCCCCCACCGGTTCGTCGTGGTGGGGCGTCAAAATAGACGCCGCGCACCGGCTGGAGATGTACCCCATCAGCCAGTACCCGCCAGATACCCTGTTCCACCCCACCTTCCTTTACGAGTCCCTCTGGTGCCTGATGCTCTTTCTGGTGCTCGCCTACCTGGCGAAGAAACGGGCGGACCGTCTGCGGGACGGGGACATCTTCGGGGGCTACATCGTGGGCTATGCGCTGGGGCGGTTCTGGATTGAGTTCTTCCGCCCCGATGCGTGGATGCTGGGCCCGCTGGCGGCCGCGCAGTGGTTCGGGCTGGCCATGGCGCTGGTGGGCGTGGCGCTGCTGCTCCTGCGGCATCGCGGCCCGGCTGCGCCTGCAGAAAGCGCGAATGGGGAGAAAGCCGGGAATGGCGGAACCGACGAGCCTTGACCGGGATATGGCCCTGCGCTGGCTTCAGCAAAGTCTGAAACCAGGGCAAGTGCATGGCCGCAATATTCTGACCAAACTGCGCCACCTACCGGAGCGACATCGTGGTGGACCCCTTCAATGGGGCCGGGACGACGACGGTCGTTGCGTACCGGCTGCGGCGGCGGTTCATCGGGATAGACATCTCCCCGGAGTATTGCCGGACCTCCTATGAGCGGGTCTGCCGGGAGGCGGCGCAGAAGCCGCTGTTTGAGTATGGAGAGGCGGGGGAGGTCATCCTGCCCGCTCCATATCCGGACCCCCGATTGCTGGTGTGGGAAAACCAGCCCATCCCAAGCAATACGGCATACGCAACACACTCTATGCCACCATGACCCGTGCCACCCATCTCTACCGTCTGCAACAGGTAGACCAGGAGGAGGAATCCCTCCGCCGCCGGCTCCGGGAGGTCGCGGCGGCGCTGGGGGAGACCCCGGCGCTGAAGGAGGCCCGCCAGGCCGCCCAACGTGCCGCCGACGAGGCCCACCGCTGGGCTATCCGCCAGCGGGACCTGGAACTGGCCGTCCGGGGCCTCAAGGACGACATCACCTCGGCGGAGCGGACCCTCTATAACGGCAGCGTCCGCAACCCCAAAGCCCTGGACGACCTGCAGAAGAAAGTCCTCTCCCTGAAGCGGCTGTTGGAAAAGCGGGAGGAGGAGCTCCTGGAGGCCATGATTGCCCGCGAGGAGGCAGAGGAGGCCCAGAAACAGGCTCAGGCCCGTCTGGCGGAGGTGGAGGCCGCCTGGGCGCGCGACCAGGGAGCGCTGGGGGCCGAGAAGGAGCAACTGGAGGGGCGGCTGGCGGAAATCGGCCGCGCCCGCGCTGCCCTACTCCCCGCCATCCCCCGGGAGGACCTGGAACTCTATCGCAACCTTCGCCGGACCAAGGGCGGGCTGGCGGTCGCCGTAATGCGCTTCGGGGCCTGCACCGCCTGCGGTATGGAGGTCCCTTCGGGCCGTCTGGAACGGGCCCGGGAGATGGACCTCTTCTTCTGCGGCAACTGTGAGCGCATCCTGATCCCGGAGGAGGCACTCCCGTAGCCTGCGCTGGGCGACCTGCCTCCTGCTTCCTGCCTCCTGCCTCCTGCGACCTGAAACCTGCACCATGGGTACCAAAACCAGCGCCTTCGGCTCTCCCGGACGAATTGCTCATGATTCCGGCCCGTTCTACGCCAGCCGGTTGTACGAAGGGTTGCCGAAAGAGGAACCCGTCCCGTACGTAGAAAACCCGATCCCGCCGGAGTTCCTGGACCGCATCTTCTGCAAGTCCAGCGAGCGGATGGAGGAACTGCCCGATTGCAGCGTCCACCTGATGGTCACCTCGCCCCCCTACAACGTGGGCAAAGAGTACGACGAGAACTGGACGCTGGCGGAGTACCGGGCCTTCCTGAAACGGGTCTGGGGTGAGGTCAAACGGGTGTTGGTCCCCGGCGGGAGGGCCTGCATCAACATCGCCAACCTGGGCCGCCGGCCCTACATCCCCCTCCACGCGTTCATCATTGAGGATATGCTGGACCTAGGCTTTCTGATGCGGGGCGAGATTATCTGGGATAAGGCCGCCAGCAGTAGCCCGTCCACGGCCTGGGGGACCTGGTGCTCCCCCCGCAACCCGACCCTGAGGGACACCCACGAGTACATCCTGGTCTTTTCCAAGGGGATGTTCGCCCGGAATTCCCTTCCCGGCCGGAAAAGTACCATTTCCAGGGAGGAGTTTCTGGAATCCACCCGGAGCGTCTGGACCTTTCCAGCTGAGCCAGCAACGAAAGTCGGGCATCCAGCCCCGTTCCCGGTGGAGTTGCCCCACCGTCTCATCCAACTCTATACCTTTGAGAGGGAGGTGGTTCTGGACCCGTTTATGGGAAGCGGGCAGACAGCAATTGCCGCGATCCGGACCCAACGCCACTTTGTCGGGTACGATATTAGCCAGGAATACGTCCAACTGGCCGAAAGAAGAATTAGAGCGGCTCTGGCTGCGGGGGCCGCGCCGCTGCAGCAAAAACTGCCCATGCCGCCAATCATCCCTTGATTCAGGAGGACCACCATGAAACTGGACCCCCAAGCCCGTTATGCCAAGACGCACGAATGGGTCCGCTGGGACGGAGATGAAATCCTCTGCGGCATCTCCGACCATGCCCAGGAATCTCTCTCCGACATCGTCTATGTGGAACTGCCGGAAGTAGGGGACACCTTCGCCCGGGGCGACACCTTCGGCTCGGTGGAATCGGTGAAGGCCGCCTCGGACCTCTATATGCCCATGGGCGGCGAAATCACCGCCATCAACGAGGACCTCCAGAGTAAGCCGGAACTGGTCAACCAGGACCCCTACGGCGCCGGATGGATGATTCGGTTCCGTCCCTCCAATCCGGCCGAGTTTGACGACCTGATGGACGCCCCGGCCTACGAGGCGTTCGTGGCCGAAGAGGAAGGGTGATGGCCGGCGAAACGGCGGCGAGCCTGAAAGCAGAGGGGTTGCGGCTGTTCCAGGAGGGGCTATACGAGGAGGCGCTCCGCTGCTTCGGTCGGGCCCAGGAGCAGTTCGCGGCGGAGGGGAACGACGTGGAAGCGGCGGAGATGCTCAACAACCAGGGCGTGGTCTACCGAGTGCTCCACCGATGGGAGGAGGCCCGGGCCGCGCTGGAAGAGGCCCGCGCGGTCTTCGCCCGCATCGGAGACCGGCACCGGGAGGCTCAGGCCCTGGGCAACCTGGGCGGCCTGCTGGCCAGCCGAGGGGATACCCTGCGGGCTCAGGAGTACCTCCGCCAGGCCGCTGACCTCTTCGCCGAACTGGGGGATAACCAACGGCGGGCGGAGACTCTGCTGGCCCTGGGCGTTCAGATGTGGAAAGCGGGCGACCGCTGGGGCGGCATCGCTGCCTATCAGGCCGGCCTGGGGATGATCGAGCATCCCACACCCCAGCAAAAAGCCCTGCGCAGCCTCATCCGACTGGCCAGCCAACTCTTCCGACTCCGGCTGCCCACGATATAGACGACAGCCAGCAACAAGCCCAGGAAAGAAACGGTGGTAGGCAGCAGAGAGAGTCTGCACCCCTCTTTTCCTGCTCTCCCAGTTCCGGCCCTCGGGGAATTTACGCGGCCGGTCAGTTCGCCGTTCCCCCAGAGGTGGGTACGTGCCAGGCACCTCCGGAGGTGCCTGGCACGTTACCCCTCATACTAGGCCTGGCAAAATGGGATAATTCCCAGAAAACGCATCGTCTCCAGCGGGCGGTGGCATTGTCCCGACCCACTCGCCTCTGGAGCCATCTCCCCACAGGAATATCTCAGATGTCTAACGAAGTCTGGCGAATCAACGTACGAACGCATGAACTGCGCCGCGAACCCGTCCCGGAAGCCTGGCAGCGGCTGGGTGGACGGGGTTTGATCGCCCGTATCCTCCTGGAGGAAGTCGCGCCGTCCAGTGCCCCGCTGGGTCCAGATAACCGGCTTATCTTCGCCCCGGGCCTCCTCGGCGGACACATGCTCTCCAGCGCCGACCGCGTCTCCGTGGGCGGCAAGAGCCCTCTGACCGGCACGGTCAAAGAGGCCAATGCGGGAGGGCGGACAGGGCTCGCCCTGGCCCGCCTGGGGATCAAAGCCCTGATTCTGGAGGACTGGGCTCCGGATAGCCGGTGGGTGCTCTATGTCAGCGCCCAGGGCGTCCGTTTTGACCCCGCTGATGACCTCTCCGGCCTGGGCGTCTATGCGACGGCGGCCCGCCTGCGGGAACGGTACGGCAAAAATATCGCCGCCGCCATCATCGGCCCCGCTGGCGAACGCCGGATGCGCGCCGCTGCCATTCTCCATCTGGATAAAGACGGGGTCCCCGGGCGGGCCAGCGCCCGGGGCGGGCTGGGGGCGCTGATGGGCTCGCGGGGCCTCAAGGCGATTGTGATGAATAGCCAGGGCGGCGCTCCACCCCCTCTCGCCGACCCCGAAGCCCTCCGCTCGCTGCAGAAACGGTACAACCAGGCCCTGCTGGCCCATCCCCAGACCCAGACCTACCACGATTATGGCACTCCGGCCATGGTCGCTATGTGCAACGCCTTCGGTGGCCTGCCGACCCGGGGCTTCTCGCAGGGGCAGTTTGAGGGCGCCGAGCGAATCGGCGGCGAGGCCCTGCGAGAGATGATTCTGGCACGGGGCGGCGAAGGAGACCCCTCCCATGCCTGCATGCCTGGCTGCATCATCTGCTGCTCCAACGTGGTCCCCGATGCCCAGGGCCGGACTATCGTCTCACCGCTGGAATACGAGACCATCGCGCTGATGGGTTCCAATCTGGGGCTGGATAACCTGGAGACCATCGCCCGTCTGAACTGGCATGCCAACGACATCGGCGTGGACACCATTGAGGTGGGCGCGGCGCTGGGGGTGGCTGCCCGTGGCGGCATCTGGTCTTTTGGAGACGGTGCGGCGGCCCTCCGGTTGATGGACGAAATCCGCCGCGCCACGCCTCTGGGACGCATCATCGGCAACGGGGCTGCCATCACCGGGCAGACCTTTGGCGTCCTTCAAGCGCCGGTGGTTAAAGGCCAGGCCATCGCCGCCTACGATCCCCGCGCCATCAAGGGCACAGGGGTGACCTATGCGACCTCTCCTCAGGGCGCCGACCACACGGCAGGACTGACTATCCGGGCCAAAATTGACCATCTGAAGCCCGAAGGCCAGGTCGCCGTTTCCCGCCGGGCTCAGGCTACGATGGCCGCGTACGACACATTGGGCATCTGCATCTTCGCCGGATTCGGCCTCTCCACCGCGCCCGACCTGATCCCGGCCCTGCTCCGTGCCCGCTACGGTTGGGAAGTGGGGGAGGACGTTCTGACCCGACTGGGGGAGGAAACCCTCCGCCTGGAGCGCGCCTTCAACCGACGGGTTGGCTTCGGCCCGGCCGACGACCGGATTCCCGAGTGGATGACCTGGGAGCCCCTACCGCCCCACCACACGGTGTTTGACGTCCCTCCGGACGAATTGGACAAGATTTTCGCCGATCTCGGAAAATAACGAAAACGGGCCCTGAAGTTTGGCTTTTGCGTGGCAGGGCGGGAAAATCTCCGCAACCCACTTCCGGCAAGGCGAAAAGAATTCACTGCGGCGGCGAAGCCGCCGCAGTGAAAAACGATCTTCTTAGGCTATGGAGGCGACCAAGAGCCCACGCAGAAGGATCGCAGGCAAAAAGGCCAAAGTTGAGGGTACGTCCCGTCGCGCTGGCAAAATCCGCACCGGATGTGCTCCAAGGGTTTTGCGGCAGTCGAAGGCTGCCGCAAAACCCTCTTGGTACCCCCTTTCCGCCGCTGAACGGGAGCGGGAGAGAGGAAGGGACAAGAGGGTGGGGTAAGGACCCCAACCCGATCTCTCTCACGCGGCGCGGCTTTGGCCCCATCGCCTCCCGTCTTGACCCGATGGCACCGATTCCGACCAACAGCATAGAGTTTGAATACGTCTACGTGGCCAACCAGCGCTGTTCCTGCGGGGGGTATTTCGTCGCCGTCCGGCAGGAACTGCGCCAGCGCCCATCCGGTCCGGTAGACTACCTGATCGCTCGCTGCGAAGGATGCGGGGCCGAGCGCTCTTTTGAGTTTGACCTTCGCTCTTTCTTCGGTCAGTGGGAAAGATACGGCCGCTTCCGACAGACGGAGGAGCGATTCCGGGAGGCCATGTCCCAATGGCGCGCGGGGAGACTGGCAGAGGCGGAAGCAGCTCTCCGGCGGGTCGTGGATGCCGAAGAGGGGGAACCGGCCTTTGCCTGGGGTCACTACCACCTGGGGTGTATCCTGCTGCTGGAGGGACGGGCAGAAGAGGCCCGGTTCCACCTGGAGCGAGCGGCTGCCATTCAACCGCTGGAACCGGACATCCACGAGGCCCTGGCCCGCGCGCTGCAGGCAGCCGGAGAGGAAGAAGATGCCCGGTTCCACCTTCGGGAGGGCGCCACTCTGAGGGAGCGATTCCCAGCGGAGTAGCGGAGAGTGCACGGCCCGCTTTTGAGTCAGAACACACGGTTGCCTTTTTGCCCTTTCGCAGAGCCCCTCCCCTTGCCCTGACCGGGAGGGGGTGGAGCAGGGATTTTGCGGCGGGCGGGCGCGCCCCCCGCCCCAAAAACCCTTTTCCCCCTCTCCCCAGAGCGGAGGGGTGGGGGGGGGGGGGGGGGGGGGGTCACAAGGGTAGGGTTTTTTTGGGAGGAGGATTGCGGGGTCATTTCTCACCCCCCCCGGTTCTTCCCTCTTCTTGGTTGAAGGCCGACGGGGGGGAGGGAGGTAGGAGGGGTTTTGGGG
>ERZ1685332.183-NODE-183-length-12562-cov-16.280483_pt1 | contig 12562 bp, 9 predicted proteins | sample MGYA00580193_ERZ1685332 | MGnify/ENA primary metagenome ERZ1685332 (study PRJEB41501, sample SAMN08275520) | hot springs metagenome | biome: alkaline hot spring; material: microbial mat | place: Russia: Ush-Beldyr | collected 2015-07 | depth 0.5 m m ...
GACCGCGCAACAGCAATTGCGCAAACGCTCCGAGCAACACCTCAACGAGTTTTGGGGACTGGATCCGGACGTGGACGATCTGCGCCCGGCGCAATGGTTCGTGCGCCTGGGGCGATCGAATCGACCGGTCGAGGGGTTCAGTCTGGGGGCGCGCAGTGCGCTGGGGCGATTCGCGCGCGCGCGGCTCGGGTTGGACGAAGCGGGCTATCGCCATTTTCTGGACGGCTTTCTGAACATGTTGGTTGCCCAGGGACTGCTTGCGCGCCTCGACCCGGTGGGCGATCATCAGGTCTACCAGCTCGATGCTGCCTGTCTGCTGTGGGAATTGGGCGACGGCTCGCCCCCCACGCCAGACCCAATCACCTCGCGCCGCGCCACGGCAGCGGGCTACACGGCGGTGCGCCAACCGACGAACGAGTTCTTCAAGGAGTTCTACCGCCAGGAGGCAGCCGCGCTGGCCGGCCTGGAGGCGCGCGAACATACGGCGCAGGTGGTCAAACCCGGCGAGCGCGAACGGCGCGAACGCCGGTTTCGGCTGAGCGCCACGACCCCTGCGGATGCCGAAGAGGGCCGCCGCCTGCCCTATCTGGTCTGCTCGCCCACCATGGAGCTGGGGGTGGACATCGCGGACCTGGAACTGGTGCATCTGCGCAACGCACCCCCCACGCCGGCCAACTACGCGCAACGGAGCGGGCGGGCGGGACGGCAGGGTCAGCCGGGACTGATCGTGACCTACTGCCGCGCGAACAACGGCCATGACCAATACTTTTTCCGGCGGCGGGGCGAGATGGTCGCGGGCAGTGTGCGGCCGCCGCGCCTGGACCTGACCAACGAAGCCCTTATCCGGGCGCACATCCACGCCATCTGGCTCGCGGAGGTGCGGCTGCCCCTCGGCGATTCCATCGAACAGATTATCGATACGGCCCGCCCCGACCTTGCGTTGCACACGAATGTCGCCGCGCAGATTGCGCTGCGTCCGTCAACGCGCAAGGCGCTGGCGGATCGGGTGCGGCAGATTCTGCGCACTGACGAAGCGATGCTGCGGGTCGCGCGCTGGTTTGATCAGGAGTGGATCGAACGGGTGGTAGAGGAGGCGCCGCAGGAATTCGATCGCGCCTTCGACCGTTGGCGCGAACTCTACCGGATAGCCATCCGCCAACGGGATGCCGCCCGGAACGAAGAAGACCGCGCCCGCACACGGGAGGATCAGAACCGCGCCAAAGCCCGACAAGAGGAGGCGCGCCGGCAGTTGAACCTTCTCTTGCAGGTGGACGTGGCGCGCGAGGAGGGCGACTTTTACCCCTACCGCTACCTGGCGAGCGAAGGGTTCCTGCCGGGGTACAACTTCCCGGCGCTGCCGGTGCGGGCATGGGTGCCGCGCGGTGAAGGCGAGTTCATCTCCCGGCCGCGATCCCTCGCCATTCATGAGTTCGCCCCGGGCAACATCATCTATCACGAAGGCGCCACGTGGGAGTCGGTGGCGTTTCAGGCGCCGCCCGGCGGGCTGGATGAGCGCAAAAGCCAGAAGCGGTTGTGCCATACCTGTGGCGCGTTCTGCCAGCCCGATCTCGACCTGTGCCCGGTGTGCAACACCCGGTTCGACGGCGCAAACAGCCTGATCGCCACGGTGTTGGAAATGCCGAATGTGCGCGCGCGGCGCCGCGCGCGCATCACCTCCGACGAGGAGGAACGGCGCCGGCGCGGCTATGAGACGGAAGTCTTCTATTACCTGCCCCCCGGCGGCGACGCCGCCCGACCGGTGGAGGCGGATGTGCTGGTCAGCCAGACGCCCCTGTTGCGATTGGTCTACGCGCCGGCTGCGACCCTGATGACGGTCAATCATGGCTGGCGGGGGTCCAGCCGCGCCGGATTTCTGGTGGATTTCGAAACCGGCGAGCTGGTTTCAGAAAAAGCAACAACCAATCCGACCACGAAGCGGACTCTCCGGGTGGAACGGGTCCGCCTGGCAACGCTCACCGTGCAGAACATCCTGTTGGTGCGTCTGGCGCAGCCTGAACTGCGCGATAACGGACAGACGTTGTCGCTGGCATACGCACTGGAGCGCGGCATCGAGCATGTGTTTCAGTTGGAAGAAGCCGAGCTGGGGGTGCAGATCATCGGGAGAAAGGATCACCGGGCGATTCTGTTCTACGAAGCCAGCGAAGGGGGCAGCGGCGTCTTGCGGCGTCTGGTCGAAGAACCGAACGCGCTCGCAGTGGTCGCACGAGCCGCCAGGACAGGCTGTCACTTTGGCGACGACGGCGAAGATCTGAAGCCGGACTGCATCGCCGCGTGCTATGAGTGCCTGCTGAGCTTCAACAATCAACATGAGGCCTTGCTGATCGACCGCCGGCGCATCCGGCAGGTGTTGCTCGACCTAGCGAACAGCGCCACGCTGCCCCGTTTTGCGCATCGCTCGTGGCACGACCATCTTGCCTGGCTCCGGTCGCTCACCGACTCCCGCTCGGATCTGGAGCGGCGCGTGCTGGATGCGCTGGCTGAAGGTCGGCATCGTCTGCCGGACGAGGCGCAAAAAGCGATTGACGAGCCGGCCTGCATGCCCGATTTCTTCTACGCGCCCAATGTGTGCGTGTTCTGCGATGGCGCGATGCACGACGAACCGAACCAGAGCGCCAGAGACGCGGTGCTGCGGGACGAACTGCGCGCGCAGGGCTATCGGGTGGTGGTGATCCGCTACGACCGCGATCTGCGCGAACAGTTGGCAGCGTATCCCGAGGTATTCGGCGAACGATGCCCTTGACGCGCCGCTGCCGCAACGCGCGCATGCGCGGCTATCCGCCGGACCGGCAGGAGCAGGGCAGACGGAACCGGCGCAGGTCACGGCGCTGTCGGCGGGAAGGGCGACGGCATGGCGGATCGTTGAACCACCGCATGCAGCCGTCAGGCGGCGCTATCAATGCCTGTGCTATAGACAACGCCTGCGTGAGGGTCTATAATCTCTCAAGACATCGATGCACATCGTAAGGAGCGACGCATGAAGGCACGCGCCTTCATCAAGCCTGGCGATGCTGTCTTGGTCATCTTTACCCGTGGCGAGAGATGTGACGTGAACGCTGATCATACCGCTTCAACTGGTGATTGGGGTATTGATCCAGACCGAAAAATCGATACGCTATCTTCGCTCAGCAATTGATACGAGGAACCATGACCGACGGCGCCGCCGCACCGCGACGTTGCAGGAAGGCATCGGATGCACAACATGCTTGCCGGAAAGCGGATCCTGATCACCCAGTCCGCTGAGTTTATGGGACCAACGCTCTGCGAGGTGTTCGCCGGGCAAGGCGCAGATGTCGTCCGGAGCGACGTCGGGCTGTCGGAACCGGGGGTGGCTGAGGCAGTGGTTGCGCATGCCGGAGCGCTGGATGTGCTGGTTGCGAACCTGGCAATCGTGGCGCCCGGCACGCCAGCCGATCAGGTCGATGAGACCGAATGGCGCAACGTGTTCGCGGCTCTCGTCGATCCGCTGCCGCGGCTGGTCAGGGCGGTCGTGCCAGGCATGGTCAGTCGCGGAGGGGGGAAGATCCTGGTCATTGGAAGCGCGGCGGCGCTGCGCGGGATGCGACGGGCATCCACCTACAGTGCAGCCCGTGGGGCGCAACTGGCGTATGTGCAGGCAGTCGGCGTGGAACTTGCGCCCCAGAAGATTCAGGTGAATGCCATTGCCCAGAACTTCGTCGAGAATCCGACCTACTTTCCGCCGGAAGTTCACGCCAACCCACGGTTTCAGGAGCGGCTGGCGCGTGAGGTGCCGCTTGGCCGGATGGTTACGGCGCGGGAAGATGCGCTCTTTGCCGCCTACCTGTGTAGCAGTGCGGCAGACTGTTTCGTTGGACAGGTCTTTCCGGTGTGTGGCGGATGGGTGACGCGCTGAAAACGAAACGGCTTGTATCGCCGCTTGACTTCTATCCGTCGTAGTGCTATACTATCGTCATAACGCAATGCGTTATAAAGGTGATCGAAGGATGTTCCTTCCCGTACATAGTGGAGTATCAGGAGGCAACCCATGACCGAGGAAGTCGAAGTCAAAGTTACCGAAGTCGAGGAGAGTGCGCCTGGCGCCAACAAGTGGATCATCGACGGCATGCGCCGGTTGCTGCTCGCCAGCTTCGGCGCGGTCGCCATGACCTTCGATGAAGTCGAAGCGTTCGTCAAGAAACTCGTCGAGCGCGGCGAACTGGCGCAGAAGGACGCGGAGAAACTGCTGCATGAAATGCAGAACCGCCTGACGGCGAACCGCCCGCACGTCGAGAAAGTGGGCGACCGCGTTGAGCAGGGCATGGAAGAGTTCCTCAACCGCCTGAACATCCCCTCCAAGCGCGACATTGATGAGTTGAGCCAGAAGATCGCCCAACTGGCCGCGCGCGTTGAAGAACTGCGGAAGAGCCAGGAGTAACGGAACACAGGAACGAACACACAGGACTGAATCGGAACCAGGCGACGGACGTTGCCAGAACGTGAATGTCACGCTGCCAGCGTCCGTCGCCTGGCGCTTGATTCCCGGCGTTGCTCTGCCCCGGTGCGTTTTGCCGGCCCGCGCATCCACCAGCCCGGCGTATGTTTTTGCCTCACCCGGCACGCAAGGATAGAGTTTTTCGCGCATGGTTCAAGTCTGGCCGATCTCCCCATCAGTTCTCAGTCCTCAGTTCTCAGTTCTCAGTTCTCAGTCCTCAGTCCTCAGTTCTCAGTTCTCAGTTCTCATAACCCCTAACCCCTATCTCCACGTGCTATACTGAAACCATGCACAAAACCGATACATCGCAGGTGAGGTAATCGATGAAGGCTGTGGTCATGGCTGGCGGCGAGGGGTCACGTCTGCGCCCTCTGACGATCAACCGCCCAAAACCCATGGTACCCATTGTCGATCGCCATGTGATGGCGCATATCATCGAGTTGCTGAAACGGCATGGCATCACCGACATTGTGGTGACGGTTCAGTACCTGGCGAATGTCATCCAGGACCATTTCGGCGATGGATCGGCATATGGCGTCCATATCGAGTATTCACTCGAAGAACAACCGCTGGGCACTGCTGGCAGCGTCAAGAATGCCGAGCGCTTCCTGCGCGAACCGTTTCTCGTCATCTCTGGCGATGCACTGACCGATTTCGACCTGACGAAGATCATCGAGTTTCATCAAAGCCACAGCGCAACCGCCACGATTACCCTGACCCGCGTCCCCAATCCGCTCGATTACGGCGTCGTGGTAGTGGATGAACGCGGCTATGTGCGCCAGTTCCTCGAAAAGCCAAGCTGGGGCGAAGTCTTCTCCGATACGGTCAATACCGGCATCTATGTCGTCACCCCCGAAATCTTTCGCTATATCGAAAAGGGCGCATTTACCGACTGGTCGAAAGACGTGTTTCCGCGCATGTTGCGCAGCGGAAACCTGCCGGTCGGATATGTTGCCGAAGGGTATTGGACCGACATCGGCACAATTGAAGAATACATGCGCGCCAGTCGCGACTATATGCAGGGGAAGGTCAACCTGCCGCGCGTCGGCGAATGCATCTTCGATGAGGTGTGGGTCGAGGGAGATGTCGAAATTGCGCCCGATGCGCAGTTCCAGGGTCCGGTCTTCCTGGGGCATGGGGTCAAAATAAAGAGCGGCGTCATCATCCACGGTCCGTCGGCCATTCGCGACTATACGATCATCGACACGCGCGCAACGATCGATCGCTCGATCATCTGGCGCAACTCGTACATCGGTGAACGCGCTGAACTGCGTGGCGCCATCGTGATGCGGCAGTGCAACATCAAAAGCCGTGCGGTCCTCTTCGAAGGCACAGTTGTCGGCGATCAGACGATCATCAATGCCGGCGCGGTGATCGGCGCCAATGTCAAAATCTGGCCCAGCAAGGAAGTCGAAGAAGGGGCGACGATCAGTTCCAGCATTATCTGGGGATCGCAGGGGCGCCGCGTGCTGTTTGGGCGTTCGGGGATTTCAGGGCTGGTCAACATTGACCTGACTCCCGAGTTCGGCGCGCGCCTCGGCGCTGCTTTCGGCGCAACGCTGCCGCGTGGCGCCGTGGTGACGACCAGCCGCGATACGCACTTCACGCCGCGTATGATCAAACGCGGACTGGTCGCCGGGTTGCCATCGGCGGGTGTGCATGTCGCCGAACTCCACGACGTGCCGCTGCCGGCAGCCCGCGTGATTACCCGCGCAATCAATGCCGCCGGCGGCGTCCATGTGCGCCTGTCCCCCCTCGATAGCCGCGTGGTGGACATCAAGTTCTTCGACGCCGACGGGCTCGATATCGATACCGCCACCGAACGCAAAATCGAGGGGGTCTTCTTCCGCGAAGATTACCGGCGGGTCTATCTCGACGAGATCGGGCGCATCAACGAGGTGGAGCATATCAATCAGATCTACACCGGTATGTTCCTCGGTGCGCTGCGATCCGATGCGCTTGACAGCATTGCCCGCAATTTTCAGGTGGTAATCGACTATGCCAATGCCAATACGTCGAATTTCCTCCCGGCAATTCTGCGGCGGCTGCATATCGACGCGGTCGAACTGAACGCCAACCTCGATGCGCAACTCCTGTTTCAGACGCCGCAACAGTTCGAGGCGGGCATGGAGCGCCTGGCGCGGCTCACGCCGGTCCTCGAAGCGTCGCTGGGGGCGCGGCTCGATCCAGGGGGCGAGAAAATCTTCCTGGTGGACGATACCGGGAAACGATTGCCAGGGATGCAGGCGCTGGCGGCCATCACCGCGCTGGCGATGGCCGCCAATGGCGGGGGAACGGTGGCCGTGCCGGTAACAGCGCCACGGGCATTCGAGATGATTGCTGCCCGGTATGGTGGAAAGATCGTCCGCACCCGCGCCACCCTCGGCGCGCTCATGCGCACGGCGGCGACCAATCGCGATATGTTGCTGCTGGGCGATGGCGCCGGAAGCGTGATTTTTCCCTCGTTCTACCCGATTGCCGACGGCATGTTCGCCATTGTGAAAATTGTCGAGTTGCTGGCGCTGCAACAGGTGCGCCTGTCCGAAATTGTGCGCGATCTGCCGCACTATTTCATGAGCCAGGCGCGCGTTCCCTGCCGCTGGGAATTCAAAGGCAAAGTGATGCGCATTCTGAACCAGCAGTATCAGGACCGCAAACTCGATCAGGTCGATGGGGTGAAGATCGATCTCGGCGACGAGTGGGTGCTGATCCTGCCTGATCCCGACGGACCATTCTTTCACGTGATTGCCGAAGGCAGCAGCGACGAGCAGGCGCGTGTGCTGGCGGAGAAGTATGCCGGGCTGGTGACCGGGTTGCAGTAGGAAGAAAACGTGTCCGACCTTTGAGGTCTGCACCGTGTGAAGATGGAACGACGAATCGCGGCAAGCGACACGCGGCGAAGGTTGAATGGATGTCCGCCCTTACTGCCGGCGCGCAGGCGGCGGAAGGGAACGACGAATCGCGGCGCGAGGCGTGGGGCAAGAGGGTTTGGAAGGGTGACATGCGCCCTCCGTCATGCTCAACAAGCAACGCGCTAAGGTTCTTCCAGACGAGCAAAGGTGAACCCGGCAGGAAGGAGTTCTTCGATCGTGGTCATGCGCCACGCGCCATGGAGATTCGCCAGGAGCACCACTGCGCGCGGCGCCAGTTCGAAGATGACCTGGCGGCAGCCGCCACACGGGCTGACCGGTTCCGGCGTGTCGGCAATGACCGCCAGCGCGACGATCGTGCGCTCGCCAGCCGCATAGGCGTTGAACACCGCCACCCGTTCAGCGCAGATCGTCGCGGGATAGGCGGCATTTTCGATGTTGCAGCCGTAGAACAATGCGCCAGAGGCGGTTCGCACAGCGGCGCCGACCGCAAACCGCGAGTAGGGGCAGTAGGCTCGTTCGCGCGCAGCGGCGGCGGCGGCAAGGAGTTCCGTCTGTTCCGGCGTCAGTTCATTCATTGTTCCGCTCCTCGCCGCGTGTTGCGGGGACCTCGTCTTCCTGCGGCAAACGATATTGCAGGCGCAACTTCCGCAGGCGCAGACCATCCATCGAGAGCACCACGATGGTCACGCCATCGGCAATCTGCACCGAATCCCCGACTTTCGGCACCCGGCCAAGGCGCTCGAACACCATGCCCCCGATACGATCCGACTCCTGCGACACCAGGCGCAACCCGGTCAGATCATTGATATCATCGATCGGCACCCGGGCATCGACCTCCATATCCCCTGGACCAAGATCCCTGATCGGTTGCTCATCCACATCGTACTCATCCTGAATCTCGCCGACGATTTCCTCAATGACGTCTTCGATGGTGATCAGGCCGGCGGTCCCGCCGTATTCATCAACGACGATCGCCAGATGAACTTTGCGCGCCTGAAGGTCTTTCAACAGGGCATCGACCTTCATCGTATCGGGGACGAAGTGGGCCGTGCGGAGGAGTGACGTGATCGAGGCATCGCGTTGCCCGGAGCGCAACCAGAGCAACAAATCCTTTGCATAGAGAATGCCCGCGATGTGGTCGATCGTCTCACGGTAGACCGGAATGCGCGAATGACCGGTCCTGAGAATGACATTCAGCGCCTCATCAACCGAAGCGGTTTCCTCGAGCGCGACCACATCCACCCGCGGGATCATCACCTCGCGCACCGTCGTGTCGCCGAAGGAGAAGATTCCTTCGATCATCTCCCGTTCTTCTGGCTCGATCAACCCTTCCTCCTCGCCGACGTTCACCAGCATACGCAGTTCTTCCTCGGTCACCAGCGGCGCCGGCAAGGGGGTCTGACCGCTGGCGGCGCGGACGAACGGACCGGTGATCGCCCCAATAACCCAGATGAAGGGGGCCAGGAGGCGCGCAGTGAGCGCCATCGGACCGGCAAGCAGGCGCGCAGTGGCGGCGGGATTGCGAATGGCGAATGCCTTTGGCAACGCTTCAGAGAAGAGCAGAATGACGAGCAGCAACCCGACAAGCGCCGCAATCCGCCATTGCCATGTCTGAGCGTCGAGCAGACGCAGCGTCAGCGCCGTGGCGGTGATGGTCGCAGCACTGTTGAGCAGCAGAACGGTTGCCTTGAAGCGATACGGTTCGGCAAGCAGGCGGTCGATCACCTGCGCGCGCCGCGCATCGGTCTCGTGGAGCAACCCCAGACGATGGCGCCCGATCGCCGTCATTGCAGCATCGACTGCCGATGTGAATGCCAGGACGAAGAGACAGAGAAGAATACCTGCCAGAACCAGGCCAGTTTCAACGTCCAACGTGCTATCCTCACCCGCGCGGTTGCAGGATGCTCACGAAAAGAGTGCGCTCAACGAAAGATCTTTGTGAATGCGCATAATGGCTTCCGCAAACAGCGGCGCAACGCTGATAGCGCGAATGCGCGCCTTGCGACAACCTTCGGGGAGCGGAATGGTATTGGTGACAATCGTTTCGATCAGCACCGATTGCGCGATGATCTCGGTTGCGTCGCCGGCAAAGATGCCGTGGGTAGCGCAGGCATACACCGCCACAGCGCCGCGTTCGCGCAGGACGCGGGCTGCTTCCGCCAGCGTACCGCCGGTTGAGATCATGTCATCGACAATCACGGCGGTCTTCCCTTCGACGTCGCCGACCATGTCGAGCATTTCGGCGACATCGGGTTGCGGACGCTGCTTGGCAATGATCGCCAGCCCGACGCCAATGCGCTCGCGGAAACTGTTGGCGCGCCCCACACCGCCAGCATCGGGCGAAACGACCACCACCCGCGGCAGGTTCATCTCACGAATATGTTCGGCAAGAATAGGACCTGCCTGGAGGTGATCGACCGGGATATCGAAGAACCCCTCGATAGCAGGGGCGTGCAGATCCATGGTCAGCACCCGGTCGGCGCCAGCGGTGCGGATCAGATTGGCGACCAGTTTTGCCGAGATCGGTTCGCGACCGGTTGTTTTCTTCTCCTGCTTGGCATAGCCGTAGTACGGGATGACCGCCGTGACCCGCGCCGCCGATGCGCGCCGCAGCGCATCGATCAGCAGCAGCAGCTCCATCAGGTTGTGGTTGACCGGCGTACACGTTGGTTGAACCACAAACACATCGGAACCGCGCACATTCTCTTCGACTTTGACGCGCGTTTCGCCGTTTTTGAACGTGCCAACCATGGCGCGACCCAGGTTGATATTTAGGTATGACGCGATCTCCTGCGCCAGAGGCCGATTGGCATTGCCGCTAAAGATCTGAAGACGACCTTCCATACGAGTTACACCTGATAGACTTCGCCGCTCACACTCCTGGCGCCACGCAGATGGGCAAACGGACCGATAAGAGCGTGTGCCGGTATCACAACGCCTTCAGCAAACGTATAGCGCAGATGCGCGTCATCCGCAACAATCGTATCAACCAGCGACGTATACGGACCAATCGTACAGCGGGCGCCCACGCGCGTCGAGCCGCGCAGCATTGTTCCTGGCAGCAACGTCGTATCCTGCCCGACAACCACATCGACATCGACATAGGTTGTGGCCGGATCGATGATCGTCACACCGCTGCGCATGAGCGCATCGAGCAGGCGCATACGCAGAAGGCGCTCCGCCTGCGCGAGTTGCACACGGTCATTGACGCCAAGCGCCTCTGCCGGATCGGCGGCGAGGAGCGCCTGCGCCGCACCGACGCCGCGATCAGCAATCGCCAGAGCAACAAGGTCCGTCAGGTAATATTCGCCTTTCATGGGGCTGCGCTGTATGCGATCGAGCGCGGGCCACATCCAGGCGGCGTCGAAGCAGAGAATGCCGCTGTTGACTTCGGTAATGGCGCGCTGGGCATCGGTTGCATCACGCTCTTCGACGATCGCCGTCACGTTCCCCCTGGCATCGCGAATAATCCGGCCATAGCCGGTTGGCGGGTCTGCCGTGAAGCTGAGCAGCGCAACCAGGGAGTTGTGTTCGCGGCGCAACGCCACCAGGCTTTGCAGCGTGGCGCTGCGGATCAGCGGCGCATCACCAACCAGCACCAGCGTCTCGTCGCACGCTTCACGCATGATCGAGCGCGCCTGCAGGGTCGCGTGCCCGGTGCCGAGCCGTTCAGTCTGAACGACGTACCGATATGCGTCACCAAAGCGCGCGCGCACCGTCTCGAGCGCATCAGAAGCGAGCACGACCGTGCTTATTGCCGGTTGCAGCGCGTCCACTGCCGCGAGAATATGCCCGAGCAGTGGCCGCCCGCAGAGTGGGTGCAGCACCTTCGGCAGCGCCGACCGCATACGGGTGCCTTCACCGGCAGCAAGAACAACAACTCCCAATCGCACTGTCGTGAAGAAGGGGACCATCAGAGCAGCCTGCCCTATGATCCCCCGCGCTCATTTGCACTGCCGTGGCTGCCGGGCCAGGATTCGAACCTGGACAAACGGATCCAAAGTCCGCTGTGCTGCCATTACACAACCCGGCACTATCACCACATACATTATAGCATACACAATGCAGATTCCTGGCAAAGGAACCCCTAACCCCTGACCCCTGACCCCTGCCGCCGCGCCGCTCGCAGAACATTCCGCAGCAGCATGACGTTGGTCACCGGTCCTGTACCGCCGGGAACCGGCGTGATGGCGGAAGCGACTTCAGCAACGCCGGCAAAGTCCACATCGCCGACCATTCGCCCATCGTCGAGGACATTGACGCCAAAATCGACGACCACCGCGCCAGGCCTGACCATATCGGCAGTAATCAGCCCCGGTTTCCCGGTTGCTGCCACAACAATGTCGGCTTCACGCACAACGGCTGCGAGGTCTCTGGTGCGCGAATGGGCAATGGTGACGGTTGCATGTTCCTGAAGCAGCAGCAGCGCCATGGGCTTACCGACAACGACGCTACGCCCAACGACGGTTGCGCGCCGCCCTTTGATCGGAATATTGTTGCGCAGCAGCAGTTCCATGCCGCCAGCCGGAGTGTTGGGGACCATTGCCGGCTGCCCCATGGCAAGCAGACCGACATTATACGGATGTACGCCATCGACATCCTTGTGCGGATCGATCTGCGCGATGGCGCGATTGGCGTCGAACCCCGGCGGCAGCGGCAGGTGCAACAGAATGCCATGCACAGCCCGGTCGAAACTGAGCGCGTGCAGCGTTTCTTCGAGGGCTGCCTGCGTGGTATCAGACGGAAGGGTGTGGTCGTAGAAGACCATGCCACTCTCCTCGCACCCTTTGCGGATCGTGCGGGCGTAGCGTTCAGAGGCGGGATCGCCTGCAATCTTGACGACGGCAAGCGACGGCGCGACGCCGGTCGTCTGCACAAACGACTGAACATCGGTGCGCAACTCTTCGCGCAGCGTTTTGGCAAGCGCGCGCCCATCGAGTATCATAGCGGTCATTGATCGGTCTCCCCGCTCATATGCCTTGATCGGACTGTATTATATGCGAGGCGAGGAGGTGAGCATTGCACGGTGCACGGTGAATGTGGCACGTGGCACGTGGCACGTTGGCAGGCACGTAGGCAGGCGGGCAGGTAGGGGCGCGGCGCCGCCGCGCCCAGCGCCACCGCACCCGGCGGATCAGGTGCGAACGTGACCGGTCGAAGGTCGCAGGCGGGCAGGTAGGGGCGCGGCGCCGCCGCGCCCAGCGCCACCGCACCCGGC
>ERZ1685332.184-NODE-184-length-12377-cov-15.120760_pt1 | contig 12377 bp, 14 predicted proteins | sample MGYA00580193_ERZ1685332 | MGnify/ENA primary metagenome ERZ1685332 (study PRJEB41501, sample SAMN08275520) | hot springs metagenome | biome: alkaline hot spring; material: microbial mat | place: Russia: Ush-Beldyr | collected 2015-07 | depth 0.5 m m ...
CCTCATCCCCCACCCCCATACCTGCACCACCGTGCGCCCCTCTATACCTCCCCAACAGACCCTCCATCTACCCCGCGCTGAAGCACCGACGCACGGCCAACCACGCGGCCCTCTGTTCCCCTCCTACCGCCCCGCTCAGCCGGAGGGCCGAGGAGGCGCTGGGGAAGAGCCTCACGACGTTACATCGCCTCCCGATCCCCCGATACACCCGCCCCCGCGGCGCTCCTGGAGAGGATCCATCGCCCGTGCGCCCGCTGCGGCCCCAGCCCCAGAACGGTGCGCATGAAGTGAACGGGGGCACCGCGGGGCTACTCACCTCGTGCCCGTACGCCTCCTGGACCACCGAGAGAGGTGCCTTCTTCGTCCGTCGCCGCGGCTTGCGCTTGAGGGATCCGCGCCGGGTGACCCCACAGGCGCCCATCTGCGTGTCATCCCGGTGCTTGCGCGGAAACTCCAGGAGCGCGATCCGCCCGTGGGCCATCGGCTGGGTTCCTCTTTCTGGATCGAGATTTCCACCGAAGAACCCGGCGGGGTCACCCCACGCAGCTCCTCCCGGCCACCGGATCTACACCACGTCCTGGGACTCTACCTGCAGAGGCGCTCCGGCCTTGACACCGATCACGCGGGGCGGGTGTATATATAGCTTGGGGAGGTTAGAGGATTGCAGGTGGAAACGTCAGCAGAAACTGGCTTCCTAAGTGGTTCCGCTACAAGGCTGCAGACCAGGGGAAGATCCCCGAAGGCCCGCTGAAACAAGGAGGTGAGCGCGGACACCAGCGGGAAGGGATGCGTTCTTGGAAGGAGGTGGGCAAGAAAGGTAAGAAGAGGAGCAGCAAGGAGGTGTTTCATGAGCAGGTTCAGAATTTGTTTGGTCACGGTTGTTGGGACTTTGGCGCTGGGGTTGGTGGTCGGGTGTGGGCAGCCCGTGGTGCCGCCCGGGGTAGTCCTGCCGCCACCGGAAATCCTCCGTGTTGACGTGAAAGAAGTGATCCGGATCTCCCCGGAAGGGGACGCTGCGATTACGCGGGCGCTCGTCGTCCCGCCCTCTCCCCTCAGTGAGCTGTACCTCGCGTACTGGAAGGCGTATGACGAGCAGAAAGAGGTGCGCGATAACTTCCTTGCGGAACTGCAAAAGCAGTACCTGATCCTCCTCGCGCAGACAATATTGAGGCCGTTTGTGGAGCCGGTGCGTCCGCCCGTGGCGCTCCTTGCGGCCGCGCCGTTTGAACTGCGAGTGACTGCCGCGATTCCGAGGCTCGCTAAGTACGTCCCGGAGGAGCGGGTTTGGCACGTGGCTGTCGGGCCGCAGGTCCGAGAAATGATGGAGCTGGCCGTGGATGAGCTCCTGAACGCCCTGGTGTTTCAATCGCTGTACCTTGAGAGCTTGCCCAAGGAGCAGCGGTTGGACCGGCGGCGGGAGGTGCGGTTCGAGCTCCCAGCGGGGGCCAGGATCGTCAACCGGAAGGAACTGTCGGAGCTCCGCTGGTCCGTGGACTTCGGGGGCGGAACATACCTGAAAGGCTCTCTCGTGGTGGAGGAACTCGTGGTCACCTTCATCGAGGAGCTCGTCCAAACCGAGAGGCCCCCCACGAACCTGCTCGATAAGAAGCTAGCGTTGGTCACGGCCGAGGCCCTGGCAAAGCACGGGGTGTTCACGATCAAGTACTCTCTTCCCGGTGTTATTCCGCTCCCGGTTCCGCGCCCAATTCCGCCTTCTCCTCCGACCGGGTTTGTGCCGCCCAGCAACTTTAGCGGGTACTGGAGCTACTCTTACAGCGGCACCGTCTCCGCGACCCTCACCCCGCCCGCTGGGAGCACGGTGACGATCTCGGCCACGCCCAGCCTGTACTTCGGCGCCCATCTCGGCTGGGAGTTCAAACCGTGGTGGGAAGGGGGTGGCCTCAAGAAGTTTGAGGCCTGGATCGACGTGAACCCCAGCCTCAGCGCGTCGCTCAGCGCCGACATCAAGCAGCGCCTCACCTGGAATGGGAGGGTCATCGTTTGGACCCGCCATAAGGACTTCTGGTTTTGCGTGAAGACCTGGCCCGTTTGGATCAGGCTCTCGGTCGAAGCGAGCGCCCACGCGTCGGTAAGCGCTGGGGCGAGGGTAAAGTTCACCTGCGACGCCTCTGCCGGGGGGACGAACCAGCTTGGGGCAAAGTGGGAGACGGGTGTAGGCTGGACCAGGATCGTCTCGCGGAGCCCGTGGGCACGCTTCCCCAGCTTCACAGTGACCACTGGGGCCAGCTCCACCACCACCGCCGGTCCCGGGCTTACCCTCGCGGCCTACGTATACAACGTGGCCGGCCCGTTCGTGGGCCTGACCCCGTACCTCAAGGGCGAGCTCAGGGTCAGCCCTAATACTTGGGACCTCAAGGCGGGGTTCAGGGCGTCGGGCGGGGTGCAACTCGCCGGGTGGCTGCGGGGCTTCCTGGGCGGGCTCGGTTCGTATTCAGTGGACTTCTACACCTGGGAGACGACGCTCGCGACCGGGACCTGGAGATGATGGGCGTTGCGCAGGTTTGTTTGGGTGAAGGGGGGCGCTATGCGCCCTCCTTACCCCTCAACTTCGCAAACGCAACAGAATCGCGAGGGGTCCGCGACGCGGCCCGCTCCTCTTTTGCCGAAACGATGGATGGCCTTGCCCCCGGGGCTGTTCGCAGAGCTCGTGGGGCAAGGCCTGTCCTTTATACCGCGGCTTTGGGGAGGGAGATGATGCGGAGGGAGCTTGACGGGTGGCGGATGTTCGTGCCCGGGGAGCCCAGCCAACGTGCCCTGGCTCGGTTCTTGATCGCGATGGACGAGCTGCGGGCCCGCCTGAGCCCTGATCGGTACCCGAACCTCGAGGTCTCCGACGAGGGGTACCTCTGGTTCAACGTGGCTTCCTTCCCGGGGACTTGGGAGGTCTTGGCCTTCCCGTTTGGCCTGGGGGACCTGCCGGGCCCGGCCCTGGCCGTGTCTTTCCCCCATGAACCCCTCGATTGGGGAGCCGATCTTGTAGAAACGCTGGCCAAGGTCCTCCCGTCCGGAGCCGGCTGGATCCTGTTCGCCGCGTCCTCGTCTCGGGAGGAAATCCTAGAGGCGTACGCGCACGGATGCCTTCCCCCGCTCCGCTTGGTCAGGGAGCGGGAGCGGTTGCTGGCTGTCTACGCACGGGAAATGTTCTGGAGCTATTTCGGACTCTACATCCCCGCGGGGGAGCTCACGGTTGGGGACGCGGAGCAAGCGATCCGCCTGGTGCTCGCCGCGGTCGAAGCAAGGTAGTCCCAAAAACTCTCCTGGTATGCAAACCCGTGGGCCTTGACGCGCCAGGACTTCGTTACCAGGCAGGGCATCCGTGAGGCGGTGGTTAACAGAAGGCGGTGCTCCTCAATACGAAAGCTTGGCAACAGGGCAAGGAGCAGTGCCGGCCGGGGCCCTTTCCCACAAGGAGACATGAACCAAGGGGCAGCAAAGACGCCGTTGATCGCGACGCCCCTCTCCCCGGGGAGCATCGCCATGACGTGAGCAGTGGTCCTTTGGACCTGGGTTCTAGAATGATTGGGGTAGATTTGGTGCTCGGGTGGCCTCCCACAGTGTTCACAAGCGCTGTGCAGGCATGCTCATAAGATCGAGCCTTGCATGGATGGAGCTCTTGAGGTAGATGAGCTTGTGAAGGTCTACGGTAAAACGGTACGGGCGCGATCGCGCGGCTCTCACCGTGGTGCCCGGGAAAACCTTCGCCCTCCTTGGACCGAATGGAGCTGGGAAAACCACGCTCATGCGCATCCTGACCACCCAGCTCCGCCCCACCTCCGGCGAGCCCGGTGTTGGACCTGAGTGTCGTCCGCGAGGGCACCAAAGTCCGAAGGATCATCGGCCACGTTCCCCAGGAGATGAGCGGCTGGACCGACCTTTCCGGTTAGAGGATCTCCTCATTTACGCCAAGATCTACGGGGTCGCCCGGGCCGAGCGTCCAAACCTCCTGGCGGGTGTGCTCGAGAAGATGGGGATGAAGGCAGCGGCTTGGCAGGTGGTGCGCACCTGCTCCGGCGGGATGATCCGCCGGCTAAAGCTCGCCTCTGTCCTTCTCATTCGGCCGAAGACCTTGTTCCTTGGCGAACCCGCGATTGGTCTGGACCCTTCGGCCCGCAAGGCGGTGTGGACGGAACTCAGAAAATTCAAGGAAGGCCATGGGATCACGATCTTCTTCGACACCCACTACATGGACGAGGCTGACCTCTGCGCCGAGGAGATCGGGATCATCAATCAAGGGAAACGCGGGTCGCGACCCTTGGCACGGCCACCGAGCTCAAGCAGTCCGTGGGCGGGGAGGCCATCACCCTTAAGCTTAAGCCCCAACGTTATTTCCCCAAGCGGCTAAAGGAGTGGGAATTCGTGGAGGATGTGATCGCCACCGAGGGCGAGGTGCGGCACATGCGGCGCATGATCCGTAGGGGGTGAAGAACGAGCCTTTCCGCCCTTTTGGCTATGTGGGAGTTGGAGCTCCGGCGGCTCAAGCACGACCGGCGGGAGCTTTATACCCGAGCCGTCCAGCCCCTCCTTTGGCTTGGCGTCTTCGGACCAATCATGGGGACCATCCGGGCCATCCCCACCGGCGGCATCCCTACACCGCGTTCATCACCCGAGCTCTTCTCATCCCATCCGCCACCTTTGTCTCCATCTTCTTGCGGCCTCATCCCCGTCTGGGAGCGGGAATCAGGGATCCTCAAGAACTCGTGACCCCGGCCTCGCGGGCGAGCCTCGTGGTGGGAAGGGCCATGGCCGCCGGCGTGCGCGCCGTGGTCCAGGCGCTGGTGATCGTCCCCATCGCCTTTCTTCTGGGCGTTCGGTTTTATCCGAATCCTTGGCATTTCCTTTTCATGTTCGCCCTGGCCTCGGCGAACTTCCGGCGCGTCCTCGAGGGAGCCTCATCCTCGGCGAAGGAGCGCTATCAGCGCTTTGGTGAACGCCGGGAGGTCCTGGGGAACACGGGAGGTCACGAGGTTCCCGTCGACCACCACCGGTTCATCCACCCAGAGGGCGCCGGCGTTCTCCAGGTCGTCGCGGATCGCCGGGACGCTCGTAACCTTCTTCCCCCGCACAACCCGGGCCGAGCACAGCATCCACGGGCCGTGGCAGACAGCCGCCACAGGCTTTCCGGCCTCGGCCATCTCCCGCACGAACCGGACCAGTTCTGGGCTTCGTCGGAGGTAATCCGGGGCGTAACCGCCGGGGATCACCACGGCATGGAAATTCACCGCGGCCACGTCCTTCGCGCCCAAGTCAGCCTTGGCGGGGTAACCCAGTTTGCTTTTGTACTCTTTGGCCTCCGGCCCCACGGCCACCACCTCGGCCCCTTCCTCCTGAAGCCGGAGATAGGGATACCAGAATTCCAGTTCCTGGTACATGTCGGCCACCAGGATCGCCACGCGCTTGCCCGCAAGACTCATTCAACCTCCTTTCTCCCAAGCCCCACGGGCTTTGTTCACAAACGCCTCGCCATCGCACACGCGGTGGACTAGCGGATGATTGTTCACGACGATCCCCGTGAAGCCGCCGCGCTTTCCCTGTTCCTCCGGCCGAGGGACCCCGTCGATCCAGCGAAGCGGAGCATGGGGAAGCGCACTCTTCAGGATCTCCGCGGCCTTGGCCCACCACAGGACGGTCCACGGCCAGAAGGCCGGGCCGTACATGATAAGGATTTTGTTCCTGTCCTCGGGCTGAGGCCGGAAGCGGGGACGGAAAGGTTTCGAAAAGGTGTTCGGGCTGAACGCGATAGCTTGGCGCCAGGGGAAAAGCGAGGAAATCGGGGTCTTCGGTCCCCTGGAGAAAACCGCGGCGCAGGAACTAGTGTAAAAGCCCGGCAGGCTCATCATCCACATAGGTGATCTTGGCGGAGGACCGGCCCTCGCAAAGCCTGTTCCCGGCCCAAGCCCACTTGGCCTCCACACCTTTGACGAAAGCCAGCTCCGCCCCCTCTCCCTGGGCACACCAAGCCACGCCAGGTCCCCCCCGCCTCTTCCCGCGCTTCTTCAACCCGGATAACGCTCATCTTTCCTCCTTCAGCGGATGATCCACACCCGCGTCTCGTCCAGGCAGGCCCGACCGGAGGAAGCGCGGCGCAAGCGGTCCATAATGGCCAGGCCCAAGCTTTCTTCGGGGACGGGTTCGGCCACGATGGCGGCCAGGCCAGCCCGATCGAGCTTCCGCAGAAGGGCAAAGAAGCGAGCCGCGGCCTCCAGGAGATCCCCTTTTTCCGAAAGGATCTCCACCTGGGCAAAACCGTGCCAGGCCTTTTGGTACGCGAGGAAGCCGCAGCGGCGGCGATCGAGGGGCTCCCCGCCCTCGGCCGGACCGGGCTCGAGGAGGAAAAGGGGGGTGAGGGGGCGGTAGTGGCGAGGGAGGGTTCCCGGCGAGGCGGAAGGCCCGCGGGGCGGATCCACCCGCACGTTGGGGATCACCTCCCGCAGGGCCTCAATGGGCGTGCCGCCGGGCCGGAGGACCCGCGGCGGGTCCTCCACAAGGGAAACCACGGTGGACTCGATTCCCACCGGTGTTGCCCCGCCGGCCAGGACCGCGGCGATCGCCTCCCCAAGCTGCTCCACCACGGCCTCATGATGGGTGGGCGAAAGCCTCCCGAACCGGTTGGCGCTGGGAGCGGCCACGGGCGTTCCGGCCGCCCGGATGAGGGCCAAGGCCACAGGATGGGAGGGCATGCGCACCGCCACCGTGGGGAGCCCTGCGGTGGCGATGTCCGGGACGATCTCGCGCTTGGGAAGAACAAGGGTCAAGGGACCGGGCCAGAACCTCTCCATGAGTTTTCGCGCCAAGGGAGGCACTTCTGTCCATAGCTTTTCCGCGTCCGCCGGATCGGCCACATGCACGATGACCGGATCGAAATGGGGCCGGCCCTTGACGGCGAAGACTTTGGCCACAGCCCGCGCATCGAAGGCATTGGCCCCAAGCCCGTACACGGTCTCCGTGGGAAAGGCCACAAGCCCCCCGGCCCGCAGGATCGCCGCGGCCTGCGCAATCCCCTCGTCATCCGGTAAAAGCACCCGCGCCATGCCCAAGGGATGGTAGCCCAAATCGGCGGGTTTTGGCGGGCTTCAATATAATGGGACAGGGATGGTTGCGGATCTGATCCTAGAGGGCGGGACGATCTTCGGTGCGCCCGGTGCGAATGCCCTCGCCGTGCGCTGCGGGCGGATCGCGGCGGTCGGCCGCGCCCAAGACCTCCTGCACCTGCGCGGGCCGGCAACAAAAATTTTTCACCTGGAAGGCCGCATGCTCATCCCGGGATTCTTCGACAGCCATGTACATTTCCTTCGGGTTGGACTCGATCACACCTTTTTCGTGGATCTTTCCGGCGCGCGGAGCTTGGGCGAGGCCCTGGAGCTTTTGCGGATGCGGGCGGAGGCGAGGCCGGGCGAGTGGGTGTTGGGGCGGGGCTGGGACGAGTCCCGCTGGCCGGAGAAGCGCTATTTGGAGCGGGCCGATCTGGATCGCGTCATTCCCCGCCAGCCTTGCTGTGCGGTGCGCGTGGATGGGCACATGATGGCCACCAACACCCTGGCCCTGGCCCGTTGCGTCCGGCCGGAAGGGCAGTTCGTGGACAGGGACCGTGGCCATCTTTGGGAGGAAGCGGTGGCCGAGGTGCTCGCCTTGGTGCGGCCGGAGATGGAAACCTTGGTGGAGGCGGTGGCCGAGGCCTCCCGCCATGCCGCTTCCTTGGGGATCACCTCCGTCACGGATATGGCCAGCCCTCAGGATCTCCCGGCCTATCAAATCGCCGAGCACCGCGGGCTTTTGCGCACCCGGATCTTCGCGTATCTTTCGGTGGAAGCCCTCCCTCATCTTTCGGCGCTTGGGCTCCGCCAGGGTTTTGGTTCCCCTTCCCTGCGGATCGTGGGGGTCAAGGCCTTTGTCGACGGGTCCATCGGGGCCAAGACCGCCGCCCTCCTCGAGCCCTACCGGGGGGAGATGGGCCGGGGCCGGGTTCTTCTCGGGCGCGGGGAGTTGGCCCGGCTTTGGCGCAAGGCCATGGAGGCTGGGCTTCCCATGGCCATCCATGCCATCGGTGACCGAGCCATTGAGGAGGTCCTCGCTGCGGCGCGCCTGGCGGGCGCTGGCTTCCACGATCGCCACCGCGTCGAGCACGTGGAGCTTCCCACCCCGGCTCAGCTCGATCGGATGAAGGACCTCGGACTCATCGCCTCCATGCAGCCCAATTTCCTCCAATGGTCGGGCCCGGGGAGGATGTACGAGGACCGTTTGGGGCCGGCCCGGGATTCCCGCATCGATCCCCACCGGTGGGTCCTCGAGCGCGGGATTCCTCTGGCCTTTGGGTCCGACAGCATGCCCATGGGACCGCTTTACGGCATGGGGTTGGCCTTGAGTCCGCCCCATCCGGTCCAGCGGGTGTCCTGGGAGGAGGCCCTGCGCGCATACACCTCCGGCGCAGCGTACGCGGCCTTCGCGGAGAACGAGCTTGGGGACCTCTCGCCGGGAAAGTGGGCGGACATGGTGGTGCTTTCCGCGGATCCCACGAAACTCCCGTGGGAAAAGGTCCAGGTGCAAGCCACGTTCTTGGCCGGGGAGCTCGTGTTCAACCGCTAGGCATGCCCGAGCTTCCGGAAGTGGAGATCACGGTGCAGCTATTGCGGCCCAAGGTTTTGGGGGAGGAGATTTTGGGCGTTTTGGCTCTTGATCCCAAGCTGGCCCATGTCCCCGCGCGCCTTCCCCGGCCCGCGCGGGTGGCGGGGCTCCAGCGGAGGGGAAAGCACATTCTCTTTGAGCTCCCCCGGAAATCGTTGGTGCTCCATCTCCGCATGTCCGGAAGGCTCGCCTGGTCCGAGGAACGCGATCTCCCCAAGCACACCCGTTTGGTCCTGGAGTTTCCGCGCGGCCGGGTGCTTTTTGTGGATCCGCGGCGCCTGGGCACCGCCGAGGTGGTCGAGGAGTTCGGAAAGGAGCTGGGGCCGGATGCTTTGGGCGATCTCTCTTTCTTGACGGAAGCCCTGCGGGGAAGCTCTGCTCCCATCAAGGTTTGGCTTTTGGATCAGAGGAACATCGCGGGTTTAGGGAACATCTACGTCGCGGAGGCCCTGTTCTTGGCCGGGATCGATCCGCATCGCCCCGCTTCCTCCCTCAAGGGAAAAGAGGTGGAGAGGCTGAAAGGGGCCATCCATCAGGTGCTTAAGGAGGCCCTTTCGGCCATGGGGACGACCTTAGCCGACGGCGCGTATCAGACCCCCGCGGGAGAGGCGGGCGACTACGCGCCGCGGGTGTACGGCCGGGAGGGGCTCCCTTGTCCCCGGTGCGGGACAGCCATCGTGCGGGTGGAGCTGGGCGGCCGCGGCACCTACTTTTGTCCTCGCTGCCAAAAGTGAAAAAGGGGGGTTGGCGCGCTTAAAGAGGGTCGGAAATGGCTACCCCCTCTTCTAAAGAGTTGCGGCACCTTCCGACGCTGTGAACGCAGATCCGATCGGACGCGAGTCCTAAGATTCACTCATAGTGTCCCGTCTATTGGGTTTGGGCTTCATGGTTGCTTCCTGTCCGGATTTCCGCAAAGCCCCCAAGCCGGCGCCCTTTGGGCTGCTCGTTTGGAGAGCTGAGGACACGGACCTCAGCTACCCGGCCAACGCCTCCCCGTCCTTCTTCCGAGCTCCGTTCAGGGCCTTCCGCCCCCCGAGGAACGCGGAGGTCCTTTGCAGGACCGGCGAGGGCCAGGAGACGGGTTTTGTCCGCTATAGGGGCCTTCCCTCCTTTTTCCGGAAGGCTGCCCTGCGGACACCCTTCTTGGGTCACTACCGAATCAAGGCCGGCCTATGCCCTCATCGAGGCGACAAGGTGCGAACCGGGCCGGAGATCGGTCAACCTTGGCTACGCGCTCCCCGGCCTCAGGAAAAGCACTCAGAGTGTTGGTCTGACACGCTGCCCTTGCGCGCAAGAGCGGTGCCGTCTACGGATCAGCGGCCCTATCTTGACCAGTTGACGGTGATTGCCGAACCTGTGCACGTTATGGCGAAGCTCCTCCGCCTTGATCGCGGCTCCCTTCGGCCGGCCGAAGAGGCTTTGGCCGCAGCGTTCCAACACTATCCTCTCTTGGTCCATGCAGCCCCAGGCCTAAAGCAGCGACGGCATCTGGCACGGGCGTGCTGTGCCGTGGGCCTCCGCTACGCCCTACGGTGGGGCGAAGCCTATGCCACGTCTCCAGCGATGGAGGGCGTTGCCGCGTGGATCCCGTCACCCCACTTTCCCATGACCATTGGGAAGATGCTCCGGGCGGTCCCGCTCCCGGCCCTGGTCGCCGTGGGGCGTCACGGCGGAGCCCGTCTCCATACGGCGTGGGTACACCTCAACTCCCTGCACCGCAAGCTCGCCCCGCCCGACCACCTGGTTCTCTTTTTGCTCGGGGTCCGTCCGGAGTTCCAGGGCCGGGGGTTCGCGGGCCGCCTCCTCCGGCCGATCCTGGCCCGCTTGGACGCCGAGGGGCGGCCCTGCTACTTGGACACCGTGAACCCCACCGCAGTACCCCTCTACGAGCGCTTCGGGTTCCGGGTGGTGGAGGAGTCCCCGATCCCGGGGACCCCCCTCACCGGGTGGGCCCTGGTGCGGGAGCCCCAAGGGACCCGTCCCTCGCTGCGGGGCGCCTGATCCGGTATCCTTGCTTCTCATGTTGGCCGTGTTCGTGCCCCTGTTCATCGCCGTGTCGGTGGCCATGATAGGGATGGGAATCATCTCCCCGATCATGCCCCTGTACATCCGGTCGTTTGGGGCGGGGGGAACGGCAGTGGGTGTGGTGTTCGCCGCGTTTTCCATCTCCCGATTTCTCCTTGCGCCCGCCGCCGGGGCGCTCTCCGACCGGATCGGCCGGAAGAGGATCATCGTCTGGGGCCTTGGCCTCTACGCCGCGGTATCGGTCCTGTACATCGTGGCTCAGAACCTGTGGCAGCTGGGGCTCTTCCGGCTCCTCCACGGAGTCGGGTCGATCCTGGTGACCCCCATCGCCCAAGCCTACGTGGGAGATCTCACTCCGGTGGGCCGGGAAGGTCGCGTGACGAACCTGTTCTACGCCTCCATGTTCACCGGGATGGCCCTGGGGCCCCTTCTCGGTGGGTACCTGGTGGAGGGGTGGTCGCTCGAGGCCCCGTTCTACGCCATGGGGATCCTGTCGCTTCTGGCCCTTCTTGGCGTGGCGCGGTGGGTCCCCGACGACCGGGGAAGAGGGAAGGCCACCGCTCCGCGAGCAGCTCCGAACCTGAAGGCGGCCCTGGGTGTGCCAGCCGTGCTGGGAATGATCGTGTACTCCACCACCCGGGGGGTGTGGCGGCAGGCGTTCAACTCGTTCTGGCCACTCATCGCGGACCGCCATGGACACAGCGAAGGGGCCATCGGCCTGGTTCTCACCGGGTACCTCCTGGGGGAGGGGCTCTTCCAGATCCCGTTTGGGTATTTGGCTGACCGGTTCCGGCGTCTCCCCCAGATCGCGGTGGGAGCGGTGCTGGCGCCGATCCCGATGTTCTTCGTCCCCCTTGTCCGGGAGCTGTGGGGCGTGGTGGCGCTGTCGACGGCGATGGGGATCGGGAGTGCCCTGGGTCGAGCGTCCGTGCTGGCGATCCGCACCGAGGTCGGTCGGTCCCATGGGATGGGGACCCTGGCGGGGATCCAGAACTCCGCGTTCGCCGCCGGGCAGATGCTGGGGCCGATTGTGGCCGGCCTGGCGTTCGACGCGTTCGGGATCGCCGCTCCGATGTACCTCGGCGCAGCCCTGGGAGTTGCTGGAGGAGCACTGGCGTTGCTTCTGTTCGCGGGACAGCCGAGTGCTTGGGGCCGAAGGTTTCGCGACCTGGTACGCCGTCGGTCTCTGATGTCTGAAGAGCCCTAACCCCCGGTGCTGGCCAACGAAAATCCCGACGGCCCGCGGGCCGAACGGTACCTTTGCTTGCCTTCGGGTTGTAGAAGACGGCGCCAAAAGGGCTGGGACGTCGGTGCTCGGGATAGTGCGTGTAGAGAACGCAACGGGGGGCACATCCCGTTAGTTGTAGATGGGGTTCCTCGCCGCTCAGGTTGAGCTAGCCGGCGATCACCGCCTTCGGCCAGCTCGCCCCGGGCAGCCAGAACGTGTCGCTCTCCGCCGGTCCCACGTTGAACCCCAGGACCTCCCGCTCTCCGGCGCCCGCCACCACCGCCGCCATGTTCACCACCCGGTTCCCCTCCCGGACCTTCACCTCCTTCGCATCCAGCCCCACGTACGGGTACCCCCCACCAGCGGACGGTTCCGGAACTCCTCCCTCGGCTCGGGAGATCCCCTCGAGGTCGTCCACCTGGCGGGTGCTCACCCCGTGCCCGTACGCCTCCTGGACCACCGACCGAGGTGCCTTCTCCGTCCG
>ERZ1685332.185-NODE-185-length-12375-cov-15.682955_pt1 | contig 12375 bp, 10 predicted proteins | sample MGYA00580193_ERZ1685332 | MGnify/ENA primary metagenome ERZ1685332 (study PRJEB41501, sample SAMN08275520) | hot springs metagenome | biome: alkaline hot spring; material: microbial mat | place: Russia: Ush-Beldyr | collected 2015-07 | depth 0.5 m m ...
GGGGAGGGGGCAGGGGGTGGGGTGAGGGCAAAGCGGCGGATGGCCGGAATCGTTTCTCCAATTGCAACAGCAGGCTTCGGCTGTGAGCCTGGCGATTGATCGCCAGGCGAGAGAATAAGCCTTTCCCAGCCTTTCGCCCAGCAATTGGTATTGGCCTGTATCCTACGGGCCTGGCGGCCTGCGCTCCAGGGGCATTCTTTTGCCTGCGTAGTTTACGACGCTGGCCAAAGGGCTCCCTGGTAGGTAGTTACGCCGGAAGAGCTCCTGCTCCCGGTAACATGATCATTTGACCGGTGATCTCCCTCCGGTAGCATTATCCTTATGGCTGGACACGATAAGCGAAGTGGAAGAAGGCGGGATTTTGTGGGCGGCGAAGTCGCCCACAAAATCCCGCTGTAACGGCAACCGTCGGATACGCACTCCAACGGCGTGACAAATGGCATTAGCGACCGCCGGGGCCACCGGGATTGTCGGCAGTTCGCCGATGCCCTTGGCCCCGTAGGGCCCCTCGGAACTGGGATGCTCCACGATAAAAGAGACGATTTCCGGCACGTCTGTCAGCGTGGGCAGGCGGCAATCGGCCAGTTTGCGCGTCCGGGGGATGCCGTCCTCCAGGATGAATTCCTCCTTCAGTGCCGTCCCCAGCCCCATCACGATCCCGCCCTCAATCTGCCCCTCCAATGCCAGGGGGTTGATCGCCCGCCCCACGTCGTGGGCGACGACCATCTTCCGCACCCGAAAGGTGCCCTGCCCCTCGTCCACCTCCACCAGCGCGGCGTGGGCGGCGAAACTGTAGGCCACGTAGGTATCCCCCTCCTGGTCCACGGGCCGGGTTGGCGGCATGTCGTACCGGTGCCGGATGACGACGGGGCGTCCCTCCGCCCGCGCCCACCGGACCGCCTCCGCCAGCGGGATTTCCCCGCGCGGCGTGGCGACGACCCCGTCCCGGAACTCCAGCGCCTCCGGCGGAAGGCCCAGCCGTTTGCTCACCCCGGCGGTGATCTCTTTCCGCAGCCGGACCGCCGCCAGCCGCACCGCATTGCCGGAGACAAAGGTCTGGCGGGAGGCGGTGGTGGGGCCGCCGTCGGGGGTCCGGTCTGTATCCGGCGGGACGACTCGGACCCGCTCAGGGGGCACCCCCAGTTCCTCGGCGACGATGGCCATCAGGACCGTCGGCAGCCCTTGCCCCATCTCCGCCGAATCGACGCTCACCTCGGCCTCGCCCTCTTCGGTCAGTTCCACCTCGGCGATGGCGAAGTCGGCGGCGCCGCCGCCCAGGCCGGTGTTCTTATAGGCCAGAGCGACGCCCCAACCCAACGCCTTCTCCCCCTCCCGCCAGTTCCAGCGGATCGGCTCCCCCGGCCCCAGCCCCTGCTCCCGCCGAATCGTCGCCTCCACCCGGTCCAGGCACTCCTCCAGACCGACGCTCTCCCGCAACCGCTGTCCGGTGCAGGTGACGGAGCCCACCCGCAGGAGGTTCCGCCGCCGAAGGGCGATCGGGTCCATCCCCAGTTCGTGGGCCAGTTCATCCAGCGCGCTCTCCACGGCGAAGGCGACCTGGGGGACGCCGAAGCCGCGAAACGCTCCGGCGGGCGGGTTGTTGGTGTAATAGAGATAGCCGTCTATGCGGACGTTGGGGACCTCGTATGGCCCTCCGGCGTGGCTGACGGCGCGGGCCAGCACCTTCGTCCCCAGGCTGGCGTAGGCGCCCGTGTCGGCCCAGATTTCGCTCTCCAGAGCAACCAGGCGACCGTCCCGCCGGGCGCCCAGCCGGACCCGGACGACGGTCGCGTGCCGCTTGGGATGCGCCAGCAGCGATTCGGCGCGGCTGTAGCGGACCTTAACCGGCCGGCCAGTGGCCTGGGCCAGGAGCGCGGCGTGAATCTGGGCAGCGATATCCTCCTTGCCGCCGAACCCGCCGCCCATCACCGTGGCGACCACCCGGACGTCCTCCCCCAGCGCGGCGGCGATCTGGGCCTGGTCGGCATAGGGGATCTGTGAGCCGACATATACTTCTATCCGCCCGTCCTCCGCGCGCCGGGCGACGGCGCACTCCGGCTCCATAAAGGCGTGGTCTATGCTTGGGGTCTGGTACGTCCGCTCGATCACCCTGTTCGCTTCGGCAAAGCCGCGCTCCGTATCGCCCCGACGGACATGGAGTTCCGCCAGCAGGTTGCCGGTGGGGTGGTCTTCGTGGACGCGTGGGGCGTCCGGGCGGCGGGCCTGGAAGAGATCCGCGACCACCGGCAGCGGCTCGTACTCCACCCGGATACGCTCCAGCGCCTGCCGGGCGGCCTCCGGGCTCTCCGCCGCCACCAGCGCGACCGCGTCCCCTACGTAGCGGACTTTCTCGGTGCAGAGGACGGGCCAGTCCCGGTGGACCAGCCCGTGGCGGTTCTCGCCGGGGACGTCCTCCCCGGTCAGGACAGCGTGGACGCCGGGGAGCGCGCGGGCCCCGGAGATGTCTATCCTCCGGATACGGGCATGGGGGACCCCGGCGCGCAGGACGGCGCCGTGGAGCATGCCGGGGAAGGTCAGGTCGTCGGCGTAGCGGGCGGTGCCGGTTACTTTGGCGACGGCGTCCGGGCGGGGAAGGGGACGGCCGACGACACGCTCGGGTGGCTGGGTAGGAGGGATAAAGGGTTCGCCGCCCCGCCCGGCGGCCGCGCGGACGGCCTCCACGATGCTCCGGTAGCCGGTACAGCGGCAGAGATTGTGACGCAGCGCGGTGAAAATCTCCTCGTCGGTGGGGGTGGGGTTGCGCAGGAGGATCCCCAGTGCGGCCATCACCATCCCCGGGGTGCAGAAGCCACACTGGAGCGCGCCGTAGCGGATGAAGGCTTCCTGGAGAGGGTGGAGGCCGTCGCCCCGCGCGACGCCCTCAATGGTGAGTACCTGCGCGCCCTGGGCCCGGAGGGCCGGGAAACGGCACGAGCGGACAGGTTTACCATCCACCAGGACGGTGCATACGCCGCAGGTCCCCTCGCCGCAACCGATCTTGGTGCCGGTCAGCCCCAGGTCATCGCGGAGGACGTCCGCCAGGGAGCGGCCTTCGGGCACTTCCAGGCTCACCGCCTGGCCGTTGACGGTCATCTGGAGCGTGGACATCCTTTCCCCCTGAAGGCAGAATGACACCTGTAGTATACCACAGAGGGACGATTTTTGCCCCAGGGGGCGGCGGTGAATCAACCACCCACCAGGATGGACCGGGCGCGGGCGATCTGCTCCCGGAGGGCTACCAGAGCAGTGCCCCCCTCCGAGGCGCGGGCCTCTACGGACCGGTGGTGGTCAAAGACTTGGTAGAGGTCGGAGCCAAAGACCGGGGAGATGGCCTGGAATTCCGCCAGGGGAAGCGAACGCAACAGGACTCCCAGTTCCTCGGCCCGTCGGACTGCCCGCCCTACCAGGTGGTGGCTTTGCCGGAAGGGCACTCCCCGTCGGACCAGGTAGTCGGCCAGGTCCGTTGCCAGCATCTCGTCATCCAGCGCTGCCGCCATCCGATCTGGATGGACCTCTAACGTCCGGATGACCCCCGTCGCTACCGGCAAGGCCAGATGGAGGGTATCTATTGTATCGAAGAGCGGCTCCTTATCTTCTTGAAGGTCTTTATTGTACCCGGTCGGCAGCCCTTTCAGCGTAGTCAGCAGGCCGGTTAGGTGGCCGACCAGCCGCCCTGCTTTTCCGCGCAGCAGTTCCAGGGAGTCCGGGTTGCGCTTCTGGGGCATCAGGCTGGAGCCGGTGGCATAGGCCTCGTCCAGTGCCACGAAGCCAAACTCTGCCGACGACCAGAGGATGAGGTCCTCTGCCAGCCGGCTGAGGTGCACCTGCAATAGGGCAGCCCAGAAGAGAAATTCAGCGACGAAATCCCGGTCGGAGACGGCATCTATGCTGTTTTCACAGATGGCTCTGAACCCCAATTCTTCGGCCAGGTAGCGGCGGTCAACGCCGAGGGAGTGGCCCGCCAGGGCACTGGCCCCCAGGGGCAGCACCGCCACCCGTTGCTCAACCTCCCGGAGCCGTTCCTGGTCCCGCGCGAAGGCCCAGAAGAAACTCATCAGCCAGTGGCTGAAGCGAACGGGTTGGGCGTGCTGGAGGTGAGTGTAGCCAGGCATAATGACCTCCAGGTGCTCCTCGGCCCGGTCTACAATCGCCTCCTGCAGACCCCTCAGGTGGCGGCGCAGGAGGGGAATCTCGTCCAAAAGATAAAGCCGCAGGTCGGTGGCCACCTGGTCGTTCCGGCTGCGGCCGGTGTGCAGTTTATCGGCCACCGCACCGACCCGCTCCCGAAGCCGCCGCTCCACCGCTGTGTGGATGTCCTCGTCGGAGGGGAGAGAGACGAATTCGCCCGAGGCGAACTCTTGGGCTATCTCCTCCAGTCCCCGAATCAGAGTATCCCGCTCTCCGGCGGAAATCAGTCCGGCTCGCTCCAGCGCACGGGCATAGGCGATGCTCCCCCGGATGTCCGCCGCCCACATCCGCCGGTCAAACCGGATGGAAGCGTTGAAGGCTTCCAGTTGGCGGTCGGTTTCTTTTTCAAATCGGCCACCCCAGAGTTTCATGCCCCCTCCTTCGCATCTGCGCAGAGAGTGCCGACGAGGGAGAAGGGGTTTTGGGGCGCCCCTCGGCCGCCGCAAAACCCGTTCCTCTTTCCTGCGCTCTTTGCGGCGAAGGCCGCTTGGCGAATTAATCCCGCTGAATATCGGGAACCGGCGCCGCCGGCACGCCCTGGGATACCAGGGCCCGAATTTTCAGCGGCAGGCCAAAAAGATTGATAAAGCCCTGGGCATCGGCCTGATGATAGACTTCGTCTTTGCTGAAGGTGGCGTAGTCCTCCCGGTAAAGGCTGTGGGGGGATTGGCGCCCGACGGCGGTGCAGTTCCCCTTGTACAGTTTCATCCGCACGATGCCGGAGACCGTCTCCTGAGTCTTGCGGACGAAGGCATCCAGCGCCTCCCGAAGGGGGGTGTACCAGAGGCCGTAGTACACCAGTTCGGCGTACCGCAGAGCGACGAAGTCCTTAAAGTGGAGCGTCTCTCGGTCCAGGCAGATGGCCTCCAGGGCCCGGTGGGCGGTGTAGAGGATCGTCCCCCCGGGCGTCTCATAGACCCCGCGCGATTTCATCCCTACCAGCCGATTCTCCACCATATCGGTCCGACCGATGCCGTGCTGGCCGCCCAGTTCGTTCAGCCGGACCATCAGGTCCACCGGCCCCATCCGATCCCCGTCGATTCCGACAGGAATTCCCTGCTCAAATTCTATCTCCACGTACCGGGGCTGGTCCGGCGCGGCCTGGGGGGAGACCGTTAACTGATATATCTCTTCGTCCGGCTCGTGCCAGGGGTCTTCCAGCGGGCCCCCTTCGTGGCTCAGATGCCAGAGATTCCCGTCGCGGCTGTAGATGGAGCGGGAGGTGGCGGAGACGGGAATCCCATGGGCTGCGGCGAAATTCAGCAGGTCCTCTCGGGAGCACAGGCGCCACTCCCGCCAGGGAGCGATAACCTTCAGGTGGGGAGCCAGGGCCTTGTAGGTCAGTTCAAACCGGACCTGGTCGTTCCCCTTGCCCGTACAGCCGTGGGCGACGGCGTCGGCCCCTTCTTGCAGGGCGACCTGGACCTGGTATTTGGCGATAAGCGGGCGGGCGAAGGATGTGCCCAGCAGATATTGCCGCTCGTAGATAGCCCCCGCCATCATCGTCGGGAAGGCGTATTCCATCAGGAACTCCTCCCGCAGGTCAGCCACGTAGGCCTTGCTGGCGCCCGTCGCCAGGGCCTTCTGCTGGATAGCCTTCAGGTCATCCCCCTGGCCCAGGTCGGCGGTGAAGGTGATGATCTCACCGTTGTAGTGCGCCTTCAGCCAGGCCAGGATGACCGAGGTGTCCAGCCCTCCGGAATAAGCTAATACGATTTTCATTGTACCTCCTGGAAAGATGGGGATTAGATATTGAGTCTCGCCTTGCTATAGTAACAGCAATTGGATGGGCAATTTCCCGATGGGCTGTACGCAGAAGTTTTTGCCCCTCTCCCCGGGAAGGGGATTTTGCGGCGGCGGCCGAAGGCCGCCGCAAAACCCCTCTTCCTCCCCTCGTCTGGCCTTCAGCCAGGAGAGGGGAGGGGCCGGGGGAGGGGTGAGGGCCGAAAAAATCCCTTCAGGCACTCATACGGGGGTTACTTTATGGGTTGGGTCATTTCCCGAATCACCTCCTCCACCACGCGGATCGCTTGGCGAAACTCCTCCAGGCTCAGGTGCTCCTGGGGAGTGTGATCCAGACGGGAATCGCCCGGCCCGTAGGCGACAATGGGACATTGCCATATCGGCCCTACCGTGTTCATATCCGCGGTTCCCAATTTCACCTTGAAGGTGGGGCTCCCGCCCAGGCCCCGGATGGCCCGGAGGAACGCTCGGACCAGAGGGGTGTTCTTCTCCGCTTTATAGGGGACATCCTCCCCGCTGAAGCCGATGGCGGCATCCCCTGCCCAGGAGCGGATTCGGGCCTTCAGGTCGGGGATGTTCACCCCCAGGGGGAGACGGAAGGTGATGTCCATCACCACCACCTCCTCAAATCCGCCATTGTGGGTTGTGATTCTGTGGAGGATGGGGTCCAATGTATGGAAGCGGAATCGTTCGCCCTTGTTGAATTCCCTGGAGAAGGCGGTCAGTTGGTTCCAGAAATGGACGGCCTGTTCCGCGGCAGAGGGCCCTTCGGCGGCAGAGTGGCGGAGGGGCGCGGTCAGCCGATAGAGGAGCCGCAACCGGCCTTTATATCCCAGCGTGATGTGTTCCCAGCCACTGGGTTCGCCGATGATGATGGCCTGGGGGGAGAAATGGCCCAGCAGGTGACGGGCTCCCCGGGAGGAGGACTCTTCCTCCACCGCCCCCACCACCACAATCCGCCAGTCGGGGGCCGGCCCCACCCGCGCGGCTGCCAGGATGAAGGTCGCCAGCGGCCCTTTGGCGTCCACCGCCCCCCGCCCGTAGAGGAGACCGCCCTGAATTCGGACCGGGATGAATCCCTCCACGGTGTCCATATGGCCCAGAAGCAACAGTTCCTTCTTCCCCTCGCCCATAATCCCCACCGCGTTTCCCGCCCCGTCCTGGTACACGCGGAAGCCCATCTCGCGCATCCGGGCCACCAGGTAGGCGGCGATTTCCCCTTCGTGGCCGGAGGGGCTGTAGATTTCCAGCATGTCCCGCAGGAAAGAGACCTCATCCATCATCCTCATCCTCCGATAGGGGCGCTTCGGTCAGCGCCTCTTCCAGTTTCTGAGCGACGAACTCCAGGTCCTCCTGGGAGATGATCAATGGGGGGAGGAAACGGAGCACGATCGGGCCGGCGGTCAGAGCGAGGACGCCGCGCTGAAGAAGGGCTCGGAGATAGGGTCGGGCCTTGCGCCGCAACTCCACACCCACCATCAGCCCTGACCCCCGCACATCCCGGATGAGGGGGGAGCGGATTTCCCGCAGGCGGGAGATGAAGAAGGCGCCCCGTTCGGCAGCCTGCTCCGGGAGCCTCTGCTCCCGCAGCGCGCCCAGGGTCGCCAGTGCCGCCGCGCAGGCCAGCGGGTTCCCGCCGAAGGTGGAGCCATGGACGGCCGGAGGTAACTTTCCCACGCGCGGCCCCAGAAGGACCGCGCCCATCGGGACTCCGCCCGCGATCCCCTTGGCCAGACAGACGATATCCGGCTCCAGGCCGTGGTGTTCGCAGGCCAGCATCCGGCCTGTCCGCCCCATCCCGGTCTGAATCTCGTCCACAATGAAGAGCGCGCCGCGCTCCCGGCAGAGTTCCTGGGCGCGCCGGAGATAGTTCCCATCTCCAGGGACGACGCCCCCTTCGCCCTGGACCACCTCCAGAATCACGGCTGCCGTATCCGGGCCGATCCCCCGCTCCAGCGCGTCGGGGTGATTGTAGGGGACATGGATGAAGCCAGGGACCAGCGGTTCAAAGGGACGGCGGTATTCCGGGCGCCAGGTCGCGGAGAGAGCCCCCATCGTCCGGCCGTGGAACCCGTTGCGGGCTGCCATGATCCCCGGACGTCCGGTGACCAGGCGGGCAAACTTGAGGGCGGCCTCGACCGCCTCGGTGCCGGAATTGCAGAGGAACACCCGCTCGGCCCACGGCGCCAGCCCGACCAGTTCCGCCTCCAGTTCGGCCCGGCGATCGTTGTAGACGGCTTCTGAGCAGGTGATGATCCGCCCGGCCTGCTCCTGGATGGCGGCCACCACGCGAGGGTGCGCGTGGCCCAGAAGAGCGACGCCGTGTCCGGTAGCACAGTCCACGTACTCCCGACCCTCCGCATCCCAGACCCGCACCCCCTCACCCCGCACCATCACTACCGGTTGCTTCCGGTACACCCCGCAGGTGTACCGCTCCTCCATCTCCATCCACTGGTTGCCCATTCGGTTGCCGGTCAGTCTGCTGTTGATCATCTCACTACCGTCCCTTTGCCCATCAGCGCCTGCCGGATGGGAGAAGCGGTGCGCCCGTCGGCCAGGATGACCTGGCGCACGCCGCCGTTCAGGGCCTCCTGAGCCCCCAGCAGTTTCCGCTTCATTCGCCCCTGGGCACAGGAGAAATACCCCTCGATGTCGGCACGCGAGATGTGGGGTATCAGCGTGCTCTCGTCAGGATAGGCGCGCAGGAGCCCCGGGACGTTGGTCAGGAGGATCAGCGTATCGGCGTTCAGCGCGGCGGCGACCGCCGCCGCGGCCCGGTCGCCGTCTACATTGAGCATCTCTCCGGCATAACTGATGGCCAGAGGGGCGATGACGGGAAGGTACCCCTGGTTCAGCAGCATCAGGAGAAGGGGGGCATGAACCCGTTCCACCACGCCACTCCATTCATCGTGCAGCACCTTCACCTTGCCGTCCTCCACGATTTTCAGAGAGGACTTGCGCTTCCCCTCCAGCAGCCGTCCGTCCACTCCGGAGAGCCCCAGCGCACGAACCCCGCGCCGCTGCAGGCGCTCCACCAGCAATTTATTGATCCGACCGGCAGTCACCATAGCGAAAATCTCCAGCGTCTCCCGGTCGGTATACCGGCTCTGGTGCCCGGAGATGGAGGTGACGTGGCGGGGCGGTTTGCCCAATCTCCTCGCAATGACGTCCGACTCGTGGGAGCCACCGTGCACCAGGACCAGCGGTGTTCCCTGCCCGACCAGAGCGGCCACATCGTCGCAGAGCGGCTCCGGATCAACCCCCGCCGCCCCGCCCATTTTGACGACCAGGAGTCCAACCTGATCTCCCATGCTCCGTGCTCCGTTAGATAGGATGAAGTCCGGGGAAGGCGAGGCCCATCGTTTCGGGGAAGCCGCCCATCAGGTTCATCGCCTGGACGGCTGTTCCCGCCGCGCCCTTCATCAAGTTGTCGATGGCCGCGATGACGACCAGCCGGCGCGTGCCCGGCTCCTGGGCGAAGCCGATATCGCAGTAGTTGGAACCGGCCAGAATTTTGGGCTCGGGATAGCGGTGAATCCCTCGGGCCGTCTTTACCAGCCGGATGAACGGCTCGCCCTCATAGGCCCGGCGATAGAGTTGCCAGACCTCCCGTTCGGACAGGTCGTCGTTGAGGAAGCAGTGGGCTGTGGCCAGCGCGCCGCGCACCAGTTCCACCGAGGTGATGGAGAGGTAAATCTCGGGGCGCCGCCCGTCCACGGTCAATTCCTGGATCAGTTCGGCCATGTGGCGGTGACCCGCGGGAGCGTAGGAGCGGACGGCATGGCAGCGTTCGGGGTGATGGGAGGCAGGGGTGGGCTCCGCCCCGCCTTCGGAGGATCCGACCTTCACCTCCACCACTGCCTTCTCCACGAGGCCAGCCTGGTAGAGGGGCCAGAGGGCCAGGTTGACGACGGTGGCATTGCAGCCCACGCCGCTGACGTAGCGCGCGCCCTGCACCGCTTCCCGGTGGAGTTCCGGTAAACCGTAGACGAAACGGGGGAGCCACTCCGGCGCCGGATGCTCCCAGCCGTACCAGCGGGGATAATCGGCGGGGTCGCGGAGGCGGAAGTCGGCGCTCAGGTCGATCAGCCGCTCCGCCACCGACGCGAATTCCGCGATGCGGGGAGCGACCAGGCCGTGAGGCAGGGCCATAAAGAGCACGTCGCACGGCTTCAGGTCCGCCAGCCGGACAAACCGCAGGTCCGTCCGCCCCCGCAGGTTGGGATGGAGAAAGTACACCGGCTGACCGGCGTACTGTTCCGACGTTGCCTGTTGGACCCGAACCTTCGGATGGTCCAGGAGCAACCGCAGCAGTTCTCCTCCGACATATCCGGATGCGCCCACAATGGATACGTCCATTCTCCTCCTCACCTCCTCTCGGTGGATCGGGTGGCGGCCAACGACCAGACGTAGTTGGCCATTTTCCCGGCGATATCCCGTTCCACCACCTGCATAGCGCCATGGAACTCGGGGGTGTGGTTCACTTCGGAGACCAGCAGGCGGCCGTCGGCATCCTCCAGGAGGTCCACGGCCAGGATGCCACCGCCCACTGCGCGAGCCGCGCGCAGCGCCAGTTCGGCGATTTCCGGGGTCAACGGACAGGGAAGCGCTTCCGCCCCGCGGGCGGTATTGGTGATCCAGTGAGACGACCGGCGGTAGATGGCATAGATGACCTCGTCGCCCACCACGAGGGCGCGAATATCCCGACCGGGCTTTTCCACGTATTCCTGGATGTAGAAGACACCGTGGCCAGGCCCACCGAGAGTGATCTTGTGCGCCAGCACGGCCTCTGCGGTCTCCCGGTCGTTTACTTTGCTCAGCAGCCGCCCCCAGGAGCCGACGGCGGGCTTGAGCACAACGGGATACCCCATCTCTTCCATCGCTGCCAGGGCCGCCTCGGCCCCGAATGCGACCACGGTGCGGGGCGTCGGCAGGCCGTGCCCGATCAGCGCCTGACTCGTCAGGACCTTGTCTCCACAGGTCAGGACCGTCCGGTAGTCGTTGACGGTGGGCAGGCCCCAGCCATTCAAGATGCTCAGCAGGTAGAGGGCGCGGGTGTGGCTGATGACGCGGCTCCAGATCAGGTTGTACTGCTGGGCCAACCCATTCGTATGCAGGTATAGGAACAGACGCTCCTCATCCAGCCGGTCGAAGTCCACCCCCCGGGCGGTCAGCGCCCGGAAGATGGCCTTTTCTTCGGGCCGGAGGCGGGAGCAGAGGATGCCCAACTTTATCGTTCCGACTTCATCGCGACCTCCAAAACGTAATCCGCGATACGGCCGGGGATGTCCACACCGGTGGGGGCGATGCTGTTGCGGAACTCCGGGGTGTGGTTCACTTCGGAGACCAGCAGTTGGCCATCGGGGGCTTCCAGAATGTCCACTGCGACCACTCCACCGCCTACTGCCTCCGCTGCGGCCCGAGAGAGGGCGTCGATCTCCGGTGTGACCGGGCAATGGGAAGCCTGGGCCCCCCGGGCGGTGTTGGTGATCCAGTGGGAGGAGGTCCGATAGATAGCGGCGATGGTTTCTCCCCCCACGACGAAACTGCGGATATCCCGTCCGGGTTTGGGGATATACTCCTGGATATAGAAGATGGAGTGGGTATACCCACCGAGCGTCTGCTTATGCTCCAGAAGGGCCTCGGCGGCATCCCGGTCATTAATTTTCGCCTGGAGGCGTCCCCAGGAGCCGTTCAGCGGTTTGATCACCACCGGGTAGCCCAATTCCTCCATCGCGACCAGCGCTGCCTCGGGGGAGAAAGCCACGCGGACGGTGGGAGTGGGGACTCCCCGACGGGCCAGGGCCAGGCTGGTCTGCAGTTTATCCCCGCAGACGGCGATCACTTCCGGGGCGTTGACGGTGAGGATACCGCTTGCGCAAAGCATCTGGCTGGCATAGAGGGCCCGGGAGTGGCTCAGCGAGCGGATGAGGACCGCGTCGTAGGGGCCCACAGGTGTCATCTCCGTCGGGGAGCCACCGTCCGACCCGGTCAGACGCAGAGGAAGGTCACCCGGGAGGCCCAGCAGGATAGCCTCGTCGTCTATCCGTTCGGCCTCCACGCCCCGATCCCGGAAGGCCTGGAAGAGGAGTTTCTCTTCCACTCGGATCCGAGAGCACAGGATTCCCACACGCATCTTATTCTCCCCAGTCTTCTTCCTCTTGGGGGGCCAATTCCAGGACGAGGGGGTTGAGGTTCCGCACCTCCAGTTCCACCCCGCAATCGGGGCAGAGGACGATCTCGCCCACCTCCACGTCCGGGGGCAGATTCCATTCGGCTGCGCATTCGGGACACTGGACCATTTTGCACCTCCTCTGGATTTATGAAGAGAATCGTGAAAATCAGCGCTGATCCCATCGGTCACAAGTTAAGCCTGTGAAATCGCTTTAGTTATTGAGCCTCGCTCTTTTAAAGTAACCCCCGTCCTCACCCCACCCCCTGCCC
>ERZ1685332.186-NODE-186-length-12320-cov-16.389319_pt1 | contig 12320 bp, 12 predicted proteins | sample MGYA00580193_ERZ1685332 | MGnify/ENA primary metagenome ERZ1685332 (study PRJEB41501, sample SAMN08275520) | hot springs metagenome | biome: alkaline hot spring; material: microbial mat | place: Russia: Ush-Beldyr | collected 2015-07 | depth 0.5 m m ...
GCGGCAACCCCGCGCGGGCGCGCCATCACCACGTGGGCGCGGCAAACCCCCACGGGCGCGGCGGCGCGGCGGCGCCGCGCCCCTACGATCATTCGCTTTCAACCTTCAACTCTTCTTGCCTTTCGCATGTTACCCCGGTATGAACAAACCGCCACCCTCCCAACCCTCAAAACCGGGTATACTGAAACCAGACGCGGACTCAACGTCGAACAGGACCGTTCGCGAAAGGAGGCGACAATGAAGCCGCCTGTCAGTCGTCCCTACCTCCACCCCGACGATCTCCAGTCAGTCATTAATCTGATCCTTGCCTGCCGCACTGCGGAGCGTATCGACCCATGGCCCCCCGCGCACGACATTCGCGCCCGTCTCGGCGCCGACGATGACGCGCGATTGTGGATTGATGAATGCAACCGTCCGGTGGCATTCGCCATGATCTGGGAAGGCAACGTATTTCTGTACTTTGCTCTTCCACGCGCCAGCGACGAGACGCTTGAGGCGCAGGCGATCACGTGGGCAACGATGCGGGCGCGCGCCAGCGCGGATCAGCATGGCGAGCGCGCCGTCCTCTGTGTCCCCGTGCGCGACGACGACCCGTATCGCGCAGCGTTGCTGGCGCGCGCCGGTCTGCGCTGCGAGGAGTGGCACATGATCCGTATGCGCCGCTGGCTCCACCTCCCGATTGCTGACCTTCCGGTTCCTGCTGGTTTCACGCTACGTCCTGCCTCTGGCGAATCTGAAGCGCCTGCTCTTGTCGATCTCCATCATGCTGCATTTGCAACCGCATCCGAAACGGTCGCCGAGCGAGTGACCTGGATGCGCAGTCCCGCCTATGATCCGCGCCTCGACCTGGTGGCTGTCGCTCCAGACGGTGCACTGGCTGCATTCTGTCGCTGTTCGGTGTGTGTCGAGGAGAACACGCATCTCGGGTTTGCCAGCGCCTGGGTCGATCTCATCGGTGCGCACCCCGCCTGCCGGCGACATGGTCTGGGGCGCGCACTGCTGTTGCTGGCGCTCCGAAATATGCGCGACATGGGATTCGCCCAGGCGTTGCTCAGCGTCGGCAGCTGGAATACTCCAGCGCAACACCTGTTCGATTCGTGCGGGTTCGTCGCTATCTGTCGCATCTTCTGGCACGTCTATGATGAAGAGATGGAGATGGCGGTATAATGGTGCAGTCAGGCGCAAACTCCCGCTGCATCAGGAGGATGGAATGATTTCAGATGAGATTGTGACGGTTGATCGCCTGCCTCCTGCCGACGTCACGCTTCCGATCCATGGACGCATTGTGCGACCAGAACACGCGCTGATTGAGCAGTTGCGCGATGTGAGCAGCGCAGCGGCAAGTGCGACCCTGTACAAAATGGGGGTGCAGCGCGCGTTCATCCGTGGTCCACAGCCGCGTACCCCTGGTCGCCGGGTTGTTGGTCCGGCGGTGACGCTTCAGTTCATGCCGCAGCGTGAGGATGTTCCGTCCGGAATGGGACCGGAACACGCCGAGAAGAGCAGCGCGCTGTGGATGGTCTTCGAGACCATCGAGTCGGGCGACGTGCTGGTGGTACAGGCGTTCGGCGATCCTTCAACCGGTTGTGTTGGAGAAATGTTGACAACCTGTTTCAAGGGGCGTGGCGGCGCCGGCATGGTCGTTGACGGGTGTGTGCGCGATTGGGCGCGCATTCGGGAACTGGACGTGCCGCTCTGGTCAGTCGGGTTCACGCCGAACTACGCAACCCAGGCGGGACTGATGCCGTGGGGGTACAACGTACCGGTGGCGTGCGGCGGCGTGCTGGTACTGCCGGGTGACATCGTGATCGCCGATGACGATGGCGCTGTGGTCGTCCCGCAGCAACTGGCGAGCGAAGTGATGCGCGTGGCTCGTCATCACGCCGAATGGGAAGCATTCAGCCGCATAAAACTGGCGCAGGGCGGATCGCCGCAGGTCTACTACCCATTGAGCGAGGAAGGTCGCCGCGAGTACGAAGTATGGCGCCAACAACGGGATGAAGGTGCAAAGGCGACAGGTTGAAGATACGAAAGTTGCAGGTGGCGCGCCCATGCGTCAGGTGCACATTGCAGGAGAAAGGGTTACAGGTAGGGGCGCGGCGCTGCCGCGCCCACGTGGTGATGGCGCGCCCCGGCGGGGTTGCCGCGCCCGCGCGGGGATTGCCGCGCCCGCGCGGGTTTGCCGCACCCGTGGGGGATTGCCGCGCCCACGTGATGATGGCGCGCCCTCAGTTCTCGTAACTTTCAACCCCCAAACCCCTCATCCCCGACGAACCGCATCTCATTGAACGCCGCGCCTGCGATGCGCCCCCGTTCATCGATGCGCGCTGATTTGCCGCTGACCTTCCACTCGCTGCTGAAGTTGCCAAGCCCGCCGATAACCTTCGGCGTCCCACGCTCATCGAAGGTCGCGTAAACCATGAAGCGAGCGTGTGCGTCGATGGGCTGCAACACATACGTCGCCCATGGCGGGCACACATTGATCGGATACGTCACATCCACGTAGCGCTGGACGATCCATGGTTCGCCCTGCGCCAGCCGTTCCTTCACAAAAGCAAGTGTTTTCTGCGCCGCACTGCGCGAACCGTTGAGTCGCAACACGCCACGCCCCTGGCTGTAGTAGGCGCCGCTGCCGCTTCCACATTTCAGCACAAGTAACCGCCGGGCAGCCGTCGAGAGATCGGCGAGATCGTCGATGGCTCTGACCATGCGCAACTGCTGTTCAATGGCTGCCGGGACGCCATCAGCCAGTGCGCCGAGATCGACCTTCCCATCGTGCACGAGTGCGACGGCGCCGAACAGCGTGCGCAGTCGGTCGTCGAACAGGTGGGCGTAGTCCGGCATGAAGGGCAGCGCCATCCCCCATTTCTGGCGATACACATAGTTGAGTGGCGTCTCGATCCAGAGCCTGCCGTCAGCCGCAGCCCGCGCCAGGCGAACGATCATTGCGGGCGCGATCACCGGCAGAAGTTCTTGCGCATACAGAAAATCGACGCGCAGCAACCCGCCTTTTTCGGTAACCATGAACCTGCCGCTGCGCTCGATGATCCGTTGCGCTCCCTCGCGTCGGTCGAAGACGATGTAGCGCATTCCGCGACGGTCACAGGCGCGTCGCAGGTAGTGCTCGCCGCGATACCAGACGGACCGGACAGGGTTGACCGCAACCGGATCGGTGCCGCTGCATCCCCGGATCATCTCGCGAAATGAACCCGCCAGATCGCCGGGATGCCCGGCAGTGGCCGGGACGACTGCCGCATGAACGTCGTGAATACCGGCGAAGAGACCCAGCCCGCCTGATTTCCATTGCACCTCGGCAACAATCCGCTGTGAACCAATCGCAACATAATCGACCCGACAAAAACGCGGCGTGAGCCCGGCGGCAAGCGTGATGCGTTGCGCCTGAATTTCTTCAGGGCCGAGACCATATTCGCACAGCCTGGCAATCCAGCGCGGCGCCGCGCCAGCCAGTGACGCGCGATACAGATCGTTCCAGACGTAGTAGAACCTCCAGAGCAGCGCAAGGTCCTCGGTGAGCGCCGTGGTTGCGGTGTGGTCGATCACACACGATGAGGGGGTGATCAACGAGGCGTACATGTCTCCTGCGCCGTAAATCAGACCGCTGGCGGTCAGAGCATCGGCGAGATCGCCTGCCACATCACCAGAATGATGCACAATTGTGATTGATTCTGTCGTCAATGACGTGCCGAACCACTTAGTGTAGGATGCGACTCATGGCAACGATCAACCAGGCGTCGAACGATGCGGATAGCAGAGTGTTCATTCAACACAAATCAAACGCGCGCAGCCACAGTTCCAGGGTGAGCAGCAGCCAGATGAACTGCCCATGGCGCCGCCAGACGAGGTCCCGGTGCTGCATCCAGTCGCGCACCACCTGTTCGCGGAACAGGCCCCGCGCTCGCGCCTGTGGTCCCAGCAGGAGATCGTTCGCCAGGTCGCGCAGCGGACCGTGCAGCCAGTACTGCACCGGCATCAGCATGCCACTCTTCGGGCGTTGCAGGATGGTCGGCGGCAGCAGATCGCGCACTGCCTGTTTCAGAATCCACTTTTCCTGCACACCGCGCAGTTTGAGCGCAGGGGGCAGGGCAAATGCGGCATCAACCAGTGGGAACGCGAAGAGTGGCGAACGTCCTTCGACGCCGCTCGCAGCCGTCATCCGTTCGACTTTCGGCAGAATGTGATGTGCGCCTTTGGTGCGCAGGTTGGTGTACAGCAGGCGATTCAGATACGACGTCATCCGGGGCGATTCGAGGTATGGCTGTACGTGGCGTTCCAGTGGCGGCGCATCGCGCAGAGCGTTGCGCGCATCGACAGTGAGCAGGTGATCGAGCTGGTCGTAGCATTTCTGGTACGAGCGCAAATAGGCGCTTGCGCGTGCTGTCGGGTTCAGATCGTCGCGGTGGAACTCGAAGGCGAGCATCGGCTGGTTCTTGGGACCGCCAAACACCGGGTCGCCGCCTTCGCCGTTCAAGATGACCGACAGGCCATCACGCGCTGCGGCGCGCGCCAGGAGCAGATTTGGCGTCGTCAGCGGGTCGCCGACCGGGCAATCGAGCAGCGCCACCGTTTCCGCCAGATGATCGGCAATGGTCTTTCCGTCGAACGTCAGCACCGTATGCGCTGTGCCGCAGTGCGCGGCGACCAGACCAGAGTACGCCAGTTCGTTGGGGAATTCCCTGCCGAAGTTGATCGCGTACGTGCGCACCGGTTGATCGTGCAACCGTGCTGCCAGGGCAGTGACCAGGCTGCTGTCGATGCCGCCAGAGAGGAAGACGCCTACCGGTTGCCCGGCAGGGAGACGCGCAGTGACCGCCTGCTCGAGCAGATCGCGCAAACGTCGGGCATACGCTTCTGCCGGAACGGTTTCGTCCCACTCCGCCTCGCGCGGTTCCCAGAACACCTCTTCGTGGCAGGCGCCATTGGCGCACAGACGGAGACAGCGCCCCGGGAGCATTTCAGAGACCCCATCGATCAACGTCTCGCTTCCTGGAAGGTAGGCAAACGTCAGGAAGGCGCGTACGGCGTTCAGATTGAGACGCGCATTCAGACGGGGCCAGGCGCGCAGCGCGCGCAACGATGCTGATGCCGCCCAATGGTTTCCAGAACGTGCATAGAAGAGCGTGCGCGTCCCGACGTGATCGCGCACCAGCACCAGGTCGTCCCCGTCGAGGATGGCGAGCGCAAACATGCCATCGGCAGCGGCAAATCCTCTCGGACCGTACCGGGCATACAGGTGGAGCAGGATAGCGCCATCGACGCAATCGCCAGACAGAACCACGCCATCGCGTCTCAGCGTGTCGAGCAGTTCAGTGCGATTGAACAGCGTGACAGCGCCGACCGCAACCAGATGATCGGCGGAGAAGACCTGCGTATGGCAGCCGTCAGGAAGCGCGCCAAGCGCCACGCCACGATTCGACGCCACAAGCGTTGCGCCCATCGCTGCGAGATCGTGTTCTGATCCGCCGGTGGTCAGCGTCGCACACAACCAGCCGCTCATCCGAAGTCTCCCACGTCGCCAGAATCGCCACCGTCGAACGGCGAACTCCCGTCGCCAAAGTCGCCGCCGTCGAACTCCGAACCTTCTTCAACCGGTTCCGGTCGATCCCAATCGCTGTCGCTGCTGTCGCCAGTGCTGCTCCCCGATCCGCCGTCGGTACTGGTCTGCTGCTGTTGTTGCAGCGCCTTCTGGCGCAGCATCTCTTCTTCTTCGGGGCTCAAGAACTCAGGCGGCAACACCAGCGAACCGAGCAGGAACCCTGCTCCCATGCCCATCAAAATCGCGCCGACCCGTCCGCCAAAAGATGTTTGATTGACTGTCAACACCTGCCCGCGATGCCAGAGGGTGCGGCCATACCCCTGCTCACGCGCATAAATGATCTGCCCCTGATGGAACGTGCGTTTGATGATTCCGTCGCCAAGCAGTTCGTCAATCCCGGCAAACCCCTGGCTGTCGCGCCACTCGACCCGACCATCCGGCAGGCGACGGCGCCACTCTTGCCGTCCGTCGCTGAAGACGCGCCGAACGCTGCCATCGGCGAGCAGTTCGTCCTGATATGTGATGACGTTTGGTTGCTGTTGCACAGACGCATTTCCTCCTCACTCGGGCCAGCTCATATAACCGGTGGTGCGCCATCGGCGCAGACTGGAGAACCAGAACCTACGGCGTCGCGCCGGTCGCACGACGCGCAACAATGTGCGCAGCAGCGTCACCGGGCGAAGCGCAGCGACTTCGGCGCAATAACCGGCGCGCAGCCAGGCGCGTTCCATCAGGTTCAGTGATGCAGGAAGATCTTCCGAAGGTTCAGAGCGACGAATAGTGAACAGATGGCGACGTAGTGCATGCATCGGGGTCAATCCTAACGCGCGCACCTGGAAGCCACGCGGCAGATCAAGCAGCCCGGCAGCATCGGCGGCAAAGCGCAATCCTTCCGGGCTTGCGTCGTGCAACAGCAGGATGCGTGGAGTAGGAGCGCGCATCAGCATCGCAACCAGCGCATCCGGCAGCGGCGACGCTTCTTCCAGCGACAGGATTGCGCACGACATTTCCATGTGCAAAAAGTTGGCGCGCAGCATCCGCGCAATCGACGCATCCTGGCAGACGAGCGCATATGCCAACCCGTAGTCGTAAAGGTCCGGCTCGCGATCATCGAGCGCCAGAAAGGGCGGCACGTCGTCGGGAAGCAAACCCGGAGGGTCGCCGTGATTCGCGCGATATGCGGCAAGCGCATTGTCAAAAGCAGCTTCCGTCACCGGCGGCGTGAGCGTGAAGGGCAGCCGCCGCACAAGTGATGGCACGCCTATCAGCAGCGCTGCGCTTATTGCCCCGATCCAGATCGGATGCGGGCGCCGCAACGCAAGCGTCAGCGACGATCCAGCTGCGGCGGTCGCCTGGCTGGCAGCAGCGGAGATGCGCGATTGCGGCAGCAGGGTTCGGCAGACTTCGTAGTAGAGCTGGCGGCGGGTGTAACGTACTCCACCCGCCCCTGCGTGCGTAATGCTGCGCTCCAGCGCGGCACGAAGATCGCTATGGCGCATTCGCGTACCGGACAACATCGCATCGCTCCTCATCTCTGGGGCCAGGTCATAAACCCGATGGCGCGCGCCTGCACCTGCGCCTGCGCCTCCGGGTCAACCACCCGCGCTGGCGCGCGTCGTTCGGCGGCACTCGGCGCCGATGCCAGTCGCTCCACTGCTCTGGTCACAACATTGACCAGTCGGGCTGGCGGGATAAAGAGCGCCGATGTGACAAAACCCTGGCGCAGCCATTCCAGTTCGTCTTTTTCCAGTGTCAGTCCACCCGGCATCTGCGCCCGGCGTTCGAGGAGATCGAGCAGTTCTTTCGGCGTCTGCTCGCGCTTCCATGGCAAACGCTGCTGCTTCACATGACGCGGGCGCAACCCCAGATCGATCACGCGATGGTTCGGCGCAAGCCCCCATCTGCCCGGCACGAGCGCAGGCAACAGACACCCGGCGACGCTGGCATCGTGGATCAGAAGCAGCGGCAAACGCGGTTTCTGGCGCAACAGCGCAATGACAGACTCATCGGCTGCGGAGTGCGGTCCGTCGGTAGAGAGCAGCGCCAATTCCAGGCGTTCCGGCAGTCCATTCGCCCGAAGGCAGTCGAGCACATCGGCGACCGGCGAGGCGAGCACGGCGCGCACCCGCGATGGTGGCAACTGCGCCTGGCGCAGCGCCGCGATCTCCTGATCGGTCGCTCGTCCGGGCAATGTCCCATGAACACTCGCCCAGGGAGTGATATATGTCATCGCAAAAGACTCCAGCACCGGCAACAGTCGCCTGTATAGATTAGATGATTGAACTGCTCCATAATAAATGCCAGCGGCTATCAAACCGATAACAGCACCAATAACGAGAGCAATGACAGCCGATGATAGAGAACGTGTTCCCGGTATGCCGAACAACAGACACGCGAAAGCGACCAGAAAGACCACACCAGATATGCTCACAGCCACGAACGCCGATGGCTCCGACCACGAGAATCCCGTTTTGAGCGCAGGTTCCAGTTCGCGCCGGATGGCGAAGTGCGCCAGTTGCGCCGATGTGTAGCGATATGTCCCTTGATGGCTCAGACGGTCAGCGAGGCCACGCAGCCGCAGGTCGCTCATCTTCAGCGTGTTTTCACGCGGCTCCAGGGCGAACGCCTTCTGGCACTGCGGGCATTTTTTGTCGCGTCGCTCCCGGTATGTCAGTTCGGCAAGACAATGCGGGCACTTCATTCAGGCGCCTCCCTCCAGTACACCCGCCAGTCGCCGCAGCAACATCGCCAGACGTTCACGCAGCGACACATCGACGTGGACACGATTAACCGCCATTTCTGCTTCGAGTTGCCGCAGCGCCGTCGCCAGCCGCGCCGCCGCTTCATTGCCGCTGCGCGCCCGTTCTTCCGCCATTGCCGCCGTAATTGCGTAGTCGTCGTGGTCGATGCCCATGCCGGTGTTGGCGATGACCAGCGGCAGCGGATCGTCGGCGCGATTGTTGAACGAGTGCGGCATCAGCGCCGGAATGTGGAGCATGGAACCAGGGATCAATCGCACGTGCGCCACTGCCTCGCGCTCGTGATCGTACAATCCGCACGATGCATACCCCATGCTCAGCACAAAGTGCTCGGCGCCATGGGCATGCGGCGTGAAGGCGCTGTGCGGTCGAACAAACCCGAGTTTGCAGGTGGCATTCGCCGGGTTGTCGTCCGAGGTAGCGGCGGAACCGATCAGATACTGCGTGTACTGTCCGCTGTCAATGAATCGCAGCATATCAACGCAATCTTCCGCCCGTCGGGTCGGATCCAGGCGACGGATGCACTCCCTGCTTGTGGCATAGACAATACCATTCGCGCTGAACATGTACAGGGTTGCGCCGCATGGGAGAGTGGTTTTGAGGCGTTCGAGATATCTGGCGAAATGCATGGCTGCATTGCAGTACAGCGCCTTTTATCATCATAATGCTACCACAGCTCACCTGATTTATCATCAAGGAATTGTTAAGTGTGTGGAAATTTTGGCAAGGACGAGGATGCTATTGTACGCTGTAGAATACATGCTCAGAAGACTGGCACATCTGTCTCAATGACCTGCGTGCAGGCGCGCGCTCGGCCGGCAGCGCTGCTTGATGAAGTGGTCAACAATCGTGAGATTGTTATCGTTCAGCGTTGTGGCGGCGAGGATGTCGCTTTGATAGCCGCCGAAGGGTTGCAGAGCCTGCTCCAAACAGCGCATCTGCTCCGTTCGCCAGCCCATGCAGAGCGCCTGCTAGCGGCGCCTGCATGGGCGCGGCGTAGTGGAACACCACAATCCATCGATGATCTGCGCCGCGAGGTAGGGCTTGCCGAGAATGAGTAAGAATCTCCTGGCACAGGGAGCGTCACGAGGCGTTGTGTTTCAACCCGAGTTTCGTGACGATCTCCACTACCGGGTCGAGACGGACAGGCGAACCGCATTGCGCCTCCTGACATTGAGCGAAGCCGTTATGCGCGACCCTTTCAGCGGTATTGGCAAGCCAGAACCACTCATGTATCCGGGTGCAGATGTATGGTCTCGACGGATCGCTCAAGAGCATCGTCTGGTGCATGTCGTCAGTGAGGATTGAGTCGATTTCCTTCGAGCGCGCTATCACTGCTTCGATTGACTCTTCTCTGCCGGACGTGCTATACTCCCACTATATCAATTTGTAATGAGCATTCATTGAAAGCCGTGACATCTCTGCGAGACATGCACACCGCCTGCCGTCCCGATGCAATCCGCATTCCAGGGATGCATATGGCGTTGCCTGCGGTCTGCGTGTCGCCAGGGTAAGTCGATCGGTACGGTGAAACGCGGGCCGTGGGCAGCACAAGCGCCCACGGCTTTTGTATTGAGAGTTGCATGATCGCCAGATTTCTCCTATCCTTGCACAGAGCATAGAAAGTCAGAGGTCCTCTATGCCCGACAACATTCTGGTTTCAGTCGCCTGGCCCTACGCCAACGGTCCGTTTCATGTCGGTCATATTGCGGGCGCGTATCTGCCTGCGGATGTCTTTGCGCGCTACCATCGCCTGCGCGGGAATCGGACGCTGATGGTCTCCGGTTCCGATTGCCACGGCACGCCGATCACGATTGCCGCCGAGCGCGAAGGCATCTCGCCGCACGACGTCATCCGGCGCTACCATCCGACGTTTCTCAAGACCTTCCAGGCGCTCGGCATTTCGTTCGACCTGTTCACGCAGACGTATACCGATAACCATTATCGCGTGACGACCGATATGTTCCTGCGCTTGCTGGAGAATGGCTACCTCTACAAAGAAACAATGGTCGGCTCCTATTCCGAGACGCTCGGACGCTTCCTTCCAGACCGATTCGTTGAAGGAACCTGCCCGAACTGCGGGTACCCGCGCGCGCGTGGCGATCAGTGCGACAGTTGCGGGCATCTGCACGATCCACAGGACCTCATTGCGCCGCGTTCGGTGCTTGACGGCGCGCCAGTCACCTTCCGCGAGACCGAGCACTTCTTCCTTGACCTGGCGAAGCTCGAACCACAGTTGCGCGCCTGGCTCGAGAGTGTCGACCGGAGTTACTGGCGCGCGAATACGCTGCTGTTCACCCAGAACTGGCTGCGTGAAGGGTTGCGCGGGCGCGCTATCACCCGCGACCTGGAGTGGGGCGTACCGGTGCCGGTCGATGACCCGGCATTCAAAGATAAGCGCATCTATGTCTGGTTCGATGCCGTGATCGGCTATTACTCGGCGTCGATTGAATGGGCGGAGCGCGCCGGCGTGTCGGATGCCTGGAAGGACTGGTGGGTATGCCTGCCGGATGGATCGGCGCCGGCGCGGTCGTACTATTTTATCGGCAAGGACAACATCCCCTTTCATACGATTATCTGGCCCGCAATGCTGATCGGCTATGGCGATCTGGCGCTGCCGTATGACGTGCCCGCCAACGAGTTCCTCAACCTCGAAGGCGACAAGATGAGCACAAGCCGCAACTGGGCGCTCTGGGCGCCGGAGATTGAGGATCGGTATCAACCCGATGCCATTCGCTACTACCTGATCGCCAACGGACCAGAAACACGCGACAGCAACTGGAGTTGGGCGGATTTCGTGCAGCGGGTCAACAGTGAACTGGTAGCGACGTGGGGCAATCTGGCGAACCGGGTGCTCAGCATTACCCACCGCAATTTTGGCGTCGTTCCGCAACCCGGCGTGTTGACCGACGCCGATCGCCAGTTGATCGCCGCGACCCAGCAGACATTCGAGAGCGTCACAACGCTGCTCGACGGAGTGAAACTGCGCGCCGCGCTGAACGAAGCAATGGCGCTGGCACAGACGGCGAACCAGTATCTCAGCGAACAGGAGCCGTGGAAACTTGTCAAGAGCGACCACGAGCGCGCTGCGACGGTTCTGTTTGTGGCACTGCGAACAGTTGATACGCTCAAGGTGCTGTTCTGCCCATTTTTGCCGTTCAGCAGCCAGCGGTTGCACGAACTGCTCGGCTACACCGGGACCATCGCGCCGCAGCCGCGCGTCGAAGAGGCCACGGCGCCGGATGGATCGCCGCGCCTCGTCCTGACCGGCGACTACAGCGCCAGCGCTGGCGTGTGGAGTATGAGCGTGCTCGCGCCCGGTCAACCAATCCAGCCGCCGACGCCGCTCTTTCAGAAACTTGACGAAGCGGTCGTAACTGAGGAGCTTGCGCGCCTGCATGCAAAGGCGCGTTCGTGAAAGGAGCACGCTAAAGACCGGGAGAGCAAGGCGAAGATGCAGTGGTGAGCAGGAGATCGAGCGTCACGAATTGAGAAAACACAGTCGTACTAGAGGAGAAGAGCACGCATGAATGAGTGGGTCCTTCGTCTGATCGTCGCGCTCATCTTCGCAGGCATTCTGGCATATCAGGCGTGCACCACGGTTGGTCGGCCAATGACGCGCCGCGCATATACTCTGGGCGCAACGGCATTTCTCGCGTTTGCGGCGCTCAATCTTGCGCTGGTGACAGGCGCCGAGTTCGGCATTATCCAGATCGTGTTGGGCTTTCTTGCTGTGGCGCTCCTGCTCTACGCCGTGGCGTCGCTGCTCATGGGGGCGCGTGCGGGCGAAATGCGGCGCGGCCAGGAATCGGCGGCGAAAATGGTTGAAGAGTTCAAAAAACGGAGAGAACGGCAGGGGGAGGGTGAAGGCGGGCAGGTTGAAGGTTGACGGTTGCAGCGGATAATCGTAGGGGCGCGGCGATGGCGCGCCCGGCGGCGCTGCCGCGCCCGGGGGTGATGGCAGGAACAGGTAGGGGCGCGGCGGTGGCGCGCCCGGCGGCGATGGC
>ERZ1685332.187-NODE-187-length-12309-cov-14.569528_pt1 | contig 12309 bp, 9 predicted proteins | sample MGYA00580193_ERZ1685332 | MGnify/ENA primary metagenome ERZ1685332 (study PRJEB41501, sample SAMN08275520) | hot springs metagenome | biome: alkaline hot spring; material: microbial mat | place: Russia: Ush-Beldyr | collected 2015-07 | depth 0.5 m m ...
ACGAAGTAAAATAGACTTTATTAGGAAGAATCACCACAAAGACACGAAGACACGAAGTAAAATAGACTTATTAGGAAGAATCACCACGAAGACACGAAGACACGAAGTAAAATAGACTTTATTAGGAAGAATCACCACAAAGACACGAAGACACGAGGTAAAAAAATAGACTTTTTCCTTCGTGTCTTGGTGTCTTGGTGGTTTCCTAAAATGGTGTCTTGGTGGTTTCCTAAAATGGTGTCTTGGTGGTTTCCTAAAATTAAAATTTAGGAGGCCTATGACGAAAGTGGCGGTTCTCACGACGGGCGGGACGGTGGCGATGCGCCACGACCCGGCGCGCGGCGGCGCCGTCCCCGCGCTGGGCGCGGCCGACCTGGCCGCCGCCCTTCCGCCCGGCGCGCCGGAACTGGTCGTGGAGGAGGTCTGTAACCTGCCCAGTTCCCATTTCACTCTGGGCGACCTCTGGCGCATCCGGGAGCGGGCCGCCGCGTGGGCAGCGAACTCGGAGGTTGCGGGCGTCGTCATCACCCACGGGACGGACACCCTGGAGGAGACGGCATATCTGCTGGACCTGACCGTCCCCGGCGAGGCGCCGCTGGTGCTCACCGGCGCGATGCGGACGGCCTCCGAGGTCGGCGCGGACGGCCCGGCCAACCTCTGGGCGGCGGTGCGGGTGGCGGCCTCTCCCCAGGCGCGCGAGCTGGGAGCGCTGGTCGTCCTGAACAACGAAATCCACGCCGCGCGCTTCGTCACCAAGACCGATACTCTCTCCCCCGCCGCCTTCCAGTCCCCCGGCTGGGGGCCGCTGGGCCGGGTGGAGGGCGACCGGGTCCACATCCCCTGGCGGATCCCGCGGGAACTCATCCCCTGCCCCCGCCTGGAGGAGCGGGTGGTGCTGGTCAAACTGGCCGTCGGGATGGGCGCTGAGGCCCTGGAGGACGCGCTGGCCCGGGGCGCGCAGGGCGTAGTGATAGAGGCATTGGGGGCCAGCCGCGTGCCGCCGTGGTGGCTGCCCGTCATAGAGCGGGCGCTGGCGGCGGGTGTGGTCATCGTCGTCGCCAGCCGCTGCCCCTCCGGACGGGTCTGGGATGCCTACGGCTACCCGGGCGGCCACCGGAGCCTGCGGGAGATGGGTTGCCTCTTCTCCCCGGGCCTGAATGGCCCCAAGGCCCGCATCCGCTTGATGGTCGCCCTGGGTGCGACGCGGGACACTACTGAGGCGCGCGCCCTGTGGAACGGAAATCTAGATTCGGAGGTGCACAGATGTCAGTAGAGCTCGTCCTGTTATACCTGATCACGTTCATCGTTTCTCTGGATACCCATAGCCTTTCTCCCCTGATCGCGCCCTACTCCCGCACGCTGGGCGCTTCTGTGGGCCTCATTGGGTGGATTGTCGGCGTCTTCTCGGTGACCAACCTTCTGGGAAACCTAGGGGGCGGGACGTGGACCGATCGCGCAGGGCGGAAGTTGCCCCTGGTCGTGGGCCTGTTTGTGGTGGGGACGGCGCTTTTAGCCTACCCCGCCCTCCGTTCACCCTATGAGCTACTGGCCGTCCGCGCACTCCATGGCCTGGGGAGTGCGCTGGTGACCCCCGCCTGTCTGGCCTACCTGGGGGACGCCGCACCGCCCGCAGCCCGAGGCCGGACGATGGCCCTCTACGGCGCCGCCTACGGAATGTCGGGGCTGGTCGGCCCACCGCTGGGCGGCCTGATCCGGGACCGGTTCGGATATCCTCCGGTCTTCCTGGGCCTGGCGGCTCTGGTGCTCCTGGCGGCGTTGGCGGCCCTCGGACAGCTGAAAGGGGGTCGGACTTCCCAGGAGGACCCCGAACCATCCGGCGGCGCCTGGCGGGCGCTGCTGCGCCCCCGCCTCTCCGTCTCCTTCGTCGCCGCGTGCTGCTGGATGTTCACTCTGGGGACCTTGCTGGTCTTTCTGCCGCTGATCGGGGAGGAGCGAGGGTTCACCGCTATGCGGGTGGGGATGCTTTTCGGCACTTTCGCCCTGGCGGCCAGCCTGCTGCAGGCTTCCCCCCTGGGTCGCCTCTCCGACCGGTGGGGACGGCTCCCGACGGTCGCGCTGGGGCTGGCCCTCATCGCAACGGCCCTCGTGATTCTCTCTTTCCTGACCACCTGGGGGCCGATGATAGGCGCGATGTTCCTCTACGGCCTGGGCTTCGGCTTCCTCTTCCCGGCCAAATCGGCGCTGATCGCCGATGAGACCACGCCCCTCACCCGGGGGAAGGCGTCGGGGGTTTTCACCGCGATGTTCTCGGTGGGGATGATTGCAGGGACTGGAATGGCGGGGGTGATGGAACGCTGGCATCAGGCCGCCGGCCTTCACCCTTTCCAGACGGCTGCCCTGGTCATACTGACTGGATTGCTCTGGACGATCTGGGTCGGCCTGAGCGCTCGTCGGAAAGCGGAGGTATCTCGCTGACCTGCGCCCTGTTCCCTGCGACCTGCGACCTGATAGGAGGTACAACCTGGACCCCATAGACATAGCCCGACAGATTGTGGACGTCATCGTGGAGAAGAAAGGGGAGGACATCCTGCTCCTGGACATCCACGAACTGACGATGCTGACCGATTACTTTGTCCTTTGCAGCGGCACCAGTGACCGGCAACTGCAGGCGCTGGCAAGTGGAGTCCGGGAGGAGATTGAGAAAGCGTTGGACGTCTCCCCCCTGCACGTGGAAGGAGAGCCGTCATCCGGCTGGATTCTGATGGACTATGGCCCTGTGGTGGTGCACATCTTTGACCCTCAGGTCCGGTCCTACTACAACCTGGAAGGTCTCTGGCGGCGCGGCCGGGTGATCGTGCGCATCCAGTAGGTGATGAAACCGCGAAGACGCAAAGGCGCGAAGAATAAAAAAATATTCTTTGTGTCTTCGTGTCTTTGGGGTGAAAGCAGTGGTGAAAGCAATCGGAGGTATACTATGCAGACCACGGACGACCTGATCATCCGCATCGGCGGTGAAGCCGGGATGGGGCTGGAATCCAGCGGCGTGGGCTTTTCCCAGGCCCTGGTGCGGGGTGGGCTCCACGTCTTCGGCCTCCCCGACTACCATTCCCGCATTCGTGGGGGCCATAACTTTTTCACCGTCCGCATCGCCCACCGTCCCCTCTACAGCCACACCGAGCCGGTCCATCTGCTCCTGGCGCTGGATCCGGAGACGGTGCGGCGGCATATCGGCGCGCTGGTCCCCGGTGGCGCTGTCGTCTACGACGAGAAGGACGGCCTCCCCGACATTCCCCGGCGGCCCGATGTTCAGTACTTTCCCATTCCCCTCTCCGGCCTGGCCGAAGAAGTGGGTGGAAGCGCCATTATGCGCAACACCCTCATCTTCGCCGTTGCCGCCGGACTCATTGGATTTGACCCTGCCTACATTGAGAGCGTGGCGCGGGATAACTTCGCCCGCAAAGGGCCGGCAGTGGTGGATGCCAATCTACGGGTCATCGCAGCGGGCGTGGAGGCTGCCCGTCCCTTCCAGGCCGACTTCCCCTTTCGGATGGAGGCGGTGCCGGGCGCGCCGCGCCGTTTGCTCCTCAACGGCAACCAGGCCTTCGCGATGGGCGCGCTGGCGGGCGGCTGTCGCTTCGTCGCCGGCTACCCGATGACTCCCGGAAGCCCCGTCCTGGAGTGGATGGCGGCCCACGCCGAGGAGTACGGGGTTGTTACCCTCCAGGTGGAGGACGAGATTGCGGCCCTTTGTATGGCCATCGGCGCCGGATACGCCGGGGTGCGGGCTATGGCCCCCACTTCCGGTGGCGGCTTCTCCCTGATGGTGGAGGCCCTGGGCCTGGCCGGGATGACGGAGGTCCCCGTTGTGGTCTACGAGGCGCAGCGGCCCGGCCCCTCCACCGGCATGGCGACCCGCACCGAGCAGGGCGACCTGCTCTTCGTTCTCCACGCCTCTCAGGGCGAGTTCCCGCGCATTATCCTGGCTCCGGGGACGGTGGAGCAGGCCTTTGAGGCCGGCTGGCGGGCCTTCAACTTCGCCGAACGGTACCAGACCCCTGTCGTCGTCCTCTCCGACCACTACCTGGCGACCTCCGTTCGGGACGTGGCCCCCGAGGACCTGGACTTTGACGCGGTGGTCATAGACCGGGGCGAGTTGCTGACCCCAGGGGAACTGAACAACCTGGAGGGCGAGTACAAACGCCACCAGTTCACCGAGAGCGGTATCTCCCCGCGCGCCATTCCGGGCCACCCGAGAGCCGTCTATGCCTCTTCCAGCGACGAGCACGACGAGTACGGCCACATTGAGGAGAACGCGGAGAACCGCCGCCGGATGCATGAGAAGCGGATGCGGAAGTTGGAAACGGCCCGCGCGGAGATGCGTCTCCCCACCGTCTACGGTCCCGACGACGCCGACCGGACCTTCGTCGCCTGGGGCTCCACCTACGGGCCGCTGCGGGAGGCGGTGGATCGGCTGAACGGGCAGGGCCTCCGGGCCCGCATGCTCCACTTCACCGACATCTGGCCCGTCCCCCAGGGCGTGGAGGCCCTGCTGACGGGCGAGACGGTCGCCGTGGAGGGCAACTACTCCGGCCAGTTCGCCGACCTGCTCCGCATGGCGACAGGCCATACCGTCTCCCGCCGCATTCTGAAGTGGGACGGTCGGCCCCTCTCCCCGGAGTACATCACGCATCACGTTTCACGTTTCACGTTTCACTTTTCACGGGATGCGTGAAGCGTGAAACGTGAAAGGAGTGAAGGCAATCATGGTCACCATAGACGACTTTGCCAGTCCCGTTCGCCCCACCTGGTGCACCGGGTGCGGGAACTTTGCCATTTGGAACGCGGTGAAGCGGGCGCTGGCCCAGGTGGGCCTGGCGCCGCATCAGGTGATGCTGGTAAGCGGCATCGGCTGCGGGAGCAAACTCCCCGACTACACCTACGCCAACGGCTATATGACCCTCCATGGTCGGACGGTCCCGGTGGCGACAGGGGTCCGGCTGGCCAACCATAGCCTGCGGGTGGTCTGCACCCACGGCGATGGCGACGCCTACGCGGAGGGGCTGGGTCATATGCTCCACGCCGCCCGCCGCAACATCGGCTTGGTGGACATTATCCAGGATAACCGTATCTACGGCCTGACGAAGGGCCAATATTCCCCCACCAGCGACCGGGGCCGGGTGAGCAAAACCTCCCCATGGGGGGCCTTGGAACTGCCGGTCAACCCCATCGCGCTGGCGCTGGCGGCGGGCGCGACCTTCGTCGCCCGCTCCTGGTCCGGCGACCTGAGCCACCTGACGGAGACCATCGTCCGCGCGCTGGGCCATCGCGGCTACGCGCTGATAGACGTCTTCCAGCCCTGCGTCACCTTCAACCGGCAGAACTCCTACGATTTCTACCGCCCCCGCGTCTACAAACTCCAGGACGATCCGGACTACGACGTCACCGACAAAATGGCAGCCTTTGCGAAGGCTTTGGAGTGGGGCGATCGGATTCCCATCGGCGTTTTCTATCAGGTGGAGGACCAGCCCGCCTACGAGGAGCAGGTTCCGGCGCTCCAGGCCGGCCCCCTGGCCCCCCGGCCCCTGGAGAAACTCCGTCCAGAGCAGGTCCGGCGGCTATTGGAGGAGGTTATGTAAACGCTTCGCTTGTAGTGCTCTCTCGGTCCGTTAGTGGTCGGGCACCGTCTGTAGTCCGGCCTAAAGCAGCGGAGTGGGTTCACGCGACTCCGCTTCGCTCCGTCGCTCATTACAAACGGCGTTTTGTTCGTAGTGAGGCACGAAGCGCAGCGGAGTGGGTTCACCAGCGCGATTATGAAGACCAACTCTATTTCCGAAAAAGGACTTTCCTTCCCCGCGCGGCTCCGGGCTGTGATGCGGAGACGCCTGCGCCGCCTCGCGAACAACCCGGCGCGCAGCCATAGCGGCGCGCCCGCTGTCGCCCTCTCCCCGCGCGCCCTGCGCCTGCTGGCCCTGCTGGTCCTGGCCAATGGCCTGGTCCTGGCCGCGCTGGGCATCTCCCTCTATCGCGCCGGCCTCGCCCTGAGCGCCCGCCCGCCGGTGGTCACCGTCGTTGTCACCCCAACGCCGCTCCCTAACCCCACCGTCGGTCCCACCGCCACCCCCTTCGGCAGCGGCGGCGTCGTCGCCTTCACCCTTCGCCGCAACGGCAACGCCGACATCTACGCTATCCAGCAGACCACCCGCGAGATCGTCCGCCTCACGGGCGATCCGGCGGAGGACCGGGATCCAGCCTGGTCGCCCGACGGCTCCCTGTTGGCCTTCGCCTCCCACCGCGGCGGCAACTGGGACATCTACCTGCTGGACCTGGAAGGGGGCGCGCTGATTCGGCTCACCCGGACCCCCGGCTTTGACGGCGGCCCCACCTGGTCGCCCGACGGCAAACAGATCGCCTTTGAGTCCTACCGCCAAGATAACTTGGATATTTACGTTATGGATGCCGACGGGAACAATATCCGGCGGCTCACCACCGACCCGGCCCCCGATTACAGCCCGGCCTGGTCGCCCGACGGCTCGGCCATAGCCTTCGTCTCCTACCGCAACGGCAACCAGGACATCTTTCTCTACTTCGTGGACGGCGACCTGGCGGGAACCGAAATCAACGTCACCAACAGTCCGGACGTCAACGAATCCGACCCGGCCTGGTCTCCCGACGGGAAGCGGCTGGCCTACACCATCTCCCGCGCCGGCTACGCTACCGTCCAGGTGAGCACGCTGGAGTGGGCCGCGCGTGGCAGCCTCCAGGCCCAGCCGATGCTCCGCCTCTCTTCCACCGGCCTCTTCGGCTCCGGCTCTGCCCCCACCTGGGCCCCCGATGGGCAGAGCCTGCTCACCGTCTACCGGCGCGCCGGTCGCTCTTACCTTATCGCGTCCAGCCTCTACGGGTGGGGCCTCTCCCAGGAGATCTACAGTGCCCCCGGCCTTATCTCCCGTCCGGTCTGGAGTGCGGTGCCCCTCTCTGCCCGCGCGATGGCTCGGGCCCGCGCCGCCGAACCGACCACCGAACCACCCCTCTACACCGAATTCGTCCAGTCCTCATCCCCCACTGAGACCCTGCACTCCCTGGTCTATCTTCCCGACCCCAGCGGTAAAAAATACGAGTGGCTCCGGCTAAACGACCGGGTGGACGATAGTTTCCAGGCCCTGCGGCGGCGCGTCGCAAAGGAGGCGGGCTGGGACCCCCTTTCCACCGTCGCCCTGGCCTGGCAGCCGATGAAGAGCGCCGAACAGCGCAACAACTGGCACCTCTGCGGGCGGGCGGTGGACCTGGACCAGAGCCCCTACGAAGAGACGCCGCCGCGCATCCTGCTGGTCCGGGAGGACGTTGGGAACGAGACCTACTGGCGGGTCTACCTGCGGGCGGCCCGGCAGGACGGCCGTCTGGGAGAGCCGTTGCGGGTGGCCCCCTGGGACCTGAAGGCCCGGGAAGAGGATGCGCGCGCCGCCGCCCAAGGCGGCCGTCTTATGGAAAAAGTCCCCGCCGGATACTACGTGGACCTGACCACGCTGGCCGCCGACTACGGCTGGGAGCGGGCTCCCGCCCTCTACCGTTGGCGCTACTTCTGGCCCGACATCAACTGGTGGCATCTCCAAAAGACGGAAGGGCTGGATTGGTGGCAATGTATGCTGGAAGTGTACGCGCCGGAGAAAGTCCAGGCCGTCTTTGGCCCCCTGCCCGGCGGCCTGGCCGCGCTGGCGGAGCAGAAACCGGGCCCGCTGGCCCAGGGCGGTCCTTTTGAGATCGGCGGCCAGGTCTGGAACCTGGACCTTCCCTACGCCGATAAGATGCGCCGCGCCGGGATGACCTGGGTTAAGGCCCAGGTCCGCTATCCCCAGGAGACGGCGCCGGTCATCGGCGCGGCCCATCGGCGTGGCTTCAAAATCCTACTTGGCACCGTGGGGCCTGCGGGCATGGTCACCCAGCAGGGCTTTGAGGAGAACTTCGCCCGCTGGGCGGCGCGCCTGGCCGCCGCCGGCGCCGATGCCATTGAGGTCTGGAACGAGCCGAACATTGACCGGGAATGGCAGCCGGGCTCCATCAGCCCGGAGGCCTACACCCGTCTCCTCTGCGCCACCTACAAGGCGGTCAAGGCGGTCAACCCCAACACGCTGATTATCGCCGCCGCGCCGGCCCCTACCGGCGCCTTTGACCAGTGCACCCCCACCGGCTGCGACGACCGTATGTTCCTGCAGGGCATCTACGCCGCCGGTGGCGCCGAATGCATGGACTACTTGGGCGTCCACTACAACTTCGGCGCCACTCCGCCGTCGGCGGTCAGCGGCCACCCCGCCGACGACGGCCGCCACCACCACTCCTGGTACTTCCTGCCCCAGATGCAACTCTACTACAACCTCTTCGGCGGCACCAAACAACTCTTCTATACCGAACTGGGCTACGCGTCCCAGGAGGGCGTCCCACCTTTCCCAGACCACCTCTGGTGGGCCCGGGAGACGACGAACGCCCAACAGGCGGCCTGGCTGGCGGAGGCCGTCCAACTGGCCCGGGAGAGCGGGCTGGTGCGGGCCGTCATCATCTGGAACATAGACTTTCTGCGCTACTTTGACGATCCCCAGGACGGCTTTGCCATCATCCGTCCCGGCGGTGCCTGCCCGGCTTGCAACGCGCTGCACACCGTCATGAGCGCGCGGCCATAATTTTACCGCAGAGAACGCCGAGGGCGCAGGGATCGTTTTCGTAGCCCAGGCCGCCAGGCCTGTTCTTCTACAGGCTAACAGCCTGCGCCACGTTTCGCGTATTCCGTTTGGAGGTGAACATGCGCCGAATCCTGATAGCCGTCCTGATTCTCTTCCTGCTGGCCGGGTGCTCCCCAGGAGCGACCACTCCCGCTAAGCCCGTGGTGCGGGCGGTCTTCTTCTATTCGGAGACCTGTCCCCACTGCCACATCGTTATGGAGCAGGTCCTGCCGCCACTCCAGAAGCAGTACGGTGACCAGTTGGAGATCCGAATGCTCACGGTCTCCGACTCCCACAACTACCAGTTGTGGCTGAAGGCTATGGACGCCTACCAGGTGCCGAACGACTGGCGCGGGGTGCCGATGCTTTTCATCGGTGACCAGGTGCTGGTCGGCTCCGGCCAGATTCCGGAGCGTCTGCCCGGCCTGATAGAGCAGTACCTGAAAGCCGGCGGAGTGGATTACCCCGAGATGCTACGGGAGTAGCGCAAGATTCCTCTTGCGTCCGTGGTCTGTGGTCCGTATACTTCGCCCGGATTCCCCCGACCCGGCGGCGGGAGCGGGCACTCGACCTGCTGGAACGGGTCGGGCTGGCGGACCGGCGGAACCACCGGCCCACCGAACTCTCTGGCGGGGAGCAGCAGCGGGTGGCCATCGCCCGCGCACTGGCCAACGACCCCGTCTTGATCCTGGCCGACGAGCCCACGGGCAATCTGGATAGCCGCACCGGTGCGGAGGTCATCCGCCCGTTGGGTGAACTGAACTCGGAGGGGCGCACCATCATTCTGGTTTCCCACGACCCCGCGATGATCGCCTATATCCGGCGGCATCTCCGTATCCTGGACGGCCGAATCGTGGAAGAGGAATGATGCGATAAGCGACCCACGATACGCGATACGCGTTTATGGAATTCGTCCGCGTCGTCGTTCTGACCTCCCTGGGACCGGACCCAACCCCGACCTTTGACTACCACCTCCCCGCATCGCTGGAGGGACGGGTGGGGGTCGGCTCGCTGGTGCAGGTCCCTTTCGGCCCCCGCTCCCTCTACGGGGTCGTCGTGGAGCGGCCCCCGGCTCCGGCGGTGGAGGAGACCCGTCCGGTCATCGCGCTGGTGGACCCCCGGCCCGTCCTCCTGCCGACCCAGATCGACCTAGCCCGCTGGATCGCCCAGGAGACCCTCTCCCCCCTCCAGGAGTGCCTGCTGATGATGATCCCGCCGGGCGTCGTCGGCCTGACCGACACGCGGCTGGAACTGGCGGGCGACCTCCCGTCTGACCTCCGCCTGAGCCCGCTGGAGCGGCATCTGGTGGACCTCCTGCGCCGTCGTGGGCCGCTGACGGGCGCCCAGATCGACCGGGCCTTCCCCCGCTCCGATTGGCGCGCCGCCGCCGACCGCCTGGTCCGCCGCCGAATCCTCATCCGCACCCCCGTCCTGGCCCCGCCCCGCGCCCGTCCCCTGCAGGTCACCACCGTCCGCCTCCTCCCCGGCGCCGATGAGGGCGCCCTCAAAGGCCTGCGCGACCCCGTCTACCGCGCCATTCTGGACTTCCTGCGCGCCGAGGGCGGGCCGGTGGACGTCAGTTGGGTCTACGCGCAGACCGGATGCAACCGTCAGCACCTCAACCGGCTTTATGCGCGCGGACTGGTCCTCTTTGACCTCCAGGAGCGCTGGCGGGACCCGCTGGAGGGCCGGGTCTTCCTGCCCACCGAACCCCTCCCCCTCACCCCCGACCAGCAGGCCGCATGGGACGAAATTCAGCCCGCCCTCGGCAATCTCCAATCCGCCGTCTTCCTCCTCTATGGAGTCACCGGCTCCGGCAAGACGGAACTCTACCTGCGCGCGGTGGGGGAGACCCTGGCGCGGGGCCGCAAGGCGGTGGTCCTGGTTCCCGAAATCAGCCTCACCCCCCAGACGGTGGCCCGGTTCGCCGCCCGCTTCCCCGGCCGGGTGACCGTCCTCCACAGCCAGATGCGGGAGGGGGAACGGTACGACGTCTGGCGGCGTGCCCGGGCCGGGCTGGTGGATGGGGTCATCGGCCCCCGATCCGCCCTCTTCGCCCCACTGGACCCGCTGGGCCTCATCATCGTGGACGAAGAGCACGACCCCTCATACAAGCAGGCTTCCCGTCCGGCCTTCCACGCGCGGGAGGCGGCGCTGGAACTGGCCCGTCGGACCGGCGCGGTGGTTATTCTGGGTTCGGCGACCCCCAGCCTGGAATCGTACCGGCGGGCCGAGCGGGGGGAATTCCACCTGCTGGTGCTGGGACGCCGCATCCTGGGCCACCGGCAACGGCTCTCCGACCTGCAGACCGTCTACCACACCCCCCACACCCGCTACCGGCCCCTGCGCGACGGCCCCTCCGAGGCTCGCTACCTGGACCTGCCGCCGGTCCAAGTGGTGGACATGCGGGCGGAACTGCGGGCGGGGAATCGCTCCATCTTCAGTCGGGCCCTCCAGCGGAGTGTGGACGAAGCACTCACGCGCGGGGAGCAGGCTATCCTTTTCCTGAACCGGCGCGGGACGGCCACTCATACCTTCTGCCGCTCCTGCGGCTACGTGGCCCGCTGCCCTCGCTGCGACGTCCCCCTGACCTTTCACGGGAGCGTCGGGGCGACGCGCTCGTCGCCCCTACTGGTCTGCCACTACTGCGGGCATCGGGAGCCGCCGCCGGAGCGCTGTCCCCGCTGCGACGCTTCCGCTATCCGCCCCTTCGGGCTGGGGACGGCGGGGCTGGAGGAGGCCGTCCGGGAGCGGTGGCCCGGCGCGCGCGTTCTGCGCTGGGATCGGGATACGGCCCGCACCGCGCAGGCCCACTGGAACATCCTCCAGATGTTCTCCGACGGAGGGGCAGACATCCTGGTGGGAACGCAGATGATTGCCAAGGGGCTGGACCTGCCGCTGGTGACGGTAGTGGGGGTGATTTCGGCGGATACGGCGCTGCACCTACCCGATTTCCGCGCCGCCGAGCGGACCTTCCAGTTGTTGGAACAGGTGGCCGGGCGGGCCGGACGGGGACTGATGGGCGGTCGGGTCGTCCTCCAGACCTATCACCCCGACCACTACGCCATCGCGGCGGTGGAGCACCACGATTATCTGGGGTTTGTCCAGCGGGAACTGGAATTCCGGCGGGAGGCAGGGTATCCCCCGTACGTCCGGCTGGCCCGCCTGCTCTACCGCCACACCGACTCCCGGCGGGCGGAGGTGGCGGCGAGGGATATGGCGGACCGGTTACGGGATGCGCTCCGCCGCTCCGGCCTTCCCGCCACCGACCTCATCGGCCCCGTCCCCTGCTTCTTCGCCCGTCTGCGGGGGTACTACCGCTGGCAGATGGTCCTCCGTCATCCGGATCCGCCGGGCTTCCTGCGCCTGTTCCCGATTCCCCGGGGCTGGCTGGTGGATGTGGATCCGGTGGACCTGTTGTAGTACCGATTGTGGCTCTTTGGGAATTTACGGGGGGCGCTATACCTGCTGTGGGGCGAATGGAGCGCAGGCCGCCAGGCCTGTTGGGACAGGCTAATACCAATTGCCCATTGAAAGGCCGCAATAGAACACCTGCCCCAGCGTTCCTTCGCCCGACGATCCATCGGCGGGCGAAGACTAAAGGGCGGTCAACTGCCCTGAAATAGCCTGCTTTTGC
>ERZ1685332.189-NODE-189-length-12230-cov-14.663491_pt1 | contig 12230 bp, 10 predicted proteins | sample MGYA00580193_ERZ1685332 | MGnify/ENA primary metagenome ERZ1685332 (study PRJEB41501, sample SAMN08275520) | hot springs metagenome | biome: alkaline hot spring; material: microbial mat | place: Russia: Ush-Beldyr | collected 2015-07 | depth 0.5 m m ...
CCCTTTCACAGCAAGACCTGACGCGCGACAAGGATCCGCCCCGAAGCCGGATATGATCCCGCCTAAAAGGGACCCCCGGTCAGCCGCTCGTAGCAGGCGATGTCCCGCTGGCTGAGGCGGGCCGCCAGTCCGGCGGGCAGGGGAGGCGGGTCGCCGTCGCCCCGGTACCCCCGCTCCGCGTACCAGAGCCGGACGTACTCCTTATCCAGACTTTCCGGCTCCTCTCCCGCCGCCCGCCGCTCCTCGTAGGTATCGGCAATCCAGAAGCGGCTGGAATCCGGGGTATGGACTTCGTCTATCAGGAGGATGCGTCCGTCGGGTGCGCGGCCGAACTCGTATTTCGTATCCACCAGAATCAGGCCAGCCCGCCGGGCCACCTCCTGTCCGTACCGGAACAGGGCCAGCGCGGCCTCCATGACCTGCTCCCAGGTCGGGGCGTCCAGATACCCTTTCTGGACCACCTCCGCGCAGGTGAGCCGCTCGTCGTGTTCTCCGGCCCGCCCTTTGGTGGTCGGTGTCATCATCGGTTCCGGGAGGGGGTCATTCTTCCGGAGCCCTTCCGGCAGACGGTAGCCGTAGATTTCCCGCTCCCCCAGGCTATAGCGGTACCACAGCGCGGTCTGGGTCACCCCGGTGATGTATCCCCGGACAATCACTTCCACCGGGAACGGCTCACACTCGGTTACCACCATCACGTTCGGGTCGGGGACCGCGAGCATGTGATTGTCCACGATGGACCGGGTCTCGTCAAACCAGAACGCGCTCAACTGATTCAGCACCTGGCCCTTGTAGGGGACCGCCCCCAGAATACGGTCAAACGCGGAGAGGCGGTCCGTCGTGACGAGGACCCGCCGGCCATCGGGGAGGATGTAGAAATCCCGCACCTTCCCGCTGTGCCGCTCGCCGAGCCTCGGGATGTGGATTTCCCGGAGCGCATGAGGGATAGCCGATCGGAGTGTTTCCAGTGGTATCGCCATCATTTTCTTACTCCTCCTTAAGATTGAATTGCTCTGCGGACTCTGCGGTAGTATGACCTTTGCTCTCACAGCGAGGCGGCATACCGAATACCCGCCGTAAACAGGGCCAGCCCCAGCCCGCCGGATTCCCCCCGCGTCCAGCGGGGATGCTGCCAGGGGAAGATGTGGTCTTCGGGGTGGGGCATCAGGCCCAGGACGTTGCCCTGGACGTTGCAGATGCCGGCGATGTCGGCGACGGAGCCGTTGGGGTTCCAGGGATACTGCGCTGGGCCGCCATCCGGGGCCACGTAGGTCAACGCAATCAGCCCCCGCGATTGCAGTTCCTGGAGGGTGACCGCGTCGCGGGGGACAAACCGCCCCTCGCCGTGGGCCACGGGGCAGAGGATTCGCTCCGTCAACCCGCGCGTGAACACACAGGGGCTGGAGGGGTTCGCCGCCAGCCAGACCCACCGGCACTCAAAGCGGCCCGATGCGTTGTACGTCAGGGTAACCGCCTGCGGGTCGCCCCCTTCCCCGGTGAACGGCGGGCCGGGGAGCCAGCCCGCTTTGACCAGAGCCTGGAAGCCGTTGCAGATGCCCAGCACCGGCCGCCCCGAGGCGATAAAGGCCTGAATCGCTTCGCCCAGCCGATACCGGAGGTCCACCGCCCACAGCCTTCCCGCCCCCAGCGCGTCCCCGTAGGAGAAGCCGCCAGGGAGGACGAGCATGTGGTAATCCGCCAGGCGGCGCTCCCCCCGGAGCACCTGGTTGATGTGGACGATTTCCGGCTCCCCGCCCGCGACCTCCCAGGCTCGGGCGGTCTCCCGGTCGCGGTTGGTGCCGGTGGCATGGAGAATCAGGACTCGTACCCGGGCCATATGGCATCCTGTTTCCAGTGGCGTTTCAGGGCCGACACCGGAAGGGTCAGGAGGTCGCCGCCCCGCCGCCCGATGAACCGGAGGACCGGCTCCCCGGTAACCTGGCCCAGGCAGGCGCAAGGAAGGCCGGAGAAGATGGCCTCAAAGGCGGCCCGATCCTGGGGCCGGACTTCCACCAGGAAGCGGCCGGAGGTCTCGCTGAAGAGGGCCATCTCATCGGTCGCGACGTCGGGCGTGCAGGGGAGGTCGGAAAGGGCGAGGGTCAGGCCGAGCCCGCCCGCCAGCGCCATCTCCGCCGCCGCCACCGCCAGCCCGCCCTCCGAGCAGTCGTGGCAGGCCCGAACCCACCCCTCCCGGATGGCCCTATGGAGGGCCCGCATGGTCGCTATGCTCTCCGGGACCGGCGCCGGGACCGCGCCGCCCCGGCCGCCCATCCGCCGGTACCAGGCGGAGCCACCCGCTTCCGCCCGGGTGACCCCCAGGATGTAGAGCAGATCGCCGGGGGCCTTCAGGTCCATGGTGACGGCCTGGCGGACGTCGGGTACAATCCCGATGGAGGAGACCAGGAGGGTCGGCGGAATCGGGGTCCGTCTTCCTTCGGGGTCCAGAAACTCGTTGTTCAGGCTATCTTTGCCGGAGATAAAGGGGGCGCCGTAGCAGAGGGCCGCGTCGTGGCAGCCCTGGGCGGCCCGCACCAGCCCGCCCAGCCGGTCCGGAAGGGTGGGGTCGCCCCAGCAGAAGTTATCCAGCAGCGCCACCTGGTCCGGGTCGGCCCCCACCGCGACGACATTGCGCAGCGCCTCATCCACCACCGCCCAGGCCATCGCGTAGGGGTCTATCTTCCCGTAATGGGGGTTGATCCCGCAGCCGATGGCGATGCCCCGCCAGGAGCGGGTCTCCAGCGGGCAGAGGACGACGCCGTCGGAGGGGCCGTCGTTCTCCTGGCCCACCAGGGGTTTGACCACCACCGCGCCCTGTACCTCATGGTCGTACCGGCGGATGGTGGCCTCTTTGCTGGCGATGTCGGGCAGCGCCAGCAGGCGGAGCAGGACCTCCGCCGGGTCTGCAGGTGGCGGCGGCACTTCGGGCTCCGGCGTCGGCTCCCAGACGGCGGTCAGATGGCGGCGGGGCAGGCCCTCGTGGAGAAAATCCATCTCCAGTTCCCCCACCACCTCCCCGTGATACCGGACGGTCAGACGGCGGTCGCCGGTGAAGTGGCCGATGACGGTCATCTCCACGTCAAAACGGTTGCAGAGTTCCTGGAGGCGGGGGAGGTTCTCCGGTGGAACCGCCATGACCATTCGCTCCTGGGCTTCCGAAAGCCAGATTTCCCAGGGGCGGAGGCCGGGGTATTTGAGGGGGACATGGGAGAGTTCCACCTGGGCGCCGACGTCCCGGCCCATCTCCCCCACCGCGGAGGAGAAGCCCCCGGCCCCGCAATCGGTGATGGCGGTATAGAGCCCCTCATCGCGGGCGGCCAGAACGACCTCGGTAACCGCCTTTTCCGTGATGGGGTTGCCGATCTGGACGACGCTGCCCACCGTCTGGGCGGTGTCGTGGGTCAGCGCGGCGGAGGAGAAGGTGGCGCCGTGCAGGCCGTCCCGCCCCGTCCGGCCGCCCAGGGCCACAATCCGATCGCCCGGGCGCGGAGAGCGGGGATGGCATCCCCGGGGCGCCAGTCCGACACACCCGCAGAAGACCAGCGGGTTGGCCGTATATCCGGGGTCAAAGAGAATGGCCCCGCTGACGGTGGGAATCCCCATTTTATTCCCGTAGTCCTCTATGCCAGCGATGACACCGGTGGCGATCCGGCGCGGGTGGAGGACGCCCGGCGGCAGGGCCTCCACAGGCAGGTCCTGGGGGCCGAAGCAGAGGATGTCCGTGTTCGCGATGGGGCGGGCCGAGACGCCCAGGATGTCCCGGATGACGCCGCCGACGCCCGTGTTGGCCCCGCCGAAAGGCTCCAGCGCCGAGGGATGATTGTGGGTCTCCACTTTGAAGGAAACATCCCATGCTTCGTCCAGGGCCATCACGCCAGCGTTATCCACGAACGCGGAGCGGACCCATGGTCGGGCCAGTTGCTCCGTCGCGGCCCGGATGCAGGTGCGCAGGAGGCCGTCTATCTGCTCCCGGTATGGGGGGTGCCGAAGGCTTCCGTCGGGGAGGCGGCGCGGCATCCCGCCGCGACACTCGTACGTGACCAGCGCCTTGAAGGTTTTGTGGACGCAGTGCTCGGACCAGGTCTGAGCCAGCGTTTCCAGTTCCACATCGGTAGGGTCCCGTCCCAGCCCCCGGTAGTACTCCTGAATGGCCTGCATTTCGGGGAGGGAAAGGGCCAGGACCCGCTCCCGGCTGATGCGGAGCAACGTCTCATCGTCGGTGGTCCGGATGGGGATGGTGTCCACCTCCCCGCTGGGGGCGGCGGGGGCGAAATGGGGCATCAGGGGGCCCAGGGTGTAGAACTGGATGACGTCGTTGCAGAGGAGGGCCTCCGCGATATGGCGGACCGTGGCCTCGTCCAGCGGGCCGGTGAACTGGTAGCGGGTGCCGGTAACCGCTTCCCGGAGGCCCTGAATGCCGATATGCCGGGCGGATTGCAGCAGCCGCTCCGCAACGGCATCGGTTACACCGGGGTGGAGGCCCACTTCCACCACCCACTGGCCGTCTCCCGGCAAACCGTGGGCAGGAGGGGCCACACCGGCCCACTCCCACCGGTACTCCTGCACCACAGGGTCGGCCAGGAGTTCCCGGCACAGCGTCTCCACCTCCGCGTCGGTCAGGTCGCCACGCAGAAAGTAGAGGTCGGCGATCCGGATATCCCGGACGCCGTGGATGCCCAGCAGGGCCAGTTGGGACTGGAGATTGCGGACCCTCCCTTCCGGCAGAGGGGACTTCCAGCGGACTTCTATCCGGACGTCCATCGCAGACTCTCTCCGGAAGTTGGTGGAAAATATAACCCCAAACGGGAAATCCGGCAAACCATCCAGAGGGGGAACGGGGTTTGCGGCAGGGGGCCGCCGCACTACGGGAAAATCTTCCCCGGATTCAGGATGTGGTGGGGGTCAAAGACCTCTTTGATCCCCCGCATCAGCGCAATCTGGGCCGGGTCCAGCGCCATGGGCAGGTAGCGGCGGCGGGTGGCGCCCACCCCGTGCTCTCCGGTGATGGTCCCGCCCAGGGAGAGGGTGAGCCGGTAGATTTCTTCGGAGAGGACGGGCACCAGCGCATGCCAGTCCTCTTCCGGCAGCGCGTCTTTCAGCGCGTTGACGTGGACGTTGCCGTCTCCGGCGTGGCCGAAGCAGACGATGCGCACCTCATGCCGCCGGGCGATCTCCTTAATCCCCCGCAGGAGCGCCGGAATCTCCGCGCGCGGCACCACCACGTCCTCCATATGGTTGATGGGGCTCTCGTGTTTCAGCGCGTCCACGATGGCCCGCCGGGCCTCCCACAGCCGGTCCCGGGTACGGGTATCCTTCGCCACCAGCACATTCCGCGCCCCGTGGGCCAAGCAGATTTCCCCCACCGCCTCAAAGTCCGCGTCCACCGCCTCCTGCCGGCTCCCGTCCAGTTGGATCAGCAGATGGGCCGCTGCATCGTCGTAGGGGACGGTCTTCTGCAGGAGTCGCTCCGTCGCCAGAATGCTATCTTGTTCCATGAACTCAATGGTCGCCGGGAGGATGCGGGCGGCGATGATCTCGGAGACGGTGTCGGCGGCGGCCTGAAAGTCGTCGTACGGAACCAGAAGGTCCACCCGGAACTTGGGGAGCGGCAGCAGGCGCAGGATAATCTTCGTCACTACCGCCAGGGTCCCCTCGGAGCCGACCAGTAACTGGACCAGGTTGTAGCCGGTGACGTTCTTGACCAGTTTGCCGCCGCAGGTGATGATGTCGCCGGAGGGGAGGACGGCCTCCAGGCCGCAGACGTAGTCCTTCGTGGTCCCGTACTTGACGGCCCGGGGGCCGCCGGCGCCCTCGGCGATATTCCCGCCGATGGTGCAGGAATCCAGGCTGGCGGGGTCGGGCGGGTAGAAGAGCCCCTCCGCCTCCACCGCCCGGTGGATGTCGCCGGTGATGACCCCCGGCTCCACGGTGACCATGAGGTTCTGCTTATCTATCTCCAGGATGCGGTTCATCTTCTCGGTAGAGAGGACGATGCCGCCGAAGACGGGGACGGCGCCGCCGCTTAGGCCGTACCCGGCCCCGCGCGGGGTAACGGGGATCCGCTCCCGCGTCGCCAGGCGGAAGATTTCGGCGACCTCCGGCGCGGAGTGGACAAAGACGACCACCTCCGGCTGGGCCCAGAGGCCGACGGTCTCGTCGTGGGCGTACTTCTCCAGCACCTCCTCGTCGGTGCGGACGTTCCCCTCCCCGACGACCGCCCGCAGTGCATCCACAATCTGGGGGGTGACTTTGTGGTACATCCTCCCCTCCGGTTCGGAGCAAAATGTGGGGACGCAGATTCGCGCAGAGGGAACGCAGATAAAGTTAAACTAAAGTTGGTTCTCCGGGAATTCGCGTTGTTGGGGAGCGCCTGGCCCACAAGGGTGGCGAAGTGGCCGGATGCAGGTCTCGGCCCGGCCCACGCAAGATGAATCTTGTGCCACGTCTCCCCCAGTGGAGCGAAAGACCGCGTAAATTCCCAAAGAGCCACGAAATCCGCGTTTGATCTACGTTTATCCGCGTCCTGTGCTACCCCGCCAGGACCCGCCCGGCGGCGGCCAGGCCTGCGCCGACGTCAAAGCGGTAGCCGGAGCGGGCCAGCGCCCACTCTATCGCCCCGACGGTCGCCAGGATGTCCGAGGCGGTGACGGCGCCCATATGCCCGACCCGGAAGTACCGGTCGCCGAGGGCGGGATGGCGCCCGGCGGCGACGATGATCCCTGCCTGCAGGATGAGCCCCAGGAGGCGGGCGTCCACCCCCTCCGGGTAGTAGATAGTGGTGAGGGTGTGGGCGGCCTTCTCGTGGCTCGCGGGCACCAGTTTCAGCCCGATGGCGGTCATCCCTGCCTTGAAAGCATCGCTCAAGTGGCGGTGGCGGGCCCAGCGGGCCTCCATCCCCTCCTCCAGAATCTGCCCCAGGCTGACGTTCAGCGCCCAGATGAGGTTGACGGGCGGCGTCCCAAAGTAGATCGGCTGGCGGGCCTCATAGGACTCCATCACCGAGAGCCAGTTGGTCCAGTCGGCATAGTAGGAGCGGACGGGGGTCTTCCGCTTCCGGAAGGCCTCCATCGCCCGTGCTCCGGCGACGACGACGGCCAGCCCCGGCGGGACGCCCAGCGCTTTCTGGGAGGCGCTGAGGGTCAGGTCCACCTCCCACTCTTCCATCCGCAACTCCTCCCCGGCGACGCTGCAGACGCCGTCCACAATGACCAGGGTTTCGTACTTCCGCCCCAGCCAGGCCAGGTTGCGGACGTCCGTGATGACGCCGGTGGAGGTGTCCACGTGGGTGATGGTCATCAGTTTGTAGGGCCCCTGCTTCAGGGCCTCCTCCACCGCCTCCAGGGGTGGGGTATCCCCCACCGCGGGCGGTGCGATGGTGGTGACCTCCGCGCCGTGCCGCTCCAGGATGGAGACGAAGCGCTCGCTGAAGAAGCCCGTGTTGATCACCAGCGCCCGGTCGCCCGGTTCCACCAGGTTGGCCGCAGCGATCTCCATCGCCAGTGTGCCCGACCCGGCGATGACGAAGGGCTGGCCGCCGGGCGCCAGGAAGACCTCCCGCAGCCGCTCCAGCGCCTGCCCGAAGACCTCAGCGAAGTTGGCCGCCAGGTGGCTGGTGGTGGGGAGGCCCATCGCCTGCAGAACCTCAGGGGTGAACTCCACCGATCCGGGAATCATCAAAAGTTTGCGACCTTTCATTGAAACCTCCAGGATGCAAGGATGCAAGGATGCAAGGATGCAAGGATACAGGGATACAGGGATACAGGGATGCAAATGAGGGGCACCCAATGGCCCTTCGTGTCCTTCGTGGTTTTGAATCCGTGACTCCGCTGCAGAAACTCACCGCAGAGGCGCCGAGAGCGCAGAGTTCGTAACTACCTACCTCACCCCTCCCCCAACCCCCTCCCCTCTCCTGGCCGAAGGCCAGGAGAGGGGAGGGGGAAATCAGGGGGTTTGGGGGCGGCGGCGAAGCCGCCGCCCCCAAACCCCCTCCTCTTCCCCCCTTCTCCCCCGTTTCGGGGGAGAAGGGGGGCAAGGGGGGATGAGGGGGTCAAAAATGGGCCTGCCCACTGAGAAGGGTAGGTAGTTACGTCTCAACAGGCCGGGCGGCCTGCGCTACATTTGCAGGCGGCGCCCCACGCAAATTCCCAAAGAGCCACAGCCTTTTTGCAGTGGACTCATCCGTGTTCTGTAGGGCGTATTCCGTCCGGCGGAGGCCGAACAGAGGCCCCAGGCCCGGAGAGGGCGACGCCTCAGGCGAGCCTCGGCGTGGCCCTTCAGTCGCCGCCCAACGCCTCCTGCAACAACTGTTCAAAGGCGGGCTCTCCCAGTTGCTGGCGCAGCCGGGCGAGCCAAATCAGGATAATCTGCCGCTCAGGGGTGCCCAGTTTTTCAAAGACGGTCACCGGTGACAAGGACCGAATGCAGGACATCCCTGCCGACGACGATGCCCCGCTCAGCCGCATCGTGGGTTTCGCGCTTCGTCATTGACCCATTCTGTTATGCGGTCATTCGGTCGTTCTCAAAGGGCTTGTGGACCCCGGCGGAGACCGCAGGTGCCGCTTCGTCGCCCGGTCCGGGTCGGCGTAGGTGCCCCGACGGGGGCGGGGAGGAGGGCGGCCGTTGCCCCATCATCTCCCGCGTCATCGCCCATCGTTCTTATCAGGAGGCCTGCTCAGCGGGTGGCGAACCTCGGCTTTCATCCGGGGGTATTATAGTCCGGAGGAGGAGAAAGTCAAGAATGCAAGCCTCCTGCCCCCTGCCTTCTATCCAAGCGCCTGCTCCACGTCGGCCTGGATGTCTTCTACCGCCTCAATGCCCACCGAGATGCGCACCATGCCATCGGTGATGCCCAGGGCGGCCCGCTCTTGGGGGGTGAGGCTGCGATGGGAGGAGTGAGATGGGTAGAGCACCAGCGTCTGGATGTCGCCCAAGGAGGTGGCGGGGATGCAGAGGCGGAGCCGGTCCATAAACCGGAACACCTCCTCCCGCCCGGCATCTTTCAATTCAAAGGTGACGATGCCGCCGAAGCCCCGTCCGCCGAAGAGGCGCGCGGCCAATTCGTGCTGAGGGTGGGAGGGGAGGCCCGGGTAGAAAACCCGACGGATGTGGGGGTGGGTCTCCAGCCAGCGGGCCAAGGCCAGCGCGCTTGCGCACTGTTGCTGGACCCGCAGGACGAGCGTCCGCAGGCCCCGCAGGAGGAGCCAGGCTTCCAGCGGCCCTAAGTTGGCTCCGGTCGTTTTCAGGACTTCTATGAGTCCCTCCCGCTGCGCCGCCGATGGGACGACCACACCGGCCAGGATGTCCCCATGGCCGCCCAGGTACTTGGTCGCGCTGTGGATGACGATGTCGGCGCCCAGGGCCAGCGGGTGGACCAGGTACGGGGTGGCGAAGGTGTTATCTACCAGGAACGCGGCGCCGTACCGGTGGGCGATTTCTGCCAGCGCGGGGAGGTCGGCGACCTTCAGCAGGGGGTTGGAGACGGTCTCCACCAGCAGGGCAACGGGCCGGACCGCCGCGCAGGCCGCCTCTACTTCCGCCAAGTCGGTCACGTCCACAAAGCGGACTGTCACCCCCTGGGAGCGCAGGAGGCGGTCCAGGAGGAGATAGGTGGCGCCGTAGAGGTCCCGGGCCGCCACGACGGCTGCCCCGGCCCGTGCGCCCGCGGCCAGAAGGGCGGCGTGGATGGCGGCCATGCCGGAGGCGAAGGCCACGGCGCTCTCCCCGTCCTCCAGCGCGGCCACCGCCACCTCCAGCGCGGCGACGGTGGGGTTGCCGTGCCGAGTGTAGACGTAGCCCTCGGTGGCAAAGGCCTCGTCCAGGTCCTCCATCCGCTCGTAGGAGTAGGTGACGGAGGGGTGAATGGGGGGAACGGTGGGGATGTAGGGGCGGCCCTTTTGGTCACCCGTGCGCCCGGCGTGAACGGCGCGCGTCTCCAATGCCCAATCGGCGAGCGCTTTGCGGCTCATGGGTTGGCCTCCCATCCCTCCAGGTGCAACTGGCGGGTGAACCAGTCTCCCAGGGAGGGGAAAAGGGTACTGAGATACACAAAGAGGCGGACCTGGAAGGGCAGGATGACCTCCGGGGTACGGCGGCGCAGCGCCCGCAGGATGGCCCGCGCCACTGCCTCCGGCGGGATTTTGGCCGAAATCCAGGGGACCCGCAGGTGGGCGATCATCGGTGTATCCACCCGTCCGGGGAAGGCGGTGGTGACGGCAATCCCGTAAGGGCGCAGTTCCTGCCGCAGGATGTCCCCCAGGCCGGCGACGGCGAACTTCGCCGCCACATAGGGGCCATCGGGCGGGATGCCTTTCTTGCCGTTGGCGGAGGAGATGAGGACGATGTGGCCGCTCCGCCGGGCGACCATATGGGGGAGGACCGCCTGGACAGCGTGGAGGACGCCGTAGAAGTTCACCGCCATAGATTGCTCCACATCGGCGACGGTCATCTGAAGGACGGGGGCCCGGATGTAGGCCCCAGCGGCCGCGATCAGGATGTCCACCTGGCCCCAGCGGGCGACGGTCTCCGTCACGGTGCGTTCCATCTCTGCCTGCCGGGTGACGTCGGCGGGGAGGACCAGCGCTTCCTGCCCCATTCGCTCAATTTCCCAGGCGACCTCCCGGAGCAGCTCTTCGCGGCGGGCGATCAGCGCCAGGCGGGTGCCTTCCCGTGCCAGCAGAAGCGCCGTTGCCCGTCCGATGCCGCTGGAAGCGCCTGTCACCAGGGCGACGCGATGCTGGAGCCTGTATCGGGCCATCGCTCTCTCCGATGAGAAAGGAATTAGGGGCTACTCTAAAAGGGATAGATAACGGGTTGGCCAACCAGCCGGTCATCGGGGATTCAGAGATCGCTGAGCAGCGTGGCTTTATTATACCCTCTCGGGGTCAAAGCACAAGAGGAGAGCCAAGAAGGCGAACGCATCGGTTTGCTGCTGTTCTGCGCCTGGTTCTTCGGAAGTTGCCGGAAAAGGAGACTGATTGTATACTGAAGAGGCCGAAGCCATGGTCGCCGCCAGCGGGCGCTCAGGGGTGCTCCTGATGGTCGCCCACTGCTGGCGCTTTGACCCCGAAGTCCGGTGGCTGCGTGGGCAGGTGGAGGCCGGACATCTGGGCCGGATTGTCCGCACCAAGGGGTACGGTGTCCACGTCAACTGGGGGCCAGCCGGGTGGTTCACTCAGAAGCGGTTCGCCGGAGGCGGGGCGCTGGCGGATATGGGCATCCACGCGCTGGAGACTGTCCGTTTCCTCCTGGGCGACCCGCAGCCGGTGAGCGTCTATGCCCGTGTCGGCACCTGCTACGGCGACTACGACGTGGACGACACGGGCGTGATGGTCGTCAATTGGGATAACGGCGCGGTCTCAGTGATAGAATCGGGCTGGTGGCAGCCCTACACCGATGGGCCAGAGGCAGCGACGCAACTTTACGGCACGGCGGGGTTCGGGCAGGTCTTCCCCACCCGATTGGTGATAGGGAGCAAAGAAGTACCGTCCGGCTTCCCGCCGGTGCGGGACCCACACTGTCCGCAGAGCATGTACGACGACCGGATGGCCTATTTTGTGGATTGCATCCGGCGGGGCGGCCTGCCAGTCCCCGGCGGGATGGAGGGCTGGATTAACCTGCGGGTGGTGGATGCGGCCTACGCGAGTGCCCGTACTGGGGAAGTTCTCTGTTTGTCCCTTGCCCATCTGGGAGGGGGTAACTTTCCGCTGGCCTGCGGCCGGCTGTCGGCCTTCGCCGATTAGGCCTATCGGGCGACGGAGGGGGGATTGCGGCAGGCTATCATGGAGGTTCACTATGCAGGAGATCACCATTTCAGTGGGAGATATAACCATTCGGGCCCAACTGAACGATTCCCGTACCGCTCGTCTAATCTGGGAGGCACTTCCCATTGAGGCAACGGCCCACACCTGGGGCGACGAGGTCTACTTTGAGATTCCGGTGGTGACTGCTGCCGAAGCTGATGCTCGCGCCGAGGTGGAAGTGGGCGAATTGGGTTACTGGCCGGTGGGGCATGCTTTGTGCATCTTCTTTGGCCCGACTCCGATCAGCACCGACGAGAAACCGCGCGCCTATAGCCCGGTAACGGTGGTGGGACGGGTAGTGGGCGATAGCACATGTCTTCGCGGCGTGAGAGACGGCGCTCGGGTGCGCGTGGCGCGGGCTGAGGAGTGAACCCTGGGGAGGTCAACATGGCCCTGACCGCTGCCGTGGCCCAACCTCAGACCACCTGAGCAGGGGAG
>ERZ1685332.190-NODE-190-length-12158-cov-12.336032_pt1 | contig 12158 bp, 10 predicted proteins | sample MGYA00580193_ERZ1685332 | MGnify/ENA primary metagenome ERZ1685332 (study PRJEB41501, sample SAMN08275520) | hot springs metagenome | biome: alkaline hot spring; material: microbial mat | place: Russia: Ush-Beldyr | collected 2015-07 | depth 0.5 m m ...
AGATTTTCCCGCCCTGCCACGCAAAAAGCCAAACTTCAGGGGAAGGGGATTTGGCAGCGGCGGCCGAAGGCCGCCGCCGCCAAATCCCCCCATTCTTCCCCTCCCCTCGCCCGCCGCCGCAGGCGAGCGGGCGAGGGGAGGGCTGGGGGAGGGGTGAGGGCCGAAAAATCCCTTCAGGCACTCATACGGGGGTTACTTTAAAAGAGCGAGGCTCAATAAAGAAATGGCCCGGGACGCCCATCTACGGTCGGTCCCTTTCGGGCTGCTGGGTTATCCGGTGCTGCAGGCTGCCGACATCCTGCTCCCCCGCGCCCATCTGGTGCCGGTGGCCCGGGATAACGAGGCCCACGTGGAGGTCGCTCGCGAGGTCGCCCGACGATTCAACCATCTCTACGGAGGCGCTCAACAACTTTCTGGAACCCATCCGCGGGCGCCGGGCCCACTATGCGTCCCAGCCCGGGATGGTGGAGGGAATCCTTGCCGCAGGGAACGACCGCATACGCGCCGAAGCAGAAGAGACAATGCGACTGGTCCGCGAAGCAACCGGCTTAACCCATCTACCATAAACCAATCTACCAATCTACCATCTACCAATCTACCATCTACCAATCTACCATCTACCAATCTACCAAATCAAGGAGGTGCAAGATGACAGAACAGAATCGCTTCCTGCTTCCCCCGGACCGCCTGCCGAAGGCCTGGTACAACATCGTCGCCGATATGTCCTTTGAGGTCCCGCCGCTTCTGCATCCGGTGACCCGCGAGCCCACCCGTCTTCCGCCGCCCCTGTTCTGCGACGCGCTGATAGAACAGGAGGAGACCCGGGAGCGGTACGTGGAGATACCAGAGCCAGTGCGGGAGGTCTACCGGCTCTGGCGGCCCACCCCGCTGGTCCGCGCCCGGCGGCTGGAGCAGGCCCTGGACACTCCGGCCCACATCTACTACAAGTACGAAGGGGCAAGCCCGCCGGGCAGCCACAAGCCCAACACGGCCGTCGCCCAGGCCTTCTACAGCAAGGAGGCTGGGGTGAAACGGCTGGTCACCGAGACGGGTGCCGGGCAGTGGGGCAGTGCACTGGCCTTTGCCTGTAACCTCTTTGGGATGGAGTGCGGGGTCTATATGGTGAAGGTCAGTTACTACCAGAAGCCCTACCGCCGGGTGTTGATGGAGGCGTGGGGAGCGCGCGTCGTCCCCAGCCCCAGCCCGGAGACCCGTTCGGGGCAATCCATCCTAGAGCGGGACCCCGATTCGCCGGGCAGTCTGGGCATCGCCATCAGCGAGGCCGTAGAGGTCGCCGCCACCCACGACGACACCAAATACTCCCTGGGCAGTGTCCTCAACCACGTCCTCCTCCACCAGACAGTCATCGGCGAGGAGGCGCGGCTCCAGATGGAGATGGCGGGAGAGTCCCCTGATGTGGTCATCGGTTGCGTGGGTGGGGGGAGCAACTTCGCCGGACTGGCCTTCCCCTTCCTGCGGGACCGGCTGCAGAACGGCGCCTCTACCCGTTTCGTTGCCGTAGAGCCCACCGCCTGTCCCAGTATGACCCGGGGCGTCTATGCCTACGACTACGGCGATACGGCCCACCTGGCCCCCATCGCCAAGATGGATACTCTGGGGCACACCTTCATCCCGGCAGGCATCCACGCAGGGGGACTGCGCTATCACGGCATGGCCCCGCTGGTCTCCGCGCTCCACCGGCACGGCTACATAGAACCGGTCGCCTATCCCCAATTGACGGTCTTTGAGGCGGCGGTCCTGTTTGCCCGCACCGAGGGCTTCATCCCCGCGCCAGAGACGGCCCATGCCATCCGGGCCGCGATAGACGAGGCGCTGGCCGCGCGCGAGGCTGGAGAGAAACGGGTCATCCTTTTCAACTTCAGCGGGCATGGCCACTTTGACATGGGGGCCTACGAGAGTTACTTCGCCGGGAAACTGGAGAACTACGAATACCCGGCGGAGCGGGTACTGGAGGCGCTGAAGGACCTGCCGGTGGTGGAGAAATGAGAGGGGTCTGGAGGACGGAAAGTTTGCCTGTCTGTTAGACGAGGATGGCGGTAAATGGCTCCCCCGAAAAAGAACCGTCGCCGCAAACCCGTTTCGGATTGCGGCGACGGTTCCGTTGCCCCGGAGAGGACTCGAACCTCCACGCCCTGTCGGGCACAGGCCCTCAACCTGCTGCGTATGCCTATTCCGCCACCGGGGCTGGCAACCCTATTATACTCCGATGCGACAACTTGTCAAACGGGGAAATAATGAGGGGGATTTTGCGGCGGCCTGCGGCCGCCGCAAAATCTCTTCTCTACCTCCCATCTCCCCCGCCCAAGGCGAGCAGGAGAGAGGCCGGGAGTGAGAGAGAAACGTGCCGCCTCCAAGCAGGAGCAATGCATGCGTTGCCCCTTCCCGGCACAATGCTCTACAGAGAGGTAAAGGGAGGACATCACTCTGCATCCAGCAGACCGACCAGGCGCGGGGGCACCATGGCGACCACGCGCAAACCACGAGCAGTAGGATTCTGCGATTCTACGACCCCCTGCTCACGAATTAATCGGAGCAGGTCGCCCCGCTCAAAGGGAAGAACGACATCCACCCGCACCAGGTCTTTCTTCAGAACATTTTCCACCATCTCCAGAAGGTCCGGGAGACCATCCCCTCGGAGGGCGGAGATCAGCACCGGGTTGGGTAAATCTGCAGCCAGCATCGCTGCCTCTTCCGGGTCCGCCAGTTGGTCCATCTTGTTCAACGCGGTGACCATAGGCTTCCCTGCCGCTCCGATGGCCTCCAGCGTTTCCAGAACCGCCTCCGCTTGGCGACGGGCCTGGGGATGGGTGACGTCCAGGACGTGTAGAAGCAAGTCTGATTCCGCCACTTCCTCCAGCGTGGCCCGGAAAGCAGCTACCAGATGGGTGGGTAGTTTCTGGATGAAGCCGACGGTGTCGGTGAAAAGGACAGTTCTCCCGCCGGGCAACCGCACTCGTCGGGTGGTTGGGTCCAGGGTGGCGAACAGTTTGTCCTCTACCAGGACTCCGGCGTCCGAGAGCGCATTCAGGAGGGTAGACTTGCCAGCGTTGGTGTAGCCGACGATAGAGACTACCGGAATGCCTTCCCGGCGCCGCCGGGCGCGGTATCGGCTCCGATGGGCCCGCACGTCCTCCAGTTCGGCCTTGAGGTGGGCGATGCGCCGCCGGATGACCCGACGGTCGGTCTCCAACTGGGTCTCGCCGGGGCCGCGCACACCCACGCCGCCCGTCGCGCCGCCGGCCCGCCCACCGACCTGTCGGGCCAGGTGAGTCCAGGCCCGGGTCAGGCGCGGCAGGCGGTACTCGTACTGGGCCAGTTCCACCTGCAGCGCGCCCTCGCGCGTCTGAGCATGTTGGGCGAAGATGTCCAGAATCAGCGCTGTGCGGTCCAGCACCTTGACCCCGTCGCCCAGCGCCTTCTCCAGTTCCCGCTGGTGGCGGGGAGAGAGTTCTTCGTCAAAGACGACCACATTCGCAGCCGTCTCGGCCACCCGCTCCACCAGTTCTTCCACCTTGCCCGGGCCAATGAATGTGGACGGGTTGGGCCGTTCCAGCCGTTGGGTAACCTGTCCCACGACCTCCAGGCCCGCCGTCCGGGCCAGTTGGGCCAATTCCTCCAGCGATGCCCCTACCGGCCAGGCTCCGTCGGGCGAAGCACCGGGTGTCTTCCAGTCCACTCCGACCAACACCGCTCGTTCACGGGCGGGACCGGTGGGCTCAACGGGTCGAGCGATCTTTCACCTCCTGAGAGGAGTCCGCTGGCAAGCGGACAGTCGGCGAGCGCGGGGCATAAAAACAATACCCCACTTTCCGCACCGTCGTCAAGCATCGGGGATGCTGGGGGTCCTCTTCTATGGCTTTCCGCAGCCAGTGAATATGGACCTCCAGCGTGCGGGTATCGTCCAGATATTCGGTCTCCCAGACCTCTTTCATCAAGAAAGCACGGGTAAGGACCCGACCGGCATTCCGTATAAAGGTTTCCAGCAATCGGGCCTGGCGGGGGGTCAGGCGGTGCTCCTCGCCTCTCCGGATGACCACCCGGCGTTGAAGGTCCAGGGTCAGGTCCCCAGCCCTCAACAGGTGATTGCCCGGCGGGGAAAGCAAGCGTTTCACCCGGTTGAGCAGTCTGCGCGCCGTAGGAGTCCCACGCAAAACAGTCACACCAGGGTAGTGGGGCCGTTTCTGGTCCTCCGGCACAATCAGCAGGATGGGGACGTGGTTCTCGTTGGCGCTCAGCGCTTCGCAGAGCCGCAGCCCGTTGAAGCGCAGACATCGGGTGTCTACGACCAGCAGGTCCGGGGGCGAGGTTTCCAGCGCCGTGCAGACGGCGCGCCGGGTATGCACCCGAGCCACCTGAAAGCCCTGTTTCTCTAAAATGGACGCGCAGGATGTCTTGGCGGCTCGTTCCCCCTCTACGAGCAAAATATGGCCTTCCATATCCCTGCTCCGGTTTCATCGGGGCAATTGAAAGTTACACCGAACGAAGTATACAGGCCGGTGGTTGGGATAGCGAAGCGATTCCATTATACTCCAACCGGTTAAGAAGGCAAGACCCACATCTGGCAGGGAGATGGGATGGGGGGGGGCGGCGGCCAAAGGCCGCCGCCCCCCCATTCATCCCATTTTGGCGCACTCCCAATTTTCAAGTATAATCCCTTTCTGGAAACCCATCTTGTTGTAAAGGAACAGCGCCCATGCAATCCCTGTTTCTTCTTCGCGACCGCCTGGCCCAGGCCGTTGCCCTGGGCAAAGGGGACAATTTCCCGTATGCCGTCCCCGGCCTCTGGGCGGACCCTGCCGGTCCGCCGACCCGCCGGACCGTCAACCCCTACCGGTTCTACCTGGAACGGGTGGAGGAAATCCTGCATCAACCTCCGGCGCCGCTTCTGCGGGGGCCGGACGGAACCTGGTCCCGGCAGGCTGTTGCCTATAACATCCTGGTACGGGCGACGACGGCCTTTGACCACGACGGCGACAGCTCTATTTCTCTATCTCCTATCGGCGATGGCTGGCAGGAGACGGGCACGTTTCTGAAATCTATCGCTCTGCTCCCTGCTTTGCAGGCTTTGGGATTCAACACCCTTCACCTTCTGCCGGTGACCGCGGTTGGGATGGACGGGCACAAGGGGAATCTGGGCTCGGTCTACGCCATCCGCAACCCTTACCGGCTGGACGACCGGCTGGCGGAGCCGGCCCTGGGCCTGAGGCCGGAGGAAGAGTTCGCCGCTTTCGTCCAGGCAGCGCACCACCTGGGGATGCGGGTGGTGGTGGAGTTTGCCTTCCGGACCGCGTCGCTGGATGCCGACTGGGCCGCCGAGCACCCGGAGTGGTTCTACTGGATTCGGGCCGACATCCCCGACCGCGCGCCGGACGAAGGGCGGGAGGATGCCTACGGAGCGCCCGTCTTCACCCCAGAGGAACTGGCCGTCATCAAAGAACGGGTGGCCCGGGGGGAACGGACCGACCTCATCCCGCCTCATCCTGTCTACCGGCAGATGTTCACCCCGCCCCCGCTGCCGGACTCTGTCCACCAAGAGGGCAGCCGCTGGATCGGCGTCCTCCCCGATGGGACGCGCGTGCGCATCCCCGGCGCCTTCGCCGACTGGCCCCCAGATGACCCCCAGCCGCCCTGGACCGACGTCACCTACCTGCGTCTCTATGACCATCCGGACTTCAACTACATCGCCTACAATACGGTCCGGATGTACGATGCCCGGCTGGCCCGGCCGGAGAACGCAGTGGAGCCCCTCTGGCAGTGCATCGTGGAGGTTCTACCCCATTATTGCCGACAGTTCGGTATAGATGGGGCGATGATCGATATGGGCCACGCGCTTCCGTCCGCATTGAAACGGCGTATTGTGGAGGCTGCCCGCTCGGTCCATCCGGAGTTTGCTTTCTGGGACGAGACTTTCTCCTACGACCACAGGCTGGCGGAAGAGGGGTATAACGCCGTCATTGGCAACTATTGGTGGGCTGTCTGGCGGCCTGAGCATCTGGTGAATGGCCTTCTGCGCCCGCTGGCGGAGACGGGGCTACCACTACCCTTTTTCGCTGGGCCGGAGAGCCACAACACCCCGCGAGCGGCCGCCCGGCCCGGCGGCCTGGCGGCGACCCGTATGGCCTGGGCCCTGGGCTGCGTCCTCCCGGCGATTCCTTTCTGCCATTCCGGCCTGGAACTGGCGGAAAGGACCCCCGTCAACACCGGGCTGGATTTCACGCGCGAGGAACTACCCGATTATTCCCCGGAGCAGCTGGCTCTCTTCAGCGCCGTTGCCTACAGGTGGGAAAACGAGCCCAATCTGGCGGATTGGATCGCCCGCACACTGGAAGTCCGCGCCCGCTATGCCGACCTGATTGCCGACCCCGACTCTGCCACTTTCCGTTTGGTGAAAAGTACTGATCCCTTTGTATGGGCCGTCATCCGGCAAGGGGGCGATAAAGGGTTGGCTCTGGTGGTCAATCTGGATGTTCACCATGCCCGTCGCTTCTCTCTTCACCTGCCGACGAGCCTTTCTGTTGTTACGGACCTGCTGAGCGGCACGCAATGGGCATTAGAGGGAGGCCACCTGGAGGCGGAATGGTCTCCGGCGGGATGTGCGCTGTTGGAGATGGAAGGCACCGGATAGATGCCCGTGGGGTGCTGAGGGGGGAGAGTTGCCTGAGGTTTGGCTTTTTGCAACTACCTACCCTGACCGATTTACAGATAACGTAGCGCAGGCTGTTAGCCTGTATCCTCCAGGCCTGGCGGCCTGCGCTACAGGGCATTGGTCACCAGTTATTGAGTCTCGCCTTGCTATAGTAACAGCAATTTGGATAGGCCATTTCCCGCTGGGCCGTCCGCAGAAGTTTTTGCCCCTCTCCCCCTGCCCCCTCTCCCCATCGCTTCGCTCTGGGGAGAGGGGGGAAGAGGATTTGGCGGCGGCGGCCTTCGGCCGCCGCCGCTTCTTTCATAGGAGTCGCCGCTCCCGGACGGCCTCCAGAGCTAGCGCAATGAACGCGTCTACCGACATAGCGCCAGGCACTTCCCCATCCCGGCGGCGTAGGTTGACCTCTCCGTTTTGCATCTCCCGGTCACCCACGACCAGCATATAGGGAATTTTCTCCATCTGGGCGTCGCGGATTTTGGCCTGCATCCGCTCGGGGGAGTCGTTGACCTCCACCCGCAGGCCGGCCGCTTTCAGCCGCCGCGCCACCTCCCAGGCGTAGTCCACGTGCCGGTCGGCGATGGGGATGACCACCGCCTGCACCGGCGCCAGCCAGACCGGAAACGCGCCGCCGTAGTGCTCCACCAGTACACCGAAGAACCGCTCAATGCTCCCCAGCAGCGCCCGGTGGACCATGTAGGGCCGCCGCTCCTGCCCGTCCCGGTCCCGGAAGGTGAGATCGAACCGCTCCGGCACGTTGAAGTCAAACTGGATGGTCGTACACTGCCATGCCCGGCCCAGCGCGTCTTTAATTTTGATGTCAATTTTCGGCCCGTAGAAGACGGCCTCGCCCTCCATGCGCCGGTAGGGGAGGTGGCGGGCTTCCAGGGCCTTGACGAGGGAGCGCTCTGCCTGTTCCCACATTTCGTCCCGGCCGGCGTACTTCTCCGGCGTCCGGGGGTCGCGCACGCTCAATTCTATTTGGTAGTCCTCAAAGCCGAAGTCCCGCAGGAGGCTCAGACTGAAGTCCAGCACGCCCAGAATTTCGTCCTCTATCTGCTCCGGCGTGCAGAAGATGTGGGCGTCGTCCTGGGTGAAGCCACGTACCCGCAGAAGGCCGTGGAGGACGCCGCTCCGCTCAAAGCGGTAGACCGTCCCCAATTCCGCCCAGCGCAGAGGGAGGTCGCGGTAGGAGCGGGTGCGGCTCTTGTAGATGAGGATGTGGAAGGGACAGTTCATCGGTTTCAGGTAGTACTGGACCCCCTCAATGTCTATGGGCGCGTACATGTTCTCTTTGTAGAAGTCCAGGTGCCCGGAGCGCTCCCAGAGTTGAGTCCGCCCGATGTGGGGGGTATAGACGATTTCGTAGCCGCCCTCCCGATGCCGGGTCCGCCAGTGGTCCTCTATAATCTGGCGGATACGGCCTCCTTTGGGGTGCCAATAGGCCAGGCCTGCGCCCCCCTCTTCGTGGAAACTGATGAGGTCCAGTTCCTTGATGAGCCGCCGGTGGTCCCGCCGCTCCACCTCCTCCCGCCAGGCCAGGTAGGCCTGCAACTCTTTTGGTGTCTCCCAGGCGGTGCCGTAGATGCGCTGGAGCATAGGCCGCCGCTCATCCCCCCGCCAGTACGCCCCGGCGACGCTGATCAGTTTGACCGCGTCCGGGTTGATCTCGCGGGTGTTGGCGACATGCGGGCCCCGACAGAGGTCCACAAAGGGGCCGTGGCGGTAGATGGAGAGGACGGGGCGCTCCTCGGTGGGGTTGCCGTCCTCATCCACGCCGCCCGCCAGAATGCCCTCTATCAGTTCCAGTTTGTAGGGCTGGTCAGCGAAGAGGCGGCAGGCCTCGGCCTCGTCTATCTCCTGGTAGACGAAGTCGTATCCTTCGGCGATGATTTCCCGCATCCGGGCCTCAATCTCCGCCAGGTCCTCCGGGGTGAGCGGGCGGGGAAGATCAAAGTCGTAGTAGAAGCCGGTCTCAATCGCCGGACCGATGGCCAGTTTGGCCTCCGGGAATTTCTCCAGGACGGCCTGGGCCATCACGTGCGACGCCGAGTGGCGGAGTCGCAGCAAGTGGTCGTTCTGTGCGTGTTCGGACATTTCTGCCTCCAGGAAAAAGGATACAAGGATACAAGGAAACAAGGGCTAATGAAAAAACCCCCGCGCCCTGGGGCGCGGGGGTTTGTTCCCACGTGGTTCCACCCAGGTTCGGCCGGCACGCTGAAAGGCTCACCGACCGCCCTCTGAGGCTATAACGGGCCTGCCCGGAGCCCCATACTCTCGCCCTCACCCTCTACCCAGCGAGTTTGCCGCCAGGGGAGGGGGAAATCCGATTTCCGGGGCCCGCTCCCGGGGGGTTTTCCCGACCGTCCGGCGGGAGAGTTCTCAGCCCCCGACCCTCCCTCTCTGAAGCCTTCGCAGGCCGGTACTCGTCCCGGTCCACGCGTTTCGTTTTCAGGTTGTCATTGGGTAACGGCTCGCCTCCTATCCCCCTGCCCCTTCTACTTTGGCCTTTTTGCCTGCGATCCTTCTGCGTGGGCTTTTGGTCGCCTCTATGGCCTGAAAAGAAGATTGTTTCTCACTGCGGCGGCTTCGCCGCCGCAGTGAGAAACGTTTTCTTTGTTATGCCGGAAGCGGGTTGCGGAGATTTTCCCGCCCTGCCATGCAAGGTGTAAGGACAGGGGTTTGGCGGGCGGAGAGACTGCCCGCCAAACCTCCACCTATCTCTCCCCCTTTCCACCAGCGGGAAGAGGGGGGCGGGGAGGTCGGGCTGGGTGGTTATTTATTATAGCCGGTTCAGGGAGATTGTCAAACTCTAATCGCCGCCCAGATAGGCCTCCCGGACGCGCGGGTTATCCCGCAGTTCGGATGCTGTCCCTTTCATCTGGATGACGCCTGTCTCCAGAACATAGCCCCGATGGGCCACCGAGAGCGCCATCAAGGCGTTTTGCTCTACCAACAGAATGGTAGTGCCTTCTCTGTTGATCTGCTGAATGGTCTCAAAGATCGCTTCCACCAGCACGGGTGCAAGCCCCATAGAAGGTTCGTCCATCAGCAGGATGCGCGGACGAGCCATCAGAGCGCGGCCGATGGAGAGCATCTGCTGTTCACCGCCAGAGAGTGTACCGGCCACCTGGTTGCGTCGCTCTTTCAGTCTGGGGAAAAGGGAGAAGACCCATTCCAGATCTTGGGCAATTTCCCGTCTGTTTTTGCGGATATAGGCTCCCATATCCAGATTTTCGGCGACCGTCAGACGGGAGAAAATGCGACGCCCTTCGGGCACCATAACTATTCCTTTGTAAACGATCTCGTGGGGTTGATAAGGCGCCAGATCTTCCCCATCCAGGCGGACTTGCCCGTAACGAGGCTTGAGGATGTTGGTGATGGTACGGAGCGAGGTGGTTTTCCCGGCCCCGTTGGCTCCGATCAGCGTGACAATCTCTCCTTGCTCAACGGTCAAGGAGATGCCTTTCAAGGCGTGAATATGGCCATAGTAAGCGTGAACGTTTTCGACCTCTAGCATTGCCATCGGCCACTCTCCCGATCAAGCGGTCGTTGAGACAGTCTCTCCTCTTGCCCCCAGTCTGCTGGCTGCGCCCCGTCCCAGGTAGGCTTCTATCACACGCGGATTCCGCTGGATTTCTGCTGGGGTACCCTCGGCAATCTTTTCGCCGTAGTCCAGCACGGTGATTTTCTCCGAAATGCTCATAACCACGCGCATCTGGTGCTCAATGAGCAGAATCGTGATGCCCAGTTCATCGCGCAAGCGGCGAATAAGATGGATCATCTCCTCGGTCTCGGTTGGATTCATCCCGGCTGTCGGCTCGTCAAGCAGTAGCAGGCGGGGCTTGTTCGCCAAGGCGCGAGCGATCTCCAGGCGGCGCTGGTCGCCATAGGGTAGACTTCTCGCCGGATAATCACCTCTCCCATCCAGGCCGACAAAGCGCAGCAGGTGGCTGGCCTCCCTGGTAGCGTTCCTCTCTTCCTGACGGGTGCCCGGCGTTCCTAAGACTGCACCGATCCAGGAGGAACGCAAGTGGTAATGTCGCCCGACCAGGACGTTCTCTAGCGCTGTCATCGTAGCAAACAGGCGAATATTCTGATAGGTGCGCGAGATACCCAGATGGGCAATTTTATCGGCGCGCAGGCGATGGATCGGCTTGCCCTCAAAGAGGATCTCCCCTTCCTCCGGGGGATTAAAACCGGTGATACAGTTGAAAAAGGTGGTTTTGCCGGCGCCGTTGGGGCCGATGATGCTAGCGATAGCATACCTTTCAATTTCAAAGTCCAGCGCATTAACGGCCACCAGGCCACCAAAGCGTTTGGTTACCTTACGAGCGATGAGGATGGGATCGGCCATAATCTCTCTCCTACTAGATAAGAGTTACCCTTAGACCATCGGTCACAAGTTAAGCCTTTCTGACGGATGTCAAGAAATCTTTGCATAGGGGTAAAATCCGCACCTCGGATCGGCAAAAGGGCGGTTGGCTCCCTCACCTCTTTGTTCCCCGTCTCTCCCACTGCGAAGCAGTAGAGGGAAAGGGGGAAAGGGAGGGGATTTTGCAGCGGGCGACTTTGCCGCCCGCCGCAAAATCCCCCAACTCCCCTCCCTTCTCCCGCTGCCGACAGCCAAGCGGGAGAGGGAGGGGGCCAGGGGGTGGGGTGAGGGCCAAGGCCCAGTCGCAACCAGTGCGGTGCAAATTCTACCCCGCGAAAGGATAGAGGAGCAAGTGCTGCGCGGGGAAGGGGCATTGTCTTGCTTGGCAGCTGACCCGGAACGAGTAAAAGGTCTGACCGGCCGGCGCTGGATTCGGGAAGGATGGACCCCACTGCTGGGGGAGGCCGGTCTAAAGTACTGTCCATATTGCATTGGTACTATCATAGGTCTAAGTCCTGAGATAGTTTGTTATTTACCGGAGATAGCACTGCTCCCTTCCCTTTTCGCTAAGCGGAGTTCCCGTTGGATAACAGCCGAAGGCCATAGCCCTTCCGGTCTGGTCAACATCGTTGCAATCAGCGCCGCGCCGTAGAATAGTAACCGATATTCGGCGAACTCCCGGAAGAGTTCCGGCAGTCCAATGAGCACCAATGCTCCGACGATGACACCGGGGATACTTCCCATTCCACCAATGACAATCACTGCCACCACGTTGATGGAGACCATCAATTGCATGCTGTGAGGGAAAATCGAGCCAACCAGAACAGCGAAGATGGCTCCACTCAGCCCGGCAAAAGCGGCGCCCAACCCGTAAGCAAGCAGTTTGGATTGCACCAGATTCACTCCCAATGCCTCGGCCACATCTTCATCTTCGCGAATGGCCATCCAGGCGCGGCCCAGGCGCGAATCGCGCAGCCTCCAGGCAACGAACGCCACAAGGACGGCAGCGATGATGATCAAGTAGTAAATATACTGCGGGCCGGCTAGCTCCAACCCATAGCACTTCATCGGAATCCCCACCCTCTGGAAAGGACCAGTGTGCCAAGACATGGCTTCTGT
>ERZ1685332.191-NODE-191-length-12056-cov-15.825348_pt1 | contig 12056 bp, 6 predicted proteins | sample MGYA00580193_ERZ1685332 | MGnify/ENA primary metagenome ERZ1685332 (study PRJEB41501, sample SAMN08275520) | hot springs metagenome | biome: alkaline hot spring; material: microbial mat | place: Russia: Ush-Beldyr | collected 2015-07 | depth 0.5 m m ...
CCAAAACTCGTTGAGGTGTTGCTCGGAGCGTTTGCGCAATTGCTGTTGCGCGGTCTCCTGCAAGACGCGGGCGTTGATCGCCAGTTTGCGGCGGAACTGATCAAGCGCTGCCCGCGTCAGGTTCAAACGTTCTTCAGGCGAAGCCGCCGCCAGCGCCGGGTGGAACTGCCAGAGCGAGGCGTTGGCGCATATCTCCGCCAGCCCGCGGTATCCTACCCGCAGCAGCCCCACACGCTCGAGGCTGGGCTGGGTCACGCGCCATCCCCGTTGCAGGTCCTCGAAGAGCCGGTATTCGGTCAGATCGATGAAGGTCTTCCACACCTCCCTGGCCGCGTCCGAGTTGGGGTCCAACTGGGGATTGCGGGCGATGTCCCGTATGAAAAGCCCGCTCTGCTCGACCGTTTTGCGAGCCACCTGATCAAAACCCAGCGGCGACTCGTGCCGAAGCGCCGCGTACAACGCCGCGCGCAAAAGCCCCACATGGACGAAGTCGTTGAAGTGACCGGCCTGCAACGAGGCGTCCTGACGGTTGTCGGTGAAGGAGAGAAGCTTGTCCTGCACTGCCCGGGTCTGTTTGGCGTGGCGCAGCAGCGAGGTTGCCAGAACCGTGGTGGCGCTGGAGCGCCCTTCGCCGGAGAGACTGGCCAGTTTGGAGTACTCCTGCTCGCGCGCGGTGTAGAACTCGCCGCAGGCGAGACAGAGATAGAATCCGCCCTTCTGCCACCACATCTTCTGCGCGTCTGGGGATTCATGCTCAGCGTAGCTTCCATCGGGCTGCACCCACACCGCCTGGGGGACTCGACCGCGCCAGGTCGTCTTGAGCTTCCCGTCCGGCTGGCGCCATTCTTCGGGGATCTGCTCCGCGCTCCAATCATTCCCGGCAGGAGCGAGCATCAGGTATCCGGCAACGCCTTCCTCCTCCTCGCTCATCGTTCCGACCAGGTGCGGCAGGAAGCGCCCCTCGCGGCGCAACACGAGGTAGTATTCCTGTCCGCACCAGCGGCAGAACTTGATGGGCGCAAAGATGCGTCCGTCGCGGGCAAGAAGCTGCCCTTCGAGGGAGAACTCGCGCCGCTCCGCCGGTTCGAGGGTGGCATACAGCGCCCGCCCCTGGCTGATGAACTGGTGCAACTTGAAGGCGAACGCCCGCCGGCCCTCGGCGTTCTGCAGGCGACCGCCACGCGCGAGTGTCTGGCGCAGGCGTTGTTCACAGCACGCAGCGTCCACCCCGGTGATCTCGGCCAGCCTGGTGGCGGCCTCGGCGAGCGAAGAGGGCGCGCGGCGGCGCAGGCTGCCGTCGGGTTGCGGCTCGATGCCCAACTCATACTCGATCCAGCGGACCAGCGGGTCGCGGTGAAACGCATCGAGGTCGTCTGCGTCTTGCTCTGGAACAGACAGCGCCGCCTGTACCTCCTCCGGCGCGGGTGGTCCGCCGAGGGTCAACGGCTCGAGCGTCTCTTCGATCACGTCCTCCGGGTTGAAGGGATGGCCGAAGAAGCGCGCGGCAACGTTGGCCACCGCCTGGCGCCGCTCGGCGGCGCTGGCCCGGGGATGCGCCACCATGGTCGCGCTGGCGCCCACGTGGACGAGCGCCGGCGCGGCGCAGCGTTCTTTCAGCCGGCGCACCAGCATGGCCACATCCGCCCCCTGGCGCCCGCGGTAGGTGTGCAGCTCGTCGAAGACCAAAAAGCGCAGCCGCCCGTCCCCCAGCAAGCGCTGGTCCTCGGGCCGCACCAGCATCAGTTCGCCCATCACATAGTTGGTAAGCTGCACCTGCGGCGGACGCCGCCACATCTGCTCGCGCTCCTCGCTGCGGGTCTCGCCGGTGTAGCGCGCAAAGCGGATCGGAAACTCGCGGCCCGTGCGAGCCTCGTAATTGTTCCGCAAACTCTCCAGCGCCTGATACTGCGAGTTGACCAGCGCGTTCATGGGATAGACGATCAGCGCCGCCACCCGCTCGCCCGTCTCCGGTTGCCGCAGCAGACTATCGATGATGGGCAGAAAGTAGCACAGGCTCTTGCCCGAGCCGGTGCCGCTGGTGACGACGAAACTTTCGCCCCGGAGCGCTTTGCGGATGGCTTCCTCCTGGTGGCGGTAGAGACGAAAGGGCCTGCCCTCGGCGGTGCGGAAGACCTGCGCCGTCTCGCGCGCAATCAGGCCCGCCTCCGCCAGTTCATCTACCGTGGCGCCGGTGGCGTAGGCGGGGCTGAGTTGCACCAGCGGCTCGGGCCAGAGTGACGCGGCGAGCGGTGGGTGGTGAGTGGTGAGCAGTTCTTCCGATTCTCCGCTCGCTGCTCGCTGCTCGCCGCTCGCCTCTTCCCCCAGGGCCGCGTCTACAAACGCCCGCGCCCGATCATCGGCGATGGGGATGAAGGAGCGCACGAAGTCGCGGTAGTCGGCCAGGACGGCGGTATGGAGGTCGAAGATGGTGCTCATACCTGTTCACCTCTCGTTAGAAGTCGGTCATATTCCGCCAGAATGGTCTCCCGGGTGCGATAGGTTCCGTAGCGCTCCTCGTCCTTGCGGCGGACGATGGGGAACTGGTCCAGGATGTAGGCCACGTCCTCGCGCGGCGTGGGAAAGAGCGCCTTGAGTTCCACCGACGCCTCGCGCTGCCATTCCTCTGGTGTGCCCAGGTAGAGGATGAAGAACGCGGCGTCCAGCTCGCAGCGCAACTGGAAGCGCCGCTCGGGGTCGTAGCGGAACGGCGGGCCGTCGTAGCCCAGGTCGCAGGCAAAGGGCTTGAGGTCCCACGCGGTGTACGTGAGCTCCAGGACGCGGGGGCGAAGCCAGTCGGCGATGGAGAAGGCGAGCGGCGAATGGCGAGCGGCGAGTGGGGAGGCGAGTGGCGAATGGCGAGCGGCGAGTGGGGAGGCGAGCGGGGAGCGGCGAGCAGTTCATCAGATGCACCGCTCGTGGCTCGCTGCTCCCCGCTCGCCTCTTCCCCGCTCGCTGCTCGCTGCTCCCTGCTCGCCTCTTCCCCGCTCGCCTGTGCCCACGGGCAGGGCTGCGCAAAGACCGACGGCGGAAGGACGGGGAGCTGCTCAAAGATGAAGAAGTTCATGTTTGTGCCGCCAAGCTTTTGGCGCGCCGTAAAATCGAACGCATAAGAAGAAAAGATAGGCGGCAGTAGGAACGTGTCCGTCTGCTTCGACAAGAAGAGGAACACATTATCCCCTGCCCCGCATCGCGGGATGACGGCGGCGATGACGGTGCGCTCGTTGGTCGAGGGGGCGATGCGCCGCCAGCCGAGGAGCCAGCCACGGTCCCAGCTTTTGGCGCGCAGGCGCGCCTCCACCTCGGCCTCCCGTACCCAGTAACGCGGCAGCGCCGGGAAGTCCGGGTCGGCGCGCTCCGCGTCGGTCACATCGCGCGTTTCGCGCCCGTCATACGTCGCCCAGCGGTGGTCGAACTGGTGGATGAGTTTGGCTTCGTAGAGGGGAAGGTAGCGCCCTCCCCCGCGTTCGAAGACGGCGCCCTCCAGCCGCCAGCCTTCGGCTTCGAGCTGCTCACGGGTGCGGAAGAGGCCGGAGTCGTTGGCCATGTGAAACATCGCCAGGAACTCCACGCCCCAGGGATTGGACTCGGCGATTGGCGAATGGCGAGTGGCGATTGGGGAGGCGAGCGGCGAATGGCGAGCGGCGAGCGGCGGTTCCGATTCTCCGCTCGCTGCTCGCTGCTCGCTGCTCGCTCTTTCTCCGCTCGCTGCTCGCTGCTCGCTGCTCGCCATTCTCTCATTGATCAGCACCGGCACGCGGCGGTAGATGTGCTTGGTGAGTTCGGCGTCGCGGCGGCTGCGGAAGATGGGGGCGGTGCGGGTGTTGGGGTTGAGCAGGGCGAAATCCGCCGGGGTCAGCGTAAAGCGCCGCTCGGGGTCGTTCAGGTCGGTGGCCTGCTGGCAGAAGAAGGCGAACTCGGCGGGCGACGAGGAGCCAGCAGCGCGGGGCGAGTGGCGAGCGGCGAGTGGATGGTCAGACTCACCGCTCGCGTCCCGCTGCTCGTCCCTCGCCTGCCCGCGCAGCGTTAGCAGGCAGAACTTCATTCGGCTGTGCACTGCGGGAAAGAGCTTCTGCCGGTTCTCGAAGTCGTACAGCGAGGCGAGCGCGCCCCGGCTCACCAGGTCGGCAAAGAAGTCTTTGGTGGTGTTATCGGTGGCGATGCCGGTGGGCACGATGAGTCCCGCGCGTCCGCCGGGCCGCAGCAGGCAACGGAACAGTTCCGCAAACACCGCGTAGGTGTTGATGTCCCCGCGTCCGGTCAGCGGGAAGCGTCCGCCGGTGCGCATGAACAGGCTGTCCGCTTTGGCGCTGCGCAAGGCGTCGCGGTAGTCCGTCCACAGGGCGGGGTTGGCGCGCGGGAGTTCGCTGATGAGCCGCTTGCGCGCAGCGGCGTTGGGGGCGTCTGCGATCTGCCGGTCGCGCGAAGCAAAGAACTCTTCTTCCTGGAGTTTGATCCGCTCCCACGGCGGGTTGCCCAGCACCACATCAAAACCGGCGAGCGGCGAGTGGCGAGCGGCGAGCGGATCTTCCCCTGCCCTGTTGGCCGCAAACACTTCGGGGAACTCCAGTGGCCAGTGGAAGAAGTGCTGGTGGGCGGCAATGGCTTGCGCCAGCCCGGCCACCTGGCCGTGCACCGGCTGCCCCGCCAGCGCCTGGCGCACCGCGTCGGTGGTTATCGCCGTCCCCCCTTTTTGCAGCGGTTGGAAGAACGACGCGGTCCACAGGTCGCATGCCAGGAGTTGGCGCATGGCGAGCGGCGAGCGGCGAATGGCGGAAAAGAGTTCGGCTTTTCGGCGGACGTGTGCGGGGGTGTCGTCGGGGATGGCGGCGAGGTCGAGCGCGCGCCGGCGCAGGTCGGCGAGGCTCACGGGCGCGTCGAAATGCAGGGTCATCTGCCCGCTCCGCTCCTGCTTGTTGCGCTGCTTGAGGCTGCGGGCGGCGGCCCTGTCGTCCCCCTCGCGCGGGGTGAAGGCTTCGTCGGGGATGCCCGCGTGCAGCGCCTCGAGGTCGAAGACGCCCACCAGCGAGTCGCCGCAGCGGATGCGGTGGTCGAGGAAGGTGAGCGGCTTGCCCTCGCAGTGGGCTTCGAGCCAGAGGGCGACGCGGCAAAGCTCAACCGCCAGGGGGTTCTTGTCCACGCCGTAGAGGCAGTGGGCGACGACATCGCGGATCGCCTCGCGCACGCGTTCGGGGGCCGGCTCCTCTTCGCCGGTGCGGACGCGCGCCAGTTCCTTGCCCAGCCGGCGGGCGGCGGCGAGCAAAAAGTGCCCCGAGCCGCAGGCCGGGTCGAGGACGCGGATGGAGAGGAGGGCGTGTTCGGCGAATAGGGAATGGCGAATGGCGAATGGCGCGGACTGCCAGGCTAAGGCGAGTTCCTTTTCCGTTGGAGGCTGCGTTCGAGGTGGTTGAGCTGCTTGCCCAGGGTGTGGAGCTGCTCCAGCAGCGCCTGCGCTTTCTGCTGAGGGCACAGGTTCACTTCGATGCTGAGCAGGAGGAGTGTTTCCAGTTCCGTCCGGCTGCCGTTGGCCTGGCGAAGAAAGCGAATGAACTCCGCCGTGTAGCGCCGTCCCCAACCCTCGGCGATATTCGCCGGAACTGAGATTGCCGCTCTGCGGAGCTGGCTTGTCATCCCGTAGAGCTCCGCTGGCGGGAACGTTTGGGTCAGGAGATATACTTGCTTCGCCACCTCCACCGCTTTTTGCCAGACCTCCAGGTCGCGATAATCTTGGAAAGACGTCATGGGTAAACCTTTCTTGGATGGTTTGGGGCACGACCGGCCATTCGCTATTCGCCATTCGCTTTGCCTCGATGAGGCGTTCCCCGACGACCGGCTCCAGCGCCGAGCGGATCAGTTCCGCCACCAGTTCCGGCGGGGTGTAGTACGAGCCGGTGGACTTGCGTTCCGAACCAGGCGCCAGATCGAAACGCACACCGCCCGCCGCTCGCCCCTCGCCGCCCGCCGCTCGCCCCTCACTGCTCGCCCCTCGCCCCTCGCCGCTCGCCTCGATCACCGGGTGGTAATCCAGCAGGCTCTCGTAGACCGAGCCGAGTTCTTCCACGTCGAGCGCGGCATAGTTGACCCGCCGCAGCGCCCCGTTCTCGTGATAAAACGCCAGATGCCCGAACGCCTCCAGCAGGTCGCGGTTGGAGATGGTGAAGCCGTCCAGAACCAGCGGCGCAAAGAGTTCGCCGTTGAGCGGGGCGGCTTCGAGCATGGCGGCGAACCGTTCGTCCGCCAGCACCCGCCACAGCACGCGCAACGAGTGCCACAGGTCGTCATGGTCGTCGTAGGCGCGGCGGTCCTCCACCCGCCGGCGCAGGCGCGCCACGCTGTACTGCTCGCGGTAGAGCGGGCTGGGGCTGATCAGCCCGCGCTCCTCGCTCACCAGCAAAAACAGGAAGCGATAGACCAGGCGGAGCAGTTGGCGATAGAGATCCTCCGGCGCCAGCGCGTTCGCATCACCGTCGCCCGCCGCTCGGCGCGCGCCGCTCGCCACGCTGGCCCGCAGTTCCGCATTGGCGGGGTGCGCCAAAAAGCCGTTGGCCAGGCGCTTGATGGCTTCCTCGACGCCGTCGCGCAGCCGGTCGCGCACCCGCCCGCCCTGCTCGAGGGCGTGCTGGTAGTAGCGCTCCAGCAGGCATTCGTGGGCGTCGGCCGCGGTACGCGGCAGCCGGGTGCGGTGGAGCAAGCGGTAGAGCGCGGCGAAATCCTCGAAGCGCTGCTCCTCCAGCATGGCGCGCAGGTCGAACTCCACATACGCCTGGCGGCGGATGGAGGTGCTGTTGCGCAAGAGGCGCAGGGTGAGACCGTTGGTGACCAGCCCCCACAGGCGCTCGGTGCGGTTGAGAAATTCCTGCACCAGCGAGTGGGGCGCCAGGCGCGGCCGGCCCGATCGCGGCAGGCGGCCGAGTTCCTGGCGCGCCCCGACGATGTGCACCGGCGGGGCCTGTTCGTCTTCACCAGCACAATGCGAGATAGCAAAGGTCAGGCCGTCCACTTCGTAGGCGCGCTGGTTGCGGCCCAGGTCGTAGCCGAGGAGTCCCAGAAACGGCACGACCCACGCATCGCGGGTGAGTGAGGTCGCCGGGTCGGAATCGGGCAGACGTTCCAGCCGGTGCCGGAAGACCTGCCACTGGGCGCGGGCATCGGCGAACGCGGCGGCGATCTCGTCGGTGAGATTGCGCCGGCCATCCAGCCCGAAATCGGCCGGGCGCTGGCCGGGCAGTTCGGCGGCGAGCAGTTGGTCGAGCGTATCCGGCCCAAGCAAGCCGCCTTCGATACGGATGGCAGGGAATGTTTTCATGGCGCCACCATCGGCTGTAGGATCAGCAATCCGAGAAGGTCGGGCGGCAGGTGCGGCTTCACCTCGAGCCCGCGCACCCGCGCATCCACCGCCTTGCGGATGCGCTTGTGGCTTTCTGCGAGCGCCGCCGCCCGCGCCTGCACTTGCTGCCGAAGACCCTGTTGGATTGGATGGCCTCCGCCCCACTCGCCGCCAGCCATTTCCCATTCGCCCAGTTCGGCCAGTGCCGCGCGCACCAGCTCCTGCTTCTCCGCCAGCGGCAGATTGGCGTCTGGCTGAGCCTCAGCCAGCAGGCGCAGCGCCTCGTCCTGGCTCAACCACTCCGGCGGGTGATCGCAATAGCCGCAGACCAGGACTTCTTCGGCGAGGAGCGGCGCGCGCTGCGGCTGCTCCAGCAGGTAACGGACGCGCAGGAGCAGCAGGGTGGTCAGCCTGGCGACGGCGCGCGTGCGCAGCGCGCCGCAGCGCGCGGCGATGGCCTGATCGTGCCCGGTTAACGCCTGTTCCATCAGGAAGCGCGCCAGGGCGGCCACGAAACGATGGTTGCGGCCAAGGTACTCGGTCCCTTCGGGCGTGGGAGAAGTGAAGCTGATCGACCACACCGGCGAGCGGCGAGCAGGGAGCGGCGATCGGTTGGGTAAGGCGAGGCGGACCGGTTCGGGAAGCGTGACAAGCGTCTCTGGGGCGAGGCTGATGTGGAAAACGTCGGGGCGACGCCTGTCCGGTGTGATGGGGAGCGCGAGGCGCTGCGCGGCGGTGAGCACGAAGTCACGCACGGCGTTCGGGTCGCCCAGCACGCTATCGGTCGCTTCCAGTTCGCGTTGCACCTCGTCGGGTTTGAGCGCGCGCTGGGCAAAGCGGGTGCGGCTTTCCTTTTCGCGCTGGACATCGAGGTCCCAGCGCCGGTGCAGGGCGGTCACATCCTCCATTTCGCGCTGGACATCGAGGTCCCAGCGCTGGTGCAGGGCGGTCACATCCTCCATCTCGAACAGCCAGAGTTGCTGAGGAGAGTCGAGCTGCGCCCGGCGCAGAAAGAGCGCGTTCAGGACGGCTTCCATCACGCTCTCGCTTTCAGCCGGCACCGGCACGTGCGTGCCGAGGGTGCGGTGGATCTCGCGCGCTTTGTCCAGCAGCACCTCGATCACCGCGCCATCCACCGGGTTGTCCCGCCCATAGAAGCGAATTGCCCTGACCCGCGCGGCGGTCTGGCCGTAGCGATCCACCCGGCCCTCGCGCTGTTCCAGCCGGTTGGGGTTCCAGGGCAGGTCGTAGTGCAAAACGGCGTTGAACGTGTCCTGCAGGTTGATCCCTTCGCTGAGGCAATCGGTCGCCACCAGCACGCGCGGCTGCCCGGCATCGATTTGGTCAATTTTGACGCGCCGCTCCTCGTCGCCCATCCGGCCAGTGATGACGACCACCTGCACACCCTCTGGGAAGATAGCGTCGGCGACCCGCTCGCCGCTTACCGCTTGTCGGAGATATTCCCCCACGTACTCGGCGGTGGCGACATAGCGGCACCAGACGATGGGATAGAAGCCTTCCTTGAGCAGCCCCTGCACGACCGCCGCACAGCGGGCCAGTTTGGTGTCGTCCTGCGGGTTGCAGATCTGCTCGGCGCGGCGCGCCAGCGCGCGCAGGCGGCGTCGCTCGTCCTCGAGGAGCGTGGTCTCGGCAGCCTCGATCGGCGGGGTGGGCAATTCGTCGTCGGTGCGGTCGTCAGCAGATTCGAAGACAAACGGCGCGAAATCAGGCGCCAGTTCGTCGTCTGCCAATCCACGCGCGCGGGACTCCAGCGCGGCGAACGCCGCGGCGGGGCTGGACATCACACAGCGCAGGAGCGCCAGCGCGGCCCAGGAGCGCACCCGGCGCCGGCGCGCTTCCAGTTGCTCGCCGGTGCGCACGATCTCGGAACAAAAGGCATAGGTTTGCTCGAAGAGCTGGCGGTAGCGCGGGGAAAGCTGATAGGTCTCGTCTGCGGTCTCCCGCAGGGGAAAACAGGGACCGGACTCCCAACCCTGTTCGATGTCTCTTCGGGTGCGCTGGACGAAGTGGCGCGCCAGCGCCACGCGCTGCGACTCTTCGAGCCGGGCGAGATTCCAATCGCGAAACTCTGGCTTGAGCAGCCCGAGCAGCGAGCGGAAGGCCTCTTCGATGCCGCTGTGCGGCGTGGCGGTGAGCAGGATCAGATGGCGCTGCGCATCCTGGGCGATCTGCCGGAGCAGGTGATGCCGCTCCTGCTGGCCCGCGCTGCGGGCGGAGGCTTCGGCGGCCCCGTGCGCCTCATCCACAATCACCATGTCCGGGCAAAATTGCAGAAACTGATGCTTGTTGCGGTCGCTCTTCACCCAGTCAATGCTGATCACCTGGCAGGAGAAGTGCTCGTAGATGCTTTTGCCGGCGGGCACGCTGCGCTCGAGCGCGCCGACGGCGCCGGAGCGAATCACCACCGGCTCGAAATTGAACTTGTCGCGCAGCTCCTGCTCCCACTGGTCGCACAGGTAGGGCGGACAGAGGACGCAGAAGCGGCGGATCTCGCTGCGGTCGAACAGTTCGCGCGCCACCAGCAGCGCCTCGATGGTCTTCCCCACACCGACATCGTCGGCGATGAACAGGCGCACCGGGTCGAGCCGCAGGGCCATCAGCAGCGGGACGAACTGATACACGCGGGGTCGGATGGAAATGCGCCCGAGCGAACGGAAGGGGGTGGCGCCTTCGCGCAGGGTGAGCCGGGCTGCCTGCCAGAGGAGATGGGCGCTGGCGGCGTCGCGCACGTCCTGGTCGTTCGGCAGCGGGAAGGTGGAGGGCTGGACCCGCTCCTCGGGCAATTCGTAGCCGATGAGATTGGCGAGTTCGCGATGGACCACCACCACATCGTCGGATGTGCCGGCCAGGGGCCGCAGCCGATAGACCTGGTCATCGCCGGGCAGCAGCACCCAATCCCGATTGCGACAGCGCACGATAGTGCCTGGGTTCATTGATCGCGTTCCTCCCTGACGTGAACATCGGATGCGCCGGACAGCGCGGCGTGGGTCGGTGAGCCGATCGGTGCGTTGCTGCGCCGGCGCCCGGCAGCGGCCCGGCGCCCGGTTTTGAAGCCGGGGTTGGCGGTGGCGTCGTTTTCTCTCGTCGTGGGCTTTGCCATCGCGTTTCTCCTTTTGTCATAGCGCCGGAGCGCATATCGCGCAGGCGCCTGACAGGCGGTGTTACCCGCAAGCAGGCGGGACGAGGGAACGCCACTGTGCCGGGACCAACGCCGGGCAACTGCCTGAAAACGCGCAGCCTCCCACCTGTGGGGTGCGCACTGTATCAGGCGGCAATGTCTCTGGCAGTGGGAACCGGGTCTGGAACTGAAACTCCTTGTTGTCCGAGAAAGAGACTCAACTGCGCTGCAATTTCCTGAACATGGCGCATATTATAAAGCAGCAGCTCCGCAAAACTGAGATCACCCCACGCAAAGCGACAGCGCCGTTGTGCTGTTTCATCTGTGAGCGCTTCAATCGTTGCCTGACACCTCTTTCGTCCATACTCGAGATACCCTTGAAGTTCATCTTTAGTGTATACCCTTTCAGGAAGATCATCTTCTTTCATTTCAATCAGTTCGAAGGGGTCTGGCGGGGCAAAACCCTCCTCTGCGCCTGTTAGATAGAGATCGAGCCAGAACAAGGCATGATAGACCCGGTACCAGAACTCGGCATACTCGGGTCGTGTTGATGGAGTATCCCACAGTCTTGCGCGCCACAGGTCATCGGGACAGGCACGGAGCATATCCTGGAGTGTGTCAATCGCAGCGCCAAACTGACTCCAGACGATTGTTTTCCAGGGAACATTTATGGCATTCATGGCATACTCCTGCGGACGTTCACACCGGTACGTTTCATTGTGCCGCCGAACGGCTGGAGCGGCGGGTCAGCCCGCACACACTCGTTCCCGGCGCGATAGATTTGTGCCACCGAAAATCACTACCAGAACAAGGGCTGCACAACCATACACCAGTGCCAGAGCGATCACGGATACGCCACTGATCACGACGCCAAAGGTGTTCAGCGCAATGTGAAACAGTGTGACCAGCAAAAGACTGCCGTTTGTGCTATTGTAAAGCCACGTATAGATAAAAGATCCCGCCACTGTGCTGATAAACCAGGATAGAAAAGGATACGCTGACATTGGATTGCCTATCCAGAAGAACAGCGGCAGGCGCTACAACCCCCACAACATACCGACGATGAAGGTAGCAACCAGAGCCGTATATCGTTTCTGCAGGTGTGGTAGTGCAAAGCCACGCCAGCCAGCTTCTTCCCACGGATTGGAAAACAAAGATATCGCGAAGGCAGCCAGGGCAAGAGGGAAAACGTCACCTTGAGGCGTCGGGTATGTTGCAGAAAGACCGAAGAATTTCGTCACGCCCTGTGCCACAAGGAGCAGGGCGAAAGGACCCAACCCTGCGACAAGGTACCATCCCAGACCTGCCCGCCACCGGATAAGCGCCTTGAGCAAATGCTCAACGTGCGCCTTGCCATACGCCACCTGCGTCACAATCACGGCTGCCAGGGCAGGACCCACAGCAGCAAAGATGAGCAGAAACTGGAAATAGGGATTGGTAAACGGCGTAATGCCGTGTGACCCTATGACAGCAGGCATCCAGCCCAGCCACGAAATACCGAACGCCAGAAGGTAGAACCAAACAACGGGATGTTTTCTTCGGTTCTTTGGGAGTAGCCGTGGAGCAGCCCATATTTAGTGGGTCCCTGCTCGC
>ERZ1685332.192-NODE-192-length-12010-cov-13.856545_pt1 | contig 12010 bp, 10 predicted proteins | sample MGYA00580193_ERZ1685332 | MGnify/ENA primary metagenome ERZ1685332 (study PRJEB41501, sample SAMN08275520) | hot springs metagenome | biome: alkaline hot spring; material: microbial mat | place: Russia: Ush-Beldyr | collected 2015-07 | depth 0.5 m m ...
TGATCGCCAGGCGAGAGAATAAGCCTTTCACGGCCTTTCGCCCAGCAATTGGTATAAGCCTGCGCCCCCCACTTTTGAAAAAACCTACACTTATGAGGGGTGTGGAGGTCAAAATAGGTCTGCCGACCGAGGAGCGCAGGTAGTTCCTTATTTGGATTGACTCTTGATTTCCCTTCGGAGTCGGAAAATGTCGCTGAAAGCGTTAGTAGAGGCAATGCGCCCCAAACAGTGGGCGAAGAACATTTTCGTCTTCGCCCCGCTGGTCTTTGACCTGAAACTGTTCCATCCTGTCTATCTCGCCCGGACCCTTGCTGGTTTCGTCCTGCTGTGCATGATTTCGGGCGCTGTCTACCTGATCAACGACCTGGTGGATGCGGAGAAGGACCGCCAGCACCCGCGCAAGCGGAATCGCCCCATCGCGTCCGGACGACTCTCCCCGCGCCTGGCGCTGACGGCGGCCACCCTCATCCCCATGATGAGCATCCCCCTCGGGTTCTGGCTGGACCCGCTCTTCGGCGCCATTCTGGTGGCGTACTTCGTCTTACAGATCGCCTACTCCTTCGCCCTCAAGAACTCCGTCATCATTGACGCCATGGCAGTAGCAACGGGATTCGTCCTGCGGGTTGCCGCTGGTATCCCGCTGGTGGAGGCGGAGCGATTCTCGCCCTGGATCTACACCTGTATGGGGCTGCTGGCCCTCTTCATCAGCTTCAGCAAACGCCGCCATGAACTGACCCTCCTGGGGGAGAACGCGGATAACCATCGGGAGAGCTTGGGAGAATATACGGTTCCTCTCCTGGACCAGTTCATTCTCATCGTGACCGCTGCGACGCTGGTGGCCTACACTCTCTACACCTTCTCTGCGCCCAACCTGCCACCGAACTACACAATGATGCTGACGGTGCCCCTCGTCCTCTACGCTGTGTTCCGATACCTGTATCTGGTTTACGTCAAAGGGTTGGGCGGGGAACCGGAGGAGATTGTCCTGCGGGACCGACCGCTGCAGGTCGGGGTGCTTCTATGGGGACTGGCCGTCATCCTGATTATGTATCTGGGGTAAAAGAGACCGCTATCCGGGCCTCTGCGTCGGGCAAGGTGATTCTGCTGGGGGAGCATGCGGTAGTATATGGGCGGCCTGCCATCGCCATTCCCCTGAGCGGACTGCGCGCGACGGCCACCTTGATCCCTCACCTCGGCCCCTTCCACATCCAGGCCCCGGCGGTGGGGATCAATGCCCCCCTCTCTGAACTCCCCCCCAACCACCCCCTGGCGCGCATCGTCTATCTGACGACAGAGCATATCCGTCGGCCCCCGCCGGACGCTCTCCTGCGAATCGGGTCCGATATTCCCGTCGCCTCGGGGTTGGGGTCGGGAGCGGCAGTCTCTGCCGCTATCGTCCGGGTGCTGTTGGCCTGGTACAGTGTCCCGCTGGACTCACCGACCATCTCCGCGCTGGTGTACGAGGTGGAGCGCATTTACCACGGCACCCCCAGCGGGATCGATAACACCGTCATCGCCTACGAGCAGCCCATCTACTTCGTCCGGGGACGACCGCCGGAGCCTCTGCCGGTAGGGACCGCGCTCCATCTGCTGGTGGCGGATAGCGGCATCCCCAGCCAGACCCGGGAGGTAGTGGGAGACGTCCAGCGACAGTGGGAAGCGGAACCGGCCCGCTATGAGAGGCTCTTTGACCGGGTCGCCGAAGAAGTAGAGGAGGCCCGACGGGCCATCGCCCGGGGCGACGTGCGGGCGCTGGGAAAGCGAATGAGCGCCAATCACGAACTCCTGCGGGAAATCGGTGTCTCGGCGCCGGTGCTGGACCATCTGGTGGAAACGGCCCGGCGGGTTGGCGCGCTGGGGGCCAAACTCTCCGGCGCCGGGCGGGGCGGCAACATCGTCGCGCTGGTGGAGGAATCCACTGCCAGCGCGGTGGAGGAGGCATTGCAGGCGGCAGGGGCCGTCCGGGTCTGGCGTACGAGGATCGGGGAACCAACGAATCACAGAAACAGCGAACCCTCGCTGATCCCGTGATTCTTCGCGTCTTTGTGTGAGATGAGAGAACGGGTTTTCCTGAAACTGGGCGGGTCGCTGATTACCGATAAATCCTCCCCTTATACGCCGCGCCTGGAGGTCATCCGGCGGCTGGCGGAGGAGGTCCGGGAGGCATTGGAAGCGCGGCCGGACCTGGAGATGGTCATCGGCCACGGGTCCGGTTCGTTTGGCCATGCCGCAGCCGCTCCCTACGGCACCCGGCAGGGGGTCCGCACCCCCCGGGAGTGGCGGGGGTACGCGGAGGTGGCGGCGGCCGCGGCCCGACTGAACCGCATCATCACCGACCTCTTCTTGGAAGCCGGGGTGCCTGTGCTGAGCGTGCAACCCTCGGCCTCCGCCGGCTGCCGGGACGGTGAACTGGTCCACCTGGAGACGGCACCGATTCTGGCCGCACTGGCTCACGGACTGGTGCCTCTCATCTACGGCGACGTGGCGCTGGATGAGACACGAGGGGGGACCATTGTCTCCACCGAGGACCTCTTCGTTTACCTGACCCCCATCCTGTCTCCGCAGCGGATTCTCCTGACCACCCGGGTGGCCGGCGTGCTGGATGATGAGGGGCGGGTGATTCCTGCCATCTCCCCGGCCGATCTCCCGGCCCTGCAGCCGTCCCTCCGGGGCGCTGGCGGCACCGATGTGACGGGGGGAATGGCCAACAAAGTGGAGCGAATGGCCTCACTGGTGGAACGGTACCCGAACCTGACCGTGCAGATTTTCTCTGGAGAGACTCCCGGAACGCTCTTATCTGCCCTCCTGAGTGCATCGGAGACCCCAGGCACCCGCATTCATTTATAACACCCCGCCACCCAACCCAGCGCGCTCACTTGCCATCCCCACCCCTCCCGATTATAATGAATCATAGAATCAGCGATCCGTTGATTCGCTGATTCTCCGACTTTCCGATGCCGGAATTCCCGATGACTATCGCCCTGAGCCCAATGCTGGAGTTCTTTCACGGCCTAGCCTTCTTCGCGCTGGGCCTCTTTATCCTATTCGCCATACCCCGCATCGGGCGCCCGAACATCACCCGGCCCCTCTGCCTGCTGGCTCTGTTTGCCTTCGGCGAGACACTGATCGCCTGGGACCCCGTGCTGTCGGCAGTGTTTGGCTTTCCGCTGGGCCCTTTCCGTCCGCCGTCCCTCCGGTGGCTCCGGGCGGCCCTGCTGGGGGTCAGTTACGGGGCCCTCCTGACGGTGAGCATCTCCGCCATCCCGGGGCGCCGCCTTCGCCCGCCCCTGCCGCTGGCCGTCCTGGCCTTCTACCTGGTTGGCCTAACCACCGCAACGGCGTGGTTCGGCGCCGAACCGGCCGCCCTCTGGGCCGAAATCGTCGCCCGGGTCGGGCTGGCTCTCCCCGCCGGTATCCTGGCCTTGTGGACGTCCCAACGTCCCCTCCTCTCTGGCGTCCCGCCGATCTTCTGGGCCGCCGACCGCCCCCTCCGCCGCGTGGGCGTCGCTTTCGCCGCCTTCGGCCTCCTGGCGGGTGCCATCCATCCCACCCTCTCCCTTGGGGGTGACCTGCCCCCGGCCTTCCTCCTCCCCGTCCTCTCCGCCCTCCTGACCCTCTGCGGCGTCGCCGTCCTTTCCGGACTGTTCCAGGTCCTCAACACCATCCAGACCCGGATAGAAGAATGGCTAGAAGAAGTCCGGCAGGCCCAGGCCCTGGCCGCCGACCGGGAGCGCATCAGCCGGGAACTCCACGACGGCATCATCCAGTCCATCTACGCCGCCGGACTGATGCTGGAAGGCGTTCGGGCGACCATTCCCGAAGACCCCGCTGCCGCCCAGGCCCAACTGGGCCGGGTCCTCCACAGCCTGAACCAGACCATCCGCGATATCCGGCGCTACATCTTCAACCTCCAGGGCGGCTTTCCCCAGGCCGACCTGGTCAGCGGACTGGAAGAATTGCTGCGGGATTTTCGCATCAACACCCTGCTGGAGACCCGGTTCACCGTCTCCGGCGAAGAGCGGGAGCGGCTGAGCGCCGAACAGCGGCAGCACATCCTCCAGATTGCGCGCGAGGCGCTGGCCAACGTCGCCCGCCACGCCCACGCCCGCCGGGTGGACGTCCGCCTGGTCTACAACACCCGCACGCTCCAACTCCGGATCGCCGACGACGGCGTCGGCCTGGCGATGACGCCCGCCGCCACAGGACAGGGTATGCGGAATATCCGGGAACGAGCCCGCCTGCTGGATGGCACCCTGGATATAGATAGCGCCCCGGGCCAGGGCGTCACGATCACCTTGACCGTCCCACTGAAAGGAGAGGCGTGACCCTCCGCATCCTGATTGTGGACGACCACGAAGTGGTCCGGCTGGGCCTGCGGGCTCTCCTGGACCGTCATCCCGATTTCACCGTGGTGGACGAAGCCGGCACCGCCCGCGAAGCGCTCCAGAAAGCCCTCCTCCACCGCCCGGACGTCGTCGTTATGGACATCCGGCTCCCCGGGCGCAGCGGTATAGATGCCTGTCGGGACATCGTCTCTCAGTTGCCCGATACCCGCGTCATTATGCTCACGTCGTACGCCGAAGACGAACTCCTCTTTGACGCCATTGAGGCCGGCGCCTGCGGCTACGTCCTCAAACAGATCGGCAGCAACGACCTGATCCGGGCCATTGAGGCCGTCGGGCGCGGCGAGGCCCTACTGGACCCCTCTATCACCCGGCGGGTCCTGGAACGGGTGCGGGAAGCGGCGCGCAAGGACGAAGTCACCGCCTTCGCCGAATTGACCGAACATGAACTGAGGGTGCTCGCCCTCATTGCCGAAGGGAAGACCAACCGGGACATCGCCCGCGCCCTCTACCTGGGCGAAGGGACGGTCCGCAACTACGTCAGCAGCATCCTGGGCAAACTGGGCGTGACCAACCGGGCCGAGGCTGCCGCCTTCGCCGTCCGGCACAACCTGAAGGAATACCTCCGCTCGCTCAAGGGATGAACAGCGCAACGAAACCGCAAAAGAAAACGGTGCGGATTTTACCTCCGTGCAAACACTTGGCGCCCTTTGCGATGAAGAGAAATCATGACCGATGTTCTGAGAGGCCTCAACCTCCAACAGCAAAAAGCGGTCACCGCGTCGGACGGGCCAGTGCTGGTCCTGGCCGGCCCCGGCTCCGGCAAGACGCGCGTCCTCACCCACCGCGTCGGGTGGCTGGTGCTGGAACGGGGCGTGCCCCCCTGGCGCATTATGGCCGTCACCTTCACTAACAAGGCCGCCCGGGAGATGCGGGAACGGCTGGAGCGCCAACTGGGCGTCTCCCGCGCCGCCGAACTGACCCTGGGCACGTTCCACGCCACCTGCGCCCGTCTCCTCCGCCGCGATGGCGAGGTCGTCGGCATCCCCAGCAACTACGTCATCTTTGACACCGACGACCAGATTGCCCTGGTCCGCCAGGTCCTCAAAGACCTGAATATAGACGAAAAGCGCTACACGCCCGTCGCTGTCCACACCGTCATCTCCAGAGCCAAGAACGAACTGATCGGCCCCGGGTCGTTCCAGCCCGCCTCGTACTTTGAAGAAATCGCCCGTCGGGTGTACGAACAGTACCAGGAACGGCTGCGGGCCAACAACGGCCTGGATTTTGACGACCTGCTCATGGAGACGGTGCGCCTCTTCCGGGAGGCCCCCCAGGTCCTGGCCCGCTACCAGGAACGGTACCTCCACATCCTGGTGGATGAGTTCCAGGACACCAATATGGCCCAGTACGTCCTCCTCAAACAACTGGCGGCCCGTCACCGCAACCTCTTCGTCGTCGCGGACGAGGACCAGTCCATCTACCGCTGGCGCGGCGCCGACTACCGCAACATCTCCCGCCTGCGGGAGGATTACCCCGACCTGGCGACCTACCTGCTGGAGCAGAACTACCGTTCCACCCAGACCATTCTGGACGTCGCCCAGGCCGTTATCCGCCACAACGCCAACCGGATTCCCAAGCGGCTCTTCACCGACCGGGGCCATGGGCCCAAAGTGGTCATCCATGAAGCCTACGACCCGGAAGAAGAGGCCCAGTACGTGGTGGACACCATCGCGCATCTGGTGCTGGCGGGCGAGGCGCAGCCGGGCGACTGCGCCGTCATGTACCGGACCAACGCCCAATCCCGCGCGCTGGAAGAGGCCTTCATCCGGGCCGGCCTCCCCTACCGGCTGGTGGGCGCCACCCGCTTCTACGCCCGCCGGGAGATCAAAGACCTGCTGGCCTTCCTGCGGGCTGTCCACAACCCCGCCGACTCCGCCAGCCTCCTGCGCATCCTGAACGTCCCCCCGCGCGGCATCGGCGCCCAGACCGCCCAACTCCTGGAAGACGCCGCGCGCGCCCGGGGGGTCCCCGTCTGGCAGGTGGTAGAAGAAATCGCGGGGAACCGGGATAACCCTCCCCTCCTCTCCGGCCGCACCCGGACCGCTGTCGCCGCCTTCCACCGCATGGTCAGCCGCTGGCTGGAGATGAATACGGGCGAGGTGCTCCTCGCCTCTCCGTCCGACCTCATAGACCAGGTCATCACCGACACCGGCTACGAGGCCTACATCCGAGACGGAACGGAGGAGGGAGAGGAGCGCTGGGAGAACGTCCAGGAACTGCGCCGGGTCGCCATCCAGTATGCCGATACCACTCTCACCGACTTCCTGGCCGACGTCGCCCTGGTCTCCGACGTGGACAACCTGACGAACGGCGTCAACGCCCCCACCCTGCTCACCCTCCACAGCGCCAAAGGGCTGGAGTTTCCCGTCGTCTTCATCGTCGGCCTGGAAGAAGGGCTGCTCCCCCACATCCGCTCCCTGGACGACCCGGAAGCCCTGGCGGAGGAGCGGCGGCTGATGTACGTGGGCGTGACCCGGGCAAAGGAGCGACTCTTCCTGACCCACGCCTTCCGCCGGGCCCGCCGGGGAGATTACGAGCCGAACATCCCCAGCCGTTTCCTGGCCGATATCCCCGACGCGCTGGCCGAGGGCAAACGGCGGCAGAAAGGGAAATCTGTAACGCAGGCCGAGTGCACGGTAGCGCAGGCTTTCAGCCTGCGCTACCAGGTCGGCGACTGGGTGGAGCATCCGACTTTCGGCCCGGGTATCGTCGTCACCGCCCGCCCCTTCGGCGACGAGGCCGAAGTGACCGTCGTCTTTGAAAAAGTGGGCCTGAAGCGCGTCCTGAGCAGTTACCTGAAACCCCGTTGAAAACCACAAAGACACGAAGGTACGAAGTTTTTTAATCGCCAATTTCTTCGTGTTCTTTGTGTCTTCGCGTCTTCGTGGTAAGTTTTTAATCGCCAATTTCTTCGTGTTCTTTGTGTCTTCGCGTCTTCGTGGTCAACACTCCCCTCCGGAGAAGCAGGATGAAAGTGGTCACCGTTGCCCAGATGCGGGCCATTGAGGCCGCGTCCGACGCCGCCGGCCACACCTACGCGGCGATGATGGAGCGCGCCGGTCGGGCCGTTGCCCAGGCGCTCATAGCCCGCCAGGACGTGAAGAAAAAGCGCGTGCTGGTCCTGGTCGGTCCGGGCAACAACGGGGGCGACGGACTGGTCGCCGCCCGCTACCTGGCCCAGGCCGGCGCCGAGGTGGCCTGCTACCTCACCCGCCCGCGCGACCCCCAGAGTGATGAGAATTTCCGCCGGTTGCAGGAGTTGCAGGTCTTCTGCACCGACGCCGACGCCGACCCGGACTTCCGTCGGCTCCGGCAATTGGCGGCCGGCGCGGACGTTGCGATAGACGCCCTGCTGGGCACCGGCGCGGCCCCGCCCCTGAAAGGGACCATCGCGCAGGTCCTGGAGACCGTCGGCGAAGTCCTGCGCGGACGGGCCGCTCCCCGGCCGCCCGAATGGGCGCGGGTCGGTGGCATTCCCGAGCCCGCCCCCGCTGCCCGTCCCCTGGTCGTGGCGGTGGACGGCCCCAGCGGCATGGATTTTGATACCGGAACGCTGGACCCGGCCGCCCTCCCCGCCGACCTGACCGTCACCTTCGCCTACCCCAAAGTGGGCCATTTCCGCTTCCCCGGCGCGGCCGCGCTGGGAGAACTGGTCGTCGCGGATATCGGCACCGACCCGACCCTGGCCGCCGAGGTGGACCTGGAAGTGATGACGCCGGAGATGGTGCGCGGCTGGCTTCCGGCCCGCCCGCCGGATGCCCATAAGGGCACATTCGGGCGGGCGCTGGTGGTCGCCGGGTCGGCCAACTACACCGGCGCGGCCCGGCTGGCGGGGGCCGCCGCTGTCCGCGCCGGGGCCGGCCTGGTGACGGTGGCTCTCCCCGCCTCCATTCACAGCGCCGTCGCTGCGGCCCTCTCCGAGGCCACCTACCTGCTGCTGCCCCACGAACTGGGCGTCCTGGCGGAGCCCGCCGTGGAGGTCCTGGCGGAACAGGCCGACCGGTACGACGCCATGCTCCTGGGCCCAGGCCTGGGTCAGGAGAAGGAGACGGCGAAATTTCTGGCCGCGCTCCTGCGGGGGCGGGAACGCCGCCCGGTGGGATTCCTGCGCTCTGGGGAAAGCGCGCCCCAACCCATTTCGCTCCCGCCGCTGGTGGTGGACGCCGACGGGTTGAACCTGCTGGCCCAGATGGAAGGGTGGCCCGCCTGCCTCCCCCCCGGTAGTATTCTGACCCCGCATCCGGGAGAGATGGCGCGTCTGATGGGGGCGTCGGTGGCCGATGTGCAGGCGGATCGGGTAGAGGTGGCCCGGCGCGGGGCGCGAGGATGGGGGCATGTGGTGGTCCTGAAGGGGGCGTTCACCGTGGTCGCCGGGCCGGACGGGCGGACGGTTCTAGAACCGTTCGCCAACCCCGCGCTGGCGACGGGGGGAACGGGGGATGTTCTGGCGGGGATTATCGTCGCGCTGCGGGCCCAGGGGTTGGGCCCCTTTGAGGCAGCGGCTGCCGGGGCCTACCTGCACGGCCTGGCGGGCGAACTGGCCCGGCAGCGGCTGGGCCCGGCAGGTGTCGCCGCCGGAGACCTGCTGCCGCTGATTCCAGAGGCCTGGGCGCTCCTGCTACCTGTGAAAAAATGAGGGGATGGATTTTGCGGCGGCCCGGGGCCGCCGCAAAATCCATCCCTCCCAGCAAACTATCTGCAGGACAACCGCAAACGGTTGTCTTGCATTATGCTTCTATCCCCAGCACCCGGTTCACACTGTCTACCAGTTCCTGGGGGCCGAACGGCTTGGTGATGTAGTCGTCCACCTTCGCGATGTGTAGCCCCAGGACCTTATCTATGCTCTGCGCCTTGGCCGTGACGATGATGACGGGGATGTTGCGCAGTTCCTCATCGGCCTTCATATGCTGGTAGATTTCCCAGCCGTCCATATCCGGCATCATCAGGTCCAGAAGGACCAGGTCTGGCTTCGCCTGCCGCACCGTCTCCAGGCCCTCTCGCCCTCCCACCGCGCCGATCAATTCAAATCCCCTGCGCCCGAGAATCAGTCGGACCAGGTCGATCATCTCCGGCTCGTCTTCAATGCAAACGATCTTCTTGCGTTGTTCGGACACTTGCAGCCTCCTCCCGCGGGATGCTTCCAGTATACCACCAAAGGGCAGCGTCGTCAACATTAGAATACCGGAAATCCTGGCACCTGGCAAGTATTTTAACCTAATTGCAACCTCTTCGTAATCTGCTCCCTCACCGTCTCTGCTCCAGGACTTCCCGATAAATCCTCACCAGTTGCCGTCCGGCCCGGTCCCAGGAAAAATGGCGCAAGGCCCGCTGCCGTAGCCCCTCCCCCAGCGCCCGCCGCAGGTCTGGCTGCACCACCAGCGCCCCGATGGCCCGGGCCAGCGCATCCGGGTCGCCCGGGGGAGTGGCATACACCCCCAGGGAGCCCATATACTCCCGGCTGACCGGGGTATCAAAGGCGACGGTGGGCAGCGCCATGGCCATGTAGTTCAGAATCTTGCCGCTTCCCTCAGTAGCGGAAAGTTTGGGCGCCACCGCGATATCCCCCAGCGCCAGGTGGGCCGGACTCTCTTCGTAGCGGACTTTGCCCGTAAAGACAACTCGGTCATCCACACCCAACCGGCGCGCTTGAGCCTGGTAGTACGCTTCCGCCGGGAAGCCGCCAATCAGGAAGTAGACCCCTTGCCCCGATTCTTTGAGCCGACGGGCGGCCTGCAGAAGTTGGGGAATCCCCTGCCAGTCAGCCAGAAGCCCCAGATAGACGACAACGATGGCCTGAGGTGGAATGCCCAGCGCGGCCCGGCGGGCCGCCACTTCCTCGGGTGAGAGCACCCCCGGCCGGAAAAAGTCGGCGTTGACGCAATCGGGGAGGGGGCGGATACGAACGGAATTCCCCAGGTGGTTCAACTGGACGGCGCCCTGCTGGGTGCTGGTAACAATCACGTCCGCCATTTCGTTGATGCGCTCTTCCAGCAGGCGCACCCAGCGGTACCAGGGCCCGTGGGGGTTCAGAAAACGGTGGTCCACCATCTCCCCGGTCAGGCTTCCCTGCCGGTCAAAGACAACCGGCAAGCCCCAGGGCCGGCCCACCACGCGACCGATCAGCGCACCCTCGTAGAGATGGCCGTGGATGAGGTCAAAGCGGCGGTGCAAGAGAAGGTCCAGCACCCGCCAGGCCAGAAAGACGTCAAAGGCCAGTTTGTGCAAACTGGAGCCGACCTCATAGTCGGCCCGCCAGGGGGTAGGTCGGCACCGGATAATCTCTAAGCCGGGGATGTCCCGCCCCAGATAATAGGTCACAATGGTCACCTGATGCCCCAACCGTTGCAGGACCCGCGCCTCCTCCAGGATGCGGACATGGCAGCCGTAGTCCAGAAAGAAGGAGGTCGGCGCAATCATCAGGATGCGCAGGGGGCGGTCCATCGGGATTCTGTGGCTCCTACTCCTTTCGGGGCGGGCGGCGGCGAAAGAGGCCACCGAAGAACATCCGGGTCATCTGCTCCCCCATACCGGGGATCTGGATCGACCCCTCGGCTTCCTCATGCATCCCGCTGGCGCGCTCCTGCAGCCAGCGGGCCCGGCCTGAGGCAGCCTGCGCGTAGGCGCCTTCCAGGGCCTGTTCGTCGCTCTCCAGCAGCCACTGGCGGATGCGCCCCAACTCTTCTATGAACATATCCAGCCGCCGGAGGAGGTTCTCCCGGTTCAGGAGCGCCTCCATCCGCCATGTGACCGCATCCCCTACCACTGGCCCCGTCAGCGAGGCGAAGTCGTAGCCCACCAGTTTGCGCATGTCGGCCCAGCCAGGGGTCCCCACCAGCGTGCGCAGCAAAGCAACCGCAACGAAGGCGGGCAGGTCCACTGCCCCCGCATGCAGCCCATCGCACTCCACCGGGTCCATAAAGAGCGGGCGGGCGCCGACCGCCTGGATCAGGCCCAGGAGCGCGGTCACCGCGTCGGGGTCGGTGTCGGCGGCCGGCGTGACGCAGTAGAAGCCGTCCTCAAAGAGGTCTGCCCGCGCGGCCTCGGTGCCCGTCAGCGGCCCAGTCAGCGGGACTTTGGGGCCGAGGATGGGCAACCCGGTCACAAAGCGGACGCGCGCCGGAAGGGATTTCCGCGCCCATTCCAGCACCGGCACCTTGAGAGTCGCCGTATCGGTGACGACGCACCCCTCCTCCAGATGCGGCCCCAGCACCTCCAGCGTCTCCCGGACCGCCGGAAGTGGCAGCGCCAGGATGACCATAGCCGCCCTTTCGCAGGCGGCGGGCAGATTCCAGTGGGTCTTGCTCACTGCCCCCATCTGGGCCGCCTTGCGGGCCACCGCCGGGTCTATGTCGTGCCCCATCACCTCCAGCGACGGCTCTTGCTTCCGCAGAGCGAGTCCAATAGAACTCCCCACACAACCCAGACCAATAATGGTGATACGTGTCCCCATACTCTCTCCCTCCTCCGCCCTCCCTACTCGTCCTCCCTCCCCACATATCCAAAAAGGGTATTGGATAGGCAATTTCCCGCTGGGCCGTACGCAGAAGTTTTTGCCCCTCCCCCTGCCTCACAGGGGTAGGTTTTTCGGCAGGGGATCAGCCGCC
>ERZ1685332.195-NODE-195-length-11864-cov-15.935388_pt1 | contig 11864 bp, 9 predicted proteins | sample MGYA00580193_ERZ1685332 | MGnify/ENA primary metagenome ERZ1685332 (study PRJEB41501, sample SAMN08275520) | hot springs metagenome | biome: alkaline hot spring; material: microbial mat | place: Russia: Ush-Beldyr | collected 2015-07 | depth 0.5 m m ...
GGATGATTTTGAGCGCGGCGATGGGAACTAAGCGACAGGCGACAGCGATTGGGCGCGATCAGGCGCACGGCGAGCAACGGGAGACCGGGCGACTGACGGGCCGGGTGCTGCGCGCGCAGAGCGGCTTCTTCCGCGTCGAGACCGGGCAGGGCGTCATGGTCTGCACGTTGCGCGGTCGCCTGAAGAAGGAGCGGCAATCCACCGATCTCGTCGTCATCGGCGATCTGGTCGAAGTTACGCCGACAATGCCGGGGCATGGCGTCATCGAGGCGGTGCTGCCGCGCCGCACGAAACTAGCGCGGCGCGCCCCCGCCTCGAAAGGGGTCTGGAAGGAGGACGTGCTGGCGGCGAACATCGATCAGGCGTTGCTCGTCTTTTCCTGCGCCAGCCCGGAGTTCTCACCGCGCATGCTCGACCGCTATCTGGTGCTGACCGAGACGAGCGATCTGGATGCGGTGATCGTCGCCAACAAGGTTGATCTCGTGGGTGATGAGGAAGCCAGACGCATGTTCGCGCCGTATGAGCGGCTGGAGTACCCGGTGCTCTACACCAGCGCGGTGACCGGTTTCGGCATCGACGCGCTGCGCGAGCGTCTCGCGGGGCGCATCAGCGTCGTCACCGGGCGGTCGGGGGTCGGGAAGAGCAGCCTGTTCAACGCCGTGCAACCCGGGTTGGGGTTGCAGGTCGGCGCCATCAGCGCCGCGCTGAACAAAGGGCGGCACACAACGCGCGTGGCGGAACTGATCCCGCTCGATCTGCCCGGCGGCGGGTACCTGGCGGACACGCCGGGCATCCGCGAACTGGGGCTATGGCGTTTCCCCAAGGACGAACTGGCGCGCTGCTTCCGCGAGTTTCGCCCGCACCTGGGGGAGTGTTACTTCGCCGGATGCACCCACATCCACGAGCCGGACTGCGCGGTGCGCGCGGCGCTGGCGCGCGGCGCGATCACCCCGGAGCGCTACGACAGTTATGTGCGGTTGTTCGAGGGAGAGTGACGGTATCAGGAGGAGTGCTATGGAGACCAGCCAGACCGTCGCCGGGCGACCCGAAGTCGTTCCGGGGGAACGGATCTTCCTCGGCGTGCTGCAACGCAGCGATCTGCCGTTCTTTGCGCGCTGGTTCAGCGACCTCGAACTGACGATGTACCTGGGGCAGCCGGGCATGGCGTTCACGCCGGAACAGGAGGAGGAGTGGTACGAGCGTACCGTGCGCGAGCGCAACGATAAGACATTTGCGATCATCGTGCGTGACGGGCAGCGACTGATTGGCAACGTCAGCCTGATGAACATCGATCAGCGCCGCCAGCGCGCCGCATTGGGCATTGCCATCGGTGACAAAGAGTCCTGGGGCAGGGGGTATGGAAGCGAGGCGGTCCGGTTGATGTGCGCCTATGGATTTGCCTTCCTGAACCTCTACTCGGTCTACCTGTGGGTTCTGGGATGCAATCGGCGCGCGCATCAGGCGTACCTCAAGTCCGGGTTTCGTGAGGCGGGCCGGCTGCGCGGCGGCATCCTCTTTGACGGTCGGCGTTACGACGATATCTTGATGGAAATGACGCGCGATGAGTTTGGTCCATCGAACCTGACTCATCTGGTTCAGCAGATAGCGAGTTGACCTATGACGACATTTTCGGAGCGTCGCGGCGGCGCACTTGGGCGCGAATTGCGCGGCGCTTACGCCTTCATCGAACGGAATGCCAACCTGATCAAACGCTACTGGGCGTGGGAACTGGTCTGGCTGGCATACTCGATTGTCAATGCCCTGTCGATTACGTTCATCGGACGGGCATCGGGCGAGATCACCGGGGTCGCCATTGCGCCGGAGCAGGTGAACACCTTCATTCTGTTCCTGCTCGTTGGAACGCTGGTGTGGCACTATCTGTCAGTGGTGTTCGACCTGATCAGCGAGTCGATCCAGTGGGAACGCTGGGAAGGAACGATCGAGTACACCTTTATGGCGCCGATCTCGCGCCTGACGCACCTGTTCGGGCAGGCGGCATTCGCCGTCCTGTTCGCGGTGCTCCACACCGCGATCATCCTGGCGGTCGTGGCAGCCTTCTTCCGCATCGATCTGACCCGCGCGGATTTCGGCGCCATGCTGGTGGTGCTGATCGCTGGCAGCACGAGTTTCATCGGGCTGGGCATGTTCGCCGCCATCCTGCCGCTCCTGTCGCCGGAAAAGGGGTTGCAGATGACCAACATCATCAAAGCGATGGTGCTGCTCGTCAGCGGCGTCTACTATCCGATCAGCGTGCTGCCGGAATGGTTGCAACCGCTGGCGTACATCTCACCGGCGACCTATATGCTCGACGGCATTCGCGCAGCGCTGCTTGAAGGCGCAAACATCGAGACGCTCTGGTCGGGGCGCATTCTGCCGCTGCTGCTGACCGGGCTGCTGACGATACCGACTGGTCTGATGGCGTTCATGCGCGCCGAGCGCTACGCCAAAGCGACCGGCAGATTGAAGCGAAATGGGTAGGGGCGCCCCCCGTGGGCGCCCGATGGCAGGACCCTGGCGGGCAGGCACAGGGGACCTGCCCCTACGCTGGCGCAGGCGGGAGCGGTCGGCGCCTCCCGTGGTGGACGCCCGTGCAATCGCCAACCGTCGGGGCGCCCCCCCGTGGGCGCCCGTGCACCGTAGGGGAGGGAACGTCGGGGCGCCCGTGGTGGACGCCCGTGCAATCGCCAACCGTCGGGGCGCCCCCCGTGGGCGCCCGTGCACCGTGCGGGACGGAATGTAGGGGCGCCCGTGGTGGACGCCCGTGCAATCGCCAACCGTCGGGGCGCCCCCCCCGTGGGCGCCCGTGCACCGTGCGGGACGGAATGTAGGGGCGCCCCCCGTGGGCGCTCACTGCGGGCAGGCACAGGGGACCTGCCCCTACGCTGGCGCAGGCGGGGCGGTCGGCGCCCCCCGTGGGCGCCCGTGGTGGGCGCCCGCAGACCCTATTATGAAGCCCCGTTATTTTGAGGAGACTCTATGTCTACAATTACCAGAGACCTCGGCAACGGTCTGATCGCGCGCTGGTCAACCGCTGCCGATCAGGAATGCATCGCCGGATTGTTCAGTCACGTATTCCGCCGAACTGCGGATGATCCGCCAAACCAGCGGATGATCGCCTATGTTCGCCATCAAATGAGCGGCCAGCATCCGTTGGTCGGTCCGAACGATGTGGCGCTGGTCGAGGATACGCGGAGCGGGATGGTCGTTGCGGCGACAGCAGTAATGCGGCAGCGCTGGGAGTACGCTGGCATCCCGTTCACCCTCAGCCGCGCCGAGCCGGTCGCCGCGCACGAGGAGTACCGCAACCGCGGTCTGGTGCGGGCGACGTTCGACCTGATGCACGCGCGCAGCGCCGAACAGGGCGATCTGGCGCAGTGCATCACCGGCATTCCCTATTTCTACCGCCAGTTCGGCTATGAGTTCGCCGTCGATCTTGGCGGATCGCGCACCGTCATGCTGGCGGCGATTCCCGACGCCAAAGAGGGGCAGACCGAGCCGTTCACGCTGCGCGACGCCACCCTCGACGACCTGTCGCAGATTCGGATGCTCTATGAACGCGAGCGCTCCCGCCCAGCCGCTGGTCTGCCCATCCTGGTGTCGGCGCCGTTCGACCACGACCACTGGCGCTGGACGCTGACCGGGCAGACGGCGGAAGCGGGCGAAGGCTGGATCACCCGCATGATCGTCCACGCCGACGGGCAGACCGTTGGATATGTGCTGATCGGACGAGTGCGCTGGAGTCCCGAAAAGGTGCGGGTGCTGGGGATGATGGTCGAGCCGGGCGTGCCGCTGACCTCCGTTGTTCCGCCGGTGCTGCGCGCGCTGCGCGCGATCGCGCCGACAATCCCGGTGATTCCGCCGAAAGCGGGTGAGCCGCGCGCGCTGGTTTTCGTCCTTGGCGCGTCCCATCCGGTGTACGACGCGCTCGGGCATGACCTGATCGCCAACAGCGAACCGCCATACGGCTGGTATGTGCGCGTCCCGGATGTGCCGCTCTTCCTGCGCCACATTCGCGCAGTTCTCGAACGCCGCCTGACCGGGTCGTTCCTGGCAGGGTATACCGGTGAACTGAAGATCGACTTCTACAAAGGCGGTCTGCGCATGGTCTTCGAGCAGGGGCGAATCGTCTTCATCGAGCCGTGGCAGGCGCCGATCTATGGTGACGGCGCCGGCGCTGGCTTCCCGCCGCTCATCTTCCTGCAACTGCTGTTCGGACGGCGCGGCCTGGATGATCTGCGCGCCTGGCACGACGATGTGTGGGCGGACGACGAACCGGCGATGCTGCTGAACATTCTTTTCCCGAAACAACAATCGTGGGTGTTGCCGCTGGACTGAACCGATAGATCAATCCAACCGCTTCCTGAACCGCAGCGAGGCAATGGTCAGCAGCACGACGCCGAATGCCGTTAGCGCCAGGATCTGCGGCAGCAACGCCTCGACGCCGACGCCTTTGATGATGATGCCGCGCACAACAACGAGAAAGTAGGTGAGTGGGATGATCTTGCTGATCAGTTGCAGCGCAACAGGCATCGCGTCGATCGGGTAGATGAAACCGGAGATGAACACGGAGGGCAAGAGGGTCAGGAACGACAGTTGAAACGCCTCGAACTGCGTGCGCGCAATCGTCGAGATCAGCAGGCCGAGCGCCAGCGTCGAGACCAGGAAGAGGCACGCAATGGCGACCAGCAGGATCAGGCTGCCGCGAATGGGGACGCCGAACCACAGCGTCCCCACCAGCAGCACCTCGCCGACGACGAGCAGTTCGACCACGGCGTAGGGCAGGATTTTCCCCACCATCAGTTCATACGGGCGAATAGGGGTGACAATCAACTGTTCGATCGTGCCGCGCTCACGTTCGCGCACCACTGCCGAGGCAGTCAGCAGCGTCGCCTGGAATTGGAGCACCAGCCCGATCAACCCCGGCACCATGAACACAGCGCTGTCCATGTCCGGGTTATACCAGACGCGCTCACGCACCTGCGGCACGCCCGGCATCGTCGCCGCCGTGACGCCGCGGCGCGCCAGCGTCTCTTCGCGCACCCTGGTCGCCAGTGATGCGCCGATCAGCCGCGCCGACGCCAGCGCATTCGACGCCACCGACGGGTCGGAACCGTCGAGGATGAACATGACATCGGCGTTCCGCCCGGCGGTGACAGTGCGCCCGTACTCCGGCGGAACGATCAGTCCGGCGCGCGCCTGCCCGCCGTCGATCAGCGACGCCAGTTCCTGCTCAGACTTGACATAAGTATACACCGTGAACTGGCCGGACTGCACGAAGGCGTCGATCAGCGCGCGGCTCTGGCGGGTGCGGTCCTGATCGAAGATCGCCAGCGGCACATTGCGCACATCGGTCGTGGCGGCGTAGCCAAGGATAATCATCTGGATCACCGGCGTCAGAAACGCGATCACGAGCGCGCGCCGGTCACGCAGAATATGAATGAACTCCTTACGGATGATCGGCAGAATCCGGTTCATCCCCACCGAATGCATTACTCCACAATCGCCTGGTACGCCAGGACGCGAAAATCGCGCTGTGGTTCGTCGATCCCCTGGTACTGCGTCATAAAGACGCCGACGAACGACTCCGCTGGATCGACCCAGTAGTAGGTCGTTGCCGCGCCAGCCCAGCCGAATTCGCCCGCCGTTCCCGGCATGCCCGACAGCCCGACATCCAGCAGCACCCGCGATCCCAGCCCGAACCCATAGCCGGGGTAGGCGAAGCCGGCGATCTCCCAGGGGAGCAACGCGGCAGGGATGTGGTTGGCGTGCATAAGTTCCAGCGTCTTCCGCCCCAGGATGCGCACCCCGTCGAGTTCACCGCCGTTCGCCAGCATAAGAGCAAAACGCATGTAGTCCTGCGTGGTGGAGAACAGCCCATGCCCGCCGCGCGCGAAGGTTTCCGGTTGATCCACCGGGTAGCTCTCCTGCGGATCGAGCCGCTGCAGAATGCCCTGCTGCCAGTTGAAGAACATCTGCAACACCGTCATACCCCGCGCCCCCAGATCGCCGACGCCGTACATGGCTGCCAGGCGATGCCGCTTCTCCGGCGGCACGCAGAAATCGGTGTCGACCATGCCAAGCGGGCTGAAGATCCGTTCGCGCAGGAACTGGCGTAGCGGTTGATTGGCGATGATTTCGATCACGTGCGCCGCCACGTCAATCGAGACGCTGTAGTGCCACTTCGACCCCGGATGGTACGCCAGCGGCAGGCGCGCCAGCTCCGCCACGAACTGTTCCAGTGTCCGGCTGGCATCGCTCATGAGTGCGTGCTGACGGTACAACTCGCCGACCGGCGAGTCGATCAGAAAATCGTAGGTGAACCCGCCCAGGTGGGTCATCAGGTCGCCAATGGTGATCGGGCGCTGCGGCGCGACTTCTTTGTCCTGTTGCAGCACTTTGACGTTCGCAAATGCCGGGATGAACGTCGCCAGCGGTGTGATCAACTGACACCGTCCCTCTTCGTAGAGGGTCATCAGGGCAGTACAGACGATCGGCTTGGTCATCGAGTAGATGCGGAAGATCGCATCACTGCGGAGCGCCTCATCGGACTCTTTGCTCATGCGTCCGACCTGTTCCGTATAGACGATCTTGCCGCGCCGCGCCAGCATCATACTCGCGCCCGCAATGGTTCCACGGTCGATCCAGCGCTGCATCGCCGGGCGAATGCGCCCGAGCCGCTCTGAACTGATGCCGACGCTTTCGGGAGGTGCAGTCACATCGCTCATGGATGGTCTTCTCCTGTCGCTGCGTGAACTACCACGAGATGGTCAACAATCTCGATGTTGCAATGACGTCGCTTGTGGAGGGAGTCCTCCTGCCTGTGGACGCGACTCAAATCGTTGCGCCTTCCGGGGCATTCAGGAGAGGTGAGGACAATCCCGCTCACCGTTCGCGCCAGAACTCCAGCATCGCCCCGTCGTCGATCTGTGTGGCGGTGCGCTCGACCTCAAAGGCATGCAGGCGTCCCACGGCGTCGGGCAGCGTTACCTCGGCGCGCCCCTCGTCGTCCTGACTGATACGCTGCATGCCGCGCAGATGGAGGCGCTGGCGCAGTTCGGCATACGATCGACCGACGAGTTCACGTGGATGCACACCGGCGATGTGATCGGCGAAGAAACGGTTGACGGCAAGCACCATCTCATCATCGTCGAGCAGCAGCACCCCCTCTGGCAGGTGATCGAACACCACGCGCAGGATGTCGCGGCTGTTTTGCACCTGGCGGGCGCGTTCGGCGAGCAGGCTCTCGAGCAGGCGCGCGTCGCGCCGCAGCGCTTCCGCCTGACGCATCCCGGCGCAGATCGCGCCCAGCGTTCCGGCATAGATTGTCAGATTCGCCCACATATCCGCTGCAAGCGCCGGTTCCTCCGGCGCCGCGCGATAGAGCACCGCCACGCCGACATCCTGCCCCATGCGCGAGAGCGGCAGCGCAATACACGATGGGCGGGCATGGCGCTCGCCTGGCGCGCTGATCATCGCCTCGGCATCAAGCGCTCGCCGGGCAAGTTCGGCGATCTGCTCGAGCGCCGATGGATCGGGTGATGGAGCGCCGGATGGCGCGATCGGCGTGAGCATGCCGCTCTCATCGAGCAGAAAGAGCACGCCGCCGTCCATGCCGAAGACATCGATGCTCTGCTGATGCACCAGCGCCGCCAGTTCTTCGTAGGAATGCTGCACCGTCAAGAACTGCCCGATGGCCTGCAAGGCGCCGATCGCGCCTGCGGGCGCCGGACCCAGCGACTCCTGCAAGGCGACCGAGAGACGCGAGAGCGTAACGGAACTGCCCTGAAGTTGTTCGTTGGCCTGATGGAGACGTGCAACCAGTTCGAGGGCATCGGCGCTGGAGAGTTGACTCAGGTCGGCAATATCCATCTCAAGCCTCCTTGCTCTGAGCGGGGTCCGAATCACAGGTGCATAAACGCATTGTAACATGTCCGCGGCTGAGGCGTGACAGCGCGGGAACTGTTGGTGAATTGACGGATTCCAGGAACACGGGCGTCTTGGGGTGCTGGGGTCCAGGCATGCATGGTCAGGCGGCAGCCCGCCGCGCCGCCCGGCGTTGAACCGTCGGGTTGATCGCGGCGCCCTCGCTGCGGCGGTGCTTGTCTCCTTAATTTCGGGAGCACTATGCTGCCGCGTCCGTGTGGTATACTGGATGTAGCCGTTTGATTTGACATAACCATGTGGCTGACGACCGAACGCCTGCTGCTCCGCGAATTCACCGCCGACGACTGGCCCGATGTGTATGCCTACCGTTCCGACCCGGAGGTCGTGCGGTATCTGCCGTTTGGTCCCGCCAGCGTCGAAGAGGTGCAGGAGCATCTGGCGCGCTGCGTGGCGCTGGCGCGCAGCCACCCGCGCCACGTGTACGAACTGGCAGTGGTGGTGCGCGCCGAAGAGCGCGTCATTGGCAGTTGCACGCTGGCGCTGCTCGACTACGAACCGCGCCACGCCACGTTTCTGTACCTGTTGAATCGGCACTACTGGGGGCGCGGCTATGCCGCTGAGGCAATGCGGGCGCTGTTCGAGTACGGCTTCGAGGCGCTGGGGCTGCACCGCATCGCCGACACCTGCGACGCGCGCAATGCGGCGTCGGTGCGGGTGATGGAAAAGCTGGGCATGCGGCGCGAAGCGCACTACCGCGAAACAATCTGGGACGGCGCAGCCTGGCATGATGAGTATGGCTACGCAATGCTGGCGCGCGAATGGCGCGCACTCAAAACAACATAACATCACTTATGTTGTTTTATTGAATGGAAGAATCAATACATATCGGGAAGCGAATAAACGACGAATGGAAACTACTCCCCACTCCCCAAACAGTAGCAGGTTGTGAACCCGGCGTCGCCATTTGTTTCCGCGCCAGAGCGCGACGCCGTGCTACCCTGACAGCAAATGCGTTCATCGGCGCCGCTGGCTTGGCGCTGCGAGGAGGCGGAAACGTATGAAACAAGTGCTTATCATTCACCTTGGCGAAGGCGACACGGTCTCGCCAGTCACCTTTCTGGATCAGGATGTCGAGGTGCGCCGCATCGGCTGCGGCGGCGACACAGCGCGCGCCCGCGCCCTGATTGCCGAATATGACGGCGCTGTCGACGCGATTGGATTAGAAGGCATGCCGGCCATCCTGCGCCTGGGCACCGCGCAGGTGCAGCACCCCATTGGCGCCGATCTGCCCGCCGCCGCGCGGGTGACGCCGGTCGTCGACGGCAGTGGCGTGCGCCCGGAACTCGAACGCTGGGGCATCATCCTTGCCGAGCGCGCCCATCCGCTGATCTTCAACCAGAAGCGCGTGCTGTTCGTTCCCGGCGTCAATCACGAGGGGCTGGCGCAAGCGCTGGCGCGGCGGAGTCCAGCGTTGCGCTTCGCTGACCCGCAGATCTTCTTCGGACTACCCGACGCCCCGGGTGTCGGAAGCGCGCAGACCCTCGAGCAGGCGGCAGCGCCAACGCTCGAAGCGCTCAGAGAGGCGTCGTTCGAGACCCTTGCCGGCATCACCGGTGCGCCGCACCATCCGGGCAGTTTTGTCTGGGCCGATATTCTGGCGGGCAATATCGCCGCCGTCCGGCGGTTTGCGCCCGAACGGCTGGATCGCAAGATGGTCATCGTCGAAGCCGCCAGCGATGAAGATATCGCCGATCTGCGCGAGCGCGGCGTCGAGACGTTGATCACGCTCATGCCGTCGCTCGGCGGCAAGGGCGAGATCGCGCGTCACTCTGCAGCGACCATCGAGGCGCTGCTGGCAGCGCTGCGCCCCGATCCGCAGGCGCCGCTCACCGAGGACACCTACCTCGACCTGCTGGCGAACCTGGACTGGGCGCCAGCCGTTGTGACGCTGCAACCAGAAGCGGCTGGGGTCAACAAGTTCGCCTTCGTCATCCATCCCTTGCGCGTCAAGTTCATCCACGATTACCCGCCGTTCTACTGGACGCGCTACGTTCCCGATACGATCGTCGAAGCCGCTGCCGCCTATGTGCCGCCGGTCTACGTCGGCAAAATCACCGGCGGACGCTCGCCAACCACGGGGCAACGCATCGAGGGATACCTGATCTCGCTGGGAGCAACGCCGCGCCAGATGATGAAGCACAGTCCGCGCTTCACCTACAATCTGCTCAACCAGGCGGCGCACCTCGCTGAACGGCTCGGCGCGCGCATCATGGGACTGGGCGCCTTCACCAGCGTCGTCGGCGATGCCGGCATCACGGTTGCCAATGAAGCCGATATCGCCATCACCAGCGGCAACAGTCTGACCGTTGCTGCAACCCTGGAGACGGCCAAGATTGCAGCGCGTATGATGGGGTATCATGATCTGAGCCACGGGAGAATCATGGTCATCGGCGCGACCGGCTCGATCGGGTCTGCCTGTGCGCGGCTGGCGGCGCAGGCGACGAAGGATGTTGTGCTGGTCTCGATCGAACCGGAGAAGTTGATTGACCTGAAGCGCCTGATCGAACGCGAAACGCCAGGAGCGCGCGTCGTCATCTCGACCCACGCCAACGGTCTGGCGGGTGAGTGCGACCTGATCATCACCGCCACCTCCGCCTTTGGGCAGCGGGTGCTGGACGTGACCGAGTGCAAGCCGGGGGCGATCATCTGCGATGTGGCGCGCCCGCCGGACATCAATCCGGCGGAAGCGGCGCTTCGCCCCGACGTGCTGGTGATCGAGAGCGGCGAGGTGCTGATTCCTGGCGATGTCGAGATCGGGTACGATATTGGACTGCCGCCAAAGACGGTCTATGCCTGTCTGGCGGAAACATCGCTGCTGGCAATGGAAGGGCGCTTCGAGGATTATACGCTGGGGCGGAACATCACACCCGAGCGGGTCAAGGAGATCTATCGGCTCTTCCGCAAACACGGGTACCGGCTTGCGCCGCTGCGTTCCTTCGAGGAGTACATCACCGAAGAGCAGATTATGCACAAACGCAGACTGGTGGAAGAATTGCGCGCCGATCCTGAATTGTTTGCACGGCGCAAGGCGGAAGCAAAGGAGCACTTGAAATCGATCCCGGAGATGGCGAAGGGGGTGCGCGCCGCGCGGCGCGGCAAACACTCAGCCGCCTGGGGATGGGCGGGCGTCGGTGCAGTCGCGTTGAGCCTGGTCGCGCTTCGCCGTCAGGCGCGGGTACGGTAGTGACATGCAACCATTGATCCGGATGGCAATCGGGGTGGCGCTGGTGCTTGGGGCGCTGCTGCTGGCGGCGAATACGCTGAGCAGGTCCCCCGATGCGCCTGCGGGCAGCCCGGTCGTCGGCGACGCGGCGCGCGGGCAGATCGTCTTCGAGCGTGCCGGGTGCAGCGCCTGCCATACGACCACCACCGAATTTCGGGTCGGGACGGGGATGGCGGGTGTGCTGCAACCGGAAGGCCCGGTTTACCCGCCGGGGGTGGACTACGGCGGCATGCTCCCCAACGGCGCGCCGCGCACCGAAGAGAATGTCGCCGCCTTCATTCGGACGACCAATCAAGGGCAGATCGGCGTGATGCCGGGGCGCGCCCTGAGCGACCAGCAGATGGCCGATTTGATTGCGTATCTGCGCACACTGACGAGGTGACCTCCTCAACGATGACGGTCACGTTCCGCTTGCGCGCGTCGAGGACGCTGATGCTGCCAGGGGTATTGGCGGCGCACGTTCATCCGGCGCGTCGCACGTGATTGTCACCGCTTGGCGATCTCGTCGGGCGCCCGGGCGCCCACGGGGGGGCGCCCCTACATTCCGTCCCGCACGGTGCACGGGCGCTCAGAGGGGCGCGCCGTCCACCCCCGCCTGTGTAGGGGCAGGTCCCCTGTGCCTGCCCGCAGTGGGCGCCCAGAGGGGCGCGCCCCGACGTTCCGTTCCATACGGTGCGTGGGCGCCCACGGGGGGGGC
>ERZ1685332.201-NODE-201-length-11584-cov-14.269061_pt1 | contig 11584 bp, 11 predicted proteins | sample MGYA00580193_ERZ1685332 | MGnify/ENA primary metagenome ERZ1685332 (study PRJEB41501, sample SAMN08275520) | hot springs metagenome | biome: alkaline hot spring; material: microbial mat | place: Russia: Ush-Beldyr | collected 2015-07 | depth 0.5 m m ...
TGCCAGCAGCATCACCGGCTCGCCGGTCAACCCATAGACCAGCGCAAGCGCAGCGCCGGCGCCGCCATTGGCAAGCGCCTGCCAGAGATCGCGTCGTCCGCCCTTTTCGAACTTTTCGCCGGCGATGCGCTGCTTCTGCGCCTGCCGAAAATGGGAGAGCGCGCTGGATGTCACAAAAAAGGCAATCAGCACGCACCCCCACGTCCACCCGCCAAACCCAAAGGTCAACGTTCCGGTGACGATGGCGCCAAGCCAGCCGCTGCGGTCAAGCGATTGTCGGCGATACGCGACAGCGCCAATTACGGCGCTCAACACCAATCCGGCGGCGATGCGAGGAACATCGATCATGGCGTCTTCCATCGGAAAAGGAACGCCATGCATCATACCATAAGGCGCGAGGACGGTAGGGGCGCGCCGCTGGCGCGCCCGCGATCAGCGCGGGGTTATACGTCGGGGCGCGCTGCGCGGGGTTATACGTCGGGGCGCGCCGCTGGCGCCCCCACGCGCCCGCGATCAGCGCGGGGTTATACGTCGGGGCGCGCTGCGCGCGCCCACGCGCGGCTGGCGCGCCCGCGATCAGCGCGGGGTTATACGTAGGTCCTCAGTTCCTGGTCTTCTCAACCTCTGCCCCCCTCGATCCGCCGCGCAAGCGCTGTCAGCGCGTGATCGAGGTCTGGTCCGATCATGCTAGCGACCTGATCCGGAGGCACCATCGCCGCCAGCGGTCCGAGCATCGGCGCAAGGTCAATCGTCAGCTTGACGCGCAGATCGGTTCCCTTCCCGTCCGGCACGAACGACCAGCGTGACTCAACGGTCACCGGGTGGCGCGACGTAAAGACGACTTCCCGATCTTGCTGCCAGTGCACATCGCCTTCAGACCGAAGAGTGGCAAACGGTCCCATTGCCATGTGCGTGGCGACACGCGCATTCGACGCGCTACGATGCAAGACTTCGACCTTCTTGACCCGCGGCAGCAACCCTGCCAGCGTCTGTGGATCGGAAAGCGTCGCAAAGACGCGCTCCGCGCTCGCTGCAATGCGCCGGCTGCGCTCGACCGTCACTACCAGACCGTTGTTCGCCTTTGTTTTGCCCCACGTCAGATCACCGGGTCGGACCGTGTTCATGTGCGCCTCCTGTGCGGCGGATCGCCGCGACCGTCATGGATACGACGAGCGTTGCAGGCATGGAGGTTGCGGAGATGCGTGAACTTGCGACACTCTTATTTTACTACGATCTTGTGCAATCAGTGGATGTAAAGTGTGCAAAAGGACGCTCATCCCTGATTGCCTGAGCCGAGCGGCATACTGCACCACAACGAAACGAGGTATGTTATAATAGCGGGAGTGAACGACAACCTGCACATATCGGGCAACGGAGAGAACCATGGCAGAAAAGAAGTCGAAAACCGACGTTACCGCGCGCGACAAGAGCGGCAAGGTCACCAATCACAACTGTGCGAACTGCGGTGAGCGCATCATGAACGACCGCGAGATGGTCGTGGTCATGGACGGTCGGCGGCGCAACAAGACGTATCATCACCGCGCGTGCTTCCAGAAAGCGGTTGCATAAGCGCGTTGCCGGGTTTCAGCCAGATTCATCGGCTCATCCGTTGCGTGCGGGTGAGCCGATGTATTATCTGAGGCGTGATATGGTCGAAGATCGCACGCAGATCGAGTTTCCGGCGCAGGGAGCAATCACTATTGCCCTGTGCGAGCCATTTGGCGTATTGTGCTGTCGGGCATCCGGTCCAGGCGGGCATCGGTTGCGCGTGCTGATCGACACCGGCACCGATCCATCAGCCGTAGATGCGCGGCTCGCGCGGCGCCTGGCGCTGCCTACCGGCGGCAGCGGCATTGGGCAGGGCGCCGCCAGCGATGCGGTTGCGTTCACGGAAGCGGTGTTTCCCTGGCTGCGCCTGGGCAACGCCAATGCTCCCGGAAACCAGGCGTTGACCATCCGCGATCTTTATGCACCGGCGCTCGATCTGAGCGGCTTGCCTTTTCCTGTGGACGTTGTCATCGGGTACAGCATCTTGCGCCATCTGACGCTGCGGATCGACTTCCGAACGCGCTCGCTGACCCTGGCGCACCCCGACCTGGGCTTTCCGTCCCTCGGCGCCTCCGGCGTTGTTGTGCCGCTCTCGTTCTTCGAGCATTTCCCGGCAATTGGCGATCTGGTCATTAATGGGGTCGTCATTCCGCAGGCGACCATCGACACCGGCTCGAATGCGGCAATTACCGTCGGTCCCGATCTGGCGGCGCGGCTGGGGGTGCGTGAAGATAGCGCCGATGTTCGCATTGTTCGAGGGGAAGGGTTTGGCGGCGGCGGAGCAGTGGTGCGTCGCCACTTCGATCAGGTGCGCCTGGGACCATTTACCCTGACGAATATCGATATCGACGCTCCGCTCACATGGGCGGGCGACCTTGGGCGGGCATCACGCGCCAATATCGGCATGCCCCTGCTTGCACGCTTTGCGACTGTGGTGATTGATTACGGGCGGGAGCGAGCGGGGTTTGAAACGTATGCCTGATCCGGCGCACTTCTCGCGGTCCTTGAACCACGCCATGATCGGCTTACGGCGGCGCTGGTTGCGCCAGGCTCAGCCAACGCCGCCTCCTGGACGCGGACTGAAGCCTCTCACAGCCATGGGTCCAGGCGGATGCAGGGTGAGATGCGGTAGAGGTCCCCTGGAGGCACCGTCTGGTCTCCAGGCAATGAAGCCGCGATCGCTAGAACAACCCCACACACTTCGGGCACTCTTCATCGGCGTATGGCCCATGATCGGGGCAGTCGCCACCTGGCGCATCATCCGGCAGATCATCGTAATCCATTGCAGGTCCTCCTGAATATTGCTGCGTTTCAGGAGAACCTTACAATTCAAGCGCAGATACTACCAAGATAAGGACATGACGTAATGATTAATTATGCCTAACCAGAAGAGATGCCGCTTCTTCCCAGCATTCGGCGCATCAGCGCCCGTTCCTCGGGACCAAACGCGCCAAGCGTCCAGAGCGCTGCAAGGTAGACCGGCGCCCCGACGGCGATTGCCAGCCATGGCGAGCGCGCAAGCAAAGACCACATGGCAGCGCCCATCACAAGTGAGGCGACTGCCGGGCGCCACATGAGGCGCAGGAGCGGCGGCATCGCCCCTTCACGCCGCAGGGTGCGCAAAAATGGCAACAACAGTGCCAGCTCCGTGGCAACTGTCACTACCGCCGCTGCCAGATACCCATACGCCGGGATGAGCAGCAGATTCATTCCCAGGTTGAACACTGCGCCAATGACGAATGCTACCGTAATTGCGCGCTGGCGGCGTAGAGCGATGAGCACGTACTGTGTTACGCCATTTGCGTAGGAGAGGGGCAGATACCAGATCAGGATCGCAAGCGCGAGCGCGGCGCCGGGCAAAAATGCCTGCCCGCCGATCACTGCGATAATCACCGGCGCGAGGAGCGTTCCGCCAACCGCGACGGGCCAGGCGAGGAGTTGCAGCAGTCCGAGCGCGCGATGATACATCCGTTCGAGGGCGGCGCGGTCGGTCACTGCGTAGCGCGCCAGCAGCGGAAACAGCGCCGCCACAAAATAGGGCGGCACGATCTGCGTCATGTTGATGACTTTGTAGGCTGCATCGTACAAACCGAGCGCGGCTGCGCCAGCCTGCGCGCGCAGCAGCACCACGTCAAAACGGAAAAAGACCGCCAGCAACAGGCTGTTCAGCAGCAGCGGGAACCCCTCGCGCAACAGATCACGTCCGGCGGGCCAGTCCCACGCGAGCGGTGCGCGGAATAGCATCCGTCGCTGAAGGATGGAGAACACCGCAGCGTTCAGGGAGGTAGCCGCCAGCGCCACCCCCGCCAGCGCCACCACGCGCGCGGGCGCGTCCGGCGCGATGAGCAGCGCCCCTACCCCGGCGAGGGTCTTCACCACGTTGGTCAGCAGCACAACCAGCGCCGTCACTTCCATGCGCTGATACGCCTGGAACGACGCCGAGCAGGCTGCGGCGAGCGCCGCCGGGTACAGATGCAGCATCAGCAACGCCAGCGCGGTGATTTCGGCGCTGCTCAGCGGACGTTCGATCAGCGCATAGCCGACGACAAGGATTGCAGCCACAGGGAGCAGCAGGGTTGCAATGCCGAGCCGGAGCAGCAAGGTGATGCTGAAGAGGCGCGGCGCGCGCGCGAGGTCGGGCGCGGCTTCGCGCACCGCCAGATCGTTCAAGCCCCAGTTTGTGATCGTGAGAAAATAGAGACCGGCGATCAATGCCACGAAGGCATACGCGCCATTCCCCTCCGGTCCCAGGAAGCGCAGCGCAATGACTGCAAACCCAAAGTCGATCACCTTGTTGATCAGATTTGCAGCGATGGGCAGCGCACTGTTTTTGGCGATCGTGCGCGCAGTGTCGGACTGGTCTTCGCGGTAGAAGCGCCGCCACGCCCAGGCTGCGCCCAGGAGCAGCGGTATGAGCGCAGCGACTGCGAGCAGAAAGATTTGCGCTTGTGTATTCAACACGCGGTCTATGATACCATAGCCGGACGTCAGGAATGTGTCTGAGCAGATTCTATGCGTCTGTACTACGAAATTGCCATTCGATCCTTCCGCTCAGTATTCTATCGGGCGCGTTCATCTATGCCGGGCTGATCGTCACCGGCGCGACGATCTGCTTCTGGACGATCAAGACGCCTGAGATTATCAATGCGTTCACGTTTGGCGGGCAGCAGTTGACAAGCCTGCCGTTGAGCATCTACGACCGGTGGATACGCGTCGTTTTTCTTTCGATTGCGCCAGTGGCGTTCGCCAGTTATCCGGCGGCATTGCTGATTCTTGGTCGGAGCGACCCGCGGGTTGCCCGCCTGGATTGCGTGGTGCGCGCCTGTGGTCGCCGGCGTGTTCTGCGCCGCTGCCCCGGGGTTCTGGCATATCGGCGTGCGCCGGTACCAGAGCACCGGAACCTGATGCCCGCTACCGGCGTATCACGGCAAGTGCCAGGTAGGTCGCGCCGGTCGAAGCGTCTTCGGTGTGGGCAAGCGCCAGAAGCTGATCACCATTGCGCCATCCGGCGTAGCTGATCGTGTCGCCTTCGACGAGCAACCTGCCGTCAGCGCGCCACCCGTTGCTCTCGAGTTGACCGGCGTAGAACTGTTTGACCTGTTCCCAGGCGACGCTTCCCGGAACCCGGAAAAGTCGGATGGCAGACGCCTGCTGCTCGCCGACAATCTCAGCCGTCAATCCGCTCACCATCGCATCCGCCAGCGGCGACTCGCCGCGTGATGCAGCGGTTGCATCAGGGTAGACCGGCGGCTCCGCCACGGACGCGCTGCCGCAGGCGGCAACCAGAAGCGCAAGCAGCGTTATCAGCAGGAAACGTGGTATCATACGCAGCCTCACGGATCGCGACAGTGTCATCGGTATCAGAATACGCAGACCCGCGATCTGAGGATGCGTCGCGTGTTGAAAGGATGGAAGATGCCGCTCATCGACGTCGCCGATCTCACCAAAATCTTCCGCGTCGCGGTGCGCCAGAGCGGACGGCTTGGCGCGCTGCGCACCTTCCTGAGCCGCGAGTACCGCGATGTATGCGCTGTCGATCATGTTTCGTTCGCTATCGAGGCGGGCGAAATGGTCGGTTATCTGGGACCGAACGGGGCGGGCAAATCGACGACGTTGAAGATGCTGACCGGCATTCTTGCGCCAACGTCCGGACGTATGTCGATCGATGGGCGTGAGCCGCAGCGGCAACGCATCGAACACGCGCGCCGGATTGGCGTTGTATTCGGGCAACGCACTCAGCTCTGGTGGGATCTGCCGGTGATAGAGTCGTTCGATCTGCTGCGGCACATCTATCGTATTCCGCCGGAACGCTGGAAGGCGAACCTGTCCACCTTCGACGATCTGCTCGATCTCGGCGCGTTCCTCAACACGCCGGTGCGCCAGATTTCGCTGGGGCAACGCATGCGCGCCGAACTTGCTGCTGCGCTGCTGCACGATCCAGCAATTCTCTTTCTCGACGAACCAACCATTGGACTGGATGTGGTCGCCCGCGAGCGCATCCGTCAGTTTCTCGAGCGCATCAACCGCGAACGCGGCGTGACCGTCATTCTGACCACCCACGACCTGAACGACATCGAGCGTCTCTGTCAGCGCGTCATTCTGATCGATCACGGACGTGTGATCTACGATGGGGCGCTGGAGAGATTGCGCGAGCGATTCGGTTGCTGGCGCATTCTAACAGTTGATCTGGAACGCGACGACGTAATTGATGACACCCTGGAGGCGCCGGGCGCGGATGTGATCGAACGCAACGGGTCGCGCTTCCGCCTGCGCTTCGCCCGTGACGCGACGACTGCCGCTGCGTTGATCGGATACCTGAGCAGCCGCTATCCGATCCGTGATCTGACAATCGAGGAACCAGAGATCGAAGGGGTTATCCGACACATCTATGAATCGCCGGAAGTGGCACATTCGCATCATCGATAGTCTGATGTGTTTGCGATCAGAGCCAAGTTCAGTCTGTGGGGCTTTGCCCTCGGCTGCCTGAGAGATTCAGCCCCCTGCTCAAAATGTCCGGGTTCACGTTGATTTTCCGGTCAGGCGCTGCTCGAAAAATTGACGCAAAGACGCAGCGGTTACGCAAAAAGGTCCGCTACGCGGCAACTAAACCCGGGAAGCGCATCCGGGTCTTGCAGAAGATCATCGCCAGAAAGCGCCTGAATCGAACCTGCGGCTCGATGCACCAGCACTTCGTGGGTGCGTGAGTGGACTTCCCAGACCAGACGGGCGCTGGCGGAGAGAAAATCGCGCACCTTTTCACGCGCGTCCCCGGCGGTCTTGGATGGGGAAACGATCTCGACTGCCAGATCGGGCGCCTGCTCCCAGAATCCGTCGGGAACACCGGTCGCCGGAATATGCGCTGCTGCGACAAAGGCGACACCAGGAGCGCGCACCGTATCGGGGTTGCGCGCAAGCACAAACCCGGACGCAACACAGACCACTCCGTGACCGCCGGCTTCCGCCCATTGCTGCAATCGCGCGCCAATGCGGAGTGCAAGCATCCCGTGTCGTCCACCTGGGGGCATGGTTTCGACAACCTCCCCGCGCACCAGGGCGCGCCGTATCGGTCCTTCCGGCAACAACCAGAACGACTCGGCGGTCATCAGTTGAGCGGGCGCAATGCTCATACGACGTTGGGGCAATAGACGAACGCTTATGTTACGATACCGTATTGTACCATTGTTTCCCCGCCGGGATCGTGCTATACTGCGCAGGGATCAGGGCTGAAGGATGCCCAATGCTGTTGACACGACCATGAACGAATCCTTGACTCCCCGGCAGCGCGCGGAACGTCTGATCGATGAGGGAAGTGCGGCGATCCGCGCAGGCGACCAGGCGCGCGCGCGCCAGTTGCTCAGCCAGGCGGTGCAATTCGAACACCAGAATGAAAGTGGATGGTTGTGGTTCTCTGGTGCGCTGAGCGATGCGGCGCAGCGCCGCTACTGTCTGGAACGGGTTCTGGCGATCAACCCGCAGAACGAGATCGCGCAGCGTGGGCTGGCAAGTCTTAAGCCCGCGGCTTCATCGCCTGCTGCTCCGGCTTCATCGCCTGCTGCGCCAGCGCCGAAACCTGCGGCATCGGCGCAACCCGTGCAGCGCCAGCAACCGGTGTTCGACCCGCTTGCTCCCGATGCTGCCACAACGCGACGCGCCACAACCGCTGCCCCGCCGCCGCGCTTGCCGACACCTGCAACCGTTGCTCCGCCAGCGTCCCAAACGGTTGCTCCTGACGCTGCCACGACAACGACCGGGGCGCAGCAGCGAGCGCCGGAAGCGCCCCGGAAGCCTCCTCCGGCGATGCCTGCCGAGCCGACGCCGACCGATCCACTGGCATCGCTGCGCCCTGGCGCAACCGCGAAGCGAAGCGGTCTGCTGCGTCGCCCAGGAGATGCCGGCAAAGCCGCAGCCGGCGCCCCGCCAGCCAGTATGCCGGTTGAGCGGCCCAAAAAGCGTTCGCGTGCGGTCGTCTATGCTCTCCTCGGCATCATCGCAGTCGTTGCGCTGCTGGTTGCCGGGTTGGTGTATCTGTATCCCGATGTGCTCAACCCGCTGCGCCCAACTGAAGAAGCGGCGCTGCCGACCGTCGAACCGGAGACGCCGACGCCGGTTCCTACGCCGACGAGTATTCCAACTGCCACTCCCGCACCGACGCCGACGCCGGTTGATGTTCAGGCGCTGGTGCGTGAGGCGGAAGAACTTGCCGCCATTGGCAGCCTGGGACAGGCGGCAGAACGCTATACCGAAGCGATCCGCGTCGATCCATCGTCGTTCGAGGCATACTTTGGGCGCGCTCAGGTCAACTTCAATCTGTCGCTCTTCCAGAACGCCGTGGATGATTTCACCACGGCATTGGCGCTCGACCCGGAGAACGTCGAGGCATACCATCAACGCGCGCGCGCCTTCTATCGTCTGAACCAGTACGATGAAGCCATTCGCGACTTCACCGAAGCGCTCGCGCGCGATCCCAACAACGATGTGCTCCTGATGCGCCGCGGCGTCGCCTACCGCGACAACGGCCAGTACGACGAGGCGCTGGCAGATTTCGATCAGTCGCTTCAGATAAACCCGGAGGTCAGTTTCACCTATTACCACCGCGCGCTGTTGTTCCAGAAGATCGGCAGGCTCGACCGGGCGCGCGCCGATTTTGATCGGGCGCTGACGATTGCGCCGGAGTATCGTCTGGCATATGTCGGGCGCGGGTTGCTGCGCCTGGAGCAGGGCGATGCGCGTGGCGCGCTCAGAGACTGTTCGCGCGCCATCGAACTTGACGCAACCGCGATCGATGCCTATCTCTGCCGCGCCAGAGGCGCCATTGCGCTCCGCGATTACCGCACCGCTGTCGCCGACCTCGATACCGTCATTGCGCGTGACCCTGACAATGCCGACGCTTACCGCGATCGCGGGAGGGCGCACCAGGCGCTGCGCGATACTGCTGAGGCGCGGGCGGACTACCAGCGCGCCGCCGAACTCTACCGCCTCCAGGGGCGCGACAAGGACCTGGCGGAAGTCGAAAAGTTGCTTGCTGCGCTGAAATAGTCGTGCGGATCGATATCCACATGCACTTCCAGCCCCCGGAAGCGCTCGCGTATCTGGCTGAGGCTGTTGAACGCGAACCGTACTGGGCAATGCTCCTCGGTCTGCACTCGACGAGCCGTCACGCGGTGGTTTCAGCCGATGAAGGGCGCGTCCTGGCGGACATGGATCGCGCCGGGATCGACTGCGCGGTGATCCAGGGTGAGTATTATCGCCGGCACGAGTCATGCGTCGCCGCCAACGACCGCGCGCTGGCGCTGTGCCGACGCCATCCGGAACGATTTCTGATCTTCGCAACCGTGCAACCCGCCGATGATCGCGCGCTCGACGAAGTGCGGCGTTGCGCTGCTGCTGGCGCTGTCGGTATCGGAGAACTCAACCCGTATGCGCAAGGGTTCACGCTCGACTCGCCCGCGTTCCTGCGGCTGGCAGAGACCTGTATCGATCTCAACCTGCCGATTCTGCTCCACGTGAATGAGCCGGTGGGACGTTACTACCCCGGTAAAGCCGTCACGCCGCTGGCGCAGTACTACGAATTCGCGCTGCGCTACCCCGAACTCACGATCATCCTGGCGCACTGGGGAGGCGGGTTGTTCTTTTACGAACTCATGCCATCGGTGCGTCAGGCGCTCCGTAATGTCTGGTACGATACAGCGGCGTCGCCGCTGCTCTACCCGACCGCCGATATTTTCGCGGTGGCGCTGCGCTGCGTCCATCCGCGCAAAATCCTGTTTGGCAGCGATTATCCGCTGCCGCTTTATCCACGGGTGTCGCGCGAACCTGACCTTTTCGCCTTTCTCAGCGAAATCATGGCGCTGGACATGGCGCCCGACATCCGCGACGATCTTCTGGGACACAACAGCGCGCGCCTGCTGGGGTTGATGCCGTCTGACAAAGCGCCGGCGCCCGAGTCTTCGACGCGCTCGAACTCTTTACCCCCTCTGCGCTATCCAATCACAGCCGCCATGTCAGTTGCCGCCATCGCTGGCGCCTGGTCTTCGGCTCGCGCGGTGCTGGCAGCATATGGCATTCCCTGGGAAACCGTCGAGGTCCCGTTCTGGGAACCGCTGCACCAGGCGGCGGCGGCGCGCGGGATCGGAGCGGAGCGCCTGGAGCGTCTGATCGCCGACCTCAATGCCGCTGTTCAGCACGAGAGTGAGATGCCATGAATCGCGCACTCGCCGTTTTTGTCTTTTTTGGCATGGGCTACTTTCTCTCCAATTTCTTCCGCGCCGCCAATGCGGTAATCGCTGGCGATCTGATGCGCGACCTGGGGTTGAGCGCCGCCGACCTCGGCATGATGACCAGCCTGTTCTACGCTGGCTTTGCTGCGGTGCAGTTGCCGCTCGGCGTCGCGCTGGATCGCATCGGTCCGCGCTTTGCCGTGCCCGCCCTGATGCTGATGACGGTCGTCGGGTGTCTGTTGTTCGCCACGGCGATGGCGTTGCCGCAGGTCGCCGTGGGGCGCACCATGATTGGGGTCGGCATGGCGGGGAATCTCATGGGCGCGGTCAAGGCGTTCAGCGCCTGGTTTCCGCCGCAGCGTGTGGCAACATTCACCAGCCTGATGGTCGGCATTGGGGCGCTGGGGGCGCTTGTAGCGGCGACGCCGCTCGCCTGGCTGAATCAGCAGGTTGGCTGGCGCGACGTCTTTCTTGGCGGCGCCGTCGTGACCTTGTTGAGCGCCAGCGGGATTGTCCTCGGCACGCGCAACGCGCCGCCAGGCGTGCTCTGGCGCGCCACATCGGATGTGTCAGATGCCGGCTTCGCTCAGATTTTTCGCAACCCGCACTTCTGGCGCATCGCGCCGCTCAATCTGACATTGCTCGGCGCAACGCTCGCTGTTCAGACTCTGTGGGCAGGACCGTACCTCTTCGATGTGTTGCGCCTGTCGCAATTCGAAGCCGGCAACCTGATCCTGATCATCAGCGCAGGCGTAGCAGCCGGGTACGGCAGTTGCGGCGCGCTGGCAGACAGATTCGGCGCGCGGCGGGTGATGACGGTGAGCACTCTCGTGTTTCTGGCAGCGCAGGCGCCGCTTCTTCTGCCCGTTCCCCCGCCGGTGGCGGCGCTGGCGATGACGTTTTTCCTGTTCGGTTTCAGCGGCGCGTTCAGCCTGCTGACGCTGGCGCAGGTGCGCGAACTGTTTCCGCCGTACATGGGCGGGCGCGCCGTCACCGCCGTCAACCTGTTTGGCTTCGGCGGCGCGACGGCGATCCAGTGGGGTATGGGCGTAATCATCGGCGCATTTGCGCAAAACGAAGACGGTCGGTATCCGATCGAGGCGTACATCGCGGCATTCGGCGCGGCACTTGTCCTCAATGCCGTTGCGCTCGTCTGGTACCTGACGCCGGTTCCCATGAGGGCGGAGAAGGCGCAAGCGGGAGGAGTGGAAGGTTGAAGGTAGGGGCGCGGCGCTGGCGCGCCCATTGCGGCGCTGGCGCGCCCGGCGGCGCTGCCGCGCCTCAGGCGCACGGCGCTGGCGCGCCCGCGTCCGGGTTGC
>ERZ1685332.204-NODE-204-length-11453-cov-15.604492_pt1 | contig 11453 bp, 10 predicted proteins | sample MGYA00580193_ERZ1685332 | MGnify/ENA primary metagenome ERZ1685332 (study PRJEB41501, sample SAMN08275520) | hot springs metagenome | biome: alkaline hot spring; material: microbial mat | place: Russia: Ush-Beldyr | collected 2015-07 | depth 0.5 m m ...
AGTTCTCAGTTCTCAGTTCTCAGTTCTCAGTTCTCAGTTCTCAGTTCTCGGTTCTTGACTATCCCGTCAAATGTTGCAGGAAGAACGTCGTAACCCGGTCAACGTACTGCTGTGGTTCGACCTCATAGGACCGGGCATGCCCGGCGTCAGGAACCTCCCAGTATTCGGCTGCGGGCGCAGCCGCGGCGAGTGCGCGTCCGTGCTCAACTGGCGTAAATGCGTCGGCACTGCCGTGGATGATCAGCACCGGTCGCGGCGCAATGTCGTCGATCTCGGTGACCGGTCGTGCGGTTGCCAGATCCATCCCCAGGATAAACCGCCCCATAAAGAGGGTCGAAGGAAGGAAGATATCCGGCAGTCCGCTGGCAGCGCCCCAGTGGCGCTGCATGAGCGGCTCAATCTCGGCGTAGCTGCAATCCGCCACAAGCGCGCCGATCGCCGGATCTGCGGCGGCAGCGCCAATTGCCGAGGCGGCTCCCATGGACACGCCAAGCACACCGATGCTTCCGGCGCGGAATCCCTGTGCCATGAGCCAGTCGACCGCACCGAGAATATCACGCCGTTCCGCCAGCCCGAAACTGAAGCGCGCATCGCCGCTTGCCCCGTGCCCGCGCAAGTCGATCAGCAACACTGCAAATCCACGTTCGTGGAGACGGACGGCGAACTCGCTGAAGCGCCCCTGAAACTCCGTCGAGCGGCTGCTATCTTTGCCGTGGATGAGGATCACTACGCGCGAGGCGTCTGGCTGCGGCAGATACCACGCGGCGATCTCCACATCCTCGCCGCGCGCCGGGAAGCGCACGTCCTCGAAACGCGCCCCAAACGTTGCAGGAGTATTGACCTCTGTATCGCGCTGCGGCATGGTTAGCGTGCTGGCGGCATAGGTCGAAATGCCCAGGTAGAGCGCCATAACCAGCGTGACCAGCGTCGCTGCGATAGAGAGCGCCATTCGTCGCAGACGTTCGGCGCGTCGATCAACAGTTGTGGGAGCCGTCGTCTCCATTGAAGTTGTCTCCTTCGCTCTTGAACGTTAATTTCATGTTATTATAGGCGCGAATTCCTCTTGTCCGTGTGTGCTGCCCGTCACACAGTGTTATGCTGAGTCTGCACATCGCTTTCGTGCTTGTTCTCGCTACCACGCTGGCGTGGTGGTGCGGGTGGGGTCTTGCGCGCCTGACGCTGCCTTCGGCGTTGTTGCCGTTTCGTCGGTTGCTGGCGCCGCTTATTGGCTACGCGGTGGTGGTGGTTGCAGGGTACTGGAGCGTGCGCACGGTCATTGGATTGAATGTAGCGCTGCCGATTCTTCTCCTCGTCTGCACCATGCTCAACATCCTTGCCTGGCGTCGCACCGGCGCTCCGTTCACGCGCCGCCTGCCGGGTCAGGTTACACAGCGTGAGGGGGTGTCGCTTTTTCTGCTGGTTCTGATGACCATTGGCGTTGGTGTAGCGCCGCTGATTCGCTACAACCAGTCAGCGGCCATCGGAGGTGGATGGGACATCGAAGTCGCCTTGCCAATGGCGCGGTATCTGGAACGCGCTCCGATTGCAGCCATTGCAACCATGCCGGACAATCCGTTGCGAGACCTTGTGGCGAATCCACCGCGGATTTCGCATAACATCGGGTTTGCCATCTATCAGGGATGTGTGGACCTGCTTGGCGGCTTCGAAGTGTTCGACACCTTTACGCCACTCATTGCGTGGTTGCGAGGATTGGGTGTTCTGGCTGTCTATCTCTGGCTCCGGGTGGTGCTTGGTTTACGGCTGTGGGTAGCACTGATTCGGATCAATATGGGTCAGTGCGAATGCGCTGCTGCTCTGGATTTCGTACTTCAATTTCGAGAAACAACTTGCCGGGTTCCTGCTGATACCTTTCTGCCTGGTCATTGGTATGGCGACAGTCGAGGAGATCGGGCGCAACCGTCTGGCGGCGTGGAGAAGCGCCCTGCTGGGATCCGTGGTGCTGGCAGCCCTGCCGGTCGTCTATTATCCGGCGATCACCGTATGGGCAGCGTTGGGGCTTGGGTTGGGCGGGGCGCGCCTGATCGAGGCATTCAGCAAAGGCGCTGATATATCGTTCCGTGCGCTGATATTTGCTGCGATGGGATTGCTTGCAATGACGCTGTTGGTCGCTGCGCCAACGATTGAGGATTATTTCGACGGTTTTGCATTCCGCTACAATCACCAAGTGACCTCGCTCGGCATATTCGACTATATTTCGGCCAGGGTGATCGCAGGATTGACGCCGTTTCAACTGAAGGGGGCCGGGTCTGTTCTCCCCGAAGTTGCAGAACAGGCTGCTGGCATCGTGCTCATTGCCCTGATGGCGACCGCTCTTGTGTCAGAGCCTCATCGCGTGCGGCTGGCAGGCGTGCTCGTAGGAGGCGTGGCGTATCTTGCCTGGTTGCGCTGGTGGCAGGCGTATCCATACGCCTACATGAAAGGTGCGGCATATGTCAGTTTTGCTTTGCTAGGCGTGGCCGCGGCTGGTCTCCAGGGTCTCTGGCAGTGGCAGTTGCCACGTCAGTTCCCCCAATCCTGTCGTACATACGCCGCGATAGCAACCCGGTCGTTGTCAACCATAGCCGCCATAGGATTATGTGCGTTAATGGGTGTCAGTCAGGCGCATGTCGTCAGTGCCCATATGGAGCGTCCTAGTCTGTATCCCGATGATGCACCGACGTTGCTGGCGCTGCGCCAACTGGCGCCGCCGGGAAGCACCGTCACCCTGACCTCCGACAAACGGGTGCGTGGCATGACCAATGGCTTTGCTGCGTATGCGCTGGATCATGCCATCGTATGGGGGCACGTTCGTACTGGCTATGCTGAGTCGCGGGCTGGTGACGCCGGAGCAATCGGAGAATACGGTCTGCTCTATGCATTTGAAGACCCGTTACTGTGGGGATACGCTTCTCCGCCCATCTGGCGAGGTGGTTCATATGCGCTCTATCGTCGTCCGCCGGAGATACAAAGACATGTGCGTCTGTTAAGAGTGTTGGCGCCGGGTGAAACGTTGACAGCGCCTTTGCTGGAAGACCCTTCTCGGTCGCTGCGCCTGATGGTTGCATCGCCCGAAGCGGCGACCATTGCAGTCAATGGCGCGCCGTTCACCCTCTCGCCTGGCAGACATACGATCACATTGTTGCGTGTGTCATCACAGAAAGTAACCCTTCGCAACATCGGCACAACGCCACTCCTGGTTGAAACTGCCACCTCGTTGACTGCATCCCACACGGTGTCGACTGCGGGTGTGAGCGCTCCGCGTCATGCTCACGTTCAAGCGCCGCTCACAGATGTGACGGTGCAACGGGTGACGAACAGCGCCGTTGTTCATTCATCAGCAATTGCCTCCGGGGCGCTGATCACAACGACTCTGAAAACGCTCCTGCCAGATGCGGGACCGCTGCGCGCAGCGCTCGATATCTGGGATGTTGAGCGGGGCGTCCAGTATGGTTGGTATGGCGTGCTTATGGCGCCATCTGTAGAGGTGCAGCGCTTTTCTATGGTTCTTTCGCTCGCCGATGGACACATGCGCTGCTCATCCGCTGAGGGCGAGGCGCCTATCGGCGCCTATTTCGCCGGTTTGCAGCCGGGTCGGTACACCGCTCGACTGTATCTGTCCGCTGGTGCGCAGGTTGTCAGTGAACCAATTGATCTGTTTGGGTTTGAGGTTACATCTGATCGGACAATCTCTGGCGTGTGGGTCCGCGAGGAACAGATTCAAGCAATCCGTACCACCAATCCCGCAACTCCCTTCAGGGTCCGGGTCGGCAGCGACGTGATCTTGATGGGGTACACCGTCGTGACGCCACGGCTCAGGGCAGGCGAGATGGTCGATCTCGTGCTCTGGTGGCGGTCGCTGCACGATGGTCTGGACGAGCGTAGCGTACTTGTCCATCTGGTGGACGCCGCTGGCAACAAATACGCTCAAGGCGACGGGCCGCCAGCCGAGGGCGCCTTGCCAACCAGCAGATGGCGCGCTGGTCTGACCGTCGTCGATGCGCGCCGATTGCTCATTCCGGCGGATCTGCCGCCAGGAGACTATGTGCTGCTGGTGGGCATGTATCGCTGGCCCTCACTGGAGCGACTGCCGGTTATACAGCACGATACGCTCCTTCCCGACGGCGTCATTCGCATTCCCGTGCACATTGAGGAGTGACCAGCGTTATGCGCGGTCTGGTTGCGCTATCCGCGCTTACCCCAGGGAACCCAGCGCCCTGATGTAATTGGCTCGCTCGAACGCTGCGGGATTCTCCACTGCCTGCTGACTCATGCTCCCCTGCATCTGTTCGATCGACTCATACTCGTGCTCTTCCATCCAAATGCGCATGTCGTTCAGAATGGCAGGGATGCGGTCGATGCCATGCGCCAGCAACTCAGAGGTCATCATTGCCACGCGAGCGCCGGCCATCATGGCTTTCAATACGTCTTCCGCCGTATGGACGCCGCTGGTCAGCGCCAGATCCGCCTTGATGCGCCCGTACAAAATGGCGATCCAGCGCAGCGGCAGGCGCAACTCATCGGACGTGCTCAATTTCAGGTTCGGCACGACTTCCAGCGCCTCCAGATCGAAGTCGGGCTGGTAGAAACGGTTGAACAGCACAAGTCCTCTCGCGCCTGCTTCGCTGAACTGTCTGGCAATGTTGGCAATGCTGCTGAAGAACGGGCTCATCTTGACCACTACCGGTATCGTCACCCGGCTGCATACGTCGCGGACGAGGCGCAGGTACTGTTCTTCGATTGCAGCACCGGTAATGTTCGGGTCGGTCGCCAGGAAATACAGGTTCAGCTCCAGTGCGTCGGCGCCTGCCTGCTCTATCTTGTTTGCATATTCCACCCAATCGCCGTCCGACGGTCCGTTGAGGCTGGCGATGATCGGAATGCTGACCCGCCGTTTCAGTGCGTGAATGTGTTCGAGGTATGGTTCGACCCCCAGATTGTACTGTTCCAGATCGGGGAAGTACGTCAGCGACTCGGCGAAACTGTAGGCGCCCCGGTCGAGGTAGTAGTCGAGTTCACGCGCCTCGTGCGTGATCTGCTCTTCAAACAGCGAAAAGAGAACGATGGCTGCAGCGCCGGCTTCTTCCAGGCGACGAACATTGTCGATGCGCTTCGAGAGCGGCGATGACGAAGCGACAATCGGATTCTTCAGCGACAAACCCAGATAGGTCGTCCGAAAATCAGTCATGGTCAACCCCTCGATCTAAGCCATACGCGGATCGGCGCCTTCAGTATGCGGGATTGTACGGTTCTCTTCAAGTCGTAATTGCTTTCCTCTTCGTTGCTGAACGACAACGTGTTGGGCGTCTCCATTAATGACGTTCATTGTTTTGTAAGCCGATACTCTGTACCTGACGCCTGCAATTTCCTACAATCACTGGCAAGAAGCGGTTCATCGCTCCTTTGCTCGCGAGAAAACAGGATGACCCATGGCGTTGTATACCATCGACGACCAGACCATCTATCTCGAAGTGACTGGTCCTGAAAATGCGCCCTATGCGTTTCTCGTCCACGGTTGGGCGAGTTCGTCGTATACCTGGAAGCCCATCCTGCCGGCGCTGAGTCGTCGCTATCGCTGTGTTACCATCGATCTGCCCGGCTTCGGACGTTCACCGGCGCCATCGCGTCCGCCAACGATCATAGGGTATGCTGATCTCGTTGCACGTCTCATCGAATATGTCAGCCCCAATCAACCAGTGTTGTTGCTCGGTCATTCGATGGGCGGGCAGATCAGCACAACGCTGGCGCTGCGTTACCCGCTGCTGGTCGAGCGCATGGTGCTGCTCAATCCGGCGTTGAGTGGGCGGCTCTCGACACGAGTGAATCTGCTGATCGGTCCCCATGTGCTGGCAGAGTGGTTTCCTCCGCTCGAATGGTTGCTGCACCTGCTTGCGAAAACACCGCTCGATTACACCGATTACCTGCTCAAGCCGTCGAACTTTGCTGAACGCGCGCGTGTATCGGAAGAGGATTATCAGCGCATCCGCGCCGATGCGCGCCGACCCGGACAGGGGCGCATCCGCGCCGCTTGTTTTCAGGCGATGCGACAGGGCGATCTGCGTGGGAAGATTGCGATGGTCGAACCGCCGACGCTGGTCATCTGGGGCGCGGAAGACAATATTGTGCCGCTGCGTGATGCCGGAGTGGTCGCCGCCGAGTGGCCCGCTGCCGATCTGCGGATTATCCCGAATGCCGGTCACTGGCCCCAATTCGAGCAGCCGGATGCCACATTGCGGCACATTGCCCTCTTTCTCGGTCTGCCGCCTGCGGGGGTTGCGCTCCCCACCGACTCACGCGATATTGGCGAGTTGCGCGCTATTGCACAGTTTCTCAACAATTCCGAGATTGGCGGGCATCTGAACGAGGCGCAACGCCTGCGTGTGGCGTCGTTGTTGCAGCGGCGCGTGCTGGCGCCGCGCGAGCGCCTGGCTGCCGCCGGTGCGCGCAGCGATGAGATGTACCTTGTTCAGGACGGGCTGCTCGAAGTCTGGCTCGACCCTGTGCCGGTCAGCGGGGTGCGGCAGCCGCCGGTGCGGATTGCCTTTATGCAGAGCGGGCAGGTTGCGGGTGAGTTGGGATTGCTCGAAGATGTAGAGCGGAGCGCCGATCTGCGCGCTGGCGATCAACCGACGACAGTACTGGTTCTGACGCGCGAGGCGCTGAATACGCTTGCCGAAGATGACCCGGCGCTGGGGATGCGCCTGATGCAGAATCTTGCGGTATCATTGGGGCGTCGCCTGCGTCGCCAGAATTGGCTGGCGCAGCGCCTCGAACAGCGCGCGTTGCAGGAGGGGAGTGTGACGCGGTTGTTGGAATGAGAACTGAGGCGAGAGGCAGGCGGGTTGGAAGGTTGAAGGTTCGATGGCGTCGCGTGGTCCGTGAAGTTGTTCGTACCTCTTCGTGTGCTTTCGTGTTCTTTGTGGATCACAAACCAGACCTGTGAAGGAATTCACCAATGCTCTACCATCAGAAAGCTGCTCAGGCAGAGGCATTGCTTGCCGAAACCGGTCTCGATGTCTGGCTCATCTTTGTTCGTGAGAGTGTGATCCGTCCTGATCCCGGCATCGAACTCGTGGTTGGCGTCGATGTAACGTGGGACTCGGCGTTCATCTTTGGACCCGGTGGGCAGCGCGTCGCCATTGTAGGGCGCTACGATGTCGCTGGCGTGCGCGCGTCGGGGCTGTTTCAGACGATCATCGGCTATGACGAAAGCATTCGCGATCACCTGATCGATGCCCTGCGTCGCCTCGATCCTCTGACCATCGGGCTGAATTACAGCCTCGACGACCCAACCGCTGATGGTCTGACTCACGGTATGTTCCTGCATCTCTGCGATTTGCTGGCGGACACGCCATTTCCGTCACGCTTTGTAAGCGCCGCGCCACTGCTGGCAAAGCTACGCTCGCGCAAGACGCCAGTCGAAGTGGAGCGTATTCGCGCTGCTGTTGCGATCACCGAAGCGATTGTCGATCTGGTCGAGCAACAGATTCGCCCCGGCGTCAGCGAGGCGCAGATTGCCGCCTTGGTTCACGAGGAGTTTCGCCGCCGCAACCTGGCGAGCGCCTGGGCGTGGGATGCCTGCCCGATTGTGAACAGTGGTCCCGAATCGGAAGCCGGTCATGGCGGTCCACGCGACGATATTGTGGTGCAGCCGGGGCATCTGGTGCATATTGATCTTGGGGTACAGCGCGAGGGGTATTGTTCAGATATTCAGCGGATGTGGTATGTGCGTCGTCCAGGCGAAACGGCGGCGCCGCCTGACGTTCAGCGCGCCTTCGAGACGGTGGTGCGGGCGATTGAGGCAGGCGCAGCAGTGCTGCGGCCTGGCGTGCGCGGGTACGAGGTGGACGCAGCGGCGCGCCGGGTGATTGTTGAGGCGGGGTATGACGAGTATCGCCATGCGCTGGGGCACGGTCTGGGGCGCGCCTGTCACGACGGCGGTCCGTTGCTCGGTCCGCGCTGGCCCCGCTACGGCAGTACGCCGGAGATGCAGGTCGAAGCGGGGAATGTCTACACCCTCGAACTTGGCGTCGTTACCTCCGCCGGATATCTTGGCATCGAGGAAGATGTGCTGGTGACCGACGCGGGCGTGGAGTTTCTTTCGACATTTCAGCATGTGCTGCGGGAGTTGTAAGCAGCGAGAACCGGACGCATTCCTGCCTGGCTGAGAACCAGCGCGCCGATGCCAGGCATCGCCACCAGGTAGAGCACCAGAAATGCCGCAGGTACGGAGAAGAGTATCACCATTGCGGCGGGCAACGCCAGCGCTGCGGCTGCTGCGATCCAGTTTCGGTTGGTGTCGTGGGGTGGATGCGACCCGGAACGGCGCAGCCCCAGGGCGCGTGCGCTGACGGCAATGCCCAGAGCGATGGGGGCGTGCGCCAGTAACAGCACCCCGGCAGCGACCGGTAGACCGATAATGGTAGCAGTCAGCAGAGGCAGCAGCGTTGCGACGACAACGCCCAACGCAACGGTTGCCAGAAAACCGGCGCGCAGCGCTCGCCAGGGCGCGGTCAGCAACGTCATTCCGGCAGCAGCGCTTCGGTGGGGCCAGAAGCCGATGGTCAGCACAACTGCCGCCATCTGCACCAGCCAGATCAACGCCACAACCAGCCCGCGGAGCACCGAAGCGTCGAACCGCTGACCCGTTGCCGCAAGCAGGGCAGCGCGCACGTTTGCCTGGTTGGCGGCGCCGGCAAGCGTGCTTATTGGGGTTTCAACGCCGCGTATCAGATTGAATGCGCCGGTTATCGCCGGGACAAGCAGCAGCGCCAGCGCTAGGACTGTGACTGCGCGGCTGAAGAGCCGGCGCGCTTCGGCGCGTTGAGCAACGATACGGGGCGGCGCCTTGGGCAGGCGGCGCATCGTAGACGCCACCAGATCAGCAGTTGGCTCACGATGCTCGAGTGCGCCACTACGTGTCAGTATGTCACGGAATGTATCATCAGAGTCGTTCAAAGACATACAGTCCTGCTCATTTCTACGATGACATTTCTTCCTGAACCACGCCCTCGGCGCGGAGCGCATCGGCAAGCATGCGGCGTGCGCGGTGCAATCGTGTTTTGATGGTGCTCTCTGGCAACCCCAGCGCCTGAACGATCTCTGCATACGAGAGATCGTTCCAGTAGCGCAGCACCGCGACTTCGCGATAGGCGGGGGGGAGGCGCAAGAGCGCTCGCTGAACGGCATCGCGCTCCTCGCGTTCGATGGCGCTGCGTTCTGGTCCTTTCCCAGGACTGGGAATCGTCAGCACCGTATCGTCCAGCGTCAACCATGCGAAGCGCCGCCGCCGCAGCCGATCAATACAATAATTCGAACCGATCGATAACAGCCATGTCGAAAACTTTCGCTCCTGGTCGAAGCGCGCCAGGTTCGCATAGACTTTCAGAAATATCTCCTGACTGGCATCTTCCGCCTCGTGCGCATTCCCCAGCATACGGTACGCCAGATTGAACACTGTGCCCTGATAGCGTTCAATCAGTTGCGCGAAGGCGGCGTGATCACCATCGATGGAGCGTTTGATGAGTGCGTCTTCGTCAGAATGCTCCACCATGCGCCTTTACTATTCTACAAGAAGTACGCACCTGCACCGTACAAGGTTTCGCCTGATCATTCGCCACAGTAGAAAAGCGTATGTGGCGGATACTCGAATGAGCCTGCACCGTACAAGGTTTCGCCTGATCATTCGCCACTACCGGCAGAACGCCTGCGTTTGCATTACGGACCTCTATCGTATACCATGAGCAACGTCGTTCGTCGAGCATTGCGCCGTGAATACGGGCGGGTAATGCTTGAAATGCCGCAGACCAGGCGGCGCTGCAAGGGAGGACGTATCGTGGCAGCGACATATCAGCGTGATCAGATTCGCGCCGCGTTGGCGCTTACGGATCCGGCGATCAGTTCGTTTCTCGATCTGCAGACCGGGAACGTCGTATCCATTACCGAGGGCGATCAAAGTCCGGCGAACCAGGAACTCAGCGCACTTATTATGGAAGGGTACGGTGACCGGTTTCGCTATATTCCAGGCGGGAATCCCGCAGCCGACGATGCAGCCGTGAGCGTCTGGCTCGAGAATGAAGGGCTGGCGTAAACGTGCTCGAGAGAGTTCGGAAGCAGCGAAGACCGGAGTTTGCCCGTCTCCGCTGCTCCGAATCGATGCTATGCGTCGTTCAGTGCTGCAACGCCTGGCAGGATACGCCCTTCCAGCAGCTCCAGCGAAGCGCCGCCGCCGGTCGAGATGTGGCGGATTTTGTCGGCAAGCCCCATCTGCTCCACTGCCGCAACCGAGTCGCCGCCGCCGATAATGGTCATCCCCGGGCAATTCGCCATTGCCTGCGCAATGGCACGGGTTCCTTCAGCAAATGGCGCCAGTTCGAACACCCCCATCGGTCCGTTCCAGATGACGGTTTGCGCGCCGGTGATGACTTCGGTGTACGCGCGGATCGTTTGAGGACCAATATCCAGTGCGCGCCAGCCGGGCGGAATTTCGCCCACCGGCACAACCGTGCGGTTGGCGTCGGCGCTGAAGGCATCGGCGATTACGACGTCGGTCGGCAGCATGAGGCGCACTCCACGGTTTGTCGCTTGCTCTAGCAGGTCTCTGGCGGTTGGAACCGAATCCGGCTCGACCAGCGAGTCACCCATCGCGTACCCCTGAGCGAGCAGGAAGGTATTGGCCATGCCGCCGCCGATCAGCAGCGCATCAACTTTGCCGAGCAGGTTTTCGATCACGCCGATCTTGTCGCTAATCTTGGCGCCGCCGATGATCGTGACAAACGGATGGGCTGGATTTTCCAGCGCGCCCTGGAGTGCGGCGAGTTCGGCTTCCATCAGAAAACCGGCGACGGCGGGGAGGAATCGCGCCACCCCTTCGGTCGAGGCATGAGCGCGGTGCGCTGACCCAAAGGCATCATTGACGTAGACATCGCCAAGTTTTGCCAGTTCGCGCGCCATGCCTTCGTCGTTGGCTTCTTCGCGTGCATCGAAGCGGGTATTTTCGAGCACCAGCACTTCGCCAGGCTTGAGGTCCTGCGCAGCCGCCTCCGCCGCAGGACCGGTGGTCGCCTGTGTGCCTTTGACCGCCTTCGCTTCAGGCAGCAGCTCCGCCAGGCGCGCCACGACTGGCGACAGGCGCATGCTTTCGACGACTTTGTTCTTCGGTCGCCCCAGGTGCGACATGAGAATGACAGCCGCGCCGTGTTCCAGCAAATAGCGGATTGTCGGGAGCGCAGCGCGAATGCGTGTATCGTCGGTGATCTGCCCGTTTTCCAGCGGCACGTTGAAATCAACTCGAACAAGGGCGCGTTTGCCGCTCCAATCAATGTCGCGGATCGTCTTTTTCGCCATGGCTGTTCTCCTTCTCGTCAACCAGACGCTTCAGGGTGCAGCGCTATTGTAGCATACTGAGAACTGAGAACTGAGAATTGAGAACTGAGAACTGAGAACTGAGAACTGAG
>ERZ1685332.205-NODE-205-length-11293-cov-10.346770_pt1 | contig 11293 bp, 10 predicted proteins | sample MGYA00580193_ERZ1685332 | MGnify/ENA primary metagenome ERZ1685332 (study PRJEB41501, sample SAMN08275520) | hot springs metagenome | biome: alkaline hot spring; material: microbial mat | place: Russia: Ush-Beldyr | collected 2015-07 | depth 0.5 m m ...
ATTCTTATCACTTAAACTTCAAGTAATACTATGTTTGATTTATCATCAAGAACCCTTTTTGCAGTTGTATCAAGAATCTCCATTACAATAGCTTCAAGTATAAGAAAGACCTTAGAGCCTTCCCTAAGGCATCCCATTTTAACAGAGTTTTCTCTTCCAAAAACTCCATGAAGATGTATTCGTGGTTCATTTTCATATAAAAATATTGTTCCAATGCCTAACATTTCATTGTTTTCTGAAATTTCTTTCCATATAGGCTTAGGTGGAAGTTGATTATCTACGGGACCTGCAACAATTCTTCCTTCCTTGATACCTCCTATGAGCCAGAATACTGAAGCCTTAAGATTTTCTTTAATGGTTAATTTCTTTAGTTCCTCTAAGGGGTTCTCTCCTTCTTCAAATTTTACTACAAATACTCTACCTGTTTTTCCTGACTGATATTTCATTTTATCCTCCACTTTATTATATTAAAAATCTTTTCAGGTGTAAGGTTTCTCATACATCTAAGGTCAGTGCAACTTTTTTTGAAACATGGACTACAATTTTCATTAGATTTAATTACTAAGTGTTCATTTCCAAAAGGACCAGTTCTTTCTGGAGATGTGGGACCAAAAATAGCAACTACTTTTTTTCCACAGGCAACTGCAAGGTGCATAGTTCCAGTGTCAGGTGTAATAACAAATAGGGATTTTTTAAAAACAGCAATTAGTTCTTTAAGGGTAGTTTTGCCGGCTACTGATTTTGCTTTACCATTTGTGCATTCTTCAATTTTTTCTCCTATATCCTTATCTTCTTTAGAGCCTACGACAATAAAGTTATATGGAAGCATTTTTATAAGCTCAATAAAATAGGAAATAGGCCAATTTTTTGACATCCATTTTGAAGAAGGAATTATTGTAACATAATTGCTATATTTTTTTAGCCACTCGGGTTCTTTTTCTGGTGGTAGAGGGAACTTAATTGAGGTTACTGGGCAACCTAACATTTTTGCTATTTCAAGATAACGCAAAACAGCATGTAAATGCATAGGGGCAGAGATGATTTTGTTATAAAATAATCTACTGAACTCTCTTCCTTCCTTAAATCCACATTTAATTTTTGCTCCACATAGGGCTATAATGATTCCGCTTCTTAGTAGTCCCTGAAGGTCAACAGCTATAGGATAGTTGTCAGTTTTCAATTGTTTCCTTAGGTGTGAAAAATCCTTTAATGTTTGTGGAAGATTTTTAATGTTTCTCCATTTGTCTTTATCAATAACAATAACTTTTTCAATAAGAGGGTGATCTATGAGAAGGTCTTCATATCCCTTTGCTATCACCCAGTGGATTTTAATCATAGGAGACCATTCTTTAACTGCATTTAAAAAGGCAAGAGAATGAACAATATCTCCAAGAGAACTTGGTTTGATAATTAGTAGTTTTTCAATTTCTTTTAGCATTTACTTCTTTTTTGATAAGTTCTACTACATCTTTAAGGTTTTTTGCATCTCTATCCATTAATATCCCTTTTGCTCCAATCATTTGAGCTAACTGCATGTCACTGTCTTTATCACCAACTACATAGGAGTTTTTGAAGTCTATTTTATATTTGTATCTTGCTATTAGTGCCATTGCAGGATTTGGTTTTCTGCAAAAACAATTATCCATAGGATGGTGCGGACAATATAGAAAATCATCAAAGCAGTATTTAGTAATAAATATTTGATTGACTTGCTTGACAAAGTCTTCATCAACAATATTTCTTGCAATACCCGACTGATTTGTAACTCCTATTAACATAAAGCCTAACTCTTTCAATTCTCTTAATGTTTCAATATGGGGAAAAATTTCAAAATCTTCCCATTTATTTAAATAATTAGCATCTTTACATAAAGTTCCGTCTCTGTCAAAGAAGATTGCTTTTTTTGTGGGAAGAAGCTCTAATAAGGCATTCCAAACTTCCTCTACATCTATTAATTTCATACATTTTATATCTGGACATCTCTTCTTAAAGCAAGGACTACAACTTATTTCTGCCTTTATAACTTTTCCAGCAAAACGAGGAGGCCCTGTAAGCTTAGGTGAAGTCGATCCAAAAATTGCAACTAAAGGAGCGCCTAATGCATAACCAAGATGCATGATGCCCGAGTCATTGCATAGTAAAAGATCACATTCAGAAAGAATTTTTATCAAATCAAAAAGAGAAGTTTTTCCTGTTAAATCATAGACATTATTTTCGTTATCTTTGATGTTAAGGCTTAATCCTTCTTTCTTTTGCCCTAAAATAATTACAGAGCCATATTTTTCAGTGAACATTCTTATTATTTCAGCAAATTTATGGGCATCCCATTTTTTTGTATCTCCGTATGTAGCACCAGGTGCTACTGCAAGAATAGGTCTTTTAAGTTGTTTTAACTCTTCCCTTGCTAAAAGCCTATCGTTAAGTGAAACCATTAACCATGGATATTCAGGATGTAATGATGGATTAAATCTTTTGGGAATCGTAAAGAAGTAGTCAATATGATGAATTTTTTTATCTTCCCCTTTATAAGGAATTGGATGGGTAAGAAAAAATCTTCTACAGTCTCTATCCCATCCTACTCTTTCAGGAATTCCTGCTAAATAAGCTAAAATACCAGCATCTATCGCATTCTGAAGAAGATATGCCCTTTGTAGTTTTATTTTTCTAAGTTTTTTAATTGCTTTTATCTTCCCCTTTAGCCCGTCTTCGTAAATTATTATTTCATCAATAGAGTTTTCAATCTTAAATAGCTGAGCCAATTTTTTACGAACTAAAAGATAAATTTTTGCATTTTGGTGAAGTTTTCTTATTCCTCTTATAGCAGGTAGGCTCATTACCGCATCACCAAGCCAGTTAACATCTCGGATTAATATGTTCATGGAAAGTATTTTAAGATTATTATCATCTTTTAAGCAAATGGTAAGAAAAAGCAGAAGATAGGAAAAATTTTTCAGACACAAGTAGGATTAGTTTTTCCTGTAAAAAATAGCCTAAGAGTTAATTAATTTGATGGAGCAAAATTTAAAGTTTAAAACTTTATTAGTTTTTTCTAATAAAATTAAAATATATTGACAAAAAAATTTTTTTTGTTTAAAATTAGAAAAATAAAACTTTGTATAAACTATAAAAGAGGTTAAGATGAGTATTATATTGATTGGTGGAATGGACAGGCTTGAAAGATATTATCAAAAAGAGGCTATCCAAAGGGGAATTAATCTAAAAGTTTTTACTAAATATACAAAAGAAATTGGAAAGAAAATCGGTAAAGTAGATGCAATTGTAATATTCACAGACAAAGTTTCCCATCCAATAAGGAACGAAGTTATTAATTTTGCTCGTTCTAAGGGAATTCCCTATTTTATGTATCATAGTTGCGGTTTATGCTCATTAAGAAAATGTTTTGACTGTCTTAAAAATCTTCCTAAGAAAAAGGAGGCACAGCAATGAAAATTAATTTTTTTTTCTCTATTCCCTTTAATTTGCAAGAACTTACTTTGTAAGTTCCATAACACAAACTCTTATTAGGAGGTGTTGAGATGTTTAAAAGAATTAAGGTAGGTTTTATGGTGACAGTTGTATTAGCGTTGGGAATTATGGTTTTCGGAGCTACAGTTGAGAAGGCTTATGCGCAGGAATTGGTTGTCTATTCAGGAAGGAGTGAAAGGCTCATAAAGCCTGTGCTTGATGAATTCACAAAGAAGACTGGCATTAAGATTACGCTTCATTCAGCAGGGACAGTTGAGCTTTTTAACAAGCTTTTGGCTGAGGGCGACAGAACGCCTGCGGATGTTTATCTGACAGTTGATGCAGGCACACTTGAAAGGGCAAGGATTGCTGGGCTACTTCATCCAATCAAATCAGAGATAATTGAAAAAAACATTCCAAAAGAGATGAGGGCAGTAGACAACTCCTGGGTTGGATTGTCCTTAAGGATGAGGGTAATTGCATACAATCCTCAGAAAGTAAAGCCTGATGAGATTAAGACCTTTGAAAGCCTTATGGATTCTAAATGGAAAGGAAGGCTCGGTATAAGGACAGGCTCAAATGTCTATCCACAGTCGCACACTGCAATGATGATTGCTGAAAAAGGAGAGGCAGAAGTAGAGAAGTTTTTAAGGGCAATTGTAGCAAATGCAGGAGACAAAATATATCCGTCTGACACTCGTGCAGTAGAGGCAGTTGCAAAGGGCGAGGTAGATGTGGCTATAGTGAACCACTACTATGTTTATGGACATTTAAGAAAAACCCCTGATGATAGCAAAACCCTTGCCTTTGTTGTGCCTCCAAAGACTGCCTACAATGTCTCAGGCGCCGGCATATTAAAGACGAGCAAAAACAAGGAGGCGGCACAGAAGCTAATAGAGTTTATGGCATCTGATGAAGGACAGAGAATGTTTGCAGAAGAAAACAGGGAGTATCCTGTAAATCCAAAAATATCAGCCCATGAGAGCATGATGAAGAGGGATAAGTTCACCCTGTCTTCTACTGCTCTTTCAACTATGGGCAGGTATATGGTACCTGCAATAGATTTGATTGATAAAGTTGGATATAGATAAGGATGAAACATCAATGCCGACAAATTGACACGGGCGTGAATAAAAATGTCATTCTCGCTTGAGGGGAATCTTTCTTTTACGATTCCGAACAAGTCGGAAACAAAAATGAGAAAGAAGGATGCTGGATGAGCCAGCATGACAAAGAGAGGTATTTTAAAGTGAAAAAGGGGTTTTCATATTTAACTCCCCTGTCCATAGGAATAGCGGCAGTAGTCGCTATTCCTATAATCTTTACGCTTTTTAGCGCAATTACTGTCGAGTCAGAATTATGGAAAAGGCTCTATGACACGAGGCTTAAAATTCTACTTCCAAATACCATCAAACTCCTCATCTCTGTTGGTATTTTAACTCTGCTTATTGGTATTACAACTGCATGGATTGTGACCAGATATGACTTTAAAGGCAAAAAGATATGGGAATGGGCATTGATATTACCCCTTGCAGTACCGGGATATGTCCTTGCTTATGCTTATGCAAGTATAATGGCACCAGGAGGCATTGCACAAGGCATATGGAGTAGTATTTTTGGAGATGTCTCAAAGATGCCGTCTCTTTATTCCTTCTGGGGAGTGTCCCTCATATTAAGCCTTGTTAATTATCCATATGTATATTTATTGACCCGTGCAAGTCTCCTTAATCAGAATGTTAAATATCATGAAGTTGCAAGAACTATTGGAATGCCAAAATGGAAGAGGCTTTGGTTAATAGACATCCGTATGGCGTATCCTGCAATTATAGCAGGACTTGCTCTTGCATTAATGGAGGTTATGGCTGATTTCGGCACAGTGGCACTATTAAGATATCCAACTTTTACAGAAGCAATATACAGACAAATGACCGCAAGGTTTGATCCAAAAGGTGCTGCAGCATTAGCCTTTGTTTTAGTGGCTATTACTTTTATATTGATGAATATTGAGCGATACTTTAGAGGCAAAAGGTCATTTAAGCAGACAAAAGGAAGTTTTAAGACACATATTCCGAAAAAGCTAAATCTAAAAAAAACATTAATTGTAAACACTTTAATCTTTCTTATCCTCTGTTTTGCTTTTTTTATTCCTGTTAGCATGCTTGTGGTGATGGCAATAGAAGGAATTTTAAAAAGCGGGTTTGATAAAAGATTCGTTCAATTTACACTAAATACTTTATTTGTATCTGCAGTAGGTGCGACTTTAGCCTCTATATTAGCAGTGCCTATAGCCTATATTCATGCACGAAAAAAAGGTGTCTTAAACAAGGGTCTTTATTATGTGTCTTCTTTAGGCTACAGCTTGCCTGGTCCTGTTATTGCAGTAGGCATTTTATTAACAGTAGCTACGCTTTTTAATTGGCTTTATGGAAGCATATTGCTTCTATTTATAGCATATGTTATTCGCTTCATGCCCATATCGCTTCAGTCTCAGGATTCATCCATATCCCTGGTTTCAAAATCAATGGAGGATGCATCAAGAACACTCGGCGCCGGGGCATGGAAGACATTTAAAAGTATATTGTTTCCGCTCATAAGGCGTGGGATTTTAGCAGGATGGGTAGTGGTATTTGTTGACTGCATGAAGGAACTGCCTGCAACAATGATGCTCAGGCCTCTTGCTTTTGATACATTGGCAGTAAGGGTGTGGATGGATGCTGCAGAAGCCCTGTGGGAGGCAGCAGCGCTTCCTGCCCTTTTGATTGTCCTTGCTGGGTTGATACCACTAATAATAATTATCAAAAAGATGGGGGCTCAAAATGGTATTAAGATTACATAAAGAAAATTTATGTATAAAGGAGACAAAGGCATCATATGTCTTACTTAAAGACATATCTAAGACATTTGGCAGTGTAACAGCAATCCATGAGTTGATGCTTGAAATTAAAAAAGGAGAGTTTTTTTCTTTGCTTGGACCATCAGGCTGTGGAAAGACGACTATTTTAAGACTCATTGCTGGGCTTGAAAGACCAGATAAGGGCAGTATCTCCATAGGGGATAGGGTTGTTGCAGGTGCGCAGTGGGTTCAGCCAGAAAAAAGGAGGATAGGACTTGTTTTTCAAGATTACGCCCTGTTTCCACATATGACGGTTTTTAAAAATATTGCCTTTGGATTGACAGGCTGTAGTAAAAATGAACTTAAACAAAAGGTGATGGAACTACTTGATATGGTAGGATTGACTGAAATGGCAAATAGATACCCACATGAACTATCAGGTGGACAGCAGCAGAGGGTTGCACTTGTAAGGGCATTGGCTCCTTCACCTGATGTTATGCTTTTAGATGAGCCTTTTTCAAATCTTGATGCTGACTTAAGAGCAGAACTACGCACAGAGACAAGACGGATACTTAAGGAAAAAGGAACAACAGCAATCTTAGTCACACATGACCAGCAAGAGGCTTTCTCCCTTTCTGACAGGATTGGTGTGCTGAATAATGGAAGGCTTGAACAGGTTGGAACACCTGATGAGATATATCATCGTCCTTTAAGCCGTTTTGTTGCAGACTTTGTGGGAAGGGCAGATTTTGTCTCAGGAAGGATTGAAGAAGGCTCTATTATCTCAGGCATTGGTGTTTTCCTATTAACAGAGCCCTTAGATATAAAAAACAATGATGTAGATATCATGATAAGGCCTGATGATGTGGATTTTGTTATAGACACGGAAGGGAATGCGACAATCATTGAGGCTCAATTTTTGGGACCACAGATTATTTATAAATTGCTACTTTCTACTGGAAATGTTATTCATTCTATAAAGACTTCTTCTCGTATATTTCCTTTAGGCAGTAAGGTAAGGGTAATGGTGGATCCTGCCCATATAGTAGTATTTGGGAAAGATAATGAAGCTCAAGCTTTCTTGCAGACAGATTTAGTACACGAAAGCTTAAAAACAAAAAGAGAGACAATCTTAGGGCAAATTTAATGAAAGGAGGTTTTTAAATTATGTCAGCAGTTGTAGTATGCAGTGTCAATGGGTTTCTTGAGATACTTACAAAGCTTGTGGGGCTTGGAATAGATGCTATCCATTTTTATAATGCACATAATGAGGAAGATAGAAATCCACCGATATTTGCATTAGTACCTTTTGTTGACTGCGTTATTTTGGGAAGGGATGCTGGTTTTTCAGGTCAGCTTTCAAGGGTGATTGAGGAGGCTATTACAAGACATATTCCAGTACTTTCAGAATGCTGCCTTGATAGCTTAACGAATTTAAAAAATCGATATAACCAAAAGAAGGAGGTAACACAATGAACTTAAAAAGTTTAATGAACAAAGGTTTGGTATTGGTGTTAATGTTTGTAATTTATTCTTTACTTTACTCAGTTTCTTATGCAGCCCATCCACTTGTTACAGATGACACAGGAACACAGGGAAAGGAAAAGTTTCAGATTGAGGTGAACAGCGAGTTTACCCGCGAAAAAGAGAGGGAATGGGATGATAACGCAGAAGATTGGGTAACAATAAAACAAACAGGCGGAGAGGTGGCAACTATCCTTTCCTATGGAGTTACTGACAATTTGGATGTAGTTCTTGGGTTTCCGTATCAATGGAAAAAAACAAAGATAGATGGTGTTGTCACTGAAGATCCAAGAGAACAGGGAGATGGTATGGTTGATATCTCTTTGGAACTTAAGTGGAGGTTTTTTGAAAAAGACGGTTTAAGTTTTGCCTTAAAACCAGGCGTTACTTTTCCCACTGGAGATGAAAAGAAAGGATTAGGAAATGGAAGAATGTCTTATGGGATTACCTTTATAACTACAAAGGAGCTTGGGCCAGGGGCATTACATTTCAATTTAGGATATACCCATAATGAATATAAGCTCCAGGAAGATAAGGATGCAAACAGAAAAGGTATATGGCATGTATCGCTTGCCTCAGAGGTTGAGGTTGTCAAAGACCTGAAAGCAGTTGCCAATATCGGCATTGAGAGGAATCCTGACAAGACCTCAAACACTCATCCAGCCTTTATTCTCGGTGGGCTGATTTATTCCATCACTGACAAAATTGATATTAGCTTTGGAATAAAAGGTGGGCTAAACAAACCAGCAGACGATTTATCAATCCTTGCTGGGATTGCTTTGAAATTTTAAAAGATGAGATTTTCTATCATACATGAAATGCCTAACAGATTAAGGATAAATCTCTCCATTCCAAGAGGATACTCCTTTGATGTTGAGACATTTAAGGGTATTGAGGGGATGAGGACTATTACATTTAATCCTAAGACAGGCAGTCTACTTGTAAGATACAATGGCAGTGACTCGGCAAGAAATGCATTGCTAAAGGCTTTGGAAAATAAACCACTTACTATAACCTTCTCCCGCAAAGGTGGAGGTGGGAAAGGAAGGAAAGTTTCTCACAGCTGGAGAATAGATATGAGAATTCCCCCTCCCTTGACGGGAGGGGGCGAGGGGGAGGGTGTTGCTCTCCAGCAGAAGAAAAAAGCTGTTATTGCATCAGGGGCGCGGCTTCTTGTTGCGCCTCTGATGCCCTTGCCAGTGAGAATTGGCGCTGCCCTTTATGGAGCAATGCCGTTTTTTTTAAAGGGCATCAAATCGCTCTTTAAGAGCCGTTTAAATGTGGATGTCCTTGATGCATCAGCCATTGGCGCTGCAATTGGCATAGGTGATTATAAGACAGCAGGAATAATTTCCTTTCTTCTTAATGTTGGACATTATCTTGAGGAATGGACACGAGACAAATCAAGAAAGATGCTCACCCATGCCTTTCAGATTGATGATGAATATACATGGGTGAAATATGACGGCACTGAATGCAGGGTTAAGACCTCTGAGATTAAAGAAGGCGATATAGTTATTGTAAGGGCAGGGAGCCGTATCCCTATTGATGGAGTGGTGTTTGAAGGCGAGGCAATGGTTAATCAGGCGTCAATGACAGGTGAGCCATTGCCTGTTATGAAGAAAGAAGGGTTACTGGTTTATGCAGGAACAGTGGTAGAAGAAGGGATGATCCAAGTAAAGGCAATGAAGGTAGGAGATGAGACTACTGTCTCAAAGATAGTCAGGCTCATTGAAGATGCAGGGCATTTAAAAGCCGATATCCAGAGCCATGCAGAAAGACTTGCTGACAGGATTGTGCCTTATACATTTTTATTAAGCGGACTAACTTATGCTATTACAGGCAGTTTAGTAAGGGCTGCCTCTGTGCTGTTGGTTGATTATTCCTGTGCCATAAAACTCTCAACACCACTAGCTATTATGGCAGGGATGATTAACTCAGCAAAAAGGGGCGCAGTGATTAAGGGCGGTAAGTTTATTGAGAAACTTTCAAAGGCAGATGTCTTTGTTCTTGACAAGACAGGCACCCTGACAGAGGCGTCTCCATCTGTGATTGATGTTATTCCATTCGACGGCTATACAAAGGATTATATCCTCAGGCATGCTGCCTGTGTAGAGGAGCACTTCCCCCATCCTGTTGCAACAGCAATAGTTAAAAAGGCAGCGGATGAGGGGCTTATTCATAAAGAAGGACACAGCGAGGTTCAATATGTGGCAGCGCATGGCATTGCATCATATTTTAATGGCGTAAGGATATTAGTTGGAAGCAGGCATTTTATTAAAGAGGATGAGGGTATAGATACAGGAATTGCAGAACCATTTATAAAGGAATTTGCAAATAAAGGGCATTCAATACTTTATATGGCTATAGACAATAAGCTCGCAGGCATCATAGCTATTGAAGACCCTCTGCGGAAGGAATCCTACAGGTTTTTGCAGATGCTCAGGGAATCAGGCATTAAACGGATAATCATGCTTACAGGGGACAATGAAGCTGCTGCAAGGGCTGTTGCAGAAAGACTTGGGATAAGTGAGTATTTCGGAGAGGTTCTTCCCCAAGATAAAGCAAATATGGTGAAAAAACTTAAAAAGTATGAAGGTCATGTAGTGGCAATGGTAGGGGATGGAATTAATGATTCCCTTGCCCTTTCTTATGCAGATGTGGGCATATCAATGAAGCACGGCGCAGACATAGCAAAAGAGGCCTGTGATGTCCTGCTTTTAGACGGAAGTCTCATGGCGATTATTGATGCAAAAAATATAAGTATAAAGGCAATGGATACTATCAGGCAGAATTTTAAATATATTGTCGGCATTAATTCGTCATTAATATTTTTAGGGCTTTCCGGCGTCTTATCACCGGCTGTATCGGCGTTTATGCACAATGCCACAACAGTAATATCTGCAATGAACAGCCTGATGCTTCTTTCTGATAAGACCATCTCTCTAAAAGAAAAGCGATGTATAGAGTTGTATTAGGAGGTGTAATATGATAATTAAAATGAAAGATATGTACATTGGTGAGACCGCAGAGGTGGTCTCTATTAATTGCGATTTTTCGGAAATAAAAAGACTAAGAGATATGGGATTAAGAGAAGGAAAGCTAATAGATTTGTTACATATTGATTTAACCATAAGCAAAAAGGCAGTAATTAAGATTGACAACTTACAAATAGCCTTTGATATTGGGATTTGTGAGCTTATTACTGTGCGTCCAATTAAAAGCTACTATGAAGTAGTAAAGGCAAAGGCAAACTTTGACTGCTTAACTGGATGCCTGAACAGACATTTAATGGAATGCATTCTTACTAATGAATATGAGAAGTTTAAAACTAATAAGATTCCAGTATCGCTTCTATTAGCAGACATTGACCACTTTAAAAGAATAAATGATACTTATGGTCACAGCGTAGGAGACAGTGTCTTAAAAGGTCTTTCAGCCCTTTTAAGGCAGCTTTTAAGACGCTCTGAT
>ERZ1685332.210-NODE-210-length-11070-cov-14.598547_pt1 | contig 11070 bp, 13 predicted proteins | sample MGYA00580193_ERZ1685332 | MGnify/ENA primary metagenome ERZ1685332 (study PRJEB41501, sample SAMN08275520) | hot springs metagenome | biome: alkaline hot spring; material: microbial mat | place: Russia: Ush-Beldyr | collected 2015-07 | depth 0.5 m m ...
CTTCCCCCTCCCTCTCCCGCTCGCCGCCGGCGGCGGGAGAGGGAGGGGGTATATACAGGGGTTTTGCGGCGGCCTTCGGCCGCCGCAAAACCCCTCTTCCTCCCCTCGTCTGGCCTTCAGCCAGGAGAGGGGAGGGGCCGGGGGAGGGGTGAGGAATGAGCCCGCAATCCTACTTCCTGAAAAAAACCTACACTTGTGAGGTCCTCTTCCCTCCCCCGCTGGTTGCCGCGGTGGGAGAGGAGGGGCCTCACTCCTCCCCCGGCTCCTTGGCGTGAGGAAGGGATTTTGCTGGGCGACTTCGCCGCCCGACAAAATCCCGCTCATCCCTCTCCCTTACTGCTTTTACCTCCGTGCGTCTTTGGGCCACAGAATGAAGGGCTGCAGCGGCGCTGGGTCGCTGCCCTTCGGGGCGCTATCCAAACGGCTCCTCTATCCCCCTTGTCTGTCGTCGGTTGTCCGTGGTCATCCCATCAGCGTCCGCAGGTCCTCTCCAGCGATGAATGACTCCACCGCCCGGTGAGCCTCGTCGTCGCTCATCTGCACCGGCGGCGACTTCATAAAGTAGGCCGAGGGTGCCAGCACGGCCCCGCTCAGCCCCCGGTCCATCGCCAGTTTGCAGCAGCGGATAGCATCTATGACCACCCCGGCGGAGTTGGGACTATCCCAGACCTCCAGTTTCAACTCAATGTTCAGCGGCACCTCACCGAAGGTCGTCCCCTCAATGCGGATGTAGCACCACTTCCGGTCCGTCAGCCAGGGCACGTAGTCGGAAGGCCCCACGTGGATGTTCTCCGGCGGCAGTTCGTAATCTAACTGGCTGGTGACCGCGCTGGTCTTGGAGATTTTCTTGGATTCCAGTCGTTCCCGCTCCAGCATGTTGTAGAAGTCCATATTGCCGCCGAAGTTCAACTGGTACGTCCGGTCAATCCGCACACCGCGATCCCGCAGCAGGCGGGTGAGCACCCGATGGACAATAGTGGCTCCCACCTGACTCTTCACATCGTCCCCGATCACTGGGAGCCTCCGCTCGGCGAACCGTCTCTGCCAATACGGCTCCCGGGCGATGAAGACCGGGATGCCGTTGACGAAGCCGCAACCGGCCTCCAGAATCTGCTCAATGTACCATTTGGTCGCCATCTCGCTGCCCACCGGCAGAAAGTTGACCACCACATCGGTGCCGGTCTCCTTCAGGATGCGGACGATGTCGGCGGTGGGGCCGGGGGCCTTGCGGATGACCTGGCGGAGATACTGCCCCAGACCGTCGTGGGTCATCCCCCGGCTAACGGGCACACCCAGACGGGGAACCTCACAGAAGCGGATGGTGTTATTGGGGCCGGAGAAGATGGCCTCGGAGAGGTCCTTCCCCACCTTCTCTGCGTCAATGTCAAAGGCGGCGGAAAACTCAATATCTCGGATGTGGTATCCCCCCAGGACAGGGTGCATCAGGCCAGGGACCACGCCATCGTCGGGGACGTGGCGGTAGAAAAAGACGCCCTGCACGAGAGATGAGGCGCAGTTGCCCACGCCGATGATCGCCACGCGCACCTTGCGGCTTTCTCCCATTGTCTCAACCTCCTCAGCGAGATGGCTCCTGAAGCATAGAGAGAAAATCGGCCCACTGACGCTCCAGTGCGCCCATGTCCAGCGTGTAGCGGGCCAACCGACCGTCCCGCGTCACCCGTACCAGCGCGGCGGCGCGCAAGCGGGCCAGGTGCCAGGAGACCAGCGGCTGGGCCAGATGGACCGTCTCCACGATTTCGGTGACGGTCATTTCCCCGGCCCGCGCCAGCGCTATCAGGATGCGTAGCCGCACCGGGTCTTTCAATGCATGGAAGAAACGAACCAACCGGCGCAGGCGCGCCTCCATATCCCTGCTGGCCTCCATACCTGCCCTCCTGGACACCGGTGGGGTCGGAAAAACCGACCCGATGAACGATGCAGATGCATAAACAAACGCTTAATAAACGGGCGTTTATATAATAGCACGGAAGGGAGAGATTGTCAACTTTTGCGGCGGCGGCCTCCGGTCGCTGCCGCGAAAACTGCTCCCCTTGTGGGGTTGGGGCATCTGTGTTATATTACCCTTAGGAGGCGGCCATGACCCTCTTTGAGCATTTTGGTCAGAAACGGACGCGGGAGGAAGCGCCGCTGGCGGCCCGGATGCGCCCCCGTACCTTAGAGGAATTTGTCGGGCAGGAGCACATCCTGGGCGAGGGACGGTTGCTGCGCCGCGCCATTGAGACCGACCGCCTCTTCTCCTCCCTTATCTTCTGGGGCCCGCCCGGCACCGGCAAGACCTCGCTGGCGATGATTATCGCCAACACTACCCGCTCCCATTTTGAGACCCTCAGCGCAGTCATGGCGGGTGTGGCCGACATCCGGCGCGTCGTCCAGGAGGCAAAGGAGCGGCGCGGGATGTACGGGCGGCGCACCCTTCTCCTGATTGACGAAATCCACCGTTTCAACCGCGCCCAGCAGGATGCCCTTCTTCCTCACGTAGAGGACGGCACCATCACCCTCATCGGCTCCACCACCGAGAACCCGTACTTTGAAGTCGTCGGGCCGCTCCTCTCCCGCTCCCGCGTTTTTCAATTCAAGCCCCTCACCGATGACGAGGTCCGGCGGGTCATAGAGCGGGCGCTTTCGGATCCGGAGCGTGGCTACGGTCGCCGCGCCATCCGCTTGGACCCGGAGGCGATGGCCCATCTGGTGCGTATCGCTGGCGGGGACGCCCGGGCCGCGCTGAATGCCCTGGAACTGGCCGTGGAGAGCACCCTGCCGGACGAGACGGGAACAGTCCACATCACCTTGGCGGTGGCGGAGGATTCCATCCAGCGGCGGGCGCTCCTCTATGACCGGGCCGGGGACGAACACTACGACACCATCTCCGCCTTCATCAAGTCGGTGCGGGGCTCCGACCCGGATGCGGCGCTCTACTGGCTGGCGAAAATGGTCGCGGCGGGGGAGGACCCCCGCTTCATCCTCCGGCGGCTTTACATCCTGGCGGCAGAGGATATAGGACTGGCGGACCCGCAGGCCGTCGTGGTGGTCAACGCCTGCGCTCAGGCCTTTGAATGGGTGGGGTTACCGGAGGGCCAGTATCACCTGGCCCTGGCGACTCTCTACCTGGCGACGGCGCCCAAATCCAACGCCGTCGGCGCCTACTGGCAGGCCCTGGCCCACCTTGAGGAGCGCGGCGCGGGTCCCGTGCCCCTTCACCTGCGGGATAAGTCCGATCTCTTCCATGGCCCCCTGCGGGAGCATTACCGGCAGACGATGGGCGAGTACCCCGGCTACCGCTACCCCCACGACTACCCGGAGGGCTGGGTAGAGCAACAGTACCTGCCGGACGGGGTGGAGGGTAAATGGTTTCGCCTCAAAGGCCACGGCTATGAGCGGGTCATCCTCCGCCGCCTGCAGCGGATGAAGAGGAGAGAATCAGAGGAATCAGCGAATCGCCGATTCGCTGATTCTCCTGATTCCTCATCCGGAAGGTCAAGATGACAGCAACGGTCGTTCCTACTCTCTACTTTGAACAGCCCGGACCCCAGAACACCGACCCGACGCTGGAGGCAGCCCGACGGCGGGCCGACGAACTGGGCATCCGGACGGTCCTCGTCGCCAGCACCACCGGAGAAACCGGCGCCAAGGCAGTGGAAGTGTTCCGAGGCCACGATGTGGTGGTGGTCACCCATTCCACCGGCTTCCGGGCACCGAACGATCAGGAACTGCTGCCCGCATACCGCGCGGCGATAGAAGCGGGTGGAGGGCGCATCCTCACCTGTCAGCACGCCTTCGGCGGCATTAACCGGGCCGTGCGCCGCAAACTGAACACCTACCTGACTGACGAAATCATCGCTTTCACCTTGCGCAACTTCGGGGAAGGGACGAAGGTCTGCATAGAGATTGCGCTGATGGCGGCGGATGCCGGGCTGGTCCGGGTGGGTGATCCCTGCATCGCCATCGCCGGGACGGGCCGGGGGGCCGATACTGCGCTGGTCCTGAAGCCTGCCAACGCCCAGGCGTTCTTTGACCTGCGGGTGATGGAAATCATCGCCAAGCCCCGGCTGGGGTGAGGAGGATATTTTTGCGGCCTGGATTTACTTGACATCCTTCAACAAAAATGGTAAAGTAAAAGGGATACCTGAGTCGGGATGCTGGAGGTGAATGTTGACTCCCCAGGGCTTTGAGGAGATCCCCCACACCGCCGACGTCGCGCTGCGCGTCTGGGGGAAGGACCTGACCGAACTCTTCATCAACGCTGCGCGCGGGCTGGCCTGGCTGATGGCCGACCCGGAGACCGTCCGCCCCGAAAAGGAGGTCCCGTTGGACCTGAGCGCGCCGGACGTGGAGACGCTGCTGGTCACCTGGCTGGGAGAACTCATCTACCTGAACGAGCGGGATGGCATCGTTTTCACCGAATTCGCCTTGGATGAGGTGACACCGACCCATCTGCGGGGGGTGGCCCGGGGCGGATGGTCGGGCGAAATCCGCCGCCACGTCAAGGCCGCCACCTTCAGCAACCTGGCGGTCCGTCCCACCGATCGCGGCCTGGAGACGACCGTCACGTTTGATGTGTAAACCCCGACGGGGATAAAGGATTCACGAAGGGCACGGTGCAAAAACTCACTGCAGATGCGCCGAGAGCACGGAGTTCTCCGTAGAGAGCCTCTGGGTGCTCCGGGTCTCGGCGGTGCGAATTCTACCCCGGTGCGTAAAAAGGCCCTTTTGGCGCCGCTGACCGCCGGGCTGAGAGGATGGGAACAGCCCAGTGGGGGGACGAAGGCACCCTGGCCGAAGGCCCAGAGAGAATGACATCGGTCGGCGAACAAGGAGGTGCAAGTATGGTGGAGAAAAAGAACTTCCGTCGGGTGGACAAATTCATCTGGGAGTTGCCAAAGGAGACCCGTCCGGATATGCGCGTCCCGGCCCGCCTCTTCGCCAGCGCGGAGATGCTGGATTCCGCCTTCCGGGACCGGACGGTGGAACAACTGGTCAACACGGCGACGCTGCCGGGCATCCTCAAGTACGCGATGGCCATGCCCGACTTCCACGAGGGATACGGCTTCCCCATCGGCGGCGTCGCGGCGATGGACGCGCAGACGGGGGTTATCTCCCCCGGAGGGGTGGGCTACGATATAAACTGTGGCGTCCGCCTTCTGGCCTCCTATCTGGAGAAAGAAGAGGTGGCCCCATACCTGCGGGACCTGACCAACGCCCTCTACCGGGCCTGCCCCAGCGGCGTGGGCGAGCCAGGGCGCATCCGCATTTCGGGCCGGGAACTGAACGAACTGGTCGTAGAGGGGGCTCGGTGGGCGCTGAAGCGAGGACAGGCGCGGGAGGAGGACCTGGCCCATACCGAGGAGGAAGGCACCCTCCCCGGTGCCGACCCCACCAGGGTGAGCGCGCGGGCCCGGGAGCGGGGCGGCGACCAGATCGGCTCCCTGGGCGCGGGCAACCACTTCCTGGAGATCGACGTCGTGGAGGAAATCTACGACCCCGAGGTGGCCCGCGCCTTCGGACTGCGGGAGAACCAGATCGTCGTCCAGATTCACTGCGGATCCCGGGGCTTCGGCCACCAGGTTTGCGACGACTACGTCAAGAGCCTCCAGACCGCCGTCCAGAAATACGGCATCACTATCCCCGACCGGGAACTGGTCTGCGCGCCCATAGATTCCCCCGAGGGCCAGGCCTACTACGGCGCTATGGCCTGTGCGGTCAACTACGCCTTCGTCAACCGTCAGGTGCTGGCTATGGGCGTCCGGGAGGCCTTCCGGGATGTACTGCAAGGCAAGGTCCGCAACTTTGACCTCTATCAAGTCTACGACGTGGCCCATAACATCGCCAAATTTGAGGAACACGAGGTAGACGGAAAGCGGAGGCGAGTCTGTGTCCACCGCAAGGGGGCCACGCGCGCCTTCGGACCGGGCCGTCCGGAGGTCCCGAAGGCGTACCGGGACGTGGGCCAGCCTGTGCTGGTCCCAGGCTCCATGGGCACCGAATCGTATGTTCTGGTGGGGACGGGCCAGGCGATGGAGATCTCCTTCGGCTCCACCTGTCACGGCGCCGGTCGGGTGATGAGCCGTTCCCAAGCGCTGAAGAAGATCTGGGGCGCTGACCTGAAACGGGAACTGGAGGAGCAGGGCCTGGTTATCCGGGCCGGAAGCACGAAGGGGCTGGCGGAGGAGGCCCCGGCGGCCTACAAGAACGTCAGTCAGGTGGTGGAGGTGGTCCACGGCGCAGGGCTGGCCCGCAAAGTCGCCCGCCTGCGCCCGCTGGCGGTGATCAAAGGATAGGGGTTAGTCGTTAGGGGTTAGGGGTTAGGGGTTAGTCCAGTGGATGCCATAGAGGTCTCCACCCAATCCCGCCAGGAATTCCGGGACATCACCCCCCAAGTCCAGGACGTCATCCGGCGCAGCGGCGTGCAGGAGGGGCTCTGCTACCTCTTCTGCCCTCACACCACCGCTGGCTTGACCCTCAACGAGAACTGGGACCCTACCGTCCGCCACGATATGGGGGTGGTGCTGGACGCGCTGGTGCCGGACCGGCCCGACTTCCGGCACGCGGAGGGGAACGCGCCGGCCCACGTCAAGACCACGCTGGTCGGCAGCCAGTTGACCCTCTTCGTGAGCAATGGGCGGCTGGTGCTAGGGTCCTGGCAGGGAGTCTTCCTGGCCGAATTCGACGGCCCCCGCCGCCGTCGGGTCCTGGTCAAAGTCGTCGCGGCGTAGACTGCAGACAACGGACGACGGACCACGGGCTGACCTGTCGTGTCTTGCGCCCTGCGACATGCGACTTGCGACATGCGACCTGCGACATGCGACTTGCGCCCTGTTAGCCCTGCTCCTCACTGCTTGCACGACGGTCACTCCGACCCCGCCGGCCCGTGACGCCCTCCTGGGCCTGACGCCGGTCCCTACCCCGGCGCCCGCCCGCGACCTGCGCATTCTGCTGCCGGAGTGGCCTCAGACGCTGAGCCCGCTGCAGGCCCGCTCCTGGTCGGCCCGCGCGCTCCAGGACCTGTTCCTGGTCGGTCTGTGGCGGGTGGATGACCGGTTGGAGGTCTGGCCCGAACTGGCGGCGGAACTCCCCACCCGCGCCAACGGTGGCATCTCCGCCGACGGCCGCGTGCTGACGGTCCGCCTGCGGGAGAACCTGTCTTGGTCGGACGGGGTCCCCCTCACCGCCGCCGACCTGGTCTTCACCCACCAACGGGCCGCCGCGCAGGGGCTCTTTCCCCACGAGTCCTTTGTGGAGAACGTCGTCGCGCTGGATCGCCGCACCGTCCAGGTGACCTTCACCCGTCCCTTTGCGCCCTGGCCGACAATGCTCTTCCCCTTTGCCCTCCCCCGCCACGCGCTGGAGGCAGATGAGGAGGGGTGGAACCGCTCGCCGACGGTGGGCAACGGGCCGTACGTCTTCGTCGGCGAGGAAGGAGGCGCTCGGGTCTTCGTCGCCAATCCCTACTACTGGCGGGGCCAGCCCGCTGCCCGGCGGGTGCGGGTCTTCGCCCAGCCGGATGCTCAGGCCCGCTGGCAGGTGATAGCCTTCGGCGATGCCGACCTCTCTCCCTTCCTGGCACCGGACAGCCCGCCGGAGCGGGAGTTGCCGGAGGGAACCTCTCTGCTCTCCTCCCCCTCTGGCTATGTGGAGACCCTGTTCTTCAACCTGGACCCGCGCCAGGGGCACTCCGCCCTCCAGGCAGCGCGCGTGCGGGCCGCCTTGGCGTCTGCGCTGGACCGGGAGGCGGTCTGCGCAGCGTTGACGGCGGGGCGGGCGGTTCCGGCAAAGAGCCTCTATAGTGGGACTTACTGGGAGAGCCCGGCCCCGCTGACCTCTCCTTCCCTCCGGGAGGCCAGGCGGATGCTGGATGAGGTCGGCTGGCGGGATACGGACGGAGACGGTATCCGGGACCGGGCGGGTATCTCCCTGACCCTGCGCTATGGGGCCCCGCCGGGGCGGGAGGCTGCCCAGGCGGTGGTGACGCGGGCGCTGCAAGGCCTCGGCATCGGCGTGGAGACGGTTGTCCGGGAGCGCCCGTGGGAGGAGCCGAGGGCATGGGACCTGGCCCAGTGGGCAGGCCGGCCCTCCGGCTATCCCGACCCGGATGACCCCCGGTGGCTCTGCGTAGAGGCGCGGCCGGGCGGCCAGAACCCTGCCGGGGTCTGTGATGAGGCACTGGATGGACTGTTGCTGGCCCAAGCCTTCGCGACGGACCCCGAGGAGCGCGCGGCTCTGCTGATAGAACTCCAGGAGATGGCCCGTCGGGAGGTCTGGTGGCTGCCCCTCTGCCGGTGGGAGGATCTCTGGCTGGTCCGATCCGATCTTTCCGGCCCGCGCCCCTGGCGGGGCGCCCCGTTCTGGAACATCGGAGAGTGGCAATTTCTGGAATAATGGAGGGAACTATGCAACCCCAAAGCGATGCGTTTCTGGAATGGTTGAACCGTTGGGAGGCGGAACGGCCCGCCGTCCCCCTGGAATCGGTTATCCGAGAGCCGTCCCGCACGGCAATTCTCTCGGTGGACCTGATCAAGGGCTTCTGCACCATAGGGCCCTTGGCCAGCCCGCGCGTGGCGGGCATTGTCCCCAACGTTGTGCGATTGTTTGAACGGGCCTACAGCCTGGGAGCCCGCCATTTCATCCTGACTCAGGATGCCCACGACCCCGACTCAGTGGAATTCGGAGCCTTCCCGGCCCACTGCGTTGTCGGCACCGCCGAGAGCGAGACTATCGACGATCTGCGCAATCTCCCTTTCTCCGATCTGTTTGTGATCATCCCCAAGAAGTCTATCAGTTCCGATATCGGCACCGAGTTGGTTCCCTGGCTGGATAGCCACCCGGCGGTCGACACTTTCATCGTTGTCGGCGACTGCACCGACCTATGCGTCTATCAGGCGGCGATGTTCCTGCGGCTGCGGGCGAACGTTCTGGGCTTGCGGGATTTCCGGGTCGTCGTCCCTGCAGACGGTGTGCAGACTTACGACCTGCCGGTGGAGACGGCGCTCCAACTGGGCGCGCTGCCCCACGACGGCGACCTGCTGCACCGTATCTTTCTCTACAGCATGGCTCTTAACGGCATAGAAGTCGTCGCCAGCCTGACCTGATGCCCTTCACGTTTCACGTGGCAAGGAGGCCCGATGTCTCTCCCCGACCGGATCGCGCAATGGCTCCGGCAATATCTAGAGGCCGCCGAAGCCGACGGCTTCGTCTTCGGGTTGAGCGGCGGGGTGGATTCGGCGGTCGCTGCGGCGCTTGCCGTGCGGGCGGTGGGCACTGACCGGGTGCTGGCGGCGCTCATGCCCTGCCACTCTCAGTCGGACGACCTCCGCCTGGCCCGGCAGGTCGCCGACGCCTTCGGCATCCCCACCGTCACCATAGACCTGACGCCGGTCTACGATGCTTTGCTGGCCAATTTCCCCCCGTCGGAAAGCGCCCTGGCCCCGGCGAACATCAAGCCCCGCCTGCGGATGATCACACTGTATTACCTAGCCCAGTCCCATAACTATCTGGTGTTGGGGTCGGGGAATAAGTCGGAGATTTTAATGGGGTATTACACGAAGTATGGGGACGGGGGGGTGGACCTGCTCCCTCTGGGGGGCCTCTACAAGACCCAGGTGTGGGAACTGGCCCGGGAACTGGGGGTCCCGCAGGAGGTGATTGACCGTCCCCCCACCGCCGGCCTCTGGCCCGGCCAGACCGACGAGGGGGAGATGGGCATCACTTACCGGGAACTGGACCGTATTCTGGCCGCAATGGAGGCTGGAGACCTCTCTGGCCTGGACCCGGCGGCGGTGGAGAAGGTGCGCGGGATGATGGCCCGCTCTGAACACAAACGCCGCATGCCGCCGATATTTGAGCCGTAAAAGGACAACCGGCGCCCGGATGACCCGGGCGCCGGTCGTCTGATAGCCCGGGAAGGGGGCCGCTTAGGCCAGCACGATCTCCTTGCTGCTCTCCCACAGCCCATGGATGTTGCAGTAGGAGACGGCGATGAGAGTGCCCGCTGCGTTCACCTGGGCCGAGAAGAGGGCTACCGGGTGAGTGTACGCCGGACCCTGGTTGGCACCCTTCACCGACTCCCCGTGGGCGGAGAAATCGCATTTGCCGATTTCATAGATGTACTTGTCTCCCTCCGGCTGGAAGTAGAGGGCGATCCAGCGAATGTGGTGCTCGGTGGTGTTCGGATGAGGGATTGCTTTGCCCACGCTGACCGTCACCTGGAAGGGCTGATCGGCTGCCACCTGGTCGGGTGCCTCTATGACGGGGACGTGCTTTTCCGTCTTCCAGTCTTCTAATTGAATCCGATCTCCGAATCTCATCTGGTCCCTCCTTTTGAGAAATTGAGTATACGTTGCTGCAATGGAGCATCTATGCTCTGGATAGCGGTTCCTCACCGCTTCGCCGGTTCCGTGATCCGGGGCGATATGTTGGAATCGCTCCGGCCGCTGCAATCCTTGCTGCGGGTGACCTCAAAAGCACACGCCTCGGAACAGTAGACCCGGTCCCCTCGCCGTACTGGTTCCCTTTCTATGGGGTCGCCACAATGGTCGCATCGCATCTGGCTCATGGTTCCCCCTTTCTGCCCGCCAAATAAGATGATAGCCGTCTATAATTTTAGCCGAACTTCGAGCAAATGTCAAGTACCTCACAATGCTCCACTTGCCAAAGGCACAAAACGTGGTAAAATATATCCACTGCTTCGGCCCGCTAGCTCAACAGGTAGAGCAGGGGACTCTTAATCCCTTGGCTGCAGGTTCGAGTCCTGCGCGGGTCACTTCTTTTGAACTTTGGCCCTTTGGGCAGGAGGAGGCAGGGGCAGGGTACATCCTGAGAAAGCTGCTCCTTGCAGGCAAAACGGTAACTGTTCAGCCCTCATCTCTCCCCCTTTTCTCCTTCCCTTCCCCACTTGCCTTCGGCGGTGGAGAAGAAGGGAAAAAGAAGGATTTTGCAGGGAGGGGGGCGGCCTCGCCGCCCCCCTCCCTGCAAAATCCCGTCTTCAATCCCATTGGTCACAAGTTATTGAGTCTCGCCTTGCTATAGTAACAGCAATGGGATAGGCAATTTCCCGCT
>ERZ1685332.211-NODE-211-length-10965-cov-19.402108_pt1 | contig 10965 bp, 10 predicted proteins | sample MGYA00580193_ERZ1685332 | MGnify/ENA primary metagenome ERZ1685332 (study PRJEB41501, sample SAMN08275520) | hot springs metagenome | biome: alkaline hot spring; material: microbial mat | place: Russia: Ush-Beldyr | collected 2015-07 | depth 0.5 m m ...
AAGTTTCAATCCCCTTCATGGCGGGGCTTTTGTTTTTTTCCCCTCTCACGACTCCTTCTGTCATCCACGGCATCTGTGCGCGCTCGACGCTCGATGCCTCCGACCGGCTTGCCTGCGCCGTTTTGCGATTCTGGCGGGTGAGACGTATCATGACACGGTATGAACAGTATAGCAGGTCTTTGCCTCTGAGGTCAAGCATGAATCGCTGGGCTGCGCTGCTTGGTGAGACTCTGTCTGAACTGCAACGCCTGATTGCGCGTATGCAGCGTATTTCATTGCCGCGCGCCTGCGCTGCCGATGAGCGCCTGCGCCGCCTGCGTGCAGCGCTCTGCTCCGCTGCCGCCGTCCGTTCCATGTATGTGTCGCTCGATGCCGACACCCGCGCGGCACTTGATGATCTGCGCAAGCGCCGCGGTGGCATCGCTGCGGAAGAACTTGTGCTGCACTACGGCGTCGTTCGCCCGCTGCGCCAGATGTCGCGCGATCCGCAGCCGCGCTCGGTCGCCGAACGGTTGCTCCTCCTTGGCTGGTTGCTGCCGCGACCACCTGCGCCCCATCCGCCGCAACGCTACCTCCTGGCGCCAGAGGTGCGCCGCTGGCTCCCAAAACCGCTCAGTCTTCCAGAGGGAGCGCCTGCGCCGGTTGCGCCGCTGCCGCTGGCGTTGCGCGCTACGATGGCGCTCCTTCTCGTCTGCGCGGCAACGCCGCTGCCGCTGCGCGCCGATGGGACGCTGCGCCGCGCGTCGCTGCGAACGCTGCTGCCGCTGCTGGCGCTCGATGCGCTCGACGATGTTGCGGCTGTCTATGCCTTTGTGCTGCCCCTCTTGCGTGATCTTGGGCTGGTGACGGTGCAGCGCGGGCGCTGCGCCGTCACCCCGGCGGCTGCGCCGTTCCTGGCGACATCGCTCGAAGATCAGCGAATACGCCTGATCGATGCCTGGATTCACAGCGCAACCCCCGATTCCTGGCTGCAACGCCTGCGTGCGGCATCCATCGGCATCGACTGGACCCTGTTTCGCCAACGCCTGGCGCAGTGGGTGGAAGCCATGCCGCCGGAACGCCTGATCCACCCGGATCGCCTGTGTACGGCGTTGATCGAGTCGTTCGGTCCGCTGGCAGACGCGCACACCCACGGGTTTCGCGTGGTGCGCCGCGCTCCGTGGCGCGCGCAGAGCGCTACGCGGGTGCTGCTGGCGGCGCTGCGCGAACCGCTGCATTGGCTGGGGCTGGTCGCCTGGCACGATGGGCAGGTCTACCGTCCGCTGGAATACGCCGCACTGGATAGCGACTGGCGCTACGGTGCGGCTGGCGAAGCGTTCGTGCCGTTTGGCGGAGTCGATGCTGATGCGCTGCGCCTGGCGCAGGGCGGTCGATGGGTGCGTGGTGATGCACAGGGGTTGACGTGGCGGATGACCCGCATCCCGCGCGCGCAGGAAGAAGCGGTGCGCCAGGTGTTGCTGCGCCGCACCAGAACCCCGCCCGACGCATGGGGAGCGCCATGCGCCGATAGAGCGCCGTCGCTGCGGCTGGTTGACGGTGTGGCGCTCGTGGCAGATGCGCCGGGGGACCTGGAGTTTGTGTTGCGCGCGCGGAGTGTGCGACGGTATGTGCAGACGCGCCTGGCGCCAGGGATTGCGCTGGTGCGCCCGGAACACGTGGCGGCGCTGCAACGCGTGCTGGCGCGTCAGGGTATCACAATCTCCGGTCGCGCGCCATTGCCCGCCGCAGCGCCGCTGATTGAAGGGTTGCGCCCCGGCGATTGTGCGGCGTTGCTGGTCGCCTGCGCCTTCTATCGCCGCCACGCACCTGCCGGTATGCCCCTGACGATTGATGCAACGCTTGAAACGCGGTTGTGGAGCGCGCTGACGCCACCGCTCCGCGATGCCGTCGAAGCGGCGCTGGCGCATCTCGACACTCATTCGTGCAGTGCGGCGGAATGGACCGATGCGTCCGGGAATGGTCATATCTTTGCCTCGGAAAACGTTCCGTTCGGCGGATCGACGCTGCAATCCGCTGTGAACGAGCGCGGTCTGCTGGAAACGCTGCGCCGCGCCGTTGCTCAACGCCGCACGGTGACTATTGAGTACGATACCGGCGGCGAGGGACGGGTCGAGCGCCGGACGGTTCGCCCGCTGGAACTGGAGCAGCGCAGTGATATCTGGTATCTGCGCGCCTATTGCCACCGCCGCCGCGCGGAACGGACGTTTCGGCTCGATCGGGTGCGGGCATGGACAATCGCATGACTCTCCATGCCGATCATCGTGATTGTGTTCATTCGCCGCACCATGAGATTTCACATGCGACATCCTTGTGCCTTTATGTGCGCTCGGGGCGCCGGCGCTAAACGAAGTAGTGCGTCGGGTCGCGGCTGACCACGCCGATGCCGACGATCTGGATGCGCTTGACGGCCGCCTCGTCGAGGCGGTAGCAACGCACGCTGTCGGTGTTCGGATCGATCAGTTTGCGCAGTTCTTGCAGCACTTTTGCGAACGCGCGCGCGTCGAGGTCGCACTCGAAGACGCTGTACTGCACGCGCGTCCCCCATCCTTTCAGGTATTTCATCACCTTCGTGCGCCGCCGGTCATCCACGATGTCGTAGCTGATGATAGTGAACATGAGATCTCCAATGCTTGCACCTGATAGTTGCCGGATGTGCGTTCGGCGTCGGCTGCGACAAGATCAGCCAGCGCCTGTGAGTGAAGACGTCTGACGTGTCGCAGCGCTGCTGGCGCCGGCTGCGACCGGCTCTGCCAACGCCAGCACAGGATGGTCAACGGGTGGTTCGATGATCGTGGCGACTCCTCTAGCACGCGATCAGCGGTAGATGCACCAGGGTGTACGGGTTGGGATTGGCGGCGATAAAGGTTGAGATTTTTGCCTGACGCATGAACGGTTCGCCCTGGCTGCTCGATCCGCTCGCAGTGACCGTAAATGTCGCCGTGCCAGGCTCGCGCGATCCGATCAGAAAGGCGGCATAGACGCCGTCGCCAGCCGCGCCGTCGCCGTGCAGCCCGTCATCGTACATCGGCACGACGAGTGGCGTTGTCTGACCGGGGTACAGAACGTTGAGCAGCACATTTGCATCGGTCAATGGCGCATCGTCCGCCAGGGTGACGAAGCAGATGATTGGCTCGGTCGTCAGATACTCGGTTTTGTTGGTGTCGAAGCCAAGTGTCAGATTGGCGCGCGCCACGGCGCGCACAACGAACGGTTCGTCGGTCGATGCCGGTTGCACCGTTGTTTCGGCCGTTGCGGGGCTGTGCGCTTCCGGCGATGAATCGACCGGTGCAGTTCCAGCGTCACCTTCCGACTCCAGGGGTTCTTCCCTCACGATCTCGGATGGCAGCGCGTCTGCTGAAACGACGCTCGATGCTGAAGCTGCGCGACTGACGCGCACCCACCACACACCCGGCGTGAGCGTCGGGGTGCGCACGCGGTAGTAAGCATAGGTCGCACCGGCGACATACCGGACATCCGGGTTTGTCGCCGGAGTGCCGGGATCGATGCTGACACCGGACGGCGTTTCCAGCGTCAACGTGACCCGCGCACCGGCGTTCGTCCAGCCGACCCAGAAGGTTGCTTCCGAAATCGACCGATCAATGGTCACGTCCTGGGTGACGACGCTGCCAGGCGCGACACTCCCGTTCGCCGTGATCAGTGTCTGACGGTTGCCGATAGCGCCGGAGATCGTGTTGTAAATGCGCACAAGTTGTTCCGGCGTTGGCGCGTAATTGTAGGTCCCGCCGGTCTGCGCTGCGATCGACAACATCAATCGTTGATCGGCGTCGCGCCCTAGCCCGATGGTGTGAACCGTCGTTTGCTCGTTGCGAATCTGCGGCAGAACGTCCCTGACGAAGGGGGGAGTATTCTCTTGACCGTCGCTCAACAGCACAATCGCGCGCGGGAGGTCGGGGCTGGCGCCAATGAGCAATTGCTGACTGAGCTGCAACCCGCTGCCGATCGATGTGGCGCTTCCGAGACGCAGTTCGTCAATCGCAGCCGGCGCCTGGCCACGCACATCGTTCCATTCTGGACCGATGGTGACATCATCGATGAACCAGCCGTCACGAACGCCAAAGTTATTCGTCACCAGTCGGAAGCGCACCCTGATGGACTGACCACGATAGGAGTCGAGACGGATCACCTGGCGTCGCCAGTTTGGAGTCGTGCCGGAGGAAAACGATGCCAGAGTCTGCCAGGAAGCGCCGCCATTGGTGGAAATCATAACGTCGCCACGATCAGATGGTGCAATATCGTAGCGGTGCCAGAACATCAGAGCAGGCGCGGTCATCGAGGCGGGAATGACAATCGGTGTCGCAATGGTCAGCGTGCTGCTCACGTTGTTCGCGTAGTTGCCGGCAGGGCTATCCGTCCATGCTCGCGCACTGTTGCGCGCAACCGACGTCAACCCCCACGGCGGATCTGCGATCCACTTCTCTGTGCCAGACTCCATGTCATCGCTGAAGAGGAACGCTGACGGCGGCGGTGGTTCGGGAATGGTTGTCAGCGCAAACGGCGCTGCTGCCGTGCCGGCGAAACCCACCACGCCGATGCCATCGTCATCCTGCATGAGATCGACGAACTGACGCGCCGCTTCGCGCGCTGCACCGATCTTGTTGTCGCCTGCCATGCTGAATGAGCGATCAATCGTCAGAATGATATTGACATTGTTGACGCCAACGTACGTCACCGCACCCGGTTCTTGCACCGTGACGCCCTTAACGGTCACTTCGAGGTCATAGCGTCCTCGTGCAGGTTGTGGCGGCGCCTGCACTTCGATCAGGTGGCGAACCGGCACGAGGCTGATGATCGTTGCTGGCTTACCGCCAATCAGTACGGTGATGTCCTGTTTTGTGGCATACCCCCGATATACGAGTTCAATCCTTATTTTCGACGGACGAAACGGCGATCCGGCATCGACAGGGCGCCGCGTTGAGGGATACAGAATTCTGAATGCTGGCGGCGCGCTACTCGCGGTGACACCCGTTGCTGGCGAAAGCAACGCTGAACGTGACGGCGACGGATACGGCGCTGCGCCGTGCGTGCTGCCAGGTAACCACGCCATCCAAACGCCAAACACCCACAATGCGATTACTGCCATGCCAATACGCACCGACCGAAAGGGAACCATGCATTGCCTCCTTCTGCGAATGATGAGATGTCAACATCCCTCGCAAGGCAGCGTCGAGGCGGGGAAGCACGAGGCATCCTCAGCATATCTCAGAGTCCCGTCGCAAATGCATCAATCATCTCAAGAATTGAGACCGAATCCGATGTATCGCTCCTGTTCGCCGCGCAGCAGGCGCGCAACTGCCTGAGCCTGCAGCAGGATCGCTCGGCGCATTGGCGTCTGTTCGCCTCCCGGCAGCCGCACTTTCGCCTGGAGCAGCGTTTCGTACCGCTGCACGAGGAATGCGCGTCCGTCGGCATCGAGGTAGATTGCTTCGGGTCGCTCCTGCGGACGGTGGAAGCGCTCGCGCCTAATGGCGTTGGTGCGCACGATGTCGAGCACCATCCGATCCACGATCACCGGGCGGAACTCTTCCAGCAGATCGAGCGCCAGTGACGGACGACCGGCTTCGATGACGTGGAATGTGCCCAGGTACGGGTCGAGACCGGTGATCTGCACGGCGGTGATGACGTCGTGCAGCGCCAGGGTGTACCCGAACGACAGCATGGCGTTGATCGGGTCAGGCGGGGGGTAGAAGGCGCGCCCGCCAAATCCCCAGGCGGGCGGCAGCGATGCGCGCCACGCGCCGAAGTAGGCGGCTGCGGCGGCGCCTTCGTGCCCGCGCAGGACATCTACGTTTTGCGCCTGAGTCGCGGCTGTCAGCGCCGCGTCGATCTGCTGTACGGCAGACGTTGCAGCGGGCCAGCCGGTCGCCGCCAGCAGACGACGCTGGTTGGTCAGTTTGGCGATGACGATCGCACGTGCCAGTTCCAGGGCGCGGGAAGGGGTGCTGACATACTGCATCTGGCTGGTGCGCAGATCGCCGAACCGCGACGGTCCTGCCGTCAGCGTGGCGTAGTGGCGGCTGCCATGCTGATTGGTGAGCGTCACCGGAATGCCGCGTTCGAGCAGGTCGATGAGCAGCGCCGTCGAGAGTTGCACGCCGCGCCCCATGAGCACCACCTGATCGATCTTCGCCAGCGGAACCTCGTGCAGGGTCTGACCGTCCCTGGTGACCAGCACCTGATTATCGCGTTTGCGCACCATCACGCCCTGTTCCTGAATGTAGAGGGTTGGCATGGGTTGGCTCCTTCCCCCTCCTCCCCCCCGCTTGCGGGGGGAAGGGGGTGAGTGTTGACGGGCAGACGCAGGCGACAGCCACTCATCGGTGATGTTCGCCTGCGCATCCCCTGTGACCTTCAACTTCGCTCTCTCACGCGGAATGTGCCTGCCTGCGAACCTTAACGCTGTTGCGTGCGACCGGTGGGTTGCTGGCGGGCGCCCCTACCTTCAACCTTCTACCTTCGCACCTGGAACTTTCGCACCTGATCCGCAGGGCGCGGCGGCGCCGCGCCCCTACCTGCCCGCGTGCACCGTGCACCGCCCGCCTGCCACCTTCGCGCCTGTGACTTTCCCACCTGATCCGCAGGGCACGGCGGCGCCGTGCCCCTACCTGCCCGCCTGCCCGCGTGCACCATGCAACGCCCGCCTGCCCACGTGCACCGCGCAACGCCCGCCTGCCACCTTCCACCTTCAACCTTCCACCTTCCCACCTTCCACCTTTCGTTGCATCCGCCGCCGTGCGTTGCGGAGAGCGTCACGCAGGGCACGCTCGGCATCGGCGAAATCGACCAGTCCTTCGCCCAGGCGCGGTTCCCTGGCACGCGGCGCCAGCGATGCGCCGAGGAACTCGATGCCATCGGCGTAGGCGACAATGCGCGTTTTCTCTTCGTTGAGTTCGAGGCGCAGCACACGCAGTTGCCGCCGCGCAAGGTCCAGCGCCCGTTCCGCCTCGTCCCGCGTTGTGCACATAAGCACGAAGTCATCCACAAAGCGCGCCAGGCGGAACCCCTGGCTGGTCATAGCCACGTCGAAGGGATGGAGATAGATGTTCGCCAGGAGCGGCGAGAGCGCCCCACCCTGCGGCGTACCGCGACCATGCGTGGCGTGCATGCGCGCCGCCGCCTCGCTCAACGCCAGCGCGCCAACCGCCACCGCGCCGGCGACGGCGAGACGCCGCGCACCGATCCGTTGCAGGTAGGGCAGCGCCCGCCGCGCGCCGTCGATCACCGGTCGCGCCAGCATCATTGCCGTCCACAGGTGCGACTCCAGCCCCGGCTGGCGCACCGTCCAGCCGTCATCGTCGATGCTGCCGCCTGGCTTTTCCCACGCAGCAGCGGCATAGGGATCGGTGGGCGGCAGCGGGTGCAGGCGCTCCGCACCCCAGGAGATCATCCGCCGGAGCGCGGCTTCACCGTGTTGCAGCGGCGTCGCCGGCGCCTCATCAGGCAGCGCTGCCTCGCCGGGCAGCATCCCGGCTTCGAGCCATTGGGCGATCAGTTTCAGCACCGGCAGTTCGTCGATGCGCTGTCGCACCAGACCCAACAGCACCCGCTGATCGATAGCGTCGAAGTAACCGGCGATATCCGCATCGACCACCCACCCCAGCCCCTGATCGGCATAGCGTTGCACGCGCGCCACCGCTTCCGGCACGCCGACGCGCGGACGGCAGCCGTAGGAGCAATCCAGAAAGTACGGATCGAACAGCGGATCGAGCACCTGCTGAACGGCGCGTTGCGCCACCCGATCCCGCACAGCAAGAATAGCGATGGCACGTTCACCGCCGCTCGCCTTGGGAATGGCGACTCGCTTTGCCGGTAGCGGTCGGTAGGCGCCCTGCTGCAATTCTTCGGCCAGTTGCGCCATCTGGCGCGTCCAGTCTGCCTCGAAATCGCGCAGCGTCACGGCATCCGGTCCGGCGCTGCGCCCGCGCCGGGCAACGTGAATGTTGCTGCGCACCCGCCGCCACGCCAGCGTCAGATTTTCGACGCTGCAAATCTTCGGGAGCAGCGCGGGTCCGTTGTAGCGAGGAAAGAGCACCATCCGAACCTTCCTTTCTCACGACTCGACGAATTCCTGTAACACCCGCAATCCGGCATCGGCGACCTCGCCCGGACTCGCACCGCTCTCGGCGCCAGTAGCGGACATCACTGCCGCTGCCGCTGCGGCGGTGATCTGCGCCGTTCCGGCGATCGCCGCCATCTGACGCTCGTGCTGGCGCTTTTGCTGCACGCCACACTGGATGCGCTCGGTGCGCCACTGTTCAAGTTGCTGCATCTGTTCGGCGACCATCTGTTCGTACCGCAGGTGCAGTTCCAGCAGATCGCGTTCATGCGCGGCGCGACGCTCTGCCTGCGCCTGCGCCTGAACAGCGCGCTGCTCAGCCAGTCGCTGCTGGATCTCGGCCAGCGCCAGCGCGTGCGCGTTCCGCCTGTCTTCGGCTGCCAGCGTCAGTTCGCCCTCGGCGCGCAGTATTCCCTGACGCCCCTCCATCAGGCGCAGTTGCTGATCGGTGTGGTGCGCTTCGAGCAGTTGCTGCTGGACACGCTCCCACTCCGCCTGCAGGCGCGTCTGTTCTGCATGCCACAGTTGCTCTTCGCGCGCAATCTCGCTGACCTGCGCCTGAATCTGCGCCATCACGATCTGCAATCGCGCCGCGAGCGTCGCCTGCTGTACCTCTGCCTGCTGAGTCACCAGTTTTTCGCGCGCTGCCGCGGCTGTCGCCGCCATGCGCATCTCGTGTTCACGCGCCGCCAGTGCTGCTGCCGCCTCGATCTCTTGCAAGCGAGCGCGGTGACGCGCCGCCGCAACCCGCTGTTCCTCGTCGATCTGCGCCGCTGCGACGGTTGCTGCGGTTGCGGCTTCGATCTGCCGTTCGTCACCCTGCCGTTCGATTAGCCGCACATTGATGATTGCCAACCCATCGAGGGCGGGATCGTTCCGCAGACGTTCCAGAATGACTGCGGCTGGCGCATCGATTCCTCCCTGATTGTCGGAAGCGCCGGTGAGCGCCGCGTGGGTCTGCTGTTCGATGCAGCACAGCGCACCATTGCGCACTGCTGCCGCCAGCACCGTCAGCGGCTCGCGGTGCGCGGCGATCTTCAGCGGATCGCTCACTTCGACATCCACGGCAAGCCGTAGACGGACGCGCCATTTGTCGCGGCTCCATCCCTCAACCGGTCCCATGGTCATCTGGCGCCGGCGCATATCGACCCACTGCACCAGCGCCGCACCCGGCTGCATGCCCACGAGGGCGTAACTGCCGGGCTGATAAATGCGCCGCTCCCCGCCGGGAAGGTGGGTCACCGCCACAGTTCCCGGCGGCACAACCAGGTGCGCCACCAAACCAAACGCCTGGCGCGGCAGCGCGCGCGGCGCCGTCGCCAGACCGGTGACGAAGTGGAGGTTTGCCAGCGGCGCGCCGGTGGCAGCGTCCGTTTCCCCTTTCAGCACGGCTACTCCCTCGCCGACCGCCTCGCCGACCTTTTCCTGCACCATCGAAACGACATTGGCATTCATGCTGTTCTCCCCACTTTACGTGACGTGATGACCATTGACCACACGCGCCAGCCAGCCGCGACCGTCGAGCGCCTCCCAGGCGAGCGCGTCCGCCAGGCGATTGAGTTCGCGCGGGATGGCGAGGAAGGTGACGCGACCATGCTGACGAACAAGTTCCTGCGCGCGCGCGTGCAGCGGTTGCAGCAGCGCAGCGCGCACCGCGTGGCGACCTGCCAGCTGGTCGACCACAATCCGGCTATCGGTCAGGCAACGCACCGCAGCGCCGGGGTAGCGTCGGATCACGAACATCAATCCCGCAATGACCGCCTGATACTCGGCTTCGTTATTGGTCATCGCCGGGGCGCGTTCGCACGACCATGCCAGCACCGCGCCGGCCGCGCTGCGGACAACGATCCCCAGACCGGCAATGCCGCGCGGCGCCGCGCCAGGTGTGCCATCGACCTGTAACAGCAACAAAGTCACAATTGCGCCTCCCGTAGCAGCACTGCCAGTCCCATCAGCGTCGCAGCAACCAGCGCAAACGTCACCGCCAGGCAACCGCGCGCTCCATGCCCCGGACGGGGCAGGACGATCCGTGGCGGCGCAAGCAGCGCCGCCAGCGCCAGCACCGCCGCCAGGCAGGCCGGGATCGCCAGACACCAGACCATTGCCGTTGCTCCTTTCACATCACAGGCGCCGGTTATCGCCCCTTATCGGGCGAAGAGCGGGGAAGATCGCGGGAGTGGATGTTGTGCTCTTGTCTTGAGCATAGCAGAGGAGACTGTCACAAACGTGACGAGAGGCGCCGGATGTGTTCGCATTTCATCCGCGTAGCGTTGAACGTTTCACGTTGCATGTTGAACGTTGCCTCTCACCACAAGGGAAGGGAGAAGGTGGCAGCAGGGCGACCCGACGGGTCGCCCGCAGCGAAGGTGACAGTTCGTAGTTACCCGTCAATAAAACCACTGAGGCGCAGGGGATACAGCGGTGGAACAGAAAACTCAGGAGCCCGGCATGTAACAGGACACACTCGCGCGGATCGAGACGGATTTGCACGAATCGGGCAGTGCATGCCATTGTTCTCCGCCTCCCTGCCGGGCGACTGACGAACTTTGAGGAAGACGTCCGGTAAACCTGTGCCGCCAGGTTGCGCGTTCTCTGAGCTGCGGGCTAAAGCCCTCGCTCAGGACATAGAAGCCCCCGAGGGGCTGGCACGATCTCAGCCAGGGCTTCAGCCCGCAGCACCGGTTAATCTTCATCAGTCGCAGGCTACGGTTACGAAGCCATTCTGCGCGGGCCAGACCGGGCGATACCGGATGAAGCGCTCAAAAACCATGTTCTCAGTTCTCAGTTCTCAGTCCTCAGTTCTCAGTTCTCAGTTCTCAGTTCTCAGTTCTCAGTCCTCAGTTCTCAGTTCTCAGTTCTCAGTTCTCAGTTCTCAGTTCTCAGTTCTCAGT
>ERZ1685332.212-NODE-212-length-10904-cov-12.341137_pt1 | contig 10904 bp, 10 predicted proteins | sample MGYA00580193_ERZ1685332 | MGnify/ENA primary metagenome ERZ1685332 (study PRJEB41501, sample SAMN08275520) | hot springs metagenome | biome: alkaline hot spring; material: microbial mat | place: Russia: Ush-Beldyr | collected 2015-07 | depth 0.5 m m ...
CAAAGAGGGCGGCTGATCCCCTGCCGAAAAACCTACCCCTGTGAGGGATGGGGGGCTGAGCAGTTACCAAGTTTTAAAATCAGGATTGACAGAGGAGTAGGTAGTTACCGCATATCCGCGTCCGATTTCCGAAAAAGCCAGATTCCAGGGAGTCTCAAGGAGAAAACGGGACAACCCGTCCGGTCATCACCAGGCACATACAGCCCAGGAGGGCAACATTCAGGAATACCAGCAGCGCCAGTACGAAACGCTGCCAGGGAGATAACATCCCGATGATGCCCGCCAGCCCTCCACCAGAAGACGGGCCGGATGACCGTCTCTTGGGGCGTTTCTTTCGGCTCTCTTCTGGTACTTCCGTTGGCTCCTCGCTCGGAGCTTCCTCCGCCTCAAAATCGGGCAACCACAGTCTGCGTCCCAGCCAGTCTTCGTCCTGCATCCCCCTCCTCCGCTCTCCCGCTCACCCCACCCGCACCCGCCAGCCTTCCTCCAGATAGACCTCATCCCGTGGCAGCCCCCGCTCATCCCAGAGGTGTCCATTCCATTCCCAGAACTGCGCCTTAGAGATATTGTACCGCTTGCAGATGCTCCAGAGGGTATCGTTGACGGTCACGATATGAAACTGCGCGGTGGCAGGGGCAGGCACCTCTTCAGCCAGGGTAGAAGGCGCAGGAGAAGTCCGTTGCTCGGGAGGTGGCGCCACCGACGGACCCAGCAATGCCAGAATCGGCCACAGTTCCCGGTCCAGGAAGCCAATGCCGTAAATGCTCAGGAACGGCGGATTGTGAGCCGCCAGAGCTTGGACCCACTCCAGGAACTGGGGCACACCGGGCCGCTGGGTCTCTTCCCCTTCCCTCCCGACGGCCAGGATGGGATAGAGAGGCGGCATATTGCCCCATTCCTTCTGCCAGCGGTCGTGTTCTCCGTACGCCCACTTATCCACCACTGTCCGGGGTGTCCGTTGGGCGGTCAGGGAACACCAGGGCATAAACCCACCGCGACAGAATCCGTTCATCTCCCGATAGGGCATCTCCGGATGCCGCCAGATGTCGGGCGGGGCGGCGTAGAACAGGCGCTCCGGTTCTATCCCGGCCTCCGCGACCTTCCACCCCAACGTTGCCGCCGCGACCGTCTTCCCCGCCGCCGCGTCGGTCAGGTCCAGGACCACCCCTTCATAACCGACGCGCCGGGCTTTGGCGACCAGCGCGGCCTCGGCGAAGGGGTCGTCTAAAAAAAGGGGAACCCAGGCCAGGGGCACCCGTCCAGCCTGACGGGCGCGGCCCTCCACCCACCGGGCGGCTTCCACGAAGAACATGCCCCGCACCCCCACCCGGTAGATAAGGTGGGTCGCGCCGACCGCCGCCGCCATCTCCAGCGTCTCCTCCAGGCCACCAGAGAGGGGAAGCCAGAGGCCTTTACCGTGCAGGCGTGATTCGTGGTTCTTGATTGGTGATGCGTGCATTTGTTCCCTGTTCGGTTTCCAGCATCTGCCGGGCCTGGGCCAGGGTCTCCTCCACCCACTCCGCATCTGCCCGCGCGCCCATCCCCACCAGAATCTCCTGCGCCTCTCGCAGCGCCTGTACCCCCTCCAGAAGTCGCCCTTGGGCCAGCAACACCTGCCCCATCATCGCCAGCGTGGCCGCTTTGCCCTGCGGGGCGCCCAGGGATTCCTGAATCGCCAGCGACTCCCGATACAACCTCATCGCCCCTTCCAGGTCCCCCCGAGATTGCGCCAACATCCCCAGTTGGTGGAGGGTACCTGCCACCCTGGCCTGGTCGCCCAGCGCGCGGGCCAGCCGTTCCGCTTCGCCGAGCCAGCGACGGGCTTCTTCGTACCTCCCCAAAGCGAAAGAGAGGCCCCCCAGTTGCAGGGCCAGCCGCAACCGGGCCCGCTGTTCGGCAGGGCGTGTCTCTCCGTACTCCTCCCAGAGCCCTTCCAGCAGTTGCACCCGGGATTCCTTTTGCTTTGTTCCGTTCGCAACCACAAAGGCACGAAGACACGAAGAAAAATTTTATTTACTTTGTGTCTTCGTGTCTTCGTGGTCATTGAAAACTGAGCGCGTTGTTTTAGGCTGAGCAGTTACTGGGAATACGGATTTTCTCCCCTCTCAAGGCCTCTTCCAGTTCCTGGGTGAGGGCCACCAGCACGTCCAGGTAGGTGAGGTCGCCCAGGTCCAACAGGGCTTCGGCATCCACGTAGACGGCAAAGTACCCCTCTGCCCACAGGCGGGCCTGGAGTTGCTTCAGTTCAGTGGACTTTCCGCAACCCCGATGGCCGGTGACCAGTTGCTGGTGAAAAGACCCCAACGGAGTGCGGCGGATGTTGTTGGTGATTGTGGTCGGCAGGTCAAATCCGCCCCGCACGGGGGTCAGCGGCACATAGCGTGGGTCGCCAGCCTCCAGTACCAGGTCCGGATGGCAGACGTGATACGCTTCATCTACAGTCTGGACTGGATACCCCGGGGCCATTTCGCGCCTCTTGCGGCTTTCGCCCCCTACCGTTCCAGCGTCATCGGCATAACCACGTAGGTGAAGTCGTCCCCGCCGACGGGTCGGATGACGCCCGGGCTGGAGGGGGAGATGATGTCTACCATTACCTGCGGCGAGTTGACCGCGCCCAGCGCGTCCAGGATGAACTTCACGTTGAAGGCGATCTCCACCGCCGCCCCCTCTATGGCCGCGTCCAGTTCGGTCACATCGCTGCCGGTCTCGGCGGAGGTAGCGGAGACGGCCAGCCGCCCTGGCTCCAGGTCGGAGCCCGGATGGATGTGGAAGAGCAGGGTATTGGTGTTCTCGCGGGCGAAAATATGGGCCGTCTGGCAGGCCTTCAGCAGTTCCGCCGTCCCGGCAACCAGCCGGGTGTTCCGATCGCGCGGGATCAGTTGCTGGTAATCAGGGAAGGTGCCAGGGATCAGTTGGGAGACCAGCACGACCTCCATCGGAACCGGGGCATCGGGCGGGGTCTGGGCCTGGAACATGATGCGGTTCCCGTCCGGGGTGAAGGTGATGCGGACCGGCGGGCGTTCCTCGCGGCCCTTCACCAGTTCGCCACAGATGCGGGCCCATTCGGTCATCGTGCGGGCCGGGATGATGACGCTGGATGGGCGGACCACCTCGCTCTCGGGCAACGGGACCCGCCGGACTGCCAGGCGGTAGCCGTCGGCGGCGGCGAGGGTCAGGGTAGGGCCTGCGGTTGTCGCTTCCCACCGCAGGAGGACGCCGGTCAGGGTGGGGCGGGCTTCATCGGTGGCGGCCGCGAAGGCCACCTGGTTGATGGCGGTCCGCAGTGTCTCCGGGTCTATGGAGATGCCGTCTGCCGCGCCCTCTTCAGGAGTCGGGATGGGCGGAAAATCCACTGCGTCCAGTCCTTTGATGTTAGCCTCGCTCCGCCCGCAGCGGACGTTGAGGGTCATCGTGCGCACTTCCTGGCGCAGGTCCACCCGGTCCGGCGGGAAGGCGTTGATCAGATCAATGATTGTCCGGGCCGGCACGGCGATGGCCCCGTCCTCTTCTACCCGTCCGCCAATCCAGCAGTGGATGCCCATCTCCAGGTTAGTGGCGGAGAGGCGGAGCCGTCCTTCATCGGTGGTGAAAAGGATGTGGCTGAGGATGGGGAGAGCAGAACGGGCAGAGACCGCCCGTCCGGCAACGATCAGGCCGCGAGATAGATTCTCCTGCAGGCAAGAAACCTTCATTGGCGCTCCTCCTGAAGGAATGGATGATGCATCCTGCTGGAAGTATACCGTATTGTCGGGTAACCGTCAACTTCCGAAGGGTCGGAGGAGGAATCAGCGGATCGGCGCTTCGCCAATTGCTGATTCTGCTATTCTTTGTGCCGGATCAGCCAGATCCCCAGGCCGATCAGCCAGAGAGCAGTGGCCTCCGCCTGGAGAGGCAGCGCCCCCAGCGCCCCGCGAGTCCCCAAACTGTAACCTGCCAGGCCGGCGATCAGCACAGTGAGCACGGAAAGGAGCAGACCCGGAATGCGCCTTTTTTGTCCTCCCAGGTTCAGCGTGCCAACCAACCCAATCGTTCCCAGGACCACCCCCACCCACTTGGGCCAGAGCCCCGGGTCATCGGCGAGAGCCAGGAGAGGATAGGGTTGACGGGAAATCTCCAGGTGGACCCCATCTACGGTGAGAGAGAACGTATCCTCCCTCACCGTCGCTTCCTGAACCCGTTCGCCCCCAGGGGCGCGGAAGATTTCCGCCAGAATCGGGCTCTGCGCAGAGAGGTTGCCCCGGACCCCCAACCGGACCACCAGACCACTCTCCGGTATGGCGAACGAGCGCTCAGGGGTTGATGGGGTCAGATACAGAACCAGTTCCGTTTGCGCTGACTCGCGGGCGGTCTGCTGGAGTTTCAGGGGATGGCCGGCGTCATCGGTGGCCCGAATGGTCAGCGAGGGCCCAAAACCGATGAGATACGACCTCGGCGCCCCTCCCTTATGGTCCGAAAATGGAGCGGCCTCTGGGCTAACCAGGCCCTCCTCCCGCCATCCCCAACGGTGACCAATCAGCAGTCCCCCCAGCAGAACCAGCACGCCCAGACATGCCAGAAGGGGGAACATCCCAGCCCTCCACCGACCCCGATGGTCCCGGTCGCGGAGGTGGGAACGGAGTGCATCCATCCGTTCTGCAGCCCGCAGAAACAGCAGGAACGCCAGCAGGGAAAGGGGTACCGATATAGCGGGAGAACTGGCAAGGGAGAAGAGGCCCAGCCGGTACATCGTGCCGGTCCAGGGACCAAAGCGGGTCTGGACCAACCATCGGTCCGTCGTTGCCGGGCCAGAAGGGAATTGAGGAATCCATGCCAGGAGCAGGAGGTAGAGCGCCAGTACAAAGAGACACACCGCCAGCGGGATATTCCCCGTGGCCGTGCGCCAGGCCAGGCGCCAGGGGTCCGGTCGGTGCGGAGGCGATACCGTCATCCGTCATACAGAAAAAGCCCCGGAGTCCGGGGCCTGTTGGGAGTGTGGGAACATCGGGGGGCCGGGGTACAGTTCCCAATTCGGGCCTCCCGAGGGATTCAGGAGCCACCCGTCGGAGTTGAACCGACAACCGGCCGCTTACGAAGCGGCTGCTCTGCCGATTGAGCTAGGGTGGCGCTGGGGGAATTATACCACATTTGTGAGGGCTGACAAGTTTTGATAGTCCCCCGCTTGAGTGTTGGTGCTCTTCCAGTCACTTTGCCGGGCTAAACCGCCCGGCTGAAAGCAACCCTTCGGGGGCTGGATTTCAACCCGTAGGGTCTTGGCCTCTCCGTCCGGACGTTCACGCCCGGGCGTGACCGAGCAACCAACACCTTGCAGGGAGACTACCCCTATCGGATAGATCAGCAGATGCGCGGGAGCAACTCTCCCAGCGGCATATCCACCACCCGTCGCCCGCCGATGCCGGTGCGGGCCAGGACCACACCGGGATGCTCTGCCGTCGCCCGGCCGATGCGGGCGGCATCCCGACCCAGCGGGTGGGCCCGCATAGCCGCCAGGGCGGCTTCCGCCTCCTCCGGCGGGACAAAGGCGATGAGTTTCCCCTCGTTGGCAACCGTCAGAGGGTCAAATCCCAGCATCTCGCAGGCGGCCATAACGGCCGGACGGACGGGCACGGCCGCCTCATCCAGTTCCACCCCCACCCCGGCCGCGACGGCCAGTTCGTTCAGCGCGGCCGCCACCCCGCCCCGCGTCGGGTCCCGGAGGCAATGGGTGTGGGGAGCCGCCATCAGCAGTCTCTCCACCAGTCCATTCAGCGGCGCGCTGTCGGAGACCAGTTCCGTCTCAAATTTCAGCCCTTCTCGCTCACTGAGCACGGCGATGCCGTGATCGCCGACGGTGCCATTGATCAGGATGACGTCGCCGGGGCGGATGCGATGGGGAGCCACATCCACCTCGTCGGGCACCACCCCCACGCCGGTGGTGTTGATGTAGACCCCATCCCCGTGGCCCCGCTCCACCACCTTCGTATCCCCCGCAACGATGACGACTCCTGCTTCCTGAGCAGCCGTCGCCATAGACCGGGTAATCCGCTGGAGGACCTCCAGCGGCAATCCTTCTTCCAGGATAAAGGCGGCAGTGAGCCAGAGGGGACGGGCGCCGCGCATGGCCAGGTCGTTCACCGTGCCGTGGACGGCCAGCGAACCGATGTCTCCGCCTGGAAAGAAGAGCGGCCGCACCACAAAGGAATCGGTGGAGATGGCAATTCGGCCATTCCCGGCAAGGGTCAGGACGGTGGAATCGGCCAGTTGGCGCAGGAGGGGGTTATCCAGATGGTGGAGGAAGACCTCCTGGATGAGGTCCGCCATCATCCGCCCTCCCGCGCCGTGGCCTAACCGGATGGTCTCTTCACGTTGCATCATCCGTTCCCGGTGTGGAATTCGCAGGCTTTCTGAGGGAGTTGTGCTCCGACGATCGTCTGGGAGCGGTACATTCTCCCTTTCCGCGCAACTTCCTCCTGAGGAGGAATGGTAACCCAGCCCGCAAAGTTTGTCAAATGGATAGACAATTTCCCGATGAGCCGTACGCAGAAGTTTTTGCCCCTCTCCCACCGCCGCAGGCGAGCGGGAGAGGGAAGGAGGCAGGAGGTAGGGATAGGGCACCGGGCGGCAATTTTAACCAAAGAGCCAGAATGGATAAACCCTGCAGGTAAGCGCAGGCACTTGCCAACTGAACAATTTCGGCTATCATGAAGATACCTCATCCGATGAACCGTCAGACATGAATCGCTGGAGAGCGCTCACCTACATCTACGTTAGCGGATTGTAGCGCGGCCTTCCGGGCCTGCCGGTCCTTCCGCGCTACAATCCGCCTTCGCCTGCCCTCTGCTCAACGTCTGACACTCTTTCCCTTGATGCCCGCTTTTCCCATTATGTCCTTGTACCCTTGCATCCTTGCATCCTTGCATCTTGCATCCTTGCATCCTTGCATCTTGCATCTTGCATCCTTGCATCTTGCATCTTGCATCTTGCATCTTGCATCTTGCATCTTGCATCCTTGCATCCTTTCCGGAGGAGCCAGTCATGAAACCGTTATCTATAGACGACCAGGTCGCCCTGCTGATGCACGGGGCTGAATTTGGCGATGACCAGATCAAAGAACGGATGACCCAGGAACTGCGGGAGCGCCTGAAAGAAGGACGCCCCCTGCGGGTCTACTGCGGGTACGACCCTACTGCCCCCGACCTCCATCTGGGCCATACTGTCACCATGCGCAAACTGCGGCTCTTCCAGGAACTGGGGCATCAGGCCATCTTCGTCATCGGGGACTACACCGCGCTCATCGGCGATCCCTCGGGCCGCGACAAGGCCCGTCCCCGCCCCACGCGCGAACAGGTCCAGGCCAACGCCCGCACCTACGTCCAGCAGGCCTTCAAAATTCTGGACCCGGAGCGGACGGAGGTCCGGTACAACGGGGAATGGCTCTCCAAACTCTCCTACGAGGAGTTCATCTTTCTGGCCGCGCAGGTGACCGTTCAGCAGTTTCTGGCGCGGGAGAACTTCGCCCGGCGGTACACGGAGGGGGACGCCATCTGGCTGCACGAATTCCTCTACCCTCTGGCCCAGGGGTACGACGCGGTGATGCTGCGGGCCGACGTCCAGATTGGCGGTACGGACCAACTCTTCAACCTACTGGTGGGACGGAAAATCCAGGAAGCCTACGGTCTGCCCCCGCAGGTCTGCATTACCTACCCCATCCTGGTCGGCACCGACGGCAAAATGCGGATGGCCAAGAGTATGGGCAATTACATCGGCGTGGACGAGCCGCCGGAGGTGATGTACGGCAAGGTCATGTCCATCCCGGACGAGGCGATGCCCAACTACTTTGACCTGGTGACCCGCTGGCCGCCGGAGGAGATTGCCCGGATCAAGGCGGCCATCGCCGACGGCACTCTCCACCCGATGGAGGCCAAGAAGCGGCTGGCATGGGAGATTGTGGACACCTTCCACGGCCGCGAGGCCGCCGACGCCGCCGCAGAGCACTTCCGTCGAGTCTTCCAGGAACGGCAACTCCCGCCGGATATGCCTGTCTGGGAACTGCGCGAGCCGATCAACATCGTGGACCTCATCCACGCGGCCGGCATGACCCGTTCCAAGAGCGACGCCCGTCGGCTGATCCAGCAGGGGGGCATCCTGCTGGACGGGGTGAAGATTACCAGCATAGAGACGGTCGTTGAGCCAGAGAAGGAGGCCATCCTGCGGGTCGGCAACCGGGGCTTCCTGCGGCTGGTACCGGTTCAGAAATAGCGAAAGTGCCAGGCACTTCGGGAAGTGCCTGGCACTTCTGATTCTCTGGAGGAGCACATGCCCTACGTCCAGGTGGACGGTCTGCGTCTGCATTACCTGGTCCAGGGGTTCGGACCGGCCGTTGTACTGATTCACGGTCTGGGCTCCTGTGCGGAGGACTGGTCCCTGCTGCAGGCGCCGACCCTGAGCCAGCGGTACCGGGTCCTGATGCCGGACCTGCGCGGCCATGGCCGGAGCGACAAGCCTCCCGGCCCCTACACCGTCCATCAGATGGCCGAAGATATCGCTGGATTCCTGCGGGCTTTGGGGACGGATTCGGCCCACATCGTCGGGTTCTCCCTGGGCGGCGCGGTGGCCCAGGCACTGGCGGTTCGGCATCCGGAGAGAGTCCGCTCCCTGGTGCTGGTCAATACCTTCGCCTATCTGCGGCCGAAGGGGTGGGTAGAGTGGCGGTTGACTCTGGCCCGCTGGGGGACCCTGCTGGTGGACCTGGCGCTCCATGCCCGGCTGGAGGCAAAGGAAGTTTTCCCCCGACCAGACCAGGCGGGGCTGCGACGGGTGGCCTATCACCGCCTCTGCGCCAATGACCCCGCCGCCTACCGGGCGGCGATGATGGCGGCGACACAATACGACGGCCGCCGGGACCTGGGGCGCCTTCGGGCCCCCACCCTCGTGGTAGCGGGCCGTGAGGATCCAGTGATTCCCCTGCGGGCCAAGGAGGAACTGGCGACGGGCATTCCTGGCGCCCGTCTAATGATCATTCCTCGCTCCGGTCACGCCACGCCGACCGACCAGCCGGTGGTGTTCAACCGGATTCTACTGGACTTCCTGCGCCAGCATTCCTGAGAGCAATCATCGGGGGTCCATCGTCTGTGATCTGTCATCCATTGTCCGTCGGTTCACTATGTTTGCCCTCCCTCCGGATTGTGCTATAATCAATCCATGATCGGCCAATCAGAAAGTGAGGGAAATGGCATGAACCACGGGCCGCGAATCATTATCGTGATGCTGTTGCTTCTGGGGTTAACGGTGGCATTGGCTCCCCAGACCCAGGCCCGCCCTCTGATGCAGAACCTCCTGGCCAATCCGGGCTTTGATGCCTGGGAGGGCGGGACAGCACCCAGTTGGTATCCCTGGCACGAAGACGCCGGGGATAAATGCAAACAGGCGCCCGATTGGCTTCCCTGTCGCCCCAACTGGTGGGTGGAGCGGGATTTCAGCGGATACGGCTTGTTCCGCAGCGCACCGTCATCCCAGGCGGTAGGGGTCCAATATGTACCCTGGCATGGCGGTGTGATGCAGAGTGTCAACGTGGCGCCGGGAACTCGGCTGCGCTTCAGCGTCTGGGCGCGCGCCCACATCAGCAACGACGACCTGCCCAACCCCTCCTTCGGCGGCTGGTATCCTAATTTCCGAGTAGGCATCGATCCCGAGGGGAGGGGGCTCTGGTACGCCCCCGGCATCGTCTGGTCGGCGCCGGTGAACGCGCTGGACCAGTGGGTGCGGCTCTCGGTGGAAGCCACTGCCGGAGCCAGCGGCAAGGTGACCGTCTTTGTCTCCGCCCGGATGACCGGTCAGCAGCCGCTGAAGCACAACGACGCCTGGTTTGACGACGCCGAACTGGTGATAGCGGCCCCGGCGGCGACGGCTACCCCCGTCCCTACTAACACCCCCACCCGTCCCCGCTTCCAGGCTACCTTTGCCGGGGAGACCGTTCCGGATGGCACGGCCTTTAACGGCGGTGCGGCCTTCACCAAAACGTGGCGGGTGCGCAACACCGGCACCGACGCCTGGCCCGATAACACGGTTCTCGTCTTCACGGGCGGGGAGAAAATGGGCGGGCCGGACTCCCTGCCCATCGGACGGGTGGCGCCCGGGGAGGTGAAGGAGATCAGCGTCAACCTGGTCGCGCCGGCTGCGCCGGGGGACTACACGGGCAATTGGGTCCTCCAGACGGGCGGCACCCGCATCCCCGGCAGCCAATTGTGGGTCAAGATTAAGGTTACAGCACCGGCCCCCCCGACGCAACCTCCCGCTTCTCCCACCCCGGAGGCCACACCCACACCCGAAAGCGGCCAGATTTGTGTCCTGACCTTCCACGACCGCAACGGCGACACATTCCGCCAGCCGGAGGCAGAGGAACTGTTGCCCAACGCGGTCTTCTCCGTGAGCGGCGCGGGGGGCCTGGTGGGCCAGTACACCACCGACGGCATCAGCGAGCCCTACTGCTTCTCTGGCCTGACGGCCGGATCGTATCGGGTGAGCATGCAACCTCCAGTGGGGTACATCGCCAGCGGGCCCTCGGATATGATGGTGGCCATGGCCGGTGCAGCCCGGATAGACGCGGCGATGGGGGCCAAACGCGGCGAGGGACCGGCGGTAACCGCGACCCCTGGGGTAGTGCTCCCCATCCCCGCCGGTGGCAGAGAACAGCCGTCCTTCTGGTTGCAGGCCCTGCGGGGGATGGCCAGCACCGCCGGCATCCTGCTCCTGGTGCTGGCGATTATCCTCGGTGTGACCTTTGTCCTCTCCCGCCGTCGGTGACAGTGGCGTGAAGCGCAGCACGCCCCTGGAGGGCGTGCTGCGCTTTCCTTTGGGGTAAGAATGAGGCACACCCTGCGGTCTCTCCTGGTCATTGCGGTTTTGGGATTTGGAAATCTCCCCGGGAT